>JACXTT010000242.1_pt1 | contig 90034 bp, 74 predicted proteins | sample 9270951 | NCBI WGS metagenome assembly JACXTT01 (sample SAMN15532306, study PRJNA645909) | rock metagenome | isolation source: weathered quartz diorite | place: Puerto Rico | collected 2017-06-21 | reverse complement strand
CAGCCTTTTTATGGGCTGTCGACAATTGAGCGTTTAGTGCGGGGTCGTTCACCGATGCATTTAATCGTTTCTCAATAACTTTCACTTCCTCGAGGTATAAATAGCCCAGTGCGCGGTGTACCACGTAATAGTCGGGTACTGCTGCGGCAACCTTCTCATAATAAACCATGGCCTTTTTTGGCTGGCCATTATCCTCGTAAATTTTACCGATCGAAAAGTAAAAGTTTATCCGGGCCTTTTCGGGAAGTTTATCTGCATCCGGGAGAAGTTTTTCGCCCAGGTCCGAAACTTTATCCTGCTCGCCCTGTAGCCGTGCGAGGTTAAAATCGAGGTATTGATTATAAACATCTTCGGCCGTTTGCGCCTTCGCCACAAAACCCGCGAAAACGGCGAAAATCAGGATCAATATTTTTTTTGACATAATTACAGGCAGAATCCCAAAGATAAAAACTTGGCTGAAATTTTATCCCGCCAAACTTACCCTCGCAGCCTCCCACCCTATCATTGCTGTTTTGCGCGTAGGCCCCCAGTGGTACTGGCCAAACTCGCCGGTGGATTTGATTACACGGTGGCAGGGGATCAAAAAAGCCACCGGGTTGTCGCCTACCGCGCTGCCCACCGCCCTGCTGGCTGTTGGCTGTTGAATAGCTGCTGCTACAGTTGCGTAAGTGCATAATCCTCCTATTGGGATATTCAGCAACGCTTCCCATACCTTAAGCTGGAAAGGAGTGCCTTTTAAATGCAGTTTAATGCCGGATAATTCCGACCAATCCTTTTTAAATATAAACAAGGCATTCTGCTGTGCCAGGTCTACAACTTGCGTATACTGCGCATTTGGAAATTGCGCCTGTAGGCTGCTAAATGCCTCATCCCTGTCATCCGCGAAAGCCATATAACAAATACCTTTTGGGGTGGACGCGACAATGATGTTACCGAAAGGGCTTTCGGCAAAGCTGTAATTGATAGCAAGAGCCTTACCGCCGTTTTTGTATTCGGCCGGCGTCATCCCTTCAATGTTCATAAACAAATCGTGCAAGCGGCCGGTGCCTGAAAGGCCGGTTTCAAAGGCCGTGTCGAATAGCGTAGCTTGCTTTTCTTTCAATAAGCTTTTGGCGTAGTCGAGGCTTAAATATTGCAGAAATTTCTTGGGGCTTATACCGGCCCACTCGGTAAACAGGCGTTGAAAATGGAAGGGGCTGAGATTTACTTTTTCAGCGACTTCGTCCAGGTTGGGCTGGGTTTTAAAGTTAATCCGGATATAGTCTATCGCGTTGGCGATACGCTGGTAATTTATTGCCTCTTGTGAATCCATAACAGTTATTTACAGTACAAAGGTACCCGGTATTTTGCGGTATACAACCCGGAACTTGCTCACCTTTTGCCTGCTCAAAATTAAAAGCGATCAAATTTTAAACAATTAAATTAAAAATACACTTATACAAAAGATGAAAAAAATTGTTACTTCTTTTTTACTACTGTGTATTTATTCGGCCGCCCTTGCACAAACCGATAATCCCATTGTTTTGGGCGCAAATGTCGGATATAATCTCGCTGATGTTATCGCGCCCGGCGCATCGCTGCACAGCCGCATTACTAGCGGTTATAATGCCGGCATTTCTGCAGATTTTTATTTATCTTATGACTGGAGTATCGCAACAAAATTAATTTACGATCAAAAAGGCTGGGGTAATGGGTATCTGTACGAAAGCGTTAATGGTCCAAATAGCTCGTCGACTGTTGGGTATACAAATCTCAACTATAAGCTAAACTATGTAACGCTGCCGGTAATGGCCGGCTGGCATTTTGGCAAGACACGAAACTGGTATGTAAACGCGGGCCTTTATACAGGATTTCTGCTTAATGCAACTGCCACCGGAAATTCCGCCCCGCTGAATAGCAATGTGAAAAGCTATTTTAACAGGGGCGATTTTGGGCTTGCGCTAGGTATAGGCGTAAGAATTCCGGTCTCTGACAATCTTAAACTATTTATTGAAGACGATGGTCAGGGTAGCCTCATTAATGTGTTCAAAGAAAACTCCGACCATTCTTTTCAAAATATACGCTCCGGCTTAAATGTAGGATTGAATTTCTCGTTATAGTTCGGCAACTACTGGTAATCGGCTTTGACTTTTAACCGAACTGATTAACTTGCGTAAAATTAAAATCACAATTATGAAAAAAACCATCCTTACGTTCCTTTTAGCAATTGGCGCTTACTGCAGTTCAATGGCCCAAACAGCTTCAATTACTGAATTTGGGCTCAATGCCGGCCTCAATGCATCAACAGTAACCAGCGGCCTTTACACAAATAGCAGTTACCGCATCGGCTATAACCTGGGACTATCCGGCGAATATTATTTTTCGGACCAATGGGGCATTAAGGTAAAAGCAATATATGATCAAAAGGGCTGGAACAATGGTTTTATTTCCACTGCCAATGGCGATTATAACACAAATTTCCAAATGGATTATATCACCGTTCCGGTGATGGCAGCGTGGCATTTTGGAAGAACCAGGAACTGGTATGTAAATTTCGGGCTCTTTGCCGGTTTCCTGCTCAATGCAAAAGAAACTGCCAATGGAAATGATTTAAAGTCCATCACAAGCAGCACTGATTTTGGCCTGACAACGGCAGTCGGGGTTAAGTTTCCAATTTCCGACAATTCGAAATTTTTTATAGAACTGGAGGGTCAGGATGGGGTAAATGATGTATTCCCCGGCTCCTCGATTATTACCGTAAGGTCGAGCGTTAACCTGGGGATTACTTTTCGATAAAATTGGGCGAGCGGCCGCGTGCAGATAGGGCGGCCGCTCGTTATTGATTAAAATTCAGCTGCCACGATACGCCAAACTTGTCATTTACCCATCCATATTTTTTACTGAATGGGTACGCGCCAAGCGGCATAAGAATCTGCCCGCCGTCGGACAGTTCCTTATACAACTTTTCCATCTCCGCATCCGAATCACAATCGATATATAACGACATGGATGCCGTGAACGTAAACGCATGCACCGCCGGGCTGTCGATACACATAAACGGCTGCCCGTTTAACGAGAACTTGGCGCGCATAACCGTGCCCTCCTTGCCGCCATGGTTGGGCTCATATTTTTTACATGCGCTACCTCTGAATTCGGGAACAACGAAACATAAAAGTTCATGGCCTCCTCTGCCCGGCCGGTGAACATTAAGAAGTTGGTTATCGGTTGCATGATCTAGATGATTTTAGAACTAACGCCAATACCAATATCGTGAAACTTCCGAAGTTTTTTAAACTTCGGAAGTAAATTTATTAATAGAGTTCCTTTCTTTAAAAGTCCGAAATCGTAAATCAATCTCAAATCTCACTTCTCAAATCTCATATCTAATCAATATCTTTGCCCATGCAAGAAAAAATCCTCATTCTTGACTTTGGCTCACAGTTTACCCAGCTTATAGCGCGCCGTGTCAGGGAACTCAATATCTACTGCGAAATACATCCTTTTAACCATTTTCCCGAAGTTGACGACACGGTAAAAGGTATCATCCTTTCCGGCAGCCCCTATTCGGTGCGCCAGGACGACGCCCCGAATTTCGATTTCGCTAAATTTCATGGCAAGCTGCCTATTTTAGGTGTTTGCTATGGAGCCCAGCATATCGCGCATTTCAATGGCGGCGAGGTATTGCCCTCAAGCACCCGCGAATATGGCCGCGCAAACCTGCAATTTATTGATAATAAAAACCCGCTTTTCCGGTTTATAGCACCCGACTCCCAGGTATGGATGTCGCATGCCGATACCATTGCCAGTATAGGCGATAATTTTGAGATTATCGCAAGCACGGATACCGTTAAGGTTGCTGCTTACCATGTTAAAGGTACTGATACCTATGGCATCCAGTTCCACCCCGAGGTAACACACAGCGTAGATGGCAAACAGCTATTGCATAACTTTTTGGTTGATATTTGCGGCTGCAAACAGGATTGGACACCCGATTCGTTCGTTGAAACTACCATTGCAGCCCTCAAACAAAAATTAGGTAATGATAAAGTAGTGTTAGGCTTGTCTGGCGGTGTGGATTCGTCCGTTGCCGCGGTATTGCTGCACCATGCTATCGGCAAAAACCTGCATTGCATATTTGTTGATAACGGCCTTTTGCGCAAGGACGAGTACCAATCAGTACTCGACTCGTACCAGCACATGGGCTTAAATATAAAAGGTATCGACGCCAAGCAGCGCTTTTACGATGCTTTGGCAGGATTGACCGACCCCGAGAAAAAACGTAAGGCTATTGGCCGCGTATTCATCGAAGTTTTTGATGATGCCGCGCACGAGGTACAGGATGTAAAATGGCTTGGCCAGGGCACCATCTACCCGGATGTAATTGAATCGGTATCCGTAAAGGGTCCGTCGGCAACCATCAAATCACATCACAACGTGGGCGGTTTACCGGATTTTATGAAACTGAAGGTGGTTGAGCCTTTAAATACCTTGTTTAAAGACGAAGTCCGCCGCGTGGGCAAGGCTTTGGGCATCGACCCGAATATATTAGGCCGTCATCCTTTCCCGGGCCCGGGTCTGGCAATCAGGATATTAGGCGAGGTTACGCCGCAAAAAGTAGCTATACTACAAGAGGCTGATGCGATTTATATCAACAATTTGCGGTCGGCCGGTGTTTATGATAAAGTTTGGCAGGCTGGCTCCATATTTTTGCCGGTACAGTCAGTAGGTGTAATGGGCGATGAGCGTACATACGAGAACGTGATTTGCCTGCGTGCTGTGGAATCATTAGACGGCATGACTGCCGACTGGTGCCACTTGCCGTACGACCTGCTGGCCAAAATCTCAAACGAGATCATCAATAACGTAAAAGGGATTAACCGGGTAGTATATGATATCAGTTCGAAACCGCCTGCAACCATTGAGTGGGAATAAGTGGTTTTTATTTTTAATTATAGGATTAATCACAGCTTCCTGTTCACCGAAGGTACGCCCCGTTGCATCACCCGCGGTAAAAAAGGAAGTTGAGAAACCGGTTGAAAATAAAAAGCCCGAAATTGCGGCGGTTAGGCCGGCAGCGCGATTGAAAACATCATCGATCGCGCTGATCTTACCCTTTAATCTGGACCACCTGGCACCCGGTGCGTCATATAGCTCCGTTAGTTTAAAAGAGGCCGACATCGCTCTGGGCTATTATCGCGGCTTTAAGCTTGCGCTGGATTCGCTCACAGCATTGGGTTATAATTATAGGCTGCTGGTTTTTGATTCAAAAGACGAACAGGCGCAAGCGCACAGTCTCGCCAACAACCCGTCTATACGAAATAGCGACCTGATAGTAGGACCGGTTTTTCCGGAAGGCATTAAATCATTTACTGCAAATTATACAGGCGGCCGTCAACCCGTTGTATCGCCGCTTTCTCCGGCTTCGCCTGCAACATTCAGGCATTCAGGATTAATTACCGTCATCCCGCCGCTCGAATATCATGCATGGAGCGCAGCAAGATATATCAGCAATAAAATTAAACCGCAAAAGGTATTTATTTTACGGTCGGGCTTCAGCGACGAAAACGAATACATCGTCCCGTTTAAACGCGCCATTGACAGCCTGGGTAAGGGACGTATAAAGGTAGTTACCTTAACGGTGATGCATGGCCAGCTTAATTCGTTAATACCGCAGCTTTCGGAGCAGGGCAAAAACGTTTTTATTGTTCCGGCAACTAACCAGCATTTTTTAACCGTTACGCTTAAGTCTTTGGATACTTTGAGCCAAACCTACCCGGTAACGATATTCGGCCATCCCAACTGGATAAATTTCACTTTTCTGAAAACAGATCTGCTGCAACGGCTGGATGCCCATATCACATCGGCCGACAAGGTAAATTATAAAGCTGCAAACACCGTCGCATTTATACATAGCTATCGCAAAGCCTATCATACCGAACCTACAGATTTTTCTATCAAAGGATTTGACGAAGGGATTTATCTTGGCAAACTGCTTGCAACGGATAGTTTAAAGGATATCGGCCAGTCCGACTTCAAAGGGCTGCACAATGGTTTCCATTTTCAAAAAAAACCGGGATTCGGCTGGGTGAATACGCATATAAACATCTTAAAATATACTAATTTTGAGCTCAAACAGGTCGAATGAAGGCAATAAACCAGCTTAAAACGTTTCAGCGCATTTTGGATGAGTATCCGGCCGAAACGCCCCTAGGCAAGTTTTTACCCGGCTTTTACCGGCAGAACAAACAAATGGGCTCGACCGACCGCCGCATTGCGGGCAGGCTGGTTTATAATTACTTCCGTTTGGGCCGCGCGCTTCCTGGCTTGCCGGCCGACGAGCGCCTTTTTATAGCCGAGTTTTTGTGCAATACACAGCTCAATTCTTTTCTGCAGCATTTTAAACCCGAATGGGCCGCTTGCATCGGTTTTGATATAGACGAGAAGCTCGCTATGGTTAAGGCAGCCAATCCGGACTTTAAACTGCACGATGTTTTTCCCTGGACCAGCCAGCTATCAGCCGGAATTGATAAAGATGCATTTTTACGATCCTTTTTTGTACAGCCCGATTTGTTCATTCGTGTTTATAAAGGGTTTGAGCCACAGATAAAAATTGCGCTCACAGCGGCTGAAGTCGTTTTTAAAGATGAGGGCAACGGCTGTTTATCCATGCCTAACGGCACCCGCCTTGAGGCGCTGATAGCCAACCCGCACTGGTACGAGGTGCAGGACTATTCATCGCAGCAAACCGCGCAGTACTTTCAACCTGAAAAATGGGAAAATTGGTGGGATGCCTGCGCAGCCTCGGGCGGAAAATCGCTGCTGCTGCATAATATGGAGCCGACCGTAAAACTGGTGGTATCCGATATACGCGAATCGATATTGGCAAACCTCGATGAACGTTTCCAGCAGGCCGGGCTAACTAAGTACCAGAAAAAGCTGCTCGACCTCACCCAAAACAACGACCTTATTTTACACGATTACGCCTTCGATGGCATCATACTCGACGCCCCATGCAGCGGCTCGGGCACCTGGGGCCGCACACCCGAAATGATCAGCCAGTTTGATACCCATAAAATTGAATTCTTCCAGCGCCTGCAGCAAAGCATCGCCCGCAATGTAGTAAAGCACCTCAAACCCGGCAAACCGCTGATTTATATCACCTGCTCCGTATTTAAAGCCGAGAATGAGGATGTAGTTAACTTTATTGTGAAAGAGTTGGGGTTAAAACTTGAGAAACAAACCGTTTTAAAAGGCTACGAAAATAAGGCGGATACGATGTTTGTGGCGAGGTTGATGAAAGCTTAATCAGCGCCCTTTGTCATTGCGAGGAGGAACGACGAAGCAATCTCGTAGCCGTGCATTTACACCAACCTATCAGCGAGGAGATTGCCACGCTATCGCTCGCAATGACAAGAAGTTTACAAATGCGTATTACTCCTAAACAGCTTTATCGCAATCGCCAACAAAATTATCCCGAACGCCTTTCTTAAAATGCTTAAACCTGTTTTTCCCAGCAGGTGTTCGATCCATTTCACATTCTTGAGCACCAGGTAGACAAAGAGCGTGTTGAGTATGATGCCAACGATGATGTTCTGTGTTTGGTACTGGGTTTTCAACGAAAGGAGTGTAGTCATGGTACCTGCCCCCGCGATGAGCGGGAAGGCCAGCGGCACGATGGATATGGTTTCAGGCATTTCTTCGTTAAAGAACTTGACACCGAGCGTCATTTCCATGGCGATGATAAATATCACCAGCGAACCTGCGATGGCAAAGGACGCCACGTCAAGCCCGATGATCTTCAGCAGCTCCTCGCCGGCAAATAAAAAGCCGACCATCAGCACCAGCACAGCAATGCTCGCCCGTTCCGACTGGATGTGCCCCGCACGCTGGCGCATTTCAATGATAACAGGTATCGCGCCCAAAATATCAATAATGGCGAACAGGATCATGGTAACAGAAAGTACCTCCCTGAAAATTAAAGGATGCATAAGCGATAGGTTTATTTACGATAAATATCGATTACTTTATTGATATTAAAAATGGAAAAGCAAAGAATATCACCATAAATTACGTTATTCTTTAGCTTTCAGCCGGAAGCAAAGCACGAATGCAACTAAAATATAGAACGAGGACAGGAAGAAAACACTATGCACCGAAATAGCCGCTGCTAAACCGGCGGTTAATGGTCCTATTGTTTGTCCAATGGAAGCGTACGATTGGTTAACGCCCAATACCTTACCTTGTTCGGACTTATCAATATTGTCGGCGATGATGGCATTGAGCATAGGATTGCGGATCCCGTTAAAAAGCCCGTAAACACAAAGGCATACGGCAAACGGAATTAAAACAACTAAGAACCCGGATATAAACATCGCCGCTAAACACATGAGGCTCGACAACAGCAGGATAACAGATTTGGCCGGAAATACTTTTGTAAAAACCGGCACGCACATTTGAGCTACAATTCCGCAAACGCCAAAGGCCGCCAGGAAGATCCCCATCGTCGCCGGGGTTATCTTCAAAATATCCTTACTGAAGATCTGGAAACCGATGATCATGGTAAACTGTGCCATGGTAAGCAGGAAACCGATAAATACTGCCGTGCCAATCACCGGGCGTTTCAGCGTACTTATTAACGATGCGAATTTGAATTGATTTGAAAAGCCGGCCCGGGATTTTTTGTCGGTGGGGTTCGTTTCTTTCAGCAAAAAAATCGTGCATAGCGTACCGATGAGCGAAATTCCGGCTGCGAAAAAGAACGGCGCCTGCGGACTAAGCTTATCAAACAACCCTCCTACCAGCGGCCCCACTACGAAACCGAACGCGAATGCCGAGCTTAGAATGCCAAACCGCTTCGCCCGGTTCTGAGCCGTTGCCTGGTCGGCGACCATGGCCTGGGCGACAGAAATATTGCCGCCGGTTAAGCCGTCGAGTATCCTTGCGGCAAATAACACCCATAAAACTTTTGCTTCTGCAAAAAGCAGGAACGAAAGGCATGTACCTGCCAGGCTGATAGCAAGCAAGGGCTTGCGCCCCCATTTGTCGGATAATGAGCCTAAAACCGGGGTGGCAAAGAATTGCGCAATAGAAAACGATGCTGTTAAAACACCAAGCGTTGTGCCAGTAAGTCCGAATGTTTTACCATACTCATAAAGTACCGGAACGATTATTCCGAACCCGAGGGAATTAATAATGCAGACAAATACTAATACCCAAAGGTTTCTATCTTTCATGAAAGGATTGATCGTGACTTATTAAAATACAAGATAAATAAAAAAGGTTCTGAAAATTCAGAACCTTTTTTATTTAACATCGGGTTAAACCTATTTTGCTTCAAAGTCCGAAGCTCTCGGTAATGCATCTCCTGCAGTGCCGAGCTTACTGTTTTTACGACTGTAACTGAAATAAATAATTAAACCGATAATCATCCACCCTAAAGCCGCAAGCTGCGTACTAAGTGCCAAACTGATAATCATCGCAGCGCAAATAAGAATACCCAATATAGGAACCAGCGGCACAAGCGGCGTTTTAAACGGACGCACCAAACCGGGATCTTTTTTACGAAGGATCATTACCCCAACGCATACCACAACGAATGCAAAAAGGGTACCTATTGATGTCAGGTCTCCTGCAACACTTTCGGGCAAAAATCCTGCGAATAATCCAACAAATACAAAAAGTATCATATTGCTCTTATAGGGTGTGCGGAATTTTGGATGCAAATCGCTGAATACCTTTGGCAGCAAGCCATCGGTCGACATGGTATAAAATACCCGTGACTGGCCTAACAACATCACCAATATAACTGATGAAAAACCGGCTAAAATGGCAATGGTAACCAAAGTAGACAGCCATGAATAGCCTGCCATGTAGTGGCTTATCGCGTAAGCAACTGATGCTTCTTTACCGGCTTTCATAAAGTCGGTATATGGAGCAACTCCTGTTAATACCCACGAAAACAAAATATAAAGAAGCGTACAAATAACTAATGAACCCAAAATACCGATAGGCATATCGCGCTTTGGATTTTTAGCTTCCTGCGCTGCAGTTGAAACCGCATCAAAACCGATAAATGCAAAAAACACGACGCCCGCGCCCCTTAGTACGCCGCCCCAACCATGGTTAAAAAATGGTAGATAAGAATACAGCGTTCCATTCGGTTGCATTACAGGAGGCGCATTATCTGGTATCATATAAGGCGTATGATTAACCGGGTTGATATAATGCCAGCCAATAGCGATAAACACCAATACGATAGCCACTTTAATAAATACAATAATAGCATTCAAAGTAGCTGACTCCTGGGTTCCTTTTATAAGCACTGCAGATAATAAAAGCAAAATAAATAAAGCCGGCAGGTTAACAATACCATGATGGCTAACGCCGCTCACAAGTATAGATTCCATTGGCGAGTGACACCATTCGTACGGTATTCGATGCCCTACGAGGTTGTTCAAATATTCACTCCAGCTTATTGACACGGTTGCCGCGCCCAGCGCATATTCTAATACCAGCGCCCAACCTATAATCCAGGCGATGATTTCGCCCATGGTAGCGTAGGCATACGTGTAAGCGCTACCTGCTATAGGAATAATTGAGGCAAATTCAGCATAACATAATCCCGCGAATGCGCAGCCAACAGCGGCCACAATAAACGAGATGGTTACTGCAGAGCCTGCGTGTTCGCCGGCCGCAGAAGCTGTCCTGACAAAAAGACCGGCGCCGATAATAGCACCAATACCCAATGCAATAAGGCTACCCGCCGTAAGCGTCCGTTTAAGCTGTGTGCCTTCTTCAGACGAAGCAACAAGCTGTGCAATGGATTTCTTTACAAATAACTTCATTTTTAATAATTAGATCAGTTTAAATTAATTTCAGTTCTCCAAACGTACTTATTTTTATCCGAAACCTAAAGCACTGATTTTAACAATGGGAAGCAGGGATAAAATCAAAATTTCGGTTCAAAAAATGCTTAAAAAAAAAGAGCCATTGTATTAAACCAATGACTCTTTTAAATTTATTTTTTTAACTACCCCTTTTTGTCAACCCTCGCCATCGGGCTTGCCGGCGCTTTTACCGTTACAACCTTTTGTACCGGGTGATGGTTGATCATCGCTACTTTAGCGTCGCGCGCATTCAAATGCGGTGCAATAACAAGTGAAACGATCGACATCAACTTAATCAGGATGTTCATTGACGGGCCCGAAGTATCTTTGAACGGATCGCCAACAGTATCGCCGGTTACCGATGCCTTGTGCGGTTCTGATTTTTTGTAATACATCTCACCATTGATTAGCACACCTTTCTCAAATGACTTTTTAGCGTTATCCCATGCCCCGCCTGCGTTGCTCTGGAACAATCCCATCAGCACGCCTGATACGGTAACACCGGCCAGCATACCGCCCAACACCTCGGGACCAAAGGCAAAACCAACTATCATTGGTGTTATCAAAGCGATAAGTCCGGGCGCCACCATCTCGCGGATAGAAGCGGCAGTAGAGATAGCCACACACTTTTCATACTCCGGCTTGCCGGTATACTCCATAATACCCGGGATCTCGCGGAACTGGCGGCGAACTTCTTCAACCATCGCCATAGCCGCACGGCCCACTGCCGAAATAGCCAATGCCGAGAATATGAATGGTATCATACCACCCACAAATAAGCCGGCCAGTACGTTCGCTTTGTAAATATCAATATGCTCAATGCCTGCAACACCAACAAACGCGGCAAATAAAGCCAGTGAAGTTAATGCGGCCGATGCAATGGCAAAACCCTTACCGGTAGCCGCTGTAGTGTTACCTACGGCATCTAAATTGTCGGTACGGTGCCTTACTTCCTCCGGTAAACGGCTCATTTCGGCAATACCACCGGCGTTATCCGCGATCGGGCCAAATGCATCGATCGATAATTGCATCGCAGTAGTAGCCATCATCCCGGCAGCTGCTATCGACACCCCATATAAACCTGCAAAATAATAAGAGCCATAAATACCTGAAGCTAAAACAAGGATCGGTAATACCGTCGACTCCATACCTACCGCCAAACCTGCAATAATATTGGTTGCATGGCCGGTTGATGATTGCCTGATAATTCCCAGCACCGGACGCTTGCCCATAGCTGTGTAATACTCGGTGATCATCGACATTAAAGTACCAACCACCAATCCGACAAGGATCGCACCATATACACCATCTTTGGTAAAGTGCGATGCGCCGCCTTTTAAAACGCCGCCTGTGTCGTCACGGGTCATGTGAAATTCGCCAGCAGGCAACATCCATTGAACAATAAAATAAGTAGCAATAGCCGTTAATATGATGGATGTCCAGTTACCGATATTCAAAGCTTTTTGAACGCTGTCGGTTTCTTCCTTTATTTTAACGAATGCAGCGCCAACGATTGAGAATATTAACCCTAAACCGGCAATAACCATCGGCAATAATACCGGGGCTATTCCGCCAAAATTATCGTGCGACACAACTTCGCGGCCCAAAACCATCGTTGCAAGCATGGTTGCTACGTATGAACCGAATAAATCCGCACCCATACCAGCTACGTCACCTACATTATCGCCCACGTTATCGGCAATAGTTGCGGGGTTACGTACATCATCCTCGGGGATACCTGCCTCAACCTTACCCACTAAATCTGCACCCACATCGGCCGCTTTTGTATAGATACCGCCGCCAACACGTGCAAAAAGCGCGATCGACTCGGCGCCAAGCGAAAATCCGGCTAAAACATCCAGTGCTTTTGCCATGGCTTCGCCGTTTACATCCAGCCCCTGGCTTTTAACGTAAAAAGTATAAAAAACAATAAATAATGAACCTAAGCCGATAATTGCCAAACCGGCAACACCTAAACCCATTACAGTACCACCTGTGAAGGATACCCTTAATGCTTTAGCAAGGCTTGTTCGGGCGGCCTGGGTGGTGCGTACATTTGCTTTAGTAGCAATGCGCATTCCTAAAAATCCGGCGAATGCCGAAAGAAAAGCGCCACACAGAAAAGAAACAGCGATAACAGGGCTCGAGGTAACAACAGTAGTACCCGACCATGCCAGCAATATCATGGCAACGATAACAAAATAGCTCAGCACTTTCCATTCGGCTTTCAAAAAAGCCATGGCGCCTGCAGCAATGTAGCCGGCAAGCTCGTTCATGCTGGCGTCGCCCGTTTCCTGGCGAGTAACCCACGCTGCCTTGATACCCATCGATATGATACCGATGATGCCAAATACAGGAATTAAGTAAATTAAGTAAGAGTTCAATAGATCCATATTAAATTAGGTGTGTGTATATAACAATAGGTTAAAAGTGTGAAAATATAATTGGTGGGGCAAATTAGCAAATTAATTTATTTTCGCCTGCTTCACAATTATAAAGTTTTTTGAATAGTTTAGGACCTTAAACCTACACGCCATTAATGAAATCGAAACCAGGACAACCAAAAATAAAACACCAGCTCGGCTTGCTCGACGGCACTATGATCGTAGCCGGCTCGATGATAGGCTCGGGTATATTTATCGTCAGCGCTGACATTACCCGGAACATTGGCTCGGCAGGCTGGCTGATCGTTGTTTGGCTCCTTACCGGCGTTATGACTATTACCGCCGCGGTAAGCTACGGCGAGCTGAGCGGAATGTTCCCAAAAGCAGGCGGCCAATATGTTTACCTGAAGGAGGCTTACAATAAACTAATCGCATTTTTATACGGCTGGAGCTTTTTCGCCGTTATACAAACCGGCACCATTGCGGCGGTTGGCGTGGCGTTCTCTAAATTCACAGCATATCTTATCCCAGCAGTTAGCGAGGATAATATTTTAATCAGTACTTATTTGGGCAGCTGGCATTTCACAATCAGCGCGGCGCAATGCGTATCGATACTGGTAATTTTGCTGCTTACTTTTATTAATACCAAAGGCGTTCAAAGCGGTAAGCTCATTCAAAATATTTTCACCATTACCAAATTGCTCAGTTTATTCGGGCTCATCATCTTCGGGTTTATCGCCTTAAAAGGCGATGTATGGCATGCCAACTGGAGCAACGCCTGGAATATGCATAAGTTAAATACCAACGGAAGCATTGGCAGTTTAACCATCGCCGCTGCTTTAGGCGCTATCGCCGCGTCTATGGTGGGCTCTATCTTCAGCAGCGATGCGTGGAACAACGTCACCTTTATAGCCGGCGAAATGGTTAACCCGAAACGGAACATCGGCCTAAGCTTGTTTTTAGGAACGCTGACTGTTACTATCATTTATATATCTGCTAACGTGATGTACACAGGGGTACTCTCAATGCATGATATTGCTACTGCGGATAAGGATCGCGTTGCCGTTGCGGCTTCGCATGTCATTTTCGGCAATGCGGGTACATTTGTTATCGCTATCATGATTATGATCTCCACATTCGGTTGTAACAACGGTTTGATTATGGCCGGCGCAAGGGTATATCATACGATGGCAAAGGATGGTTTGTTTTTTAAAAGGACCGGTACGCTAAACAAATTCGCGGTTCCTGAATTTGGTTTGTGGATACAGGCGCTGGTGGCATCGATATTATGCTTAAGCGGCAAGTACGGCGATCTGCTGGATATGATATCCTTCGTAGTGGTGATATTTTATGTGCTCACTATATTTGGTATTTACATTTTGCGTAAACAGCGGCCTGATGCCGAGCGGCCCTATAAAGCATTTGGATACCCGGTATTACCGGCCATTTATATGATAATGGGGATTGCATTTTGCATTTTACTGATTATTTACAAACCTAATTTCACCTGGCCAGGACTAATTATTGTACTTATCGGTATTCCTATCTATTACATTACACAACGTTATTCAAAACATGAAGATCACAAAGATCTGGTTAGTTAGTTTATTTTTTATTTCGGGCAGCACATTTGCCCAAACACTTGAGCATAATTTACAAGTAGCGTTTAACCGGCTGCAGGCCGATACCCAATGCCGGTACGCGTCGGTTTCGCTAACGGTTTTGGACGCTAAAACCGGCGAAAAAGTTTTTGCTGCAAATCCTTATATGGGTCTTGCAACAGCTTCCACACTAAAAACAATCACTACCATAACCGCGCTTAACCTGCTCGGCAAAGATTTTCAATATCAAACGCAATTTGGCTATAGCGGTTCGTTAAGCGCCGATGGTACCCTTAACGGGGACATTATTATAAAAGGCGCGGGCGACCCAACTTTAGGCAGCTGGCGTTATGAAACCACAAAAGAGAATTACGTTTTGAGCCTGATGGTGAACGCGCTGCAAAAAGCGGGCATCAAAAAAATTAACGGGCGGATAATTGGCGATGATTCAGTTTTCGGTTCGCAATCCATCCCCGATGGCTGGATATGGCAGGATTTGGGCAGTTATTATGGTGCCGGCACGTCCGGCCTTTGCTGGCGCGAAAATACATTTGATATAAAATTGGTGCCGGGCCGTATCGATAGTCTTATTACTGTAGCGCGCGAGGTGCCGGTTATGCCTTACCTGGCCTTTAAGAACGAGATAATCAATGCACCGGCAGGCACTGGCGATGAAGCATATGCTTACATGCCTATCGGCAATAATCTGATGTATTTGCGGGGAAGTTATGCAATTAATGAAGCCAAAAGAAGCATTTCCGTTTCGCTGCCCGATCCGGCATTTGACGTCGCCTATCGCTTAACGGATACATTAAAGCGGATTGGCATTATTGTTAGCTATAATCCTGAGTCGACTAATACGCTGATGACAAAGGGGCAATACAGTTCACAGATATCGACCGGCTTAACCACTATTTTGTCGCCCCCGCTCAGTAAAATAATTTACTGGCTCAACCAAAAAAGTATAAACCTGTACGCCGAGCAATTATTAAAAACAATAGCCTGGAAAACCGGCAAAAAAGTAACAACCGCCAATGGCGTTGAGGTACTGCAAAACTTCTGGAAAGCCCGCGGGATTGACCCCAATTCGTTGAATATTGTGGACGGCAGCGGCCTTTCGCCTGGCGACAGGGTGACCACCTTAACAATGGCCGCTATTCTTCAATCAGCTAAAAAAGAAAACTGGTTCCCCGATTTTTATGAAAGTCTACCCACTTATAATAGCATGAAAATGAAAAGCGGCACCATCCATAATGTCGTTACTTACGCCGGTTACCAGACGCATAACGGCCGGGAACTTTGCTTCTCGATAATGGTTAACAACTATTACGGTTCAAGCCGGGGGATGAGGGAAAAGATTTTCAGGGTGTTGGATGAGTTGAAATAAAGTCATAAATGGGAAGGCAGAACTAAAAGATGCAAAAACGTGGTTGAATGAACTTCAGGATTAAAATTACAGGTAATTTTGATAAGGAAGCAAAACCGCTGATAAAGAAATATCCCTGCTTTAAAAATGATATCGCCAGACTAATTGACGAACTGGAATCAAATCCCAAACTTAGAATACTGTTAGCACATAATTAACTCCATTTTCCAAAAACATATCTCTTTTAAAAAAGTATTAATAAAAAGAGATGATCATGGCTACCATTCAAATCCTTGATAAAGAAATACTATCCAATAAAAAATACCCGCTCAAATACATCCGGTACGAAAAGCCTGATAACGAAGGCCGCTTTCACAAGCAGGAGAAGGAAGTTTATTTCAGGCCCGATGCCGTAACGGTGCTGTTGGTTAATAACAAGCGCAAAAAGATATTATTAACCAGGCAATTCAGGCTGCCTGCATTTTTGAATGGCAGCGACAGCGGTTATATCATAGAAACCTGTGCCGGAATTATCGACGAAAACGAAACCCCCGAGCAAACGGTACGACGCGAAGTACAAGAAGAAATGGGCTATGAAATTCATGACCTCGAAAAAGTGGCGGGGGCCTATACATCTTCGGGAAGTACAACCGAGTTTGTTCACTTTTTTATCGCCGGCTACAGCGAAAAAGACAGAATTGGTAATGGCGGCGGATTAAAAGATGAAGGCGAGGATATTGAAATTGTGGAAATGGGGTTCAGCGAAGTCCGCGAACAATTAAAACAAGGCGCATTTCGCGATGCAAAGACCATACTTCTATTGCAGCACTTTTTCCTAAACCAGGTGTAATGCCGTTTAAATTCCCGATTTAATACTATTGAATGGTAAGCCGAGGCCGCCGGCAGGATATTGGGTGAGTATGCTGTCCTTTAACGTGATATAATCCCCGTTTTGGGTTACCTGCCACTTCTCGCTGCCGCCGCCTGTAACTTTTAACGGCATAGTGGCCGAAACTATTTTTGCGGTAGAATCCAGTTCAATAATGTATAGATTGTGTTTTTCATCCAACGGCTCGGTAAAGGGAATGATCACCGTATGGTTATAGTCGTCGATATAACGTCCAAGGATATTTTTAAATGCGATTTCTTTCGGGTGCAGGGACAACAAATGTTTCACTTGTACCGGGTTTAATCCAAAAATTTTAATCCTGACGGTGTTATCATTTATATCCCGGAGCGTATCGGTTGGTTTGATCTCATTCTCCTTAACATACCTTGCGGAGGCATAATAGCTATTGTCGCCGGTACATATCTCAGCATTACCGGGCAGCAGGTAATGAATTTCAAGATTTTTGATTTGCCCGCTATCAGTTTTCAATTTCCCGGCGATTGCTGTCAGGCCAGCCACTATGATGCGACTGTCAATATGCACATTTACAGTAGTCAGGGTATCGCTTTTAAGGACCTTTGATACAACGAAATGAGGAATGTTTGGGGCTGGTTTTTTACATGCCCAACAAAACGCTATCAAACAGCCAATAAATACAATTCTTAAAATTTTCATGTTTCTTAATCTATCTCTAAATAATCCCATGCAACGAGCCACCCTTCGTTCCCAATTTATCAACCAGTTTTTCAATTAAAGGGTCTTTTTCAAGCACTGGTGCATGATGGGGCTTTATACGCGCATCAATAATCAGCGGGCCGCGGCAGCCCCAGTGTTTATGCTCCGTAAAGCTGTCTATCCCGTAAATATCGTGCGAAGGATTACTGCGGGTAAAAGTCACCCATACAAAATTGTTGATATTGCGGGCAGTGAATGCCGCGTCGTCACACAGTACAATAAGCGGCATGCCGCTTAAGTCGGTCCCTTTTAAATATTCGCTGAGCATATCTGTCATTGCAGGTATCTCGCTTTGACTTAACTTTTTGGGTATTTCAATTGCCATTACGCCGGGCATCACCATTTTGTGAATACCGAACGGCCGCGGTAAGCTAACACCGGCCGGCAACCTGCTCCATAATTGCCTTTTCACCTCGCCTGCGGCCGCTATAACCACTTTACTACCCGAGTTAAGGCCATCGCCGCTATAATCAAGCGTATCAATTGTAGTTTGTGTATGAAAATGCAGGTCGTGCGTAAAATCCACCCGTTGCAGGATGTGGGTTATGAAACCGGCAATGTCATTTACGTTTAACGCCTTGTCGTCTTCCTGCGCGGCTATAAAAAGGTACTTGGCCAGGCTTAGCTGGCCTTTGCCTAAAATATGGTTCGCTATCGTTAATATCTCCTGGGGTTTCCGTACTTTAACATACGGCGTGTACCGCTCACTCCCTATCGCAAATAATAGCGGGTGTACACCGGCTGCATCCACCGCGTTTACAGCATGCAAGCCCGGAATTTCCTTTGATATAGCTGATCCGGTTATTTCATGAATAAGCGCGCCGAAGCTGGTATCCTCCTGCGGCGGGCGCCCCACTACCGTAAATGACCACACGGCATCCTTACGGTGATATACATTGTGCACCTTTAAAACCGGGAATAAATGCTTTAAACTATAATAACCAAGATGGTCGCCGAACGGCCCCTCCGGCTTATTTTCGTGTGGTATTACTGTTCCGGTTATTACAAAGTCGGCGTCTGCAGAAATGCAGAAACCCTGCTTGTCATAAAAATAACGAAAGCGGCGATTACCCAGCGCTCCCGCGAAGGTCATTTCCGACAATCCCTCGGGTAATGGCATTACTGCTGCTACCGGGTGTGCAGGCGGGCCGCCAATAAATATACTCACTTTTAAGGGCTGGCCCTTTGCGTTGGCTTTTGTTTGGTGCACCCCTATCCCGCGGTGCAACTGATAATGTAATCCGATCTCCTCATCCGGTATGTAATCGTTACCCCCAAGCTGAATGCGGTACATGCCAAGGTTGGCATTCATAATACCCGGCTTATCCGCATCTTCGGTGTATACCTGCGGCATGGTTACAAACGGGCCGCCGTCATTTGGCCAGTTTACAATTTGAGGAAGGTCGCTGATCAAACATTTCTCATAACTTATTGGCTCGAATCTGCCCGTTTTCATAGGCAGGGCCGATAAAGCTGTTAACCCAACATTAGCATACCTTAAAGGATGTTTAATGGCTTGTACCGGGTCGGATTTAAGATCGATCAACGTTTTAACTTTGTCCAGCGTATCCCTGAATATAAACCGCGACCGCTCCAGCGTACCGAAAAGATTGGATACAGCCGGAAATTTGCTGCAGGCTACTTTTTCAAATAACAATGCCGGGCCCTGGTTTTCAAAAACCCGCAAATGTATGGCAGCCATTTGCAGGTACGGGTCTACCTCTTCTTTGATCCTTATCAAATGCCCGTTTCGTTCGAGATCGCTGATGCAGGCTTGTAAACTTTTATAACCCATTTTTGAGCAAATTGCTGTCGAAAATAGTCCTAATAAAGGTGACGCCCAAATTTTCTAGATAAACTCGCCCGTTTATTTTTAAATACTCAACTAATTCTATAGACAAACATTAAAGTATGACCTTAAAAAAAGTTATTATTACTTTCGGCGCGCAACATATTGCGTGTTAATGTCGGTCATAGTTTTTACGATAATTTTATTGGTTGGCTCCTATTTTGCCGGCCTGCTTGGGTCGCTGACAGGCCTTGGCGGCGGGGTGGTTATTATCCCCCTGCTTACTTTACTACTTAACGTAGATATCCATTATGCTATTGGGGCCTCGCTCGTTTCGGTCATCGCTACGTCTTCAGGTTCGGCCGCGGCATACGTTAAAGAAGGGATAACCAACCTGCGGCTGGGTATGTTTTTAGAAATTGCCACAACCGCAGGCGCCATGTGCGGGGCTATCCTGGCACTTTACATCCCCACACACTACATTGCCATATTATTCGGCGTTATTTTAATATTATCCGCCTTACTTTCCCTTCGTAAAAAAGCGGAACATATCATGCATCAAAAAAGCTACCTGGCCGAAAAATTAAAATTGAATGACAGCTACCCCACTAATACCGGCACCGTAGAATATAGCGTAGGTAAAGTAGGTGGCGGCTTTTTCATGATGCTTTTTGCCGGGGCGATATCAGGCTTACTGGGGATAGGGTCAGGCGCGTTAAAGGTTATTGCGATGGACACCATTATGCGCATACCGTTTAAGGTTTCAACTACCACCAGCAATTTCATGATTGGCGTTACCGCTTCGGCAAGTGCTGTAGTTTACTTGCAGCGCGGGTATATAAGCCCGGGGCTGTCAATGCCGGTCGTAATTGGCGTATTGTTAGGCGCGTTAACCGGGTCGAAGATACTCGTGCATACGACCTCTTCGCGGTGGCTGCGGTGGGTATTCGCGATAGTCGTAACTTTTTTGGCGGGGCAAATGATATATAATGGGATTACAGGGAGAATTTGAGGCGAACAGTTAGTTAATGTGTCATTTGTAAATTAATGATCGAGGTATGAAAAAATTTAAAGACACCGACATGCAATTATTACTGGGCCAGGTGTTGCGCGCCGGTACGGTTATTTCCATCAGCATTGTTTTTTTTGGCGGTGTGCTTTACCTATATAGGCACGGCCATTCACTAACCACTTACAAAGTTTTTAAAGGCACGCCTGGCTTTGTACAACAAACCACCGGCCTTTGGGATGGTGTGATTTCCCTGAAAGGGCAGGCAATCATACAGGTGGGCATTCTCCTGTTAGTAGCCACACCTATACTCCGTGTAATTTTTTCAGCCGTTGGGTTTATGCTCGAAAAGGATTACATGTATGTAGGCATAAGCCTGCTGGTGTTATTTATTATTTTTATGAGCATGATGAGCGGCCACGCCGGGTAAGTTGATTTATATTAATCCTAATTGGTGGGCTTGGTTCTTTTCAGCTCTTCTTCGTTACCAGTGTCATGTACTTTAGCGGCTTTAACTGACGTTTTACCGAAACGATAGGTGAAGGTAAGCCGCACGACCTGGCTTTCCCTTTTATCGACTATTGACATATTGAGGTTTTGATAATTTGTGCGGCTCCGGTCGCGCAGGGTGTTGAAAATATCTGATGCGCTTAATCTCAAGCTTCCCCTTTTTCCAAATAACTGTTTACTTGCCCCCGCTCCTACGTTGTAGTTAGCCTTGAATTGATTGACACCATAAAAATTTGGCGATTCATAATAACCTGTAAGTTCGGCTATAACCGTCTTAGTTATAACAAAATTTTGCGTGCTTCTAAAAATAATATCCGGTGCGCCTTTATTCAAATTACCATTTACCGGATAGGCAACATACCGCTGATAGCTTGCATCCAGGAAAAAATTAGCATTCCACCAATTGGTTATTGTGGCGGGCGCCAAAAATCTAACTCCATAATTATAAACAGTACCCAGATTCTTCCGTGTGGTGATATTCACTTTTGAATTATCGTTTTGCTCATAGAAAGGGAACTCGTAGGCATTGCTAATAATTATACTGTATAAAGTGGCGGTTAATGATTTATTATAATTATATGAAAGCTCGATTGAGTTCGAGTATTCAGGTTTTAAATTAGGATTTCCCGAGCGATAATCATACAGGTCAACGTAGTATAAAAAAGGATTAATAAATTCATATTCAGGCCTTGTTATTCCGCGGTTATAACTCAACGAATAATCGTTTCTATCGTCAGCCTTATAGGTTAAAAGCATTTGAGGGAAAAAATCCAGATAATTATTGTTTAACATGGGTGCCGCAGCCATCGAATTACCGGTAGCAATTGTTTGCTCGGCCCTTAACCCCAGCGTTAAATTAAATTTGTCATACTTATTCTCAAAATTTATGTAAGCTGCGTTCACATTTTCATTGTACTTAAAATGATTACTAACCATCTGGTTGCTTTGATACACCCCACCTGTTTGCGGTCCAAAAATCAAGTCATTATTACTCAATACATTACTGTATTTTATGCCGGCTTCCAGCTTGGCTGTTTTTGATAACGGATCGGAAAAATCAACTTTTGACAGCCAGATATGGATGTTTGAAGGTGACAAGTTTTGAAGTAAAAGCGGATTTCGGTATGAGTTTCCCGATGCGTCAAAAAAATCATTCGTAATATACTCAGCCGAAGAGCGGTCGTAGGTAGTATAATTGAAATCAGCTGATAACGACTCCCCCGGCTTTCCAAACTTACCGTTGTAATTCACATTATAATTAATTTTATTGATGTGCCGGGCTAAGTTGGAGTTTGCTGTAATTGTCGAATCAAAAACGGATTGATTGTAGATGTTTAAATCATTATTCTTTTTATAACTCTCGTCAGTAATCAGCCCGTTTACTAAAAATCCAATGGTGTGTTTGGGAGATACGAAAAAATCTGTTCCTATAACAAATGCGCTGTTATAAATATCCTGAACGCTATTATAGCTGGTATTATAATCGCTTACATTATTATTTGAAATAATAGCCCGATCTGCCGTAAACTGGTGAAATGTTTTATTGGCCGAATAGGTATAAGTTCCAAAAATATTGAGTTTCTCTGTACGGTCGTTAAAAACTACCCCTGCGCCACCCTTGGGGTACTTTCCATATCCCAGCATGCCGCTAACCGATCCATTTGCGCCTACATTAACGCCTTTTCGTAATATGATGTTTATTATACCTCCGCTTGAAGCGTCATACTTTGCCGAACCGCTTGTGATCAGTTCAATGCGATCGATCATATTAGATTGCATGCCTCTTAAAACGCTAACCAAATCATCGCCGGTTAGCGTGGTTGGCTTACCATCAATCATTATCATAGCGCTCTGCCGCCCTATTATACTGATGTTGTTGCTGTTGTCAACCCGAACACCCGGCGACTGCCTCAATATGTCATAAGCCGAACTTCCGGCAGCAGTAATGCTATTCTGAACGTTTATTACCATTTTACCGGGCCGGGTTTCAATCTCGGGCCGGGTGCTAAACACCGATACTGCATCCAACTGTTTGGGAGAGAGGTTTAATGTAATTTCGGGAACCTTAAAATTTTGGTCGTCCGCTATTGTGTAGGGACCGTGATACGATTTGGTGTAGCCAATGATGGTTACCAATAACAGATACTGGTCGGGTTGCAGGCCTGAGAACCGGAACATGCCAGCCTTTTCAGCGATCGTTGATTTTACAACCGACGAATCGCTGTTTCTTAATAAAATTATCGTTGCCGCTGCCGCCGGGGAATGATCTTCGAATAAAACTTTGCCCTGAATTGCAGCGGATGATGATTGCGCATACAAATTACTACAAAAGCCAGCCAAGAACGCTGAGAGCAAGCACCCGATAAAAACCTTCATTAATGTGTACAGTAGAAATTTTCTATAACTTACTCTTTAATTAAAACGCCACAATATAGCAACAATAATTATCCATATAACTACGAAGCATTTAACGAATATATAATAATTAAGTTACTTATTAAACATATTATAAATTATTGACAAACACAACGGTAAATATCCAATAAGTACTTTTGACAGCGGCTTTTTAACGCTTAATTACATATTGATTTATATATTGCAGCCGGGTAAATATTTTAGAGCGGCCCCTGAAAAAATGCGGTATGAATAATAACGAATTGCAGATACGCACGGTTAACGTTACAAGATATGTGACGCCGCTACGGGAAGGCGGCTCGCTGCCAGCAATTGCCGAGGCCGACGACGGCTTTTTATATGTGCTTAAATTTCGTGGCGCCGGGCAAGGCCCGAGAGCCCTTATAGCTGAACTTATCGGCGGCGAAATTGCCCGCGCTATCGGGCTAAAAATACCTGAAATCGTGTTCGCTAATCTCGACGAAGCTTTTGGCCGTACAGAGCCCGACGAAGAAATACAAGACCTGCTAAAAGCAAGCACCGGCAGCAACCTGGCGCTTCATTATCTTTCGGGCGCTATCACATTCGACCCGGCGATTACTATCGTTGACCCTTTACTGGCGTCAAAAATAGTTTGGCTCGACTGTTTTCTGATGAATGTAGACCGTACCCCGCGAAATACCAATATGCTTATTTGGCACAAAGAATTGTGGCTTATTGACCATGGCGCGGCGCTATATTTTCATCACTCGTGGCATAACTGGCGCGACCAGGCGAAACGGCCTTTTGAGCAGGTTAGGGATCATGTTTTATTACCATATGCTACTGAGTTAGATGCCGTTGATGCACAATTCCGCGAAGTACTTACGCCCGGACGTATTCGTTCAATTATCGACACCATACCATCCGGGTGGCTTTCCGGCGAACAAACTTTTGACACCGTCGATGAACATCGGCAAGCGTATACTGAATTTTTAGCAAGCAGGATTGGAAACTCTGCAATTTTTATAAAAGAAGCACAACATGCAGCCGAAACATTTATTTGAATATGCCGTTATCCGCGTTGTGCCCAGGGTTGAACGCGAAGAATTCATGAATATTGGTGTGATACTTTACTGTGCTAAACAGCAGTTTTTACAAACCAGGTATATCCTTGACCCGGCGCGCCTTTCCGCTTTTTGCGCAGGACTGGATATGGATGAAGTAAAAGAACACCTCTGTTCGTTCGAGCGGATTTGTTCCGGCGACAAATCGGCCGGCCCTATCGGCAAACTCGATATCGCCTCCAGGTTTCGCTGGCTCACAGCTGCCCGCAGCACAGTTTTACAAACATCAAAGGTACATCCCGGCATGACTACCGATGCGGCCGAAACGCTTAACCGCTTGTTTGAGCAATTAGCCGCTTAGGGATGTTTCTTGATTTTTTCTTCGATGTCGGTCTCAATACGTTCCCTTTTGAGGTCGATACGGATCAGGCCGAACAGGCTCATGTAAACATTGGCGACAAATACCAGCGCAAAGCCGGCAATAACATAGCCGCGCCAATCGTCGAGCAGCAGCTTATATCCGGTAATGACCAGCATTATTGCCGAAATGTAATGGCTGAAACAATACTCGCAGGTAAACAAGTAAAAAAATTTACGGCTTGCTACAGTCTTAGCCTTATGACTGCATTTAACACAATACTCGCGCGGCTCCCTGAAAACTTCTTCGTGGGTTACAGTCCACGCAATGCAGGCTATCGGGATAGCCATGATAAACAGCCAGGCAATTTGAGTGCTTAATTCCATTTCCATAAACATCAAATACACAATCGTTTCAAAAAGTTTCGTTTTTGTTGAATTGACTATTGTATTTATCCCCCCTTGCCATGCGGTTTCGGTTTTCTTCCAGCCGGCTTCGGGCTTCCATCCTCAGGCTCCTTACTCATCCTTCAAATCATATTCTTTATTGATCATTTTGATCAACTTTTCAACCAGTTGTTTTTGTACCAATAGCCGACGTATCTCGCCCATAAAACTCGATTTACGCTGGTGCAGATAGTAAATGAGCAGGTTGATTTATCCTTTATCATAAGTAAGCAATTGCGGGTTACCCGGTGGCCTCAATGTATTATTGACTGATCCTGCGGCGTATTCCCTTTCGGTGAGGGCTTTATTTTTGATGATCACCATTTTATCGAACACGGTCGCGTCAAACAATTCCCCCAGCAAGGGATAACTTAGCACATTCTCTTTGCTTTCAATATCAAACAGGTTGATGTATTGCCCTACCGACCGTTCAATATCCATCAGGCCATTAACTATCTCCCGGTTTTGGATAAGCCGCAGGTTACCCGAACTTTTCATCTCGAGAATCGTATTGTTACTTGGTTCAAATACACTGTTTCTTGTTGATAATCTTGCCAGGTAGTACATAGTGCTGCCATTTCTTACCGGGGGAGCGGTCTCCAGGCAGGTTATCAGCGTATCAAAATTTAATACTCTTTGATACAGCGATGGCAACCAGACATTTAAATTTTCGGCATCGGTTACAAGGTCCTTTTTTATATTGATTGCATATTCCCTACCCTTAGCCTGGTCGCTTAAATTCTCACGGATACGCTCCGCAAAAAAGCCCATCATTACGGCCAGGAATATCATTAAGCCTTCGAGCAAATATTCTTTCAGGCCCTTCTTTTCAATATCAGGATGGTGGTGTACTTCCATAGTGGTGAGTGGTGAATTGTGAGTAGTGAATGGTTGTGTTATTTCGGAATGCGGAATGTTGACCCGATAGCTTTCGGGTGCGGAATGTTCTTCTATTTCGCCAGTCCATCCGGCAGACAGGGGATTATTTTTTCCGTGATCTGACTTCGGACCTCCGTCCCGATAGCTATCGGGATCTGGCTTTTTTCTTCCTTTCGGGCTTCCGGACTTTCCGACTTTCCGACTCTTCCCTTCTTCACTCATTCTCTAACGAATAATTTTTACGCAAAACCTGCAATATTTTTTTGTTGATATCAATATAATCATCCAATTGAAGGGAGTGAGTGGATTCAAGCATTTGTTTATAAAACAAGATCATATTAGTTGTTTCCGCTCTGTCAATTGACGCAGTATTTAATATACTGCCTTCAATGGTTCTTTTATCCATTAAATAAGTATGCACCACATTAAGAAGCGTTCCGTTAGATGGCGTAGGATAGGTTTGCCGCAAATGATCGAGCCAGCCAAAATCGTAATGTGTTAAAAGAAATTGCTTTAAGGGGCTTGCAAAAAATTGATACTCCTGGTCGTTTCTAAATCTCATGTTGTTTATAGAAACACTTAGGTCGCCCAGAAGCTTTTGCAGTTCAAGGCTTTTAAAGTATCTGACCGTACCCGAATTTTTAAGCTGGCTCAGGATGCCATCCTTTGGTTCAAAAGCATAAATATTTATCATATATAATCCCGTTGTATAGACAGGATAAAATTTGCGGGATGTTTTTGTGAAGCTGCTGTCTTTAAAAAAATGATATAGGTAATCCAGGTCTTTTTCTTTTAAACGGCGAATTTTCAGCTTGCCGGCAGCCACTGCAGAATCTGCTGATAGTTCGGTATACAAAGCTTTTGCCAATTCATTTTCATGATGGGTATTGCTGATACTTTCCCGCAGGTTTTCGGCAAAAAAGCCCATCGTAACGGCTAAAAATATCATTAAGCCTTCAAGCAAATATTCTTTAAGGCCTTTTTTTTCTATGTGCGGGTGGTGGTGTACCTCCATGGTTCAATTTGCAGTTTTGAGTTAATAATTTGCAATCCCCTGGGCACTGCTGCCGCCCGCTTGCCGGCGGACGGCCCTTCGGCTTTCTCTTATCATTCATTGCTAAAATTATATTCCTTTCGCAACGCCTGCAGCAATTGATGATTAGCCGCAATATATGGCATGTAAAAAATCTGCCTCGAGCCGCGTGCTATCAGCAAATAATACGCTGTAAGCCCTTCGGCGTCTTCTCTTTTGAACTCACCTGTATTTTTTATGCGCGGCGGCACCAAAGGGCGAAAATGAGTTTGGGCAAGAGCCTCAGTTATTGAAAGTTTGCCCCTTTGCGTAAACTCATCCTGCCATTTAAAATCGTAATGTTTCAACATAAACGGCCTTGCAAATTCATCAACAAACCGCAGCTCCTGGCTATTTCGCTCCCTGATATTTGAAATGACCACAGTTATATTGCTGATAGCATTTTGCAGTTGTATGCTCCTGAAATAGCGCAGTGTGCCCGAGTTACGCAATTGATTTAATATGCCATCATTTGGTGCAAACAAAATAGATGTTGTTAATATATACGACCATGAAAAAGCCGGATAAAAACTGGGGGATAAAGTAGTAAGGCTACTGTCGGAAACATATTTTCTGAAATATTCCATCTGGCTTTCCTTTTCAAGGCGAAGTTTTATTTTGTGCTGCATGCTAACAGAATCGGCATAAACTTCTTTATACAAGCTGGCTGCTAATTCTTTAGCCTTTCCATTTTCCGAAATGTTTTCCCGGATAGTTTCGGCAAAAAACCCCATTGTTACCGCCAGGAATATCATTAAAAATTCAAGAAAATACTCCTTCCAGGGTTTCTTCTCGTGGTGCAGGTTGGGATGATGATGTACTTCCATTTGTTCAGTTTGCAGTGACTTATTTCCCACGACAACGTCCCCGGACGCTTCAACCTTTAGTTTTCTGCCCCTTATGCCAGGCTGACTTTTACTTTTAGGCCCGCTTTTCCGGCTTCCGGCAGTCATTGGTTGTTAAAGGTTAAGACTGAACAAGTTATGCAAATTTATTATCATTTCATATCGCCGTTAAACCTGCTTGATTTTTATTAATTTCGAAGCTGAAATATTGTTACCTATTTATACTTAGATGAAAAGGACCGCTTTTTTAATTCTCATTATATTTTTTTCGTTAAAAACTTTCGCGCAAGCCGAACCTTCGGGGTACGCCGCGGCATTAGCCCACTTCACTCAATTTTATAATTCCAATAAGCCGGATAGTATATTCAGCATGTTCAGCCCCGAAATGAAAGCTGCTTTGCCGCTGGATAAATTCAAACCCACAACCGAACAATTAAAGTCGCAATACGGAAATCTGATCAAAACTGACTTTGTTAAATATGGTCAATCGCTGGCGGTATATAAGGCCACCTTTCAAAACAGTGTTTTTTTATTAAATATATCGCTTAATGCCCAAAATAAATTAACGGGGCTGCTGCTTAGCCCATACCAGGAAAGTCAACAGCGGGGTGTAGTTATTGACCCAACCTTAACAGAATCCCCTGTATTAGTAAAAACGCTAACGGGCTCCATTCCGGGATCGCTGGTTGTGCCTAAAAATATACAAGGCAAAATACCTGTCGTTTTAATCATAGGCGACGCCGGGCCGACCGACCGTGATGGGAATAACCCCAAAGCGGGCATTGCAGCAAATACTTATAAATTGCTGGCCAACGAATTGGGCCTGCACGGCATTGCCACCTTGCGTTATGACAAGCGCTTTTCGGGCGAAAGCGTAAGCACGGTTAAAGAGTCGCAATTAAGCATGGAGGATTATAGTGATGATGCGGTCAGCCTCATCCATTTATTAAATGAAGACTCCAGGTTTTCAAAAATTATTTTATTCGGGCATGGCGAAGGGTCATTGGTTTCAATGATAGCATCGTTAGACGAACCTATTAAAGGATTTATTTCGGCCGAAGGAGCAGGTGAACAAGCGGATAAAATTTTGGCTGATCAGATGAAATCAAAAACGCAATTTGTAGCTGATGAATTTAAAGCCATAATGGACAGCTTGCGCAAAGGGAAAACTACAGATAATGTTGACCCGGCCTTGTATTATATCGCGGCGCCCAGCAAACAGCACTTTTTGATGTCGTGGTGCCGGCTTGTTCCGCAGCGGGGGATGAGGCGAATGAAAATGCCAGTGTTGATCATTAACGGGAGTACCGACTTGCAGGTATCGGTTGATAATGCAGAAAAGTTAAAAAAAGCAAAATCCGACGCTATTTTGTTAGTGATAAACGGGATGAACCATATCCTAAAAACAGCCCCGGCCAACCCGGAACAAAATATGGAGACCTTTACCAAACCGGACCTTCCGCTAAAAACCGAGCTTGTTACGGGAATTGTTGATTTTATAAATAAATTGAAATAGTCGCTGCACCGTCGCCTCCACTGCGGGGGGGGGGTAGATGAAATACTATTTCCAATCACCCATCATCCGCCTTATTGCAATAATCTCACCTATATGATAGGCGTTATGGTCGGCAATCTGCAAAGCCTCAAGCAAAATGTTCTGGCCGTTGCCATGGGGTATTTTTTGATAAATATCCGCATGTTTTATTAATTCAATAAACTCATCCAAATCAGCGTCTATTAGTTTTAGCGATTCTTCCCACACATTATCACCTTCCGGTGCAGCTTGGTCGGGCCAATATTCCTGCGGCCATTTTGGTGATTTATAGTCGGCGTTTTTGCAAAACTGTATCATGTCCCACTGCGCTATACGCAGGTGTTCTACCAACTGCCATATGCTGTATGGCATGTTGATTGGCTTAATACCCCGCAATTCGTGAGGTAATCCTTTCAAAGCATCTTTCAAACTGACATGCGCATTGCCGCCAAGCAGCATTTTCTTTAATTCATCAACAAGTATTTTGTGCTCGCTGTCCATACCTTAAATTTTCCTGTAAGATTAGTCATGATTTTATTTGCTTAAAAAACGTTAACATTCTTAGCTCGTAAACAGTTTTTTGAAACCTAATGTTAAAAAAAATCTATCAAACGCCACCGCGGGATTTTATTACAATATCAATCGAATTGCTTTGATTGACACTGGTTTTTTTAGGCCGTCAAGGCATTATGCATAGAGGATCGCTAAATAGATATAAATCTATAGATTATCCATTAATTTCCAAATGCCATAAAATCAGATTAGTAATGAGAGCCGTACATGCCATGTAATAATTCCGGCAAATTGTTTTAAGTTTATGCGGTAAAAGAAACAACCTGGTGAACAAAAAAATATTATTAACCGCCACGCTTATCATCTGCGCCCTCGCAGGATGTAAGAAAGATAGTTCAGTAGGCCCGATGCAAGGCAAGGATGACGCTGCATTTACTATTTATGAGAATTCATTCCTTGAAGGTTTGTGGAAGCTAAATCCCGACTGGGCAACGACAGTTGGATATCATAAATATGACAGTTTATTGGCTATCCCTACCGACCAGGCCAGGGATAAGATGGTAAATTTTGCGAAGATACAGATCGACTCGCTGAGCAGGTTCGAAGTCAACTCGTTAAATGCTGCCAACAAAATAGATTACCATTTGATGCAAAACCAGATGGAATCGATACAGTGGAACATCAAACAATTGAGAGCATACCAATGGGATCCGGCCTCGTACAACGTAATTGGCACTTTTGCTTATATCCTTAATGAGAATTATGCGCCATTAACCAAACGATTGCGCAATTTTTATCAAAAAATGGCAAATGTGCCGGCTTATTACAAAGAAGCGGAGAAACAAATTAAAAATCCGGTTACCGAACTCACTAACCTGGCTATAGAACAACATTTAGGCGGCGTTAGCGTGATAGAGAAGGACTTTGCCGACTCATTAAAAAAAACCAATATCCCGCAAGGGGAACAAAAATTGATGCTCGACCGGGCGCATATGTCGGCTGAAACAATAAGGGGCTTCGCCAATTGGCTTAAAGGTTTAAAAAACGACCACCCGAGAAGTTTCAGGCTCGGCAAGGAATTTTACGAAGCCAAGTTTAAATACGATTTGCAGTCGGAATTTTCAGCGCAGCAGATATATAACGCGGCTGTTGAACGAAAAAAATACATACACCGTGAGATGGCCCGGATAGCCCATAAACTTTGGCCTAAATATTTTGGAACAAAGGCGCAGCCGGCCGATTCACTCGAAATGATTGCCCAGCTCATAGATACACTTTCCTCCAAACATACCAGGGCGGACGAATTTCAGTCGGCTGTTAAAAGCACGCTACCGAAACTTACAGCTTTTGTTAAAGCCAAAGACCTGCTCACCCTGGACCCTTCCAAACCATTGATCGTACGAAAAGAACCGGGCTATATGGCAGGTATCGCGGGTGCTTCAATGAGCGCGCCTGGGCCGTATGATAAAAATGGCAATTCTTACTTCAACGTTGGCAACCCCGGCGGATCAGGAGCTAAAGCTGAAAGCTTTTTACGTGAATACAACCTGTATACCATGCAAATTTTATGCATTCACGAGGCAATTCCGGGCCACTATGTTCAACTGTTGTATGCCAACAGAGCGCCCAGTTTAATTAAGTCGGTATTCTCAAATGGCGCTATGGTTGAGGGGTGGGCCGTTTATGGCGAGGAAATGATGATAGATAATGGATACGACAGCGATGAACCCGAAATGCGGCTGATGTGGTATAAATGGCATTTGCGCTCAGTTTGTAATACTATTTTGGATTATAGTGTTCATGCCCAAAATATGCCGAAACAGGAGGCTATGAAACTGCTGATGCATGAGGCTTTTCAGCATCAGGGCGAAGCTGAGAGCAAATGGACCAGGGTAACGCTAACCAGTGTACAGCTGGACAGCTATTACACCGGGTACAAAGAAATAATGGAACTGCGCGACGCCTATAAAAAGAAAATGGGCGATAAGTATAAGTTGAAGGAGTTTAATGAGAAGTTTTTAAGTTTTGGCAGCGCTCCGGTAAAATATATTAAAGATGCAATTTTTGCCAAGTCTGGCGGAAGCGACATACACAACTAATATTAACTATAAAGCTTGTATTTTTCTGTTATGGTATTTTTTGTGCCAATTAAATTGTTCACGAATTAAATTTACCTCTAGCGCAATAGAAATACAGCTATTTAACTAGTTTTTTATTCCGTTTATCATATTTATCAATTAAATTTACTGGGGAAATCAATACCCATTAAGCATATTATTTTCCCCAATTTTTCCGATCACCTTTCCTCGTAACCATCCCTTAAATTTATCTTTTACTTAAATATAGCGCAATTAAGTAAAATCACCCTTTGGTAATTATATTTCCCAAAATTCCCCACAAATGGAACAATATTTGCCACTATTTTATTAGTTCACTCTCAAATCTTACATTATCATGAGCACATTAGCATGGATTGGAGTCATCATCCAAGTGATTCCAGTATTTTTTATAATCAGAACCGGTATATCGATGGTGAAGCGTAAATCCCTGTAATGCTATAAGCTTACAGGATTTTACCGAATCGATATTTAATTTTTCGTTTTGATTTTAATTTAAGAGTATTTCTCTCGTGCAATGCACGGGAGTTTTTTTTTGTAACCCGGGCAGGTTTTTGTAACCTGTGGCAAGTAAATTGCGTATAACTGTCCAGTGAACATTCATTATTACATTCTCATTGATAATGTAAGATTTGAGACATAGCCAGGGGTGAGAGCCTGGCTATTTTTTTTGCGCCTTATTTCCAATGCCCGGGCACCCAAAAATACCCTCGCCCTTGCCTGCCCCAGTGTCCCGAAACCCAGGCGGTCCCGGGCCGTGGCGGAACTACCCAGTATCCCTGGTGATACGCGTAACGGGGGCCGGCCGGAGTCCATTCTTCATCAACCCAAACGTGCCGCGGCGATGGCCGGTGCGGCTTTCTGAAAATAACCATTCCCGGACGACGCTCAGGCACGCGGACAATTAACTGCTGCGCGGCGCTGTTTTCAACGGCAAACGCACCCATAATTGATAACACTATTAAAATTCTGACTATTCTTTTCATAGTTGCTTTGTTTTTTATTAAGACAAATAAAAAGCAGAATAGGTTTAAATTAATTTACACAGCGGAAACCGGGATCGCAAAAAACATAAATTTCATATCTTCGCTTTTATGTCGCCGGCCGAATCAAAAAAACGAATAGAGTCCCTCACAATTGAGCTAAAACAGCATAACTATAACTATTATGTGCTGGCCATGCCTACCATTTCTGATTTCGATTTCGACAGGAAACTGGAAGAGCTTGATGCACTGGAAAAGCAATTTCCTGAATTTGCAGATCCCGACTCACCTACGCAACAGGTTGGTGGCGACATCACCAAAGAGTTTGTTACGGTAAAGCACCGGTGGCCGATGCTGTCGTTAGGCAATACCTATAATGAACAGGAGCTGCTTGACTTTGACCAACGCATCCGCAAAGCAATAGGTAACAGCTTTGAGTATGTATGTGAACTGAAGTTCGACGGCTTATCCATAAGCCTTACGTATGTTGAAGGAAAGCTGTTACGCGCGGTAACACGGGGCGACGGAACACAGGGAGATGATGTGACAACAAACGTGCGCACCATAAACACCATACCAAAGCGGCTTCACCCCGGCAATTACCCGGACGAATTTGAAATACGGGGCGAGGTATTCATGCACCTGAAGGCGTTTGAGCGCCTCAATGCCGAACGCATGGAAAACGGAGAGGTAACTTACGCCAACCCGCGCAACTTTGCATCCGGGACGCTTAAGATGCAAGACTCCGCGGAAGTAGCGCGCCGCCCGCTCGACTGTTTCCTGTATTTCCTATACGCCGAAAAGCTTCCATTTAAAACCCATTGGGAAAGCCTGCAGGCTGTTAAAACATGGGGTTTCCATACCAACGAGCACAGCAGGCTATGCAGCAATATCGACGAAGTTCTCAAATTCATAAACCATTGGGATAAGAAACGTTTCGACCTGGGTTATGATATCGACGGTATAGTTATAAAGGTAAACAGCTATGCGCAGCAGCACGAGCTGGGCTTTACGGCCAAATCACCGCGCTGGGCCATTGCCTATAAGTATAAAGCCGAACAGGTGCAAACGCAGCTATTACGTGTAAGCTACCAGGTAGGGCGCACCGGCGCGGTTACCCCCGTAGCGAATTTAAAGCCTGTACTATTGGCGGGAACAACCGTAAAGCGGGCGACGCTTCACAATGCTGACGAAATAGAAAAGCGACTGAAATTACACGAAGGCGATTGGGTATATGTTGAGAAGGGGGGCGAAATTATTCCAAAGATCATTAGCGTTAACCTGGAAAAACGCGACCCGACATCGGCGCCGATAAATTACATAACCCATTGCCCTGTCTGCAGCACAAAGCTGGAACGCAAAGAGGGCGAAGCGGCCTTTTACTGCCCGAACGACGAAGGTTGCGCGCCGCAGATAGTGGGCAAAATGCAGCACTTTATCGGTCGTAAAGCCATGAATATTGACGGCCTTGGCGATGAAACCATTGAAACCCTTTATCAAAAGGGTTTAATACACAGGATAAGTGATATTTACGACCTGCACCTGCATAGCGGGGAATTAAAGCAGCTGGAACGATTTGGTGAAAAATCGATCAATAACATGCTCGATGGCATCGAAAAATCAAAGCAAATGCCATTTGAAAAGGTGCTATTTGGCCTCGGCATACGGTACGTGGGCGAAACGGTGGCAAAAAAGCTGGCTGCTCATTTTAAAACAATCGATAACCTGGCATCTGCCACATTTGACGAACTGATCACGGCCGAAGAAATCGGCGAGCGAATCGCGCTAAGCATCATTGAATATTTCAACAGCCAAAATCATAAAGAGGAGATCGAAAAGCTAAAAGCACAGGGGCTTCAATTTGTTACCGAGGAAAAGGAAGTAAATCTCGACAGCGAAAAATTAACCGGCCAATCGTTTATCATATCCGGCGTATTCGATAAATTCTCGCGCGACGAATTGAAAGACCTCATTGAAAAAAATGGCGGTAAAATACTCAGCAGTATATCAGCAAAATTAAACTTCTTGGTTGCCGGCGATAACATGGGCCCCGCCAAATTGGAGAAGGCTCAAAAACTGAATATTCCTATTATTAGCGATGAGGAGTTACTTGGGATGATAAAATAATTACTAACTCGTCACACATCCCAGGTCTGTGTCCTCACAGACCGCCGGTTCAAATAGTTGACCTCACCATTGGATTGGGGCCTATGGACTACACACAAACAATCACTATATTTGCACCTTTTAATAATTAAAATGAATAAATTTCACGGCACAGGGGTGGCTATCATCACCCCTTTTCAGGCAGACGGACAAGTTGATTACACTGCTTTGGGTAATCTTATCAATTATTTAATTGAAGGTGGTATTGAGTATATCGTATCATTAGGCACAACCGGCGAAAGCGCTACATTGAGTAGCAATGAGCGAAAACAGGTGTGGGCGTTCACTGCTGAAACTGTTAAGGGCCGTGTAAACCTGGTTGCCGGCATCGGCGGAAATAATACTGCCGAAGTTGTTGACCAATTAACGCAATTTGACGCCACAGGCTACGACGCCATATTATCGGCCAGCCCTCACTATAACAAACCAACACAGGAAGGTATTTATCTGCATTATAAAGCTATAGCAGAAAATTCGCCCTTACCGGTGATTTTATATAACGTACCGAGCCGCACCGGCAGCAATGTGAACGCCGCAACGGTTGTACGGCTTGCGCACGACTTTAAAAACATCATCGCCATTAAAGAAGCCTCGGGGAATTTCGACCAGATCAACCAAATTATGCGTGATAAACCGGAGTCATTTTTAATGATATCGGGCGACGACCCTATAACCCTTCCAATGGTTGCTTTAGGTGCTGTTGGTGTTATATCAGTAGTGGGCAATGCCTTACCGCGTCAAACTTCAGACATGGTACGACTCTGTTTGAAAGGCGATTTTAAAGCCGCTCAAAAAGGCCATTCGGATTTAATTGAATTCACCCGCTTAATGTTTGCTGAAGGCAGTCCGGGCGGTGTAAAAACAGCTTTAAAAAGCTTGAATCTATGTAACGACACGTTAAGGTTGCCACTTGCGCAGGTAAGCGACAGCACAGCAACCGCTATTATTACCGAAACAAAAAAATTAGCTAACTAAAAAATTATGCTAATAAAAAAACCCGTGGGTATTACACTCGCGGGTTTTTTTTGTGAAATAAAGTTAAGATCTCTTGTACTTTATAACTTAGGCTTTGTTTTTTGCTTCCTGTACTTCCAAACGAATAGCCTGTGCTAAATTTTTGAGGTCTTGCATCCCTTTACGTACGCGGGTACCAGCTGCGCTGTTACCTTTGTTGTAAAATTTGTCAGCATCTGCTTCCAGTGACGCTACTAATTCTTTTACTTCAGTAAATTTTTTCATTTCAGTTACTCCTTTTTTAAATATTGAGGTTTTATTGTTCTATACAGCTAATCTAAAATGTTTTTTCTTAAATAAAAACTTTTACCTGATAAAAATAATGCCTTCAAATGGTGTTTTTTCCACATTTCAATACCCGAACAGCGCTGTCGGATACTATGAAATAATATTCCGATAGTCGATATAGGATTTAATAACGCGGCTAAAAATTACCGGGTTTAAAGAAACTCAACGCCCAGGGCGTTAATCAGGCAACCTCCATCTTGGCTTGCTTATAATAGCCTGCTTTCAGTTTTTCGGCCATTTCGCTATAGGCGTCCAGTGTACGTTGCACATCGGCCAGGCTGTGCGCAGCCGTAGGTATTAAACGCAAAACGATTAATCCCTTTGGTATTACCGGATATATTACAATTGAACAAAATATGCCATAGTGCTCACGCAGGTCGCGGGTAAGAGCCGTGGCCTCGTAAAGGTCGCCTTCTAAAACTACCGGTGTAACCATAGTATTGGTAACACCCAGGTTAAATCCACGTTCTCTTAAGCCATTTTGCAGTGTAAGCGTAATCTCCCAAAGCTTCTCACGCAGCTCAGGCTTTGATTTCAGCAGTTCAAAACGCTTTTTTAAACCGATAACCATTGGCATAGGTAATGCCTTGGCAAATATTTGCGAACGCATGTTATAGCGCAGATAATCAACAACTTCGGTAGTAGAGGCAACAAATCCGCCTATACCGGCCATTGATTTGGCAAACGTTCCAAAATAAACGTCAACTCCGTCAATGCAATCCTGCGCCTCGTGTGTGCCGGCGCCTGTTTTACCCATAGTTCCAAAACCATGCGCATCGTCAACCAGCATCCTGAAATTAAATTTTTCCTTCAGCTCAACAATCTCCTTGAGTTTACCCTGCGCACCCGACATGCCGAAAACACCTTCAGTTATAAGTAAAATACCACCGCCTGTTTGCTTTACTAAGCGCGAAGCCCTTTGTAATTGCTTTTCGCAGCTTTCAAGGTCGTTGTGCTGGTAAACAAAGCGCTTACCCATATGCAGTCTTAAGCCATCAATAATACAGGCATGCGACTCGGCATCGTATACAATAACATCATTACGGTCGGCCAGTGAATCTATAATAGATAGCATACCCTGGTAGCCATAGTTTAATAAAAAGGCATCTTCCTTTCCCACAAAGCTCGCCAGGTCGCTTTCCAACTCCTCATGGTGACGCGAATTACCCGACATCATCCTTGCGCCCATTGGATAGGCCATACCATAATCTGCCGCCGCCTGCGCGTCGGCCGCTCTTACTTCAGGGTGGTTAGCCAACGCCAGATAGTTGTTCAGGCTCCATACCAAATGCTCTTTCCCGTTGAATTGCATGTGGGGGCCGATTTCACCCTCCAATTTAGGATATGAAAAATAACCATGCGACCATTTTTGATGCTGTCCGAGTGGACCGCCCATGCTTTTCGATATTTTATCAAATAAATCCAAGATATTCTAAACTATATTAAACAAACAAATATACCCCTTTAAACGCTCAGTAACAATCATTATTACTTTTTATAATAGGCTATAATGAGTTGATGTCGGCATCTAATAGCCTGGCAGATACAGGCCAACAAAAAAGAGACACCAATTTTAGTGTCTCCGGTTGTTGTGATTATGAAATATTATGAATCATCGGTTATGACTTATCTAATCGACATTATCATGTAAAAATGAATTATTGTTGCGGATCTCAACATTTCCGTCGTTATCTGTAAGTAATGAAAATCTCGATATTTGACTTTCGTTGGATGCAGGCGGCTGCTGCAAGGCAATTTCCTTGCGCTTATAGGCAGGAATATTTTCAAGCTCCTGGATATTGCCATTACGCAATTTCATACTCAAATCCTTCAGGCGCATAATCCGCTCACGCGATTTACGCAGTTGCTCCTCTATCGATTCATCTGTTTTATTATCATCAGCGCCGGTAATAACCTCCGGCTCTTCCTCAACCTCTGCAACCGCCTCTCCTGCAACAGGCTCAAATCCCATTACTGATTCTGTGATCTTGAAGGTCATTTCGGACACTTCGTTTGTATCAGGTTCCTCTGCAGACTTTTCCTCAGCCAGGTTGTGCCTAACAACCGCAGGCTCTTCGGCGCGGGGGGCAAACAAATCGAACAAGCCGGTTTGTTTTGGCTCATCTTTCTGCTTCATATAAGGCTCAGCAACCGCTTCGTTATTAACAAGGGTAATAAACTCATTTACCGGCCTTACCAATGGTTCGCTGTCAGGCACAAGCATGGAAACAATTTTCTTGCTGCTTTGCTCCTTTTCACGCTCATCTTTGGTTTGAAAACCGGTAGCAATAATAGTCACCGATAACTTGTCGCCCAAGCTTTCGTCCCGGCAATTACCCCAAATCAAATCGGCGGCTAAACCAGCTTCTTCCTGGATATAATCAGTAATAATACTAACCTCATCCATCGTCACTTCTTTTTCGCCCGAGCTGATATTTAACAAAATATAACGTGCGCCTTCAATTTCATTATCTTTTAATAATGGCGATGACAATGCTCCCTCAACAGCTTTCAACGCCCGGTTTTCGCCCTCGGCGGCCGAGCTTCCCATGATGGATACGCCGCTATCTTTCATCACGGTACGAACATCCTTAAAGTCAACATTTATATAACCGGGAAGTGTAATTATTTCGGCAATCCCCTTTGCAGCGGTTGTTAAAATATTATCTGCCTGTGCAAATGCCGAACCCAATGTAAGGTTGCCAAATATCTGGCGCAGGCGATCGTTTGAAATTACAAGGAATGAGTCGACATATTTTTTAAACTCTTCCATCCCCTCCTCGGCCTGCATTTTACGGCGCTTGCCTTCAAAAGCAAATGGAGTGGTTATGATACCTACTGTTAAGATATCCAGTTCGCGCGCAGCTTTCGCTATAATCGGACTCGCGCCGGTTCCTGTGCCACCGCCCATTCCTGCTGTTATAAATAACATTTTGGTATTTGAACCCAGCATCTGCTTGATATCGTCAATGTTTTCGATAGCCGAGTTTTTGCCAACTTCGGGGATTGAGCCCGCACCCATACCTTCGGTAAGACTTGCTCCCAATTGCACCTTGTTAGGAATGGGGCTTAGCTCCAAAGCCTGGGCATCAGTGTTGCAAATTATAAAGTCAACACCGGTAATACCTTGACGGTACATATGGTTTACTGCATTACCACCGCCGCCGCCAACACCAATTACTTTAATGATGGACGACTTTTCTTTTAGCATCTCAAACTGCATAATCCTTATTTTCAGTTATATGTGATTGACGAATTTTCAGATTTCTCTATCGTAATAATAACACTTTTTTCCACAACCCTTATCCACATTTGTCAATATGTGGAAAGATTGAAGATTGTGAATAATTATCAGCCGCCAACAAACCCTTTGGCTTTAATTTGGCCCTATTTCAAAAAATCCTCATCTTTTATATCGTCTTTAATAAATTTCTTTCCGCTCTCTAATATTTTTCCAAGCAGGCCGAATTTCCTATCGTCGGTATACTTCGTTTTTTCGACTTTCACTTCGGCCGGAATTTGGGCCACATCGTTGTATTCCATTTTCTGAATTCCTTTTATCAGCAGGCCAATGCCGGTTGCAAACGTTGGGCTTTGCAGCTCCTCGTAAATATTTTTCGGCAACACTTCGTTTTTCGCGAGGTGTTCATTGGGGTATCCTACACGGCAATCCAGTCCGGTAACATATTCAACCAATTGCGGCAGGTGTTTTAATTGCGCACCGCCACCCGTTATCACGATGCCTGCTATCAGTTTCTTTTCATACCCGGATGATTTGATCTCGTAATACACGTGCTCAACAATCTCTTCCATACGCGCCTGGATTACAAAGGCCAGGTTTTTTACCGATATTTCCTTTGGCTCGCGACCACGCAAACCCGGAACGCAAACGATCTCGTTCTCTTTGTTCTCTTCCGCCAAAGCAGAACCAAACCTTATTTTTAACTGCTCCGCTATGTTGCGCATTACCGAACAGCCTTCGCGGATATCCTCGGTTACGCTATTGCCGCCGAAAGGAATCACAGCCGTATGGCGGATAATCCCTTCCTGGAAAATAGCTACGTCGGTAGTGCCACCGCCAATGTCCACTAATACAACACCGGCTTCCTTTTCTTCTTCACTTAAAACTGATTCAGACGACGCCAGTGGCTCCAATATCAACTCCTGGCTTTCGAGCCCGGTTTTGTTTACACACTTCACAATATTTTTAATCGCAGTAACCTGGCCCGAAATAATATGGAAATTGGCCTCAAGGCGTACACCAGCCATACCAATCGGGTCCTTAATACCCGGCTCGTTGTCCACAGTAAATTCCTGCGGCAGCACATGAATAATCTCTTCTCCCGGAGGCATCACAAGGTTATACATATCTTCAACCAGTTTATCGATATCCTTACGGGATATTTCCGACTGTACATCACGTCGGGTTATCAACCCCCGGTGCTGCAAGCTTTTAATATGCTGGCCTGCAATGCCTACGTTTACCACTTTGATCTCCACATTTGACTGTGTCCCTGCAATATCAACAGCCTGGCTAATTCCCTGCACCGTTTTATCGATGTTCGACACCATACCACGGGTTACCCCGGCTGATTCGGCTTTGCCGATACCCAATACCTCTATCTTTCCATTTTTGCTTCGGCGGCCAACAATAGCGCATATTTTAGTCGTCCCGATATCCAATCCCACTACAATCGGCGAACTTTTTTCTTGAGTTGAGCTTTTGTCCATATTACTTCTTTCTTAGTGATGTGTCTTTAATAGTTTTGGTTGTATCCCGGCTTGCCGCTTTTAACTTCAGCGAATCGGCTTTTAGGTTTTCGTTTTTAACTCCTACTACCTGGTTGGCGTATTTAACATTAATTACCCGGTAAGCATCCCACCCAACTTGTGGCAACGCCTTTTTATAAAACACCAGCAGATTATGAAACTTAGTATCCAATGAGTCGGCATTGCCAAGCAGTATCCGGTTATTTCCAACTCTCGGTACCAATTCAATTTCGTGGCGCTGGTTTACATATAGCTGGTCAATCTGCGCGCTCCAAAGCGAATCCCTGCCTACATAGTCAGCTGTTTTAAATAAGTCCCTGGCCAGCGGAGTATGCAACGTATCAACACGGTTTGCAAAAAGCTCATCGATGAAGCCGTTAGCAACCGGAACCCTGGCCGTAAAGTTTGCCGAAAGCGGGATCTTTAATCCGTGCTGGTCGACATAAAAATCCTGGTCGTAACGATTTATTATCCGCAAAATGGGTTGACGCTGAGTAATTTCAACAGAAATAGTACCATCCATGTCAGCATACACCGTTGCAAACTCAATAAATGGATTTGCCCTTAACCGCTTTTCTAAATCGTGGATATTGATCTTTTCAACCCGGTTGCCAATCAGCACCCTGCCGTTGGCTGTTAACATCTTATCAACCTCCTGCCGGTCAATAAAGTACTGATTACCGGGTATATAAATTTTTATGTCCTTGCAAACCACTTCGGCCTTTTTCACTTCAATGAAACTCATAAGCACAACCAGCCCACCCAGGCTTACCAGCCAGGCTAAACTCATAAGCACGTATTTCCATATCCGCTTCTTAAACATCCTGCAAAGCTATTTTTAAAGGTTGTACCATTTGGTCGATATCACCTGCGCCTACTGTTAAAAGTAATTCTGGTTTTTCGCTTTTCACCAGTTCAACGGCTTCCTGTTTTCCACACTTACGCTTGTTCAACAATTCCATCCGTGATAGTATCATATCGGAATTTACGCCTTCAATAGGCAACTCACGCGCAGGGTAAATATCCAGCATGATTAACTCATCGACCAGATCAAGCGCTTCAGCAAATCCGTCAGCGAAATCGCGCGTCCGGGTATATAAATGGGGCTGAAAAATTGCCGTTAATTTTTTGTCCGGAAACAGCCTTTTAATTGACCTGATACAGGCCTTCAATTCTTCGGGGTGGTGCGCATAATCATCGATATAAATGTGTTTTTCATTTTTTACGATATACTCGAAGCGTCGCTTTACACCTTTGAATGACCCCAGCGCGCTTTTTATAGCATTGGGCGAAATATTTAAAATCAATGCGGCCTCAATTGCGGCCACCGCGTTTTCGATATTATGTGTCCCGGCAATCCCCATTTTAATATCAGTTATCGTGGTTTTGCCATTGGTGAAATCGAAATGGAAGTCCCCGTTTTTGATATTGATATTTGATGCAGAGGCATCGGCTGTATCCTCTACCGCGTAGGTAAATCCAGTATCAAGCGGCAGTCCTTTACGGTGGATAAGTTTTCCCCCGGGTTTTATTTGTGATGCGAATAATTTGAATGACTCCGTCAGGTGCGCATGGTCGCCGTAAATATCCAGGTGGTCGGCATCCATGGATGTGATAATGGCAACGTCGGGATGCAGCGTTAAAAACGAGCGGTCGTACTCATCAGCCTCAACCACGACAATATCATTTTTTCCATACAGCACATTGCTTTGGTAGTTTGACGATATCCCGCCAAGGAACGCCGAGCAATCCTTGCCCGAATCTTTCAGGATATGGGCAACCATAGTCGACGTAGTGGTTTTACCATGCGTGCCGGCAACCGCGACGGTAAACATACCCTTGCTGATAATACCCAATACCTGCGAACGCTTAAACAATTCAAAACCATTGTCTTTAAAATAATTCAGGATCGCGGAGTCTTTAGGTATGGCCGGGGTATAAATAATCAATGTGCCGGCATCCGGAGAACTAAAGCTGAGTGGTATCAGGTCTTGCTGGTCGTCAAAAACAATTTGTATACCTTCATGATGAAGCTCGGTAGTAAGATCGGTCGGGGTTTTATCATACCCGCAAACAACCCGCCCCAAATGATGAAAATAACGGGCCAGGCCGCTCATGCCAATCCCACCAATCCCTACCAGGTAAACACGTTGTATGTTATTTAATTCCATTTTTTTATCTTAAATACTGCGCTCTAAGTCTCGAGCCGGCGCCGGAAGTCTTAATCAAAATTGAACTAAAACTTTCGACTCCAGACTCAGGATTTAATGTTTGCTATTTTCATTATCTCTTTCGCGATCACTTCATCGGCGTTGGGCAAAGCGATTTTTCCAATATTTTCGCTAAGCCGCTTTTTTAGAGCCTTATCTTTAATCAACTCAAGTGCCTTATCTATCAATTTTTCTTCAGCATCCCTGTCGGCAACAAAAACCGCCGCGTTATCATGCACCAGCGCCAGCGCATTTTTGGTTTGATGATCTTCCGCCACATTCGGCGACGGAACCAGTATCGCCGGTTTTTTTATCACACATAACTCTGCAATGGTACCTGCGCCTGCCCTGGAAATAATTACATCAGCAGCAGCGTATGCAAGGTCCATCCGATTAACAAACTCCATTACACAAATATTTTCGTGGTAATTTTCTCCAAGTTTTTCCAAAATACCTTTATAGTACACCTTGCCCGTTTGCCACACCACCTGAACGTCCGCAGCGATGATTTTATCAAGGCCGGCCAGCAAGCTATTGTTCAGTGTTCGTGCACCCAGGCTGCCACCGGTTATCAATATGGTTTTTTTATCTGCCGACAGCTTAAAGAGCTCAAGCGCCTGCATCTGCTTTCCGGCAATACTCACCGAATCTTTCCGGATAGGATTACCTGTTTTTATAATTTGACCCGCCGGAAAAAACTTCTCCATCCCATCAAAAGCCACGCATATTTTCTTTGCCTTTGCCCCAAGCCATTTATTGGTAATCCCCGCGTATGAATTTTGCTCCTGAATGAGATAAGGAATATTTTTCAAGGATGCCGCGTACAGTAGCGGGCCCGAAGCATACCCGCCTACGCCAACAACAGCGTCGGGTTTAAAATCCTTTATTATCTTAACCGCTTTCCGCACACTTAAAAATAACTTAATAGGGAACATCGCATTTTTCCAAACCGAACCGCGCTGAATACCCCGTATATCCAAACCGATGATTCTATAACCGGCAGCAGGTACTTTCTCCATCTCCATCCTGCCCTGGGCACCCACAAATAAAATCTGCGTCTCGGGATCGAGCGCTTTCAAAGCATTCGCAATAGCAATTGCCGGAAAGATATGCCCTCCGGTACCGCCGCCACTAATGATTATTTTTTTTGCTTTCATCTTTTGGGTTACCCTGATTATTATTTGATTACATCGATTAATTTTATAATCATCTTCAATTTTTTAAATCCTCACATTTTCAATTATTCGCTTAGGCTACCGCCATCTCCCTTATCTCGCCAACTACAACTTTTTTAGGTTCATCAATATCCCGGCTAACCGATAAGATAATCCCAAACGCCACGCTTGTAAACAGGATGGATGTTCCACCCATGCTCACAAAAGGCAGCGGGATACCTGTTACAGGCCCCAGCCCTACCGCAACAGCCATATTTGCAAATGCCTGTATCGTTAAACTAAAGCTTAATCCTGCTGCAAGTAATGCCCCAAATGCTTTCGGTGCCCGCGTTACTATTTTTATGCACCGGTACAGCAAAAACAAATAAATCCCTATTAATGCTATACCGCCGATAAGGCCATACTCTTCAACAATTATGGCGTATATCTCGTCGGAGTACGCTTCAGGCAAGTAATTAATCTCTTCGCTTTTTCCAACGCCTTTGCCGAATATACCGCCGGTTGCTATCGCTATTTTGGCATGAATACCCTGGAAAGCCTTGTCGGGATTTGCCTTTTCGGGATGCATAAAGGTGTCGATACGGGTTAGGTACATGTGCCTGCGCGGGCCTAAAAACATGATCCCCGCTAACAACACCATCCCAGCCATACATACCACAGCAATTTGCTTAACGCTGATACGGCCCATAATCAGCAACAAAATACTTACACCAAACAGCATCAAAGCGGTGGATAAATTTGCCCATGCAATAAGTACAAACACCAGGCAAACCGCCCCCATGATGGGTATGAACGATTGCTTAACGTTCTTTATATTTTCCTGCTTTAAAGACAGCATGCGTGCGAGGTAGGTAATCAAAGCCAGTTTTGCCAAATCCGAAGTTTGGAAACTTAAACCTGTGCCCGGTATTGAAACCCACCGGCTGGCATCGTTTACATGGTGGCCAAATGCAAGGGTGTATAACAAAAGCGGTATTGTTATGATCATCAATAATTTTGATATCCCCCGATAATACCGGTAATCAACCTTATGTGATATATACATTAGCCCGATACCGCCAATAATCATGGCCAGGTGCTTCATCAAAATAGACTCGGCGCCCACGCCCTTTTTATAGGCAAGTGTCCCAATGGCGCTATAAACAGCTAACAACGAAATAACCGACAACAATATCACGATGAGCCATATCCACCGGTCGCCTTTCGTTTTACTGAATATATTATTTATGATCGTTTTGTCCATAATCTACGGCAGCTATTTCATTGCCATTTACAACATTTCAAATCTTAAAACCCTCTCATTATAAATCATCTACAATTCCCTTACCGCCTGCTTAAACTGCCGGCCGCGGTCCTCGTAGTTTTTGAACAGATCAAAACTTGCACAAGCCGGCGAAAGCAATACGGTATCGCCCTTGGTTGCCAGGTGATACGATACCTGCACGGCTTCTTCAGCTGAGTAGGCATTTACAATCACCTCTACATCATCCTCAAAAGCTTCGTGGATACGCTTAGTATCTTTACCCAAACACACAATGGCCTTAACCTTTTGCCGCACCAAATCCTTCAGCATCGAGTAGTCGTTACCCTTATCTACACCGCCAAGAATCAATATCACATCACTTGTCATACTCTCCAGTGCATACCATGTAGAGTTTACATTGGTGGCCTTTGAGTCGTTAATGAAACTGATGCCGGAAATTTTTCCGACAGACTCCAGCCTGTGCTCGATATTCTTAAAATTGCCCATACTTTCACGCATTTGCGGATCGCGCAATTCGAGCAATTTTGCAACAATACCTGATGCCATCGAGTTGTAAATGTTGTGTTTCCCCTGAAGGGCCAGTTCTGTAATTGACATCTGAAAATGTTCTTGATGTGTGTTTATGACAATATTGTCCTTATCGAGATATGCTCCCGGTTCAACTTTCTTTTCAATAGAAAACGGCAATTGCTGCGCGGCAAAACTCCGTGTCGCCATGCCCTTCCTTGTTTCCGGATCATCGGCGCAATAGATAAAATAATCGCTTGCCGTTTGATTATGCGTTACCCGGAATTTGGATGCAACATAATTTTCCAGCTTATATTCGTAACGGTCCAAATGGTCGGGCGTAATATTTAATAATACAGCTATGTCGATTTTAAACGCATGCATATCATCCAGCATAAAGCTGCTGAGTTCCAGTACGTACAAATCGAATTTCTCGGTAGCCACCTGGTAAGCAAAGCTTTTACCGATATTGCCTGCCAACCCCACGTTTAACCCCGCATCTTTAAGAATGTGGTAAGTTAAGCTGCTGGTGGTAGTTTTTCCGTTTGACCCGGTTATTCCGACTATTTTTGCGTTGGTGTACCGCCCCGCAAATTCAATTTCCGATATAACGGGAATGTTCTTTTCCTTTATCTTCTTAATAATTGGCGCCTTGTCGGGGATGCCAGGGCTTTTTATTACCTCAACGGCCGCCAGTATTTCATTTTCAGTGTGCTGGTTTTCCTCAAAACGGATGTTCCATTCCTGTAGCTGTTTTTTATACCCGGCTTCAATCGTACCAAAATCCGACACAAAAACACTGTACCCCTGCTGCAGGGCAAGGTAAGCCGCTCCCACCCCGCTTTCGCCGGCCCCAAGAATTGCTATGTTTTTGTTCGTTTGCACTGTCAATTTTTTTATCTTTTCTCTAACCAAATTTTTCCGGCTTCCGACCTATCTCAGCTTCAATGTTACAATCGTCAGTATAGCCAGTATGATGCCCACGATCCAGAACCGGGTTACGATTTTTGATTCGTGAAAACCCTTCTTTTGATAGTGGTGATGCAACGGCGCAAGCAGGAACACCCTGCGGCCTTCACCAAACCGTTTTCGTGTATATTTAAACCAGCTTACCTGTATAATAACCGACAAGTTTTCGATCAGGAATATCCCGCACAATAGCGGAACCATTAGTTCCTTACGTATCATGATGGCAAAAACAGCGATAATACCGCCGATTGCCAGGCTGCCTGTATCACCCATAAACACCTGTGCCGGGTACGAGTTATACCACAGGAAGCCAACGCATGCCCCGGTAAACGCGCCCGCGAATATTACCAGCTCCCCGGAATTGGGGATGTACATAATGTTAAGATAATCGGCGATTATAGTGTTGCCCGAAACATACGCCAGTATTGCCAGCGTTATGCCGATTATTGCCGATGTGCCCGTCGCCAGGCCATCTATACCGTCTGTGATGTTCGCTCCGTTAGAAACCGCCGTGATAATTACGATAACAAAGAACATGAATACCACAAGCGCATAGCGCTCATACCCCGGGCCCATAAATTTTAACACCTTGGCGTAATCAAATTCGTTGTTCTTATAAAACGGCATAGTGGTTTTAGTTGACCGTACATCCTGGGTGTAAACTGCGGTAGTGCCATGCATGTGAAACTGAACCGGCGCGTCTATTTTAATAGGCGGCTTTACTTCCTGGCTAATGATAATATCCTTGTTGCTGTACATGGTAAAACCAATAAATAATGCAAGGCCGACTTGCCCGGTAATTTTAAACCTACCCGCTAACCCTTCTTTATTTTTTTTGAACACTTTGATATAGTCATCCAAAAAGCCAATTGCGCCCAGCCAAACGGTGGTAACCAGCATCATGATAACGTAGATATTTTCGAGCTTGGCAAATAACAGCGTCGGGATTAAAATGCCTGATATGATAATAATACCGCCCATTGTTGGCGTACCTGCTTTTTGCATCTGGCCTTCCAACCCCAGGTTCCTCACCGTTTCGCCAACCTGCTTAAAGCGCAGATATTCTATCAGCCGATGCCCATAAACCGTTGTTACAACCAACGACGTAATAACCGCCATCGCCATCCGGAACGTGATGTACTGAAACACGCCCGCGCCGGGGATGTCGTAGTTCTTGTTAAGCCAGGTAAACAGATAGTATAGCATTGTTTTTATTATATGTGCAAATGTGCGGATGTGCAGATGTGCAGATTTTTAATCATTGTTTGATGTTGAAATTATCTTACCCAATATTCTTTTAATTGACCTGACATCGTCAAGTTGCCCATCTGAAATCTAATTACCCATTAATTTGAATTGTTCAACCAATTCCTCCATATCATCAAAGTGGTTTTTCACACCGTTAACTTCCTGGTATTTTTCGTGACCCTTGCCGGCAACCAAAACGATGTCTCCCGGTTTTGCCAGCATGCATGCCGTTTTGATGGCTTCCCGCCTGTCGATAATGCTTACTGTATACCTTTTAAATGCCGGGTCAACGCCCTCTTCCATATCTTTAATAATCTGCGCCGGATCTTCGTTCCGCGGGTTGTCTGACGTCAGGATTACCCTGTCACTCCATTCGCAGGCCGTTTTTGCCATAATCGGCCGTTTGGTTTTATCCCTGTTTCCGCCGCAACCCAAAACCGTGATCACCTTTTCGTTTCCTTTACGGATATCATGAATAGTACTCAGTATATTTTGAACCGCATCAGGCGAGTGCGCATAGTCCACAATTCCGATAATTTTATTCGGCGACACGATATAATCAAACCGGCCGCGCGCGCCTGTAAGCTTACTTAAACTGGTTAATATTTTGGATTTGTCCTGGTCGAGCAGCATGGCGGCGGCGTATACCGCAAGCAAATTATAGGCATTGAACGTACCCACCATTTTAAACCAAACCTCTTCGCTGTCTACCTGCAGCAGCAATCCTTCAAACTGGTTTTCCAGTATGCGGGCCTTATAATCGGCCATGCTTTTTAGCCCATAGGTTTTTTTATGCGCTTTTGTATTTTGCAGCATAACGTTGCCGTTTTTATCATCGCCATTGGTTAAGGCAAATGCATTTGGCGGCAGTTCGTCAAAAAACGTTTTTTTGGCTTTCAGGTAACTATCAAACGTTTTATGATAATCCAGGTGGTCGTGTGTAAGGTTTGAGAATATGCCGCCTGCAAACTTCAGGCTGCCTATTCTATGCTGCGCAATGGCGTGGGAGCTTACCTCCATAAAACAGTAATCACATCCCTGCGATACCATTTCGTCGAGCAGCTTATTTAGCTCAACCGGGTCGGGCGTTGTATGCGTAGCGGGAATAACCTGCCCATTAATTTGATTTTCGACGGTCGATAACAAACCGCATTTATAGCCCAGGTCGCGAAATAGTTTGTAAAGCAGGGTAGCGATAGTGGTTTTGCCGTTGGTGCCTGTTACGCCTACCAATTTTAATTTAGATGATGGGTGGTCATAAAAATTTGCGGCTACAATACCCAGGGCGACCGCCGAATCAGCCACCATTAAAAAATCCACCTCGCCGGTTACCCGGGCGGGCAAATCCTCGCAAATCACCGCAGCAGCCCCGGCTTGAACCGCCTGGTCAATATAATCATGCCCATCGCTCTGCGTACCTTTTACGGCCACAAATAAGCAACCCGGAATAACCATCCTGGAGTCAAAAACTACCGCTGTTATTTCGGTATCCGCGCTGCCCTGGAGTTCAGTGAACGCAAGCCCCTCAATTATCTCGCTTAAATATTTCATTGCAGTTCGATTGTTATTTTTGACCCCTTGGGTATTAAACTACCGCCGGTTACTGATTGATTAACTACTACGCCGCTACCTCGCACGGCAACTTTATAACCCGCGTTTCCAAGCAGGTACAAGGCATCGCTCAAACCCATCCCGGTAACGGCAGGCACTACGCCGCTTTTATAAGTAACATCCGCGAAAGCAACGCCATTACTGGTATCAACCCCGCTCGTGGCGGCGTTGTTTGAGGCATAAAGCGGTTTAATTCCCAACTTGCTATACACCTGTTTTAACGCTTTTTGGTTGCCTGGTTTTACTTTAGGCATATTGGTATTGCCAACCAAATGCTGCACGGGCGTCGCCTGGTTCATTTCTAAATCGCTGGAATAAATACGATCGGCAATTTCCCTGAAAACAGGCCCGGCAACCCACGCGGCAAGGTATGAGCCCTGTGTTGGATGATTGATCACTACGATCATAGCATACTTTGGATGATTGGCCGGAAAATATCCGCAAAACGAAGCCTGGTAAGTTTTTTGAACACCGTAACCAGATGAGCCATTAGCTATTTGAGCCGTACCGGTTTTTCCGGCTACTGAATACAAAGGGTTTTTAATTACAGTTTTTCCGGTACCCTCTAAAACAACACCTTCCAGCAAACTTTTCACTTTACCGAGGGTAGCGTCCGAGCATACTTTTTCGTTAATTACCCTGGCCTGAAATTGTTCAACCGTGTTGCCCAGCCGGCGTATTTCCTTTACAAAAATCGGGGCGATCATTTTACCGTTATTGGCAACCGAATTGTATAGCGTAAGCATTTGCAACGGGGTTACACGCATCTCGTAGCCATAAGCCATTTGCGGAAGCGTTAATTTACTCCAGCTCCTGTTCGACGGATTTTTCACCACCGGCTTAGCTTCGCCCGGAATTTGCAGCCCCAGCCTTTCATTCAGATGAAGATTATACAGGTTATCGGTAAACTCCCTTGGGTTTTCACTGTAATGGGATGTTATAAACTTCACAATGGCAACGTTCGATGATTCCTCGAAGGCCCTTTTGGCGGTCATAACGTAATTCCCCTCCTCGGCATCCCTGAAGGTTTTCAGCAGCCTGCCTTTGTAATACATATCATACCGGCCATTCTCGGCATTCACCAATGTATTGGTATCAATTTTATGCTGGTCAAACGCAGTCATATACGAAGCCAGTTTAAAGGTTGAACCCGGATCGGCCGCGTCACTGATCGCGTAATTTAGTTTTTCCTGGTAGTCACCCTCTTTATTGCGGGTAAAGTTTGCTATCGCCCTCACTTCGCCGGTGGCAACCTCCATCAGCACCACGCAGCCGTGATCGGCCTGTGTTTTTATCAGTTGTTTTTTCAGCGCGTCCTGTGCAACGTCCTGGTAATTAACATCGATAGTTGAAATAATATCCGCCCCATCCTTTGGTTCAATTTCATCTTCGGCGTTATTAACCGGCATCCATGTTCCGCCGGCTATCCGCTGCATCAGCCGTTTGCCGCTCTCGCCGTTAATATAACTGGCATAAGCACCCTCAAGCCCGACCGCGTTTTTAACATTCTCGTTTTTATAGCCTATAGTACGTGCAGCGAGCGAACGGAACGGCAGTATCCGTTTGTTTTGCTCCACTATAATTAACCCGCCTTTGTATTTCCCCATATTGAAAATCGGGAACTTACGGATCTGCTTGAGCTCCTGGAAAGTAACTTTTCTCCTGACCAAAAAATATCGCGAGCTATCTTTACGGGCTTCCCTTAATGCTCTTGAATACTCGCTTTCAGTTTTGTCGCCGTATAGTTGCGAAAGCTTCATCGCAAGTGAATCAACCTTTTCATTAAATACATGGTCGTCATAAATTCCGGCGGCCAGCATATCCATGTGCAGTTCGTATTCGGGCACCGAAGTTGCCAGCAGGTTCATGCTCACATCAAAAATATTCCCCCTGGCCGCATCAACTGTTTGGTATTTGGTAGATAGGGTTGCCGCCATGGCTTTCCACTTTTTGCCCTGCACAACCTGCACCCGGCACAATTGAAAAACTACTGCCGCCGCAAACAGCAGCACTAGCCCGAACGCCAGGTAAACACGAATTAATATGTTGGTCCTGATACTCATTTTTCAACTCCTTCTGCAACAATTTTCTGCGGCGGCTGCACCGATTCTTTTATGCCTAACGTATCGGCCCGCTTAGCCACTTCTGTAAGCGTGCTTTTGTAAGCCAATTCGGCCTTGGTGGTTTTATAGTCCCAGCTTAGTTCCTTTACCTCTTTGCTTATCTTATCAATGTCACGGATATTTTTTTCGGCCAGGTGCCTGTTGCCGATGTATATCATACCTAACAGCGCCAGGAACAGCACAAATGGCAGCGCGCTCGTTGCCGACTCGGCATTAAATACTTTCTTTGCAAAAAACTGGCTCAAAAAATTATCCGGAATTTCCTTCACCGGCTTTTCCTCAACAATCAGCTTTTGCTCAACCTCTTCTTCCTCAATCTGTGTACGCAGCCTGTTTGTCATCTCTTTACCGCTATTCTTAGCTTAGCGCTCCGTGCCCTGTTATTGTTGTCAACTTCTTCTTCCGACGCCGCTATTGCTCCGCGGCTTACCGCATCAAGTGGTTTATTATTATTTCCGTAAAAGTCTTTCTCCACCTCGCCGCTAAATTTACCTTTGGCGATAAAATTCTTTACCAGCCTATCCTCCAACGAATGGTACGACATCACCACTAACCGGCCGCCGGAAACCAGCACATCTGCCGATTGAAGCAAAAAATCTTTTAACGCCTCCAGCTCCTGGTTCACTTCAATACGAAGCGCCTGGAAAACCTGCGCGAGGTATTTATTTTCCTTTCCGCGCGGGATACGTGCCGAAATCGCATTTTTTAAGTCAGCGATGGTTACAATAGGCGCCGTCAAGCGTGATGTTACTATCGTATTCGCAAGCGATTTTGCATTTTGTATCTCGCCGTAAATGCCGAATATCCGGTGCAATTCAGCCTCCGGGTAGGTATTTACTATTTCTTTCGCAGTCAATGTTGACGACTGGTCCATCCGCATATCCAGCTCGGCATCAAAACGGATGGAAAACCCCCGCTCTGCCTGGTCAAACTGGTACGATGATACGCCCAGGTCGGCCAGGATGCCGTCAACCGGTAAGGCGTCATGCAAACGGCAAAAGTTTTTGAGAAACCGGAAATTCTGATCCACAAAAACAAAACGCTCGTCGTCAATTATATTCTGCTTCGCATCCGCATCCTGGTCAAAGGCCAGCAACCTGCCATCCTTATCAAGATGTTTTAATATTTCGCGCGAGTGCCCGCCACCGCCGAAGGTAACATCAACGTAAGTACCATTTGGGCGAATGTTCAAACCCTCAATGCACTCTTTCAGCATCACGGGGGTATGGTAATTACTCATTTGCACCCTCCCTTCTTTTACCGCCCATCACCTCTTCGGCCAGGTCGGCAAAGTTTACCGGCTCGGCATCTATCAACGCTTGGTAGGCACTTTTATCCCAAACCTCAATTTTGTTGATCTGGCAGGTAAGCACTACCTCGTTATCTATCCCGGCGTAATCCAATAATTGCTTGGGCAGGTTGATCCTCCCGGTAGCGTCCAGCGTCAGTTCCGTCGCGCCGCGGGTGAAATAGCGAATAAATTCAATGCTTTTATTTTCGTATTGATTAAGTTTGGCCAGCTCATCGAGCTTTTTATCCCATTCCTTTTTGGTATATATAACCAGGTATTTTTTGAAACCGCGATTAATGACAAGCCCCTCACTATCAGCTTCGGGCAACTTTTTCTTTAGTCCAGCCGGAACCATCATACGACCTTTCGTATCCAGTTTACACTCAAATTCTCCGGTTAAATAAGACATTGCTGAGCTTTCGCGGTTTTTGTACCGTAAAAGTAGACTACTTTTACCATATTTTACCACTATCTACCACCAAAGTTATCAACATTTTTTGAATATTATTTATCAACTATTTTGTTGGTGACTGAGGTTTTTCACCCTATCCAAGATATTTTTTTTCTTCGTAGTTTACTTCGATTTAAACCGCATGCCCGAATGTTTAAAATTTTATCGTATGATTTCTGGCCGGCACTTCTATGTCGCCTTTTGTCATTAAACCGCTACATTTTATCGGCACGCTTGAGAAGCAATTAAAAAGAAACTAAGTTTACAATACATTTAAATTCAACCATATATGAAAAACATCGGCATATTAGGCTCGGGCGTAGTTGCAACCACGCTGGCCACCGGATTAATCAATAAAGGATACAAAATAAAATTAGGCACCAGGCATCCGGAAAAACTGGATGAATGGAAAAACAAGGCTGGCGCAAATGGCAGCGTTGGCAGCTTTGCGGACGCTGCGGCATTTGGAGAAATATTGATCTTAGCCGTAAAAGGTGGCGTTGCCGTTGATCTGATAAAGTCGATAGATGCAGCGGTTCTTAAGGGGAAGGCCGTTTTGGACGCCACCAACCCCATCGCAAATGAGCCGCCGCAAAACGGTGTGCTGAAGCTTTTTACCGTTCAAAACGAGTCATTAATGCAGTCGCTCCAAAAAGCTGCGCCGGGTGCACATTTTGTAAAAGCATTTAACAGCATAGGGTCGCCGTTGATGGTTGACCCGGATTTTGGCGGCCAAAAACCGACAATGTTTATTTGCGGTGACGATGACAACGCAAAGCTGGAAGCCACCAAAATTTGCGATGTATTGGGATTTGAAACAGAAGATATGGGCGGAAGCGAAGCAGCAGGCGCGATAGAAGCGTTATGCATTTTATGGTGCATTCCCGGGTTCAAAAGCAACGCATGGAATGACCATGCTTTTAAATTATTGAAGAAGTAGAATTTATACAGCCGAAAGATTTCGCCGTTCTCATTTAAAATTTCTTTACTTTTCCCTTAACTTAATAGCAGCGGAAAACCGGCGTGAATGAATTTTAAATGAGAACAGCTTTAATTTTTTCCTTCTACCTGATTATAACGGGTGCGCAAACCCATGTAAACCACACAGTTCAGTTTGACCTGGGTAAAATTTTAAATGCCCGGCCGGTTACTGTCGCGGCTAGCCACCGGTTGATAACCTGGACAAAAGGTATTGACGGCGGCGGCCTGTCGGATGGGTATCTCACGCAATCCGCCGCGTTATTGAATCAAGATAAAGATGCGCATGCCCTTCCCGACAATCCTATATTTCCGGCAAACGATTCGCACCCTGAAATAAAGCTGCATTATTCAAACAGCAGTTCAGGCAGCAACCAGGCCTGCGCCATTAGCGGCGCCGACTCGGCTGAATTTGCTGTCCCGAAAGCAAAATATTCCGAAGTATTCCTCGCTTTAACCAGCGCTGAAGGTGCTTCTCATCTGCACATACTGTTAATTTATGATCATGATACAACAACGAAGGAAGTTGAACTACCGGACTATTACAAGGATATAAATCCAAACGACCCCAACCTATGCTACCTGGCCCACGATCTGGCCAAATGGGGGATTAAAAATAACATGACCGAAAAAAACCATCACAATATCGATCTGCTAAAAATTGCGGTGAACCCGGACTGGGCGCTAAAAGCAATACGTATTTCTAAAACTAAACCCGGTTACCTGGTGCTTTGGGCGGCGGCGGGAATTAAAAAACAATAGATGCTAAACAGACTTCCGAAGTTTTTAAAACTTCGGAAGTCTTATCCGTTACTCACCTATCCTAATATCATACTTTGCCAATAACCCCGGCAAACCCTGCACCGAAAACCTTGCCTTTTTCAAATTATTCATATCCGGGTCGATCGTAAAATTATAAGATGTTCTGAGATCAGCGCTTTTTAAAATTGTCCGGTTAAAAAATGCGCGGTGCAGGTTACAATTGTCGAACTGTACATTTGTCAGATCAGCTTCGGTAAAATCGGTTTCAATCAACGAGCAATCGGTAAACTTTGCCCCTTTGTTTTTCTTTTTGTAAAAAATCGCGTTGTCAAGTATGCAATTGCTAAAGTTCGCCTCAAACAAAAAATCATTGCTTTTGCTAAAATCGGCGCCGGTTAATTTGCATCCTTTAAACTGAACATCCTGCAAACCTGTATCTGATAATTTTATGAGCGACAGGTTGCACTCGTCAAAGAAACAATTCACAAAAGTCAGCCCTGAAAGGTCGGCATACGAAAGATCGCTGCTGATAAAGCGGCAATGCTCAAAGGTGCGTTTTTTACCGGTGATGGTTTCCGGGGCAATTTTGGCAAATATTTCGTCTTCGATTATTTCGGGTAACATAGCGCAAAATAACTATTTATAGCGCCAATTTATACCCCGAATTTGTCAGCGCGTAAATTTTATTATAATTTACGGCATCCTAACACTAATAACCTCACAAATGAAAAATACTGTCAAAGCCATAATCAACATCGGCATTTTTGCAGCCGCCATATTTCCATTTGCAGCAAGTTCACAGAATAAAGAATGGATCGAAAAATCGAACAGCTATACCAAATTGCTGCTTGATATCGATAAAAAGTATTCGCCCGAATTTGGTTCAGCGCAGGGTTTACCTTTTTACGACACCCTGGTATCAGTACCCACCTTAGCCAATGATATGGCAGAGCGCAAAGAGCGGACACAGGTGGTAACCCTTTTAAAACAGGCCAAACAAAAGGAAACAAATACCAGGTTAAAACAGGACCTTGACATATTGATAAACAAATCGCAGCTTGGCTTTCGCGAAGATGATTTTAATATCACCCGCCGGGTAAGTTTTTTGAATGCGACAGGAGAGGTTTTTGGTGGGATCCAAATTTTACTTGACGAGCAAACACCAGCCGACCGGCGTAGTGCAGCGGTAATCCGCTTGCGCAAATATGCAGGCATGGCAAATGGGTATGAGCCAATCACCGCTATTTTAAAAGAACGCACACTTGGTCAGATGCGCAAACAGGGGATGATCTACCCGTCCAGGCAACAAATGGAGGTGGCACTTTCGCACAACGCCAGCCTTATAAGTGGTATCGAGCAGCTTTTCAAAAAATACAAACTTACCGGCTGGGAGCAGCCTTACGCCACTATCAAAAAACAGCTGGAAGATTACGATGCATGGGCAAAAGCTGATTTATTGCCAAAGGCGCGCACCGATTTCAGGCTTCCACCGGAAGAATACAAACTGGCGTTGGAAGGATACGGCATTGATATTTCACCGGCCGAAGTGGCAAAAATGGCTCATGCCGCGTTTACCGACATACAAAACCAAATGACGCCCCTGGCTGTACAGGTGGCAAAAAAATACAACCTGCCATCCAGCGACTACAGGGAAGTCATTAAATTCTTAAAAAAGGACCAGATCATCGGCGATTCGATTATGCCGTTGTACAAGCGTCACCTGGCGGATATTGAGGCCATCATTCGGGAGCAACACCTGGTAACATTGCCAAACAGGCCGGCCATTATACGCCTCGCCAGCGAAGCTGAAACAGCGCAAAACCCGGCGCCGCACATGTCACCGCCACCATTTTTAAATAATACTGGCCAGCGCGGCGTTTTTGTGCTGCCGCTAAACATGCCGCCAGCTCCCGGAGAAAAGGTTGACAAATACGACGATTTTACCTTCGATGCCGCATCATGGACCATCATTGCACACGAAGCACGCCCCGGGCACGAGCTGCAGTTTGATAAAATGGTTGAGGAGGGGGTTTCACAGGCCCGCGCGCTGTATGCGTTCAACTCGACGAATGTGGAAGGCTGGGGCTTATATTCTGAGTACATTACCCGCCCCTACATGCCGGTTGAAGGGCAGCTGGTGTCTTTAGATTATCGCCTGCTGCGCGCAGCCCGCGCGTTTTTAGACCCCGAACTACAAGCCGGGACCATAACACAGCAACAAGCACTGGACTTGTTAATGACCGATGTGGTGCAATCGCACGCCTTTGCCAAACAGGAAGTTGAGCGTTACTCGCTGCGTGCGCCAGGGCAGGCGAACAGTTATTTTTACGGCTACACCAAAATGCTCGCGCTCCGCAAAGATGTCGAAACAGCCTTAGGTGCCAAATTCAACCAACAGCATTTTCATGATTTTATATTGTCGCAGGGTATTTTGCCGCCGGCATTGATACGCGAAGCAGTGATGACTGAGTTTGTGGCGAATGAAAGGAAATAGATACAAGACTTTAAGAAGCAAGAGCCAAGACTTCAAGAGCGTTTCGCCTTGATTCTTGGCTCTTGCCTTTTTTCGAATTACATATTCCGCCTATACTGTCCTCCCACCTCGTACAAAGCATGCGAAATTTGCCCGAGCGAGCAGTACTTACAGGCTTCCATCAGGCTTTCAAAAATATTCTCGCCGGCAACGGCGGTGTGCTGTAGGTTTTTTAACAGTTGCGGTATATTGTCTTCGTTGCGGTGCTGGAACTCGTGCAGCGCCGTAATCTGGAATTCCTTTTCTTCTTCGGTGGCGCGGATAACTTCGGACGGTACGATAGTCGGCGAGCCTTTTTTATTGAGGAAGGTATTTACGCCCACGATAGGGTATTCGCCGGTATGTTTCAGGGTTTCGTAGTATAACGATTCTTCCTGTATCTTGCTGCGCTGGTACATGGTTTCCATGGCACCCAACACGCCACCGCGGTCGTTGATCGCTTTAAATTCGGCCAGTACGGCTTCTTCCACCAGGTCGGTCAGTTCTTCGATAATGAACGCGCCCTGTAAGGGATTTTCATTCTTAGCCAGCCCCAGTTCCCGGTTAATAATCAGCTGTATAGCCATCGCCCGGCGTACAGATTCTTCTGTAGGTGTGGTTATCGCCTCATCATACGCGTTGGTATGCAGCGAATTACAGTTGTCATATATTGCATACAAAGCCTGCAGCGTGGTGCGGATATCGTTAAAATCAATTTCCTGCGCATGCAGCGAACGCCCGCTGGTTTGGATATGATATTTCAGCTTTTGCGAGCGGTCGTTACCCTTGTATTTATTTTTTACGGCCTTTGCCCATATGCGCCTGGCCACGCGACCGATCACCGAGTACTCCGGGTCTATACCGTTCGAGAAAAAGAACGACAGGTTGGGTGCAAAATCATCGATGTGCATGCCCCGGCTTAGGTAATACTCCACGTAAGTAAAACCGTTCGATAAAGTGAACGCCAGCTGCGTTACCGGGTTGGCGCCGGCCTCGGCAATATGATACCCGGATATTGAAACCGAGTAAAAATTACGGACCTTTTTATTAATAAAATATTGCTGAATATCACCCATCATCCGCAAGGCGAACTCGGTTGAAAATATACAGGTATTCTGCGCCTGGTCCTCTTTTAAAATATCTGCCTGTACCGTGCCACGTACACTGCCGATGGCATGGGCTTTTATTTTTTCATAAACATCAGCCGGTAAAACCTGGTCACCGGTAAGGCCCAATAGCATTAGTCCGAGGCCATTGTTGCCTGCCGGAAGCTTCGCGCTTTGGTAGTGTGGACGCTTCAGCCCTTTATCATCATATAGCTCCTTAAACTTCGCCTCAACCAAATGCTCAAGCTTATGCTCGGTAATATATTTCTCGCATTGCTGGTCGATGGCTGCATTCATAAAAAAGCCAAGCAGCATGGGCGCAGGGCCGTTGATGGTCATAGATACCGACGTAGCTGCCTCGCAAAGGTCAAAACCGGAATATAGTTTTTTTGCATCGTCCAGCGTAGCTATACTCACACCCGAATTCCCTATCTTACCATAAATATCCGGCCGGATATGCGGATCTTCGCCATAAAGTGTAACCGAGTCGAACGCGGTAGATAACCGGTGCGCGGGCTGCCCAAGCGATACATAATGAAACCGTTTATTGGTACGTTCGGGGCCTCCCTCGCCTGCAAACATGCGGGTTGGGTCCTCTCCTTCCCGCTTGAGCGGGAAAACGCCGGCCGCGTACGGGAACTCGCCGGGTACATTTTCAGTAAGCAGCCAGCGCAGGATATCACCCCATGCCTCGTATTTCGGCAAGGCAATTTTAGGTATACTTAACTGCGAAAGCGAAGTATAATAAAGAGGCAACTTGATCTCCTTATTTCTTACATGATAAATAAAATTCTCGGCAGTGTATTGTTTAACTGTTTCGGGCCATTGTTTAAGCAGGCGCTTGCATTCGGGGTGCAAATGTTCTTCAAGGTGTTTTTGTATGTCCTGTAGAGACGCAATACTTTGCGTCTCGCTTTCCGGAATCAATTCGATTACACCGCCAACCTGGTACAACTGCTGCGCGATCTTACACTGATCATTTACCCACTGTTTATAAGCATTACTGCTCTCAACGATCTCGGCCAAATATCTGTTCCGGTCAGGTGGAATGATATAGATCTTTTCCGACTCTTCACCTTTCGCGTTTAGCCTTTCTCCCTTACCCTCAATAAAGTCAACCCCGGTTTTAACCTTGATCATTTTCACCAACGCATCAAACAGCGCGTTCATGCCCGGGTCGTTGAATTGCGACGCCATGGTGCCGTAAACCGGAATATCTTCGTCTTTAGCCTCAAAAAGCTTATGGTTGCGTTTGTATTGCTTACGCACATCGCGGATGGCATCCAGCGCGCCGCGCTTGTCGAACTTGTTGAGCGCTACCATATCGGCGAAATCGAGCATATCGATTTTTTCCAGTTGAGTAGCTGCCCCAAACTCCGGTGTCATTACGTATAACGACAGATCGCAATAATCCGTTATCATGGTATCCGATTGCCCGATTCCTGAAGTCTCTACTATGATCAGATCATAACCTGCGGCTTTGCAAATATCGATGCTTTCCTGAACATGTTTTGACAGCGCAAGGTTGGCCTGCCGGGTTGCCAGCGAGCGCATATAAACCCGCGGACTGTTGATCGCATTCATCCGGATACGGTCGCCCAATAAAGCACCACCTGTTTTACGTTTGGACGGATCGACTGAAATGATCGCCAGCGTTTTATCTGTCTCCATCAAAAACCTGCGCACGATCTCGTCCACCAACGATGATTTACCCGAACCGCCTGTGCCGGTTATCCCGAGCACCGGTGTATGGCTGGTGTTAATTAGCTTATGTACCTCGCTTAAAAAATGATCGGCTTCTTTGGGGTAGTTTTCGACGATGCTTATTGCTGTCGCGATGGATTTTATATCTTTCTCCGGCAAGTGCTTCAGCTCGCCGTTTAGTTTTATTTTATTCTGGAAGTCGCATTTCTGCAGCATGTCGTTTATCATGCCCTGCAGGCCCATTTTCCGCCCGTCATCAGGGGAATATATCTTGGTGATTCCGTAAGCCTGCAGTTCCTCAATTTCCTGCGGTAAAAATACACCGCCGCCACCGCCAAAAATTTTGATATGCCCCGCGCCGCGCTCTTTCAGCAGGTCGAACATGTATTTAAAATATTCAACGTGGCCGCCCTGGTATGATGTTAATGCTATACCCTGTACATCTTCCTGTATAGCACAATTCACCACCTCGTCGACCGATCGGTTATGGCCCAAATGGATCACTTCCGCGCCGGACGATTGTAAAATACGGCGCATAATATTAATGGTGGCATCGTGCCCGTCGAACAGGGATGCGGCTGTAACAAAACGAATTTTGTACTGGGATTGGTAGGGTGTAATGCTTTCCATTGGAGGCGCAATTGGTAAACTGCAAAATTAACCAAAATAAAGTAAACTATGCATGCATAATATTAGCCAGCACAGTATTACTACGCAGGCCCGTGTTCGTTTTTTACAATAATGAACGTTATGGACATTCTTATAAAAACAAGAAAAACAAAAAAGAGGTGCTTGCGGCACCTCTCTCCCCTTTCGTAAAACGATTAAATTTACGTCGGATGAAAACTGAACATTAAAGCATTTTACCGGCTGCTTTGAGAACCTGAACCTGATTTAGTAGATTTGTTGCTATCAGTCGACTTGATGTCTCGTGATGTGTTTCCCCTTTTTGAAGAAGAGTGATTTCCTTTGTCATTTGAACTTTTTGTAGTTGCCATGAATTCGAAAATTTAGTTTAACATCTGGTTAATTAAGGATAACATATTCAAAACCGTGCCTCTTTTTAAACTCGCATAAATTAAACATCAATAAAAAAATAATTCGCTGATTTACAATAAATTAATTTACAGTTAAAATTATTAATAAAAACGAAGTGTTTTCTATTGAATATAAAGTGTGTGCAAATATTGACACTTTTCCCTGTCCGCTAAGTCCTTTCCAAATAATAAACACTAACGCTATGCTCTGACAGGTTCATAATGCAGTACGACAATTCCACAGTCGAAAGAACTGGCCTTCACTAACTTAAGGTTCATCCGTTTTTCAATGTTCTTATATATGGACATGCCATTTCCAATTATGGCCGGGTTAATAAAAAGGTGATATTCGTCAATTAAGTTGTGCTTAATTAAATTTGAAACAAACTCCGCCCCGCCATATACAATAATGCCCTTTCCAGGCTCGCCCTTTAAACGGTTCACCTCGTCGGTAATATCGCCTTTTGCCAGCGTGGTGTTGTCCCACTCCGAACGTTCAAGTGTTTTTGAAAACACCACCTTAGGTGTATCGCACATCTTCTTCGCGAACGGAAACTCCGGACTATCGGGATTTTGCATCACCGATTGCCAATAATTAACAAAGCCATCCGTCATTTTCCTCCCCAACAAGATACAATCAACGGAGTCGGTTAAATCATTTATATACTTTAACAGCGCGGCATCCATACCCCAGGTCATCCAGTCCATCTCGCCGTTTGGCCCGGCAACAAATCCATCTATGGATAGTTGCACCTGTAATTTTAGCTTTCTCATTGTTATAAATTAATTAAAAACCATTTTCCCCAACCCTCTTTACGCCGCAGGCGTAGAGAGGGTCGACCAGCGAAGCGTAGTCGGGGTGAGTCCACGCCAATGCCCGGTACAAATGCCGCTCGAATAGTTAACTCACCCAGTCATCGCTACGCTCGACCACCGTCTCTCCCGGCGAGCCGGGAAAGAGGGTTAAACTTCTAAATAAATACTTCCACAATCCGAATTCTGACTTCAATACACATCCCGGCATTCGATATTCCAGAACTCCGACTTCCAAATACCCCCACTTCCGCATTCGACACTCCGACATCCTACTTCCGCCTTCCGGCCTCAACTCCCCTCATACGCCCTTTCTAACCCCTCCACGTCTATCTTTACCATTTTCATCATGGCCTGCATTACCCTTCCGGCCTTTTCTCGGTTGGGATCGCCCAGTAACCGTCCTAAAGCGTCAGGTATAATTTGCCAGGTAACGCCAAATTTATCCGTGATCCATCCGCACTGCAGGGCTTCGCCTCCGTCCAGCAGCTTATCCCAGTATTCGTCAACTTCTTCCTGGTCCTTGCAATGCACAAAAAATGAGGTAGCCGGCGAGAATTTATAGTGCGGCCCGCCGTTCAAAGCCGAAAACTCAAGGCCCTCAAGCCAAAATGTTGCCGATAATATCGTACCATCACCATACCTGGAAACATTTCCTTTTCGGGAGTTTCTAAAAATAGAGGTATAAAAATTCATTGCCTCCTGGGCTTGCCCGTCGAACCATAAAAACGGTGTGATCTTCTGTGAGCCTGTAGTTTTATCATTGGTATTACCCATAGCTTTACATGTTAATTTGTAAAGTAAAGATAATTAATAACCCATTATACAGCGGCAGGCGTAAACGCCATATTACAGGGGTAATGAGGACAAAAATTAACCTAAACTGGTTGCGTTAGTGATAGCAGTGGATACCGGCCCGCGCCTAAGGCCTACAGGCGTATGAACGGATAGCACGGCCGCCGCCAGGCGGAAACGCCAAAATCATTATGTAAATTATACTAACACTCGGTTTATTTATTCAAAATCCCCTTCGTACCCATTAACGGCCTACTTCTTTACTTATTGAAATCATAGCCAACCGCATAAACCAACAGCCCCGCCCTGATATGTCAACCTTAATCAACGAAATCCTAAAATCACCCTAAATCAACGGTCCTTACTGCAGCATCAGCTTCAAATTAATACCAAAGTTGGTAAAAGCCGTATTAAAGGCTTGCGAGGTATACGGACGGGTAATATTTGAATCGTAAAACAAATTAAGGTTAAACCGCTGGTTGATGACATAGTCGATCGAAGGCCTTACGGTGATATTTTGCGCACCCGATGATATTTCGGCGGCCTGTACATCGGCGCGGTAAACCAGCACTTTGTTGTCGCGCAGCGAAAAATCCAGTTTAAAGTTTACATCGTTGTTCCGCGAATCATTGAACCAGCCAAAAGGGAACCTGAAGCTTTTGGTATGATAGCCGAAACCAAACACCAGCACATTCTCGTTCTGCTGCGCCAGCTGACTGTTCAAAACGCTCAGGTTTAAAGCCCTGCTTTTACGATATTCAAATGTGGCCGTCATACTGTTTTTAAAACGTGCGTCAAAGCCGATCAATGGCGTAAACTCCTCGAAAATGGTCACTTCCGAAAACTGGTAATATGGTAAAAAGTCGTTATTGGCGTCTCTTGAACTTACTGCTCCGTTCGCTTCCTGATATTGCAGCAGGGTGCTAAAATTGCCTACCGTGTATGAGGAGCGATAACCGTGCTTCAGATCGAAAGAATCAAACCAATCGCTAAAGAGCGGAAAACGGCTTAAACCGTTATAAGTAATCTGCCAGTTTGGAATGGGAATATTTGGAAATTGGCTCAGGCCGGCAGTGGCAGCACTTTTGCCGCCATAAGCGGCCAGGAACGCCGGGATAAGCACATTCTGCGAGTTGGGGCCGTATCCATCGGTATATCCTCCCGTAGCAGGCGCTGTCGAATTAGGGTTGGTTCTCCCCAGTCTTTGCGAAACAATGCTCCTGTCATCAAGAAATTTCTGAAACGTTGCCGAGGTATTGTCGACGCCATTAATTTTTGAAAAGGCCGTAGCGATAGTGAGGTAGGATATGCTGTAATCGCCGGAAGTCACCGCGCCTAAATTCTGGATATTGTTCGAGCCGTCAAGCGATTTAAAGTTGGTTTGATAGGTATGGTCCTGCGTTTTAAATGCATTCAGTTCAATACGCAAACCGCTGATAGGCTCAAGGCTGCTTTTAAGCCGCAGTTCTTCATTCCTTATGGTTACGTAAGGCTGGTTTTGGAGCGTATCGGTACTTATCCACCCATGAGCGATGGCAGTTTGTCTCAGGTCGGCCTGGCTGCCAAGCAAAAACCCGATGCCGGGCGAATTATAGGTCAAATCCTCCCCCAGCAAATTCGATTTGGGGAGGTAGCCCGGTATAAAGGTACCCTGGGTAAGCGTATATGAACCGCTCACGCTTTTTATGCTGGTTAACAATCCTGTTAAAAATTTAGTCAGTCCATCACTGTTATCAGCGCGCATTTCTTTCTTAATAAATGATGATTTATTATAAAGCGTGCCAAAGTTTAATGAAGGGTTGAGCTGAATGGTCCGCCTGTTTTGAATACTATTGCCCACGTTAAATTGAGGATTATCAATAGCGAACAGCGGCTGCGATTGCCAGGTAAACTGCGTGCTGTAATGCGCATTTAAGCTGGTCCAGTCCATACCCGGAATTTTATTTAACGGTGCCGTATAATTAAAATTCATGGTATGGTTGTAGTTGGTGGTGCGGCCAAGGTTTAACAGGTTATGCCAAAGCGTATCTATTTTTATCCCGTTTAGGCGGCCGTAAGGTTCATCTACTGTCGACAGGTTTGTCGCGTCAATGTCCATGGATAACGACTTTGTCAAATTCCATCCAATGCCATATACCCGGGTAATATTAAAAGTTTTATTAAAGGTGGTTGGTATAGGTACAACTTGCGTCGGGTCATTGTTGCGCAGCGTAGTTTCCGAATAATAGCGGTCGAACGAAATGGCATAATTTAACCTTGACGGGAAGAGGCTATAATTGATATCACGTATCAAGGCGAACAGGTTATTTTTAATAATCTTGCTAAACGGGCTGTAATATCGTGGCTGATGAGCATAGTTATACGCCAATGCTACCCGGTAGGTTTTTTCCTGCTGGTTCTCCGTAGTAAAATCGTGATGTACAAAATCCGTCAAAGCAACTGTCGCGTTCCAGTTTTCAATATCCCACACATGGCTGGGTGCTTTTGAGTCAGTTTTCGCTTTATGCACATTGGTGAAATTTACACTTTTACGCATGGAATAGTCTTCCGCCGCATTTTGTATGGAGTCACGCTTTTGTGTGGTCGCAGCTGCATTTAACGATTGCTTTAGCAGGACATCAGGCGATGCCGGATCATATTGCGGTGTGCTTACCCGGGTAGAAACATTTACATATGCCGGTATATGAATACCGCTTTTATCAGGGAAAAACTTTCCCAGTTCAATATTTCCGGACACGTCGTAACCTACCACATCATTCAAACTACGATCGCCTAATCTCGAATCCAGTGTTCCAAACCCTGCGGTGGTTTTATTGCCGGCTATGGTAATATCGGCTAAATCGGCAAGTTTAGCATTAACGCGCCCGACAGCGGCCCAGCCGCCGCTTTGGTCAAAGTCCGTCAGCCGCAATTCATCAAACCAAACCGTTGCGGCTTTATCCAGGCCGTCGTCAGTACTGGAAGTGGCTGCGGTTCTTAGCGGGTTCCTTACGCCAAGCATCACCGTAGTGAGGCGGCTTAGGTCAGGCTGGCCCATAATCGTAATTTTATTATGCCCGTCGCTCACCGTAAAAGGCAGATTTAGCGGCCACGGCTTTCCGTTAAACCTTGCGTTATTTCGTGCCACTTTAGCCGTAGTCAACAACGACAGCTGCAGGTCAAGTTCATTGCCCGCGGGCCATATTGCTGCCGGGTCGGATGTACCGGGCTGGGTTATGCCCAGTGGTATTTCGTATTCGTAATAGTTATCGATATAGTCGGCTCCTAATCGTATAAAACCGCTAATATCTTTATCTTTTAATTGATTTCCCTCTGCATGGATAAACATTTGCAAGCGTTTATATTTTCGCAAATCGTTATTAAATAGCCGGAATGCAGTCCTTGAATAACCGTCGCGCAGGTTGGACACCACCAGCGAAAGCGACTGTTCGTTCAACTTGGTATTAGCCTGCAAATTATTGAAATTGGTTTGACGCGTTATACCCGGCGGAACAACATATGGGATAGGTGTCCTGCGGCCGTTCTCTTCAATATTAACCGCCTGCACATCAATTGTCGAATTGTCGAGCGGCGGGTTTATGATAGAAGGGTCGGCGATAACATTTGCCGGGTTGTTCTCGGTATTAAATGCCCGCCACTCACCGCGCACCAGCTGCATGGTAGCAAAACGAAGTACCGCCGTATCTGCAAAGTTGGTCATAAACATGCGCATGTAACGGATGGATTTAAAATCCTGGATGCCGCCAACTGCTGATTGATAGGCATTGATGGGTACACGAAACTGGTACCAGGTAGCTGCTTGTGTCGTGCCGTTGGCAAGTTTAACCTGCGAAGTAATTTTATCGCTGATATAGTTTTTTCCCACTACCAGGTCCTGGGGGCGCATGGATACTTTATATTGAAAGTATTCATCATCCTGGTCCATGTTATTGTCGCGATTAATATCTTCCGCGTCGGGCAGCGCAGTCGATGCTGACGTTTGCAGTCCCAGCAATGCCTGCGATTGTTGCGATGTTGGGGAATTGCCTTCTGTACCATTATACTGGCTATAACGTTTTAATATCCCCGCGCCGGCCCGATCCAACGCCGGCCCCTGATAGTACTGGTAATCGTCCGATGACGGGTCGGCCGCCAGTGCATTGGCTGCGGGTGCATTCAGCAACGCTTTCGCTTGCTGTATTACGCTGGCAAACTTCACCCTTTCATCCGCGTCGTTCAACCCATCTAATCCAACATCCTGTAAGGTACGCGATGCCGGGTTATTGTCAAAAGCATTTACTACCGGCTGCAGTTTGGCCACCCGGCCCCACACGGTTTCATCAACGTTGGCCAGGTTGCCATCAGGGGGCAATCCATTTTCAAGGCTTTTTCTTCCATCTTTCAATATATCTTCCGATATATTTCCGAGGTTAAAATAAAGGTCGCCACCAACGGAATTGGGTTTGTATATAAACGGGTCAAGTACCCAAAACTCAATATACTCTACATTTAAGGCTTCAAAATCGTTCGCATTGATACCACGGAACATTCCACCCCATCGCGACTGCGGGTTTTGAAGTGTTCCGTCCGGATTTATTCCGGTAGTGGTAAAATTATATGGGCCGCGCACGGTAGGATAAAATGCGAGGTCGAGCGTAGCTATCGGTAGCGGCTGCCCGGTGGGCGACTGTTTAAACGGAAACACCTCTGTTTCCAGAACCTGCCGAACATAGTGATTGGATAGTTCGTTTGCATTGACCGGGATAGTGCCGCCGGTATAAAAAATAGGGTCGATAGTGTAAAATGCCAGCCGCGCGCGGTTATAACCGTAGCTCAGATCGTTGAATGCCCGTGATTCAGGGAACAGCTGTGGCGTACCCGATATTTGCCAGGCGTTGGGGGCCTTAACGTCAATTACCGACTGGCTGTTTTCAAAATCATCAAGGTAGGATGTTCCGTTTTTTGACCCCGCAAAATTAAGCACCGATGGGCTACCCGGTAACAGCTGCGCAAATTCACCGTTGAAATTTATAGACGACGGCACCTTGGTATGTATAAACGGCAATTTATCAACCAGCCGGGTCAGGAAGCGGGAATTTGAATTATAGTTGGCATCAAACCCATATATCGTATTTGAAATAGATTCTTCACCTGCAATTTCATTTTGAGTGATGGGCTGTTCTGTCAGGTGCATTATTGTTGCGCCGAGATTCAGATGGTCGTTTACATGGTAATCAAACCTTGAACCATAGAGAGATTTTTGCTGAACGCCGAACAGTTCGTTGTTTTCGAGTTTTACATTTATGGGTTGGCCCGATGACAACAACGCCTGGTTTAAAACACGGATACGGCCGGCATTATAATCGATGGTATAGTCGGTGCCCTCTGTTAATTTTAACGACCCGGCATTAACTGTTACCGAGCCTTGCGGGATGTTCACAGCGTTAAGCTGGTACTCCGAGCCGCCGGATGCCGTGTAGGTTCCTTTTATTAAATACCTGTTCAGCTGGGGAAAAAATTGCTGGGCTATCGTTTTTGTTGAATCGTATAGGGGCTGATAAACATATCGCTTATTGAGATCGGCTTCCGCCGGCGTAAATTGCCGGGCAAGGTCCGATCCGAAAGGTTCAAGTTCCGGAAATATGATGCGCCCGTTACTTGAATCTACCGTTATCCCTTCCAGAAAATCAAAGTAGCCATCGGGCTGCTTGTTTTGCTGCTGATCCAGGTTGTCCAGCCCGGTAAGCTGCAGCCACAACTTGCTTTTTGTGTTCTGCCCTTCCTCCATTATCGTTTTCTCAATGCCTGTTTTATCATCCAGCCGCGTTATGGTGAGCCTGAAATTAGTTGGACTTATCTGGAATGCATTTAGCGAATAAATATTCTTCATCATCAATTTCCACGTTGGCAGGGTGGTTTTTAATAATTGATTTTTGAGCAGCTTTACATAAAGGACTTTAGGTGTATTCGGGTCAACCGGCACGTCGCTCGAAAACTCACCCACCTGGTATTGTACACCATTGTAGGTATACTGATAAGCTACCGCCAGCACTTCGTCGTTATTTAGCGGAAAGTTAAGGGAGATATAGCCAAGCTGCGGCTGCAGTGTAAATTCCTTATTTGTTAATTTTCGCGCATAAGTTAATTTAGCGTAGTTATCTGAACTGCCTGTACTATTAAAATAACTGGCAATGGTATTTTGCGGGTCATTGGTCAGCCGTGTGTTTGCCGGCAAATTTTGCAGCAATGAGTTTGACTGCTGTGTAAACCCCGGCCCGCGAAAACCGGCAGGCAATCCCGAAAATCCAGCTCCGCCTTGTATAAGCGTGGTATTGTAGGGCTTATTTTCACCCAGGTCCATCAAACCAAGCACATCCCGCGAGTCGGTAGTAACATTGGTGCGGTTAGTGGTCCACACCTCAATTTTTGTGATATGTACGTTGGAACTGATGATAGGGATATTGGCAAGCGCCTTGTCGTAATTATCACGAAAGTACTGTGATAAAAAGAAGTGTTTATTGGCCTCGTAATCTGCTGACGTAAGCCTGAATTGCCCTTGTTGCCCATTATTTGAAATGGTAATTGTTTTTGATTGCGAACGCTGCTGCGATAAAATCGACGTCACGTCCAGCCGGCCAAATTTCAATTTGGTCTTCACACCGAACAAAGCCTGACTACCGGTTATAAGTGTTGTATTCAGGGGCATACTTACCGTGCCTGCTTCAATTTTTTGAATGATCTCGTCGGGGTGGCCGGTGTAGTCCAATTTAATTTGATTCTCAAACTGGAACTGGGCATCTGTATTATAATTGGTAGATATCTTCAGCTTATCGCCAATGGTACCGGTAACGTTCAATTGAATCTTCTGGTCGAAATTAAAATTAAACTGACTGCGCTGCCGGGTATTAAAAAGAGGGTTTTGATTATTATTTACCTGCCCGGACAATATCGCCTCGGCCGAGCCTTGCGGCCGGATATCTATATTTGAGCCGCCAAAAATTTGGTTAAAGGTTTGGCTGCGCACCTGCGTTTGCAGCATAAATCCCGGCTGCTGCGATTGATAAGAATAGTTGTCGGATAGTTGCTTAAAATAATTGCGCTGATTTTCGCGCTCTTTTATCCTTAAATATTCATCGAAAGTCAAGTATTGAGGCGGCCGGTATAGCAGGTTACCTACCCGTTCGTAAAGAACATAACGGTTAACAATAGGGTCGTATTCGATTGTACGGACGAGGTTAGGCGGATCGATATCAAATATTCCTTCCCGCAGCCTGAAGTTTTTTGATTCAGGCGTTGTAACCGGTATTTTAACGGTAGCTGAATCTTTGCTTGAACCGGGTAGTTGTTGTTGTGCGAATACGTTTCCCAAGCCGCAAAACGCAGAAAAGAATAAAACACCAACAATGCGTCTCCAGGTAAAAATCCGAATCAAGCGCTTAATCTAATTTAGACGTAATTATAAACTTTTTAGGGCAGACTTTATTAGCTGTTCAACATTTAACTCATCGCCATTTTTATTTATTTCCTGGTCAAGTACTTTCTCAGCAGCATTTCTTGCGAAACCAAGCATCACCAGCGCCGATAGCGCTTCCTCCCTGGCAGTTTTATTCAATGGCGCCGGGTTTAACGTATCAGTCCCCTCTTTACGAAGCTTGTCCTGGAGTTCTAATATAACCCGTTGCGCCGATTTTGGCCCGATGCCTTTGATACGCTGAATCAACGAAACGTTACCCGAAATTATTGCACTTTGTATCTCAGACGGTGTAATCGATGACAGCATCATCCGGCCTGTATTTGGCCCGATACCCGGAACTGATATCAGGTGTAAAAATAAACGGCGCTCGCCTTCGTCAGCGAAGCCATACAAGGTATGCCCATCCTCTTTTACATGCAGCCAGGTATGCAGCTTACACCGTTCAGCATCGCCCAGCCGCGAATAGGTATTTAGCGAAATATTAATATGGTAGCCAACACCTCCGGCGTCAATTACAACGAAGGCAGCACTCTTAAAAACCAATTTACCATCAATATAGGCGTACATGTTGAGTTATTTTAAAGCGGAAAGGATTAAGCTAAAAGCGCTTTTCTGCTCTTGTTAAAATTCGGTTAATATTTTGATTTGCCTGGAACTTTCAGCACATTGCATTAGCTCCTTTCTGCTTTGGGTTTACGCTTTGCGTTTCTCCTGCACTTTCGGTTTTGAACTTTCGGCTTTGCGCTTTTCCTGCGCGTCAACCACGGCAATTGTTATCATGTTTACAATTTCCCGTACCGAACTACCCAGTTGCAAAACGTGTACAGGCTTTTTCAAGCCTAATAAAATGGGGCCTACAGCTTCTGCCCCGCCCATTTCCTGTAATAATTTATAGGCGATGTTACCTGATTCAAGATTAGGGAAGATCAATGTATTGGCAGGCTGGCCCACCAGGGTTGAAAACGGAAAATTGTCGGCCAGTAAATCGGAGTTTAATGCAAAGTTGGCCTGCATATCACCGTCGACTACCATCTCAGGATATCTTTCATGCAGAATACGCACAGCCTCGCGTGTTTTTTCGGGTATAGCGCCTTCGTTCGAGCCAAAGTTCGAATAAGATAAAATAGCCACCCGGGGATTTATATTGAACTGTCGCACCGAATGTTCTATCAGCACCGTAATATCAACAAGTTCCTGTAATGTCGGATTAACATTTACCGTGGTGTCCCCAAAAAATACAGGCCCCTTTTTAGTAATCATCATGTACATGCCCGCTACCCGGCTTACCCCTTCTTCGGTACCTATAATTTGCAGCGCCGGTTTAATAGTAGTCACATAATCCTTTGTTAAGCCCGAAATTAACGCGTCGGCCTCACCGAACTGTACCATGCAGGCCCCGTAATAATTACGATCGCTCAGCAGCTTCCTCGACTCAAATAAAGTTACTCCCCTGCGTTGTCTTTTATTATATAAATACTCCGAATATTCCTGTATGCGATTACAATTTTCCCTGGGGTCAATAATCTGCACATCGCCTAAGTCTATTTCGCTCTCCTTCATTATTTGCCGGATCTTCTCCACGTTTCCGAGCAAAATAGGTGTAGCGATACCTTCTTCCTTTACGATTTGGGCAGCCCTTAAAATTTTATACGTATCTGCTTCAGCAAAAACAATTCGCTGGGGGTTTTGCTTGGCCTTGTTGGTAAGGTTCCGGAGTAATTTATCATTGATACCTACACGTAGCCGAAGTTCCTCCCGGTACATTTCCCAGTCAGTGATAACCTTGCGGGCAACGCCAGAGTCAATTGCAGCTTTGGCTACCGCCAATGCAACTTCAGTGATCAGGCGGGGATCCATTGGCTTAGGGATAATATATTCCCTGCCAAATTTCAGGTTTTTTGTATTGTAGGCTAAATTAACTGCTTCCGGAATAGGCTTTTTCGCAATGGCCGCTATCGCCCTAACGGCAGCTATCTTCATCTCTTCATTAATAGCAGTAGCGCGCACATCCAGCGCACCCCTGAATATGTAGGGAAAGCCCAGTACATTATTTACCTGGTTCGGGAAATCCGAACGGCCGGTGGCCATTAGTATATCTTTACGCGTGTTTACAGCAAGGTCATAAGTAATCTCAGGCTCCGGATTCGCCATTGCAAAAACAATCGGAGATTTGGCCATCACTTTCAGCATTTCAGGCGTAACTACATTTCCTGCCGAAAGGCCGATAAACGCATCCGCATTTTTCATAGCGGCTAAAAGCGTTTTCACATCTTTTCTTTTGGTAGCGAACTCGAGCCTGATGTCATCCAGGTCGGTGCGATCGGGCGTGATGAGGCCATTGACATCAAACATCACCAGGTTTTCCTTTTTAACACCCAGTGCCAAATACATTTTTGAGCAGGATACCGCGGCAGCGCCGGCGCCATTTACCACCAATTTTATTTTATCAAGCTTTTTACCTTGTATCTCGCAGGCATTTATCAATGCTGCTCCCGAAATGATAGCTGTTCCGTGCTGGTCGTCATGCATTACCGGTATCTTCATTTCCGCTTTCAACCGGCGTTCAATTTCAAAACAGGTGGGGGCCGAAATATCTTCAAGGTTTATCCCGCCGAAGGTGGGCTCAAGCGCCTTTACAATGTTTACAAATTCGTCGACGGTTTTGGCGTTTACCTCCAGGTCAAAAACATCTATATCGGCATATATTTTAAATAGCAAACCCTTTCCCTCCATTACAGGCTTACTGGCCTCGGGGCCAATGTTGCCCAGCCCAAGCACCGCAGTGCCATTAGTAATAACACCTACCAGGTTTCCCTTGGCAGTATATTTATACACATCTTCAACATTATCGGCGATGCGAAGGCAGGGTTCAGCCACCCCCGGCGAATAAGCCATGCTGAGGTCGCGCTGAGAATTGGTGGGTTTTGTCGGTACAACCTGGATCTTACCGGGGCGCCCTTTTGAGTGATAATTTAAAGCGTCCTGGTTACGGGTGGGTTTGTTCATCTTGTAAAGTTCAAGTACGCAAAATTACAATTCTTTTTAGCCGGGGAAAGGAAAAAGCAGAAAGGCTGGGGATTACAAAAGAGAAAACCAATAAATCCGCTACTGCGGGGTCTTGTGAATGCCATAAAAAAAATAACAGCAAAAATCAGACATCTGAATTAAACTATCCTTTTGTGATTTCAGCACGATGGGTTGCAGACAGCTTTTCTTTCGACTCACCTTCCGGATCTTTTAAACGCAATCGCTGACCGACTACCGCTTTACTACTGTGCAAGTGATTCCAGCTTTTTAAATCAGTCACCTCAACACCGTACTTATCTGCAATATCGGCCAGGGTTTCGCCCCTTCTCACTGTATGATACGACGGCATTTTGTCGACTTTTGATTCCGCGTACGAGGTGTAGGAAACCGGCGTCGCAGGTGCCACATAATTTGCATTATTCAGGGCTGCATACAAAGCGCCATATCTTCCCTTATCAACCTGCGGAATAACCAGGCGCCGCGGAGACTTTGCCGTGCCGTTAATAATCTGTTTTTTATATGCCGGGTTCAATATTGCTAACTGATTTACATTTAAACCCAACGCATTTGCAACGGTGCCCAGGGAAACATATTTGTTCACCAAAACGGTATCGGTTTTGAGGGACATATTACAGGACTGCGGTACAATATTATGCTTGTTGTAATAATTCATCACATAGCTTACAGCAATAAATGCCGGAACGTAATTCCTGGTTTCAACCGGTAAATACTGGCGTATCGACCAATAATCAGTTGCATTTGCGCGCTCAATAGCATGCTCAACGTTACTTTTACCGCTATTGTATGAGGCAATAGCCAATAACCAGTCGCCAAATTCCTGGTAAGCGTCCTTCAGGTATGCAGCTGCCGCGTAGCTCGCTTGTACCGGGTCGCGGCGGTCGTCTACATAATCATCCATATTCAGCCCATACATTTTAGCTGTAGCTGACATAAATTGCCATGGCCCCGCCGCACCTACCCGCGATGTCGCAGTAGGATCAAGTTTTGACTCAACTATTGAAAGATATTTTATTTCCTCGGGAATACCGGCATCACGAAATGCCTTTTCATATATCGGGAAATAGTATTTTGACAAGCCAAGCACGTGCGCCATTTCCTCGCGGTTACGCGAATAGATATCGATGTAGTTTTGCACCGACTCATTATAATCCATTGGCACATCTTTCTTTATCGAATCCAAACGGCGTTTGAATATTCCGCCCTGGTAACTCAAGGGCGCAGATGCATTAACGATGGGAACTACAGTAGTATCGGGGTGCGGATAAAAAGTTGACAGTGTAAAAGATGAGTCGGCCTTAACGATATGGAACAGGAACAAGCACAGGATTAAAGTAAACGATCTCTTCATCTTTTAGGGTTTGGAAAATGAATGCCCGCGACACCCATCATTTTACTAATTTATTAATTTTTTATAGCCCAAGGAAATATTTTGAAAAGTTTAACAATTCCTGCTCTTCAAAATGTCTCGTAATTAATTGTAAACCTAACGGCAAACCTTTACTATTATTGCCAACGGGCAATGAAATAGCAGGCGCGCCGGTCAGTGAGGCTTGTACGGTAAAAATGTCGGAAAGATACGTTACTACGGGGTCTTTTTCCTCTTTGCCCAGCTCAAATGCCGGCTCGGGTGCTGTTGGAATAATGATAAAATCATACTCCTTTAAAATTTCATCTGTTTTTTCCTTAATCAGTCTGCGTACTTTTTGGGCTTTGGCGTAATATGCATCGTAATAACCGGCGCTAAGCACAAAGGTACCCAGCATGATGCGTCGTTTTACTTCTTTACCAAAGCCTTCTGACCGCGACCGTTTATAAGTTGATTCCAAATCGACCGCGGCCGGGCTGCGGTAACCAAAGTGTACGCCGTCATACCTCGACAGATTTGACGATGCCTCGGCCATAGCCAAAATATAATATGAAGGGACCAGGTAATCCAAAAAATCAAACGATATTGATTTTACTACATGGCCTTCAGCACGCAATTTTTCAATGGATTGAATAAGGGCGCTTTTCACTTCGTCATCCACGCCGTGATTGGTTATCGCCTCGTGCAAATAAGCTATCTTCTTTACACCAGGCTTTTCGAGCCGCTCAAAAAATAACGGAGCAGCAACATTCGCGAGTGTGCTATCATACTCATCAGGGCCGCACATCACCTCAAGCAGCAGGGCCGCGTCTTCTACCGAACGGGTAATAGGGCCTACCTGGTCGAACGACGAAGCATAGGCAATTATGCCATGTCTTGATATACGCCCGTAAGTGGGTTTCAACCCAACCAACCCGCAAAATGACGCGGGCTGCCTTACCGAACCGCCGGTATCTGTCCCGATGGCAGCCTGGCACATATTTGCCTGCACCGCTACCGCCGAGCCGCCCGACGAACCGCCCGAAACCCTGGTTTCATCAGCGAAATTTTTTACCGGCCCGTAAAAAGAATTCTCGTTAGCCGCGCCCATACCAAACTCATCGCAGTTGCAACGTCCTATGATTATTGCATCTTCGGCAAGCAGCCGATCGACGATGGTTGAGGAATAAATGGAAGTAAAATCCTTTAAAATTTTAGAACTGGCGCTTACCTTGTGGCCTTTGTAACAGATATTATCTTTTATAGCCACTACCATGCCGGCAAGTTTGCCGCCAACGCCTTGCTGAATACGGGCGTCAACTTCTTTGGCGCGGGCAAGTGCTTCTTCATCAAACACTTCGTTAAAGGCGTTCAATCCCGCATTTGCGGCAATATTATTCAAATAGCCTTTTACCAGCTTTTCGACTGTAGTTTGCCCTTTTGCAATCTCACTCTTTATTTCACTTAAAGTGGTAAAAGATTTAACCATGGGCCTAAAATAAAAAACTTATCTGTTGAAAGTTTAAATATCAGCATATAGTTTCATCGTTGGTTACTTCCACTGCAATACGATTGAACGTTTTTAGTCCTCAAACCTGCATTCGTTGATAAATTAGCAGGCTTCGCCGGAATAGGAATTGAAATCAGTTGCGGAAAGCCGGGAAAGATTTTGGCTTGGCATATTTGCCGGTGGCTGGTTAAATGCGGTGACTCTCCTATGCATCCTATTCGGCAATACTGCAGGTTTTTTTTCGATGGCAGATGTGCTTTTTTTATAATAATAAACCTCGGTAGCCGTCCAAATCAAAATATAGCAGCAGGGTATTAGCATAAAACAAAGCGGGAGCACTAACTTGGATACCTTTATCATTACCTTTTAACCGGGTTTAGTTTAAATTTTATAAAATCCGGATAAAGGTGAGTTTTTAGAAAATCATTTCATACCGTGAAAACACCCTTTTTATAGACAGATATTTAGCACACGATATTGCAAGAGGATATTAGGCAGCAGAAGGGTTGCGCATTAAAAATACCCTAAAATAAAAAAACTTACCTGTCGAAATCAAATCATCGGCAGGTAAGTTTATATCTTTAAAAGAGTAAAAAGCAACACAAGACACGAAGAAACTTTCCTGCCCTTTGTAATCTTAACCCTTTATAATTACACGCGCGGTTTCTCTTCAGTTCCCGGTGCTGCAGTGTTGGTAGTAGTGGTATTAACGGGCGCGTTGTTTTCGCCGTTCTGTGCATCTTTAAATTCTTTCATACCCTTGCCTAAACCTCTCATTAGTTCAGGTATTTTTTTACCGCCAAAAAACAGCAATAGTGCGATGACGATCAAAAGAATGTGCTGTGGCTCTAAAAGTCCCATGATTTATAGTTTTTAGTGTTATATTTAATAATCCCTATTTATGATGAATGTTTACCTGATTCATCCGTCGATGTTCCTGTATGAGTATACGCAGATACCGGGCTATCGGATTTAACGTTTAAGTTATTATCTGTATTGTTCTCGGTTACCGCGTTTTTATCTTCAATAAATATATTATCGCTTACAGGTATGCTATTCCCCGGCACGCGGCTTTCAACCAATGGGTCTAACTGCTCCGCAGGATTAATATGTCCTGATGGTTGTGCTGCGCTTTCAGCCTCTATCTTTTTTTCCTCTTCCCTTTTTTCTTCGAAACTATTGATCTGGTTATTTATTTCGCGCTTTACACCCTCCGAAGCATCCTTAAAGTCACGGATCCCTTTTCCGAGCCCGCGTGCAATCTCCGGAAGCTTTTCACCCCCAAAAAGCAACAGTGCCACAAATACGATGATAATCATATCTGAGGAAAACAAGTTGCTTATAAATAACAGCATTGCAATATGCATAACACTTATAAATTGAGGTTACAAATATACACAATTTAACACTAACATAGTTTAAAACTAATTTGGTGCAAGCCAAATTTTAGGGTTAACCGGGGTTTTTCCTTTGTACAGCTCAAATGTCACAACCGCTTCGCCGGTCGCCGAATCGGTTGCTACCGTGCCCAATAATTCTTTAGTAGTTACCTTTTGCCCAACTTTAACTACGTACGATTTTAAGTTAGAATAAGCAGTGTAATATTCGCCATGCTGCATAACGATCAAATAGGTGCCGCTTATATTTGAAATATTAGTGACCGTTCCGTTAAATACCGATCGGACAGATGAGCCCGCATTTGTTTTTATATCCCAGCCGTAGCTTTCGTTTTTAATATTTTCACTATCGTAGTACTGCCCAAACCCCTGCTTAACTTTACCATTAGCAACGGGCCACGGCAATTGGCCCCGATTTTCCAAAAAGTCGTTCGACAATTTGGCTGCTTCCGGAGTGGCATTCAACACTTCGCTGTCGCTTGAGTGCTTGGTAATCGTTTTGGTTTTTGGCGCTGACGACTCCTTGTTTCCGGCGCTTGCCGCACTGGCTCTTTCAGCAGCTGCTTTCGCTTCTGCTTTACGCCTGGCTTCCTCAATATCACGGCGAATGGCCGCATTGATTTCCCTGTTGGTTTTGGCTATTTTTCTTTGAACATCTTCCTGCTGCTTCTTCAGTTGCTTTTCGTGTTTTGACAAATTAGCAACGACTTCAACCTGGCTGTTTTGCTCCTTACCAAGCGTGGCTTTTTCTTTTTCCTGGTCTTTCAGTAAATTACTTTTTTCCTTTTTATCCTTATCCAGCCCAACTATTTTAACATGCAATTCGGTCTGCGTTTCTTGTATATAGCCGGCCTGACGTTCGCGATAAGTGCCTATTTGCTGTAAATATTTTAAACGTTTATAGGCCTGGTTAAAATCTTTAGCCGCAAAAATAAACATCAGCTTATTGTAGGCGCTTTGGTTGCGGTAACTAAACAAAACCATCGCCGCGTATTCCTTTTTTAACTGGTCAAGCTGATTTTGCAGGTTGTGTACGGAGTGGTTGCTCTCAGATATCTGGTTATCGAGATTGCGCACCTGCGAGTTGATATTATTGATTTTTTCTTCGCGCAGGTTAATTTGCTCCTTTAATAACCTTAACTGCTTTAAAGTAGTTTTTTTGTTGCTTGCTGTCTCCTGGTACTCCCGGTTAAGCTGCTCCAGCTGTTGGGTCAGCACATCGCGCCTATGCTTTAATTCATTGCTGCTTTGTGCATTTGCGGCAATTACAGTAAAAACAAACAGCAGGAAGAATAACGTTTTTAACTTCATCTATAGTAGGTCAAATTAATTTGCCGGTGAAAACCTTGCCGGGATAGTAAATGGAAAATCCAGCGGCTTGTCCAATTCAATTTTGGCATAGTGCAAATTAACCTGAATTTTTTTATCTTTTACCATAGATGATATATCAATTTGCGATGGAACTGTAACATTGCCCAACGGCAGGAAGGCGCTATTGACCACTTTCATTGACTGTCCCGCGTTGGGATTATCAAGGCTGGTTTGATCGGCCTTCATATCCTTGCCTATCATTATTTTATAAATCAACCCCTGCATATCGCCTGATAAAGTTAAACCGCCGTTATCTGGCTGTATGTCTGCATTTTCATTCAACAAATCGGGGATTACGTTGCCGGTAAGTAAAGCCTCCAGTGTTTTATAGTTAACTTGTTTACCTGCATATTTATTAATGTAGGCAAAAGGCTGCTTTAAATACACCCCTTGCAGCCTGTTTAAAACCAATATGCTATCGGGCGTAATTTGCGCCCGTGCAACTTCAATGCCGGCGATGGCTGTAACTGATATCCATATCTTCCGGTCATGCGATATCCTGATATTTAGCGTTACATCATTGCTGCTCCCGCCGATGTCCAGCTTAGTTTTGGCCTTCGCCGAAAAAGTATTGAAATTTACCTGGCCGGCGCGTATAGCATTTAACCGGGCCGTTTTTTCATCCGGCGGCTTCGGAGCGTTTACAGGCGCCGCACGATTGACGGTCAACTGCTTTTTAGCTTTACAGCTAAACATTGCTAAAAGAAGGCAAAATGTTAAAAATTTCATATACCGGTATAATTGATGCCGGCGATTATCTCCAATATTATTCAACGTATTTTTTCTCATTAATTTTCCTGTCTAAAAATGGCGACTGGTCGCCGTTTGCTTTTGCCTTTTTCCAGTTTTCAACCGCGGCATTAATATCGCCCAGGTAAAACATAATATCACCGAAATGCTCGAATTTTACCGCGCCCTTATCCTTATCATCGGCTAATGCCTTTTCTATCCATATTTTTGCCGCTGCATAATCTTTTTGCTTAAACAGTATCCAGGCGTAAGTATCCTCAAATGAAGATGTACCCGGAAGCAAGTCATTTGAATGTTTCGACATCCGCGCGGCCTTTTCCAACTGCTCCCCCCTTAACGAAAGGTAGTAAGCATAGTTGTTTAATGTATAAGCATTATCCGAATTATAGCCTAATGACTTATCGTATGCATCATCCGAGCTTTTGTTGTCTTTCAAATCATGATAACAATCACCCAGCGATGAATAGCCTTGCGACAGCAGTTCCCTATCCTGGCTTTCAAGTGATATTGCATTTTTAATATAGTTGATCGCTTTATGGTAGTCTCTTTTTTGTAACCACGCTATACCAACCAAGTAATTCATCCATGCTTGATTAGGGAATAGTGAAAGCGCATTCTCTCCATCAGTTATAGCATCTGTAGGATCGCTGTCACCCAGTTCGATTCTTACCAGCTGTTCCTGCACGCTGTATTCCTTATTGTCAATCGCCACCGATTTTTTATACATTGACCGCGCTTCGCTAAGCTTATTATTTTGCATAAGCATGTTACCATAAAGGGCAAAAGCTTTAGCTTCGTTTGGGTGGGCTACTGTCAGTATCCGGCTTAGTTCAAGTGCACTTGCTTTGGCATTTGGATCCGGAAACCTGGGCAGATAACCCAGTATGATCTTAATTTTCTGGCCGATATCAAGATCGGGGACGGCAAATGCCATCGTAAGTTCACTATAACTGGCCTCATAATCTTTTTTATCGCGGTAAAGGTCTGCAAGCGCAAGGTGAATCAACCCGTTGCCTGAGTTGATTTTTTCAGCGGCCAGCAAAACTTTAAGCGCCTTATCGTTAAGGTTATTCGAGCTATAGAGCTCGGCCAGGAATAAATAATATTTTATTTGCGACGGATTACCGGCTATCATCTGCTCCAGCTGGCTTGCTGCCAGGTCAACGCGTCCTTGCTTTAGATAAATTTTTTGCCGGTTAGCCAACAGATCGTCGCTTGGCCCGTTTAGCTGTTCAAGCTCATTATATACTTTTAAAGCGTCATCATATCGCTGTTTTATAAAATAGGCATTCGCTTTATCATAATAATATTCCGGCTTATTGGGATTTATCCGGGTGAGTTCATTAAATACATTTTCGAGCTTGTCAATATCATTGCTTTTTTCGTAACACTCGGCTAATGATAGCCAGTACCATTCGTTATTTGAATTTACCGTTACCGCCTTTTCCAACAGTGGCTCCGCCTCGTTGTATTTGTTTTGTGCTTTTTTTATAATGGCCAACTCATACATCGCCGCATCATTGGCAGGGTCGGTTTGTAATACACGGCCAAACAATTCGGCAGCCAGCGGCAAATTCTCGATGGTTTTTTCGCGCAATCCCTTAAAAAAAAGGTCTTTCACCATAGCGCTATCCAGGTTCGTCATGGGCCTGCCCGCAACTATTATAGCCGAATGGCCCGCTGGGCTTTTTTTGCTTTGCGCGGCAGCAGGGGACAACGCTAAGAGGCATGAGCCAAGAATCAAGACAACAGCAACGCCAGGGCACTTTGCAATGTGCTTTACCTTAATGCCTATAAAGTCTAAATTACTCATATTATTCCCGTTCGCCCTTGCTTCGTGATTCCTGCCTCTATACCACTCCGGTATGTCCATAACCGCCCACGCCGCGGGTAGTTTCATTTAACAGCTCAACTTTTTCCCAATTCACTTTTTCGTGCCGGGCTACTACCATTTGGGCTATCCTATCGCCATTATTTATTTCAAAATCCTGGTCCGAAAAATTGATGAGCAACACCTTTATCTCTCCACGGTAATCCGCATCAATGGTACCCGGCGAGTTGACAATACCAATACCATGTTTAAATGCCAAACCACTACGCGGACGGATTTGCGCCTCAAATCCTTCGGGAAGTTCCATAAATAAACCTGTGGGCAATAATTTTCGCTCCATTGGTTTTAACACTACCGTTTCGTCAACATCGGCACGCAGGTCCATTCCGGCAGCATGCGCGGTTTCATACGCAGGCAAGCTGTTTTTTGATTTATTAATAATCTTAATAGTCATCGTTTAATAAATATTGCTTTTAACTCTTTCCACTCAAAATAAAGTGCTGTAAGACCAAATAAAATCAAAAGTCCGTTGCCTGCAAATATGTTTCGGTTGAATACGCTGAACGATAAGTAAACGATCACAATCGAAGATATAATATAAGTTAGGTTTTTTTTAAGATTATATGGAATGGGGTAATTCCTTTGGCCCCAGAAGTACGAAAGAACCATCATAGTAGCATAGGCTATCAGTGATATCCAGGCCGATGCCATATAGCTATATTGGGGAATGAACAGCACATTTAATATAATGGTTAGTAAAGCGCCTATCCCTGAAATATACAAGCCGTATTTTGTTTGGTCAGACAATTTATACCATACTGATAAATTCATGTAAATACCCAGGCTAACATAACCGAAAAGCAGCAACGGGACCACCCGTAAGCCCGACCAGTACAAATTGGTTTGGGTGTGGTCTTTACCTTTTATAAAGTATTTAAGCAGTTCAATATTGGCCACTAATGCGACGAATATCAGGCAAACGGCAATCACGAAGTAATTCATGATGCGGGCGTAGGTTTGGTTAGCGTTTTTATTTTTAGCGTGACTAAAAAAGAACGGTTCGGCGCCCAGTCGAAAAGCGTTAACAAATATGCTGAGGAAGATGGATATTTTTGCGCAAGCCACATAAATACCTACTTGCGTAGCGCTTATCTTCGAAGGCAGCAACTTGCCCAATAAAATTTTATCGAGGTTTTCGTTTATAAGAAAAGAGAAGTTGGCAATCAATACCGGCCAGCTGTAAAGCAACATTTCGATAAACAGCGCCTTATTAAATTTAGGCCTTAATGTTACCAGCTGCGGCAGCAACATTATGAATGTAGCTATACTGGCAATCAGGTTTGATAAAAATACATAGCCGAGCCACCCGTGCTTAAACCACGGTTTTATTAAACCAGCGCCGGGTAAATTATGGTTTACGATGTATGGGAATCCGTAAATAAAAATAAGGTTGAGGCCTACAAACAATATAATATTAAGGAGTTTGATTGTTCCGTATCGGCCCGGGTTTCCATCTGCACGTATTTTCGCAAAAGGGATAACACACAATGCGTCTACAACCAAAATACCAATAAAATACCTGGTATACATTGTATACTCGCTAACGGGCGTATTAGGATCAATCTGTATCCAGTTTGTAATAATGCCGCTTAGCGGAAAGGTAATAAGCAAAAAAACGATGGAGATAGCTAAAATAGCACCGAAGGAGTTGTTATATACTACATCTTTATTTTCGGGCCTTTTATTCAGGTAGCGAAAAAAGGTTGTTTCCATGCCGAATGCCAGTAATGCATTAAGCATCGAGGCGTAGCTATACATATTGCCAAAAATGCCGTAAACTTTAGTGGAATACGCCCGTGTATATACCGGCGTCAAAAAAAAATTAAGTACCCGGCCAGCAATAGTGCTTAAACCATACAAGGCCGTTTGCCCGGCGAATTTTTTAGCTGTTGACAATGATTTGTAAGGAGTTAATGATGAAAGTTTATAATAGCTATAAACTCTTTTTTACAATGTCAAAATTACGATAGTTTTTTAATTCACCTTCATGGCTTTCAACAGAAGTTACCTTTGCGTGTTCGGGGCCCTCGTGGCACCATTCCAAAAACATATCCATAAACATTTGGTCGCCTTCAGCGGCAATGAACACATCGCCACTTGCATCATTTCTAACGTTTCCCTTTATTCCCAGCTGGTCAGCCACGGCCTTGGTCGACGCCCTGAAAAATACGCCCTGCACTTTCCCTTTTACTATAATATCTAAATGCTTCATTATCGCTGAAATGTTAACCTGATGCCGACTTCAAAAATAATATAACCTTGCAGCATTACAACTTTTATAAAAATCTTATGCCAAACGCGTCACCCTGCTTTCGGGAGTAAGTCTAAGTCCGTCAAGGCCTGTTATAAGGTTCAATCCGGGAGTTTTGCCGGGTTCAAGCGAACCTTTCTCGTCATCAATACCAAAATATTTGGCGCCGTTAATGCTAGCCCATTCAATCAATTGCTCGGTGGTTAATACCGGGTATTTTTTTTGAAGGCTGATCATTTCACTTAGCATGCACAAACTTCCGTTTGAGGCCAGGCTATCAGTGCCTAGTGTTATATTATAACCCTGACCTAAAAATAATTCTACTTTCGGCAGTTTATTTTCAATATACAAATTAGCGTTTGGACAAAAGCACCAGTGTACGTTACGGTCAAACCGCTTCAAAAAGTATATGTCCTTTAGATTGGTGCAGGTATTATGTACCAGCAATATTTTCTGCTTATTGGTCAGTAAAGGAATGATCGATTGAATAGAATTTCGTGCCTGTGGCTTAAAGGAACTGATATCGATTCCAAAATCGGCATACAAATCGTTAAAGCCGCCCAGTTTATAACGATAGAACTTATTTTCATCCTCGCTTTCCTGGTTGTGGATGCTAATCAGGTTCGGTCGGTCCTCGCTAAAATTTCTGATCAGCCTAAACAGCTCTTTAGATACCGAATATGGCGCGTGGGGCGTTACCGAGCAGGGTGACGGCTTAAATTCGCTAAGTAAATTCAAGGCCCTTTCAAATACTTCATTTGCTTTGTCCGGCACGAAACCAAATGACTCTACAAAGCTATGATAGTATATCCTGCTGTTTACTTTTACGGGGATACTGATATTACTATTAACAATATCGCCCACAGCAACAATACCGTTTTCGTACATGGCGGCGTCCGCCCTGGTGGCAGCATCAAGCACTTCGGCACTGTCGGCGTTCCTGGTTTTTTGGATATCTTTTATAAAATCAATCAGCCCTCTTCCGCGTTCAATTTTACCTTTCAGGTGCGAGAGCTCAAGATGGCAATGCGAATTAACAAACCCGGGGCAGATAACCCCGCTCAATTTTTTTATTGGAATGTTATGCAGTTCGGGAGAAGGGTCGCTTGGGTCAGTTACTGAAATAATTTTTCCGGAATCATCGATGGTAATAATTCCGTTTTTAATTGGATCGGCACAAACTGGATAAACGTAATCGGCTTTAAAACTTTTCATTTAGTATCAGCTAATATAACAACCCAATTATAGCATAACCTTGATTATGGCCAGGTTGTTTTTTCCAAAATATAAAATTTTTTTCTTTTAAAATATAGTTTTTCCAAAATCAGTACCTTTGCACTGTGAATCCGCTCAAAGAAAAAATTGACATCCGCAGCCTTACCCTCGAAGCCATGCAGGAACAATTTCGCAGCAGGCTGGCCGAAGAGAAGACCTTTCGGGCTAAACAGGTATATGAATGGCTTTGGAAAAAATCCTGTTTCTCATTCGGAGAGATGAGCAACCTGCCAAAAGAATTTCGCAATAAGCTTGATGAAAACTTTGTCATCAACAACGTTAAAATTCACAACTCCCAGTTTAGCGCGGATAAAACTATAAAAAATTCCTTTATTCTGCACGATACACATTTAATTGAGGGTGTTTTAATTCCAACGCCGGGGCGAATGACCGCCTGTGTATCATCACAGGTAGGATGCAGCTTAACCTGTAAGTTTTGCGCAACCGGCTATATGGAACGTAAACGCAACCTTAATGCCGATGAAATTTACGACCAGGTGGTGTTGATAGACAAGCAGGCGCGCGAAAATTATGGCATACCACTATCGAACATTGTTTACATGGGAATGGGCGAGCCATTGCTCAATTATAAAAATGTACTGGAGTCGATAGATAAATTAACATCTGAAGAGGGGCTCAACATGGCCGCCAAAAGAATTACGGTATCAACGGCCGGAATTGCAAAAATGATTAAAAAACTGGGTGATGACCAGGTGAAGTTTAATCTGGCGCTATCATTACATGCTGCGAATGACGAGAAGCGGAATACGATTATGCCTATCAATGAACAAAATTCATTAAAGGCTCTTGCCGAAGCATTAAAGTACTATTACGCTAAAACAAAAAACCCGGTTACCTACGAATATATTGTTTTTGACGGCGTTAATGATACCTTAAAAGACGCGGAAGAACTCGCCCGCTTTTGCAAACACCTGCCCTGCAAGGTAAATATCATTGAATATAATCCCATCACTTTTGCCGCCTATATTAATGCAGGCGAAGATAAAATTGAAGCCTTTGCCGACCATTTGCGCAAACAAGGTATAAATACCAACCTGCGCCGCAGCCGCGGTAAGGATATTGATGCCGCCTGCGGCCAGCTGGCGATAAAAGAGGAAGAAAAAGTTTCTTTATAACAAAAATCCGCGCTACATTCAATGCATGAAAATGCAGCAGGGTTACCTGGCCGATTTTATTTCCCTTTTGTTTCCCCAACTTTGCGCAGCATGCGGTGAAAGCCTGATGGCTAACGAAAATATTATTTGCACCGGCTGCTTTCACACCTTGCCATTCACCAACTTTCACCTGCAGGCTGACAATATTGTAGCGCGCCAATTTTGGGGAAAGATTAAACTTGAAAGCGCTTACTCACTTTATTACTTCACAAAGGGTGGCAAAATCCAAAACCTGATGCACCAGTTTAAATACAAAGGGCAGCGCCAAATAGGGAATATTTTAGGGAATATTGCAGGCGGACAGTTAATTAAGAGCGACATTTTCAAAACCGTCGACGTAATTATTCCGGTACCGCTACATCCCAAACGCATGAGACAACGGGGCTACAATCAAAGCACTTATTTTGCCGAAGGGATAAAGCAAAAGTTGAACGCGGTGGTTGAAGAGGATAACCTGGTACGTATATCTTCAACAGAAACACAAACCCATAAATCACGGTTTGCACGGTTTGAGAACATGAAAGAAGTATTTTTTATCAACGCCCCGGAAAAATTAAAAAACAAGCACGTTTTACTGGTAGACGATATAATAACGACCGGATCGACGCTGGAGGCGTGTGGAATACAGTTACTTAAAATTGAGGGGCTAAAACTCAGCATAGCCACCATCGCTTATGCCACCGCAGATTAGCAATGATAAACTTTAGTTTTTCTCAATCCTTTGATAACTGCTTAGCTTATCATATAAGCTTTGGCGGTCAAACGGTTTGATGATATAATCCATTCCGGCTTCATCAATCTGACTGCGCTCACTGGTTAACATAGAAGCTGTTAGTGCAATGATTGGCAATTGCTGGAAATAAGCTTCGGGCTTACTGCGAATAACCCTAGTAGCTTCGATACCACCCATTTCGGGCATGTGAATATCCATAAGCACCACATCGTACTTTTGGCCCGCTTCTATTTTTTCAACAGCCTGCACCCCGTTCTCTGCAAAATCGCTGGTCGCACCCCATTTAGACAGCACTTTATTAATAAGCAACCTGTTTATTTGGTTATCATCAACCACAAGCACATGTAGGTTTAATACCTCTTCCACGTTTAATTTAATATTTATGTAATTATATACGATGTTTAACGTACCTGCGGTTTAAAAGTTATCGTATAATTTAAAATATTTCCGCTTCCCCAAAATGTGATTAAAGAACACAGGTAAATTAGCTATGGTCTTTATCGCGGTATAAAGGATATTCTTCCATCAACTTATGAACCTTTTTCCTTACCTTTTTCATTGTTTGTTCGTTTTCCGGGTCATTGATCACCATGTCGATCAGTTCAACGATATGATCCATTTGCTTTTCTTTAAGGCCACGGGTAGTAATTGCAGCTGTCCCCACCCGGATACCCGAAGTAACAAACGGCGATTTATCGTCGTAGGGAACCATATTCTTATTCACGGTAATATCTGCGGCCACCAAAGCGTTTTCAGCAGCTTTACCGGTGATGTTCTTATTACGAAGATCGATCAGTATTAAGTGATTATCGGTTCCTCCCGAAACAATTTCATAACCGCGGCTGGTAAATGCGCTTGCCATTGCGGCGCCGTTCTTTTTAACCTGTAAAATATATTTCATATACTCGTCGGTTAAGGCCTCGCCAAACGCGATTGCTTTAGCTGCGATAATGTGCTCAAGGGGGCCACCTTGCGTGCCTGGAAATACCGCCATATCCAAAACAGCCGACATCATTTTTGTCTCGCCTTTAGGCGTTTTCTGACCGAATGGGTTTTCAAAATCTTTTCCTAACAATATCATCCCGCCACGCGGGCCGCGCAATGTTTTATGCGTAGTGGTAGTAACAATATGGCAATGCGGCATTGGGTCGTTCAACAACCCGCGGGCTATAAGGCCTGCCGGATGTGATATATCGGCAAGCACCAAAGCACCCACCTGGTCGGCAACATTACGAATAAATTCATAATCCCAATCACGTGAATATGCCGAAGCGCCGCAGATAATCATCTTTGGTTTCTCTTTAAGTGCTACTTTTTTCAGCTGGTCGTAGTCCACCAAACCGGTTTCCTTTTTTACCCCGTAAAAATGCGGCTCATATAGTTTCCCGGAAAAATTTACGGGCGAACCATGTGTTAAATGGCCGCCATGAGACAAATCGAAGCCTAAAATTTTATCACCGGGCTTCAAACAAGCAAGCATCACTGCGGCATTGGCCTGCGCGCCCGAGTGCGGCTGCACATTTGCCCATTCGGCATTGAATAATTGCTTCGCTCTTTCTATGGCTATTGTTTCAATTTCGTCAACCACCTCGCACCCGCCGTAATAACGTTTGCCCGGCAGCCCTTCGGCGTATTTATTGGTTGCGACAGAACCTGCTGCTTCCATCACTTGCCTGCTAACAAAATTTTCAGACGCGATCAGCTCT
>JACXTT010000241.1_pt1 | contig 90081 bp, 91 predicted proteins | sample 9270951 | NCBI WGS metagenome assembly JACXTT01 (sample SAMN15532306, study PRJNA645909) | rock metagenome | isolation source: weathered quartz diorite | place: Puerto Rico | collected 2017-06-21 | reverse complement strand
GCAATGGCCTCTTATCCACTACACGGCTGATTTGGAGCTGGTTGTTGCGCAATCAACCGCGTTTTTACAGATCTCTTTCCAAAAAATCTTGCTTTGGCTCAGTTACTGACGAACTTGGGATAATGCCCGTTGCTGGGAAAGTTCCGAACCCTCACGCGTGTGGGCGTTGCTGCGACCGGGGACGGTCGCACCCCGGCAGCCCGATCGGAGTGTGCCCGTCCCCGGGCACAGCAGCGCCCGATGATTTCCGGCCCTGGGGAGGGGCCAGCCCGCCTTCACCTGGGGACGTTGCTGCGACCCAAGACGGTCGCACCCCGGCGGCGCGATCGGAGTGTGCCCGTCCCCGGGCACAGCGGCGCCCGATGATTTCCGGCCCTGGGGAGGGGCCAGCCCGCCTTCACCTGGGGACGTTGCTGCGACCGGGGACGGTCGCACCCCGGCAGCACCAGCGGAGTGAGCCCGTCCCCGGGCGCAGCAATGCTCGATTATTCCCGCGGCTGAAAAGATCCGAACGGCTCGCCCGTGCGGACGTAGCTGCAACCGAGGACGGTCGTACTCGGAGCTTGCCAGGATTCGCTGATTGGACTCTGCTCTCGCCAGCATGGGGCCCAAACCACTGGCCAGGCCGCCCTACAATCCGGGCGTGCGCGCTCTGGTCGAAGGCAAGCGTGCGGCGTCGCGCCCTGTGCTGAGGGAGGAGATCAAGCGCTGGTTTCGCGGCTGGCACGAGAGTGGATATCTGCCGCACCGGGATGAGCCTGGGCTGGTTCAGTTCGTCACCTTCCGCCTTGGGGACGCGTTTCCGGTCGAGTTACGGTCAGAATGGGAAGCGCTGCTAACAATCGAGGACAATCGAAAACGGACCATCGAACTGGAGAAGTATCTTGACCGAGGTCGGGGTGAATGTCATCTGCGCCGCTCGGACGTAGCAGCCATGGTCGAGGCTTCGTTCTTGTTTCGGCACGACGTGCACTACGAGTTGCGCGCCTGGGTAATTATGCCGAACCACGTGCACGTTCTCTTCCGCGTCCAGGATATGCCGATGTCTCAAATTGTGGATGCATGGAAGGGTTTCACCGCAAAGGAAGCGAACAAGCTGTTGGGACGCAAGGGACATTTCTGGCAAGAGGGCTATTGGGATACATACATTCGCGACGGCGAGCACGAGTTGAAAACTCGGCGGTACATCGAGAACAACCCGACAAAGGCGAAGTTAGCGGCGTTCCGGAAAGAATGGCCGTGGGGCAGCGCGCGGTTTCGGGATGCCTATGAACGATTATGCGTGCCGGCGAATTGACGGAGTGTGCCCGTCACCGGGCACAGCAACGCTCGATCATTCTCGCTCCCGGGAAGCTGCCAGCCCGCCTTTATATGAGCACGTTACTGCGACCGGGGACGGTCGCACCCCGGCAGCCCGATCGGAGTGTGCCCGTCCCCGGGCACAGCAGCGCCCGATGATTCCCGGCCCTGGGGAGGGGCCAGCCCGCCTTCACCTGGGGACGTTGCTGCGACCGAAGACGGTCGCACCCCGGCAGCGCCAGCGGAGTGTGCCCGTCCCCGGGCACAGCGGCGCCCGATGATTTCCGGCCCTGGGGAGGGGCCAGCCCGCCTTTATATGAGCACGTTGCTGCGACCGCGGACGGTCGCACTCCGGCAGCGCCAGCGGAGTGTACCCGTTATCGGGCACAGCAACCCGCGATAATTCCGGCGCTTGTGAGACTTTGAACTGCTCGCCCGAGCGATAATGCCCGTTCCTGGGAAAGTTCCGAACCCTCACGCGTGTGGGCGTTGCTGCGACCGGGGACGGTCGCACCCCGGCAGCGCCAGCGGAGTGTACCCGTCCCCGGGCACAGCGACGCCCCATACATACGCGCGTCTGAGAAGATCCGAACGGCTTGCCCGTGCGGACGTTGCTGCGACCGGGGACGGTCGCACTCCGGCAGCGTCATCGGAGTGTACCCGTCATCGGGCACAGTGACGCCCCATAATACTCGCGTCTGAGAAGATCCGAACGGCTTGCCCGTGCGGACGTTGCTGCGACCGAGGACGGTCGCACCCCGGCAGCGCCAGCGGAGTGTGCCCGTCACCGGGCACAGCGACGCCCCATAATACGCGCGTCTGAGAGGATCCGAACGGCTTGCCCGTGCGGACGTTGCTGCGACCGGGGACGGTCGCACCCCGGCAGCGCCAGCGGAGTGAGCCCGTCCCCGGGCGCAGCAATGCTCGATTATTCCCGCGGCTGAAAAGATCCGAACGGCTTGCCCGTGCGGACGTTGCTGCGACCGGGGACGGTCGCACCCCGGCACCAATTCACTAACAGCTTGCGCCGGTCGGGAGTCTTTCGGACCCTCGCTCGGCGTTGCCTATGGCCAAGAAAGCATTGATTACCGGCATCACCGGTCAGGATGGGTCTTACCTGGCCGAACTGCTGTTGTCGAAAGGATATGAGGTTCACGGCATCATACGCCGGGCCAGCACGTTTAACACGGGCAGACTCGAGGCGATCTATGACGACCCGCACAATAGCAAGACGCGGTTGTTTCTCCATTACGGCGACCTAAGCGACGCCAGCGCGCTGGCGCGACTCGTCGGTAAAATTCAACCTGAGGAGATCTACAATTTGGCCGCGCAGAGCCACGTCCGGGTGAGTTTCGACAGCCCGGAATATACCACTGATATCACGGCGACGGGCACGGTGCGGTTGCTCGAGGCCATTCGCGAAACCGGGCTGCGGCCTCGGTTCTACCAGGCTTCATCGAGCGAAATGTACGGTTTGATCCGCGAGACGCCCCAGACGGAGCGCACGCCGTTTTATCCCCGCAGTCCCTACGGCTGCGCCAAGGTATTTTCCTACTGGGCGACCGTGAACTACCGCGAAGCCTACGGACTTCATGCCAGCAATGGGATTCTGTTCAACCACGAATCACCCCGGCGCGGCGAAACTTTCGTCACGCGCAAGATAACTCGCGCCGCCGCCCATATCCGCGGCGGACTGCAGGAAAAGCTGTATCTGGGGAACCTGGACGCCAAGCGCGATTGGGGCTACGCCAAGGAATATGTCGAAGCCATGTGGCAAATGCTGCAGCAGGAGAAGCCGGAGGATTATGTTATCGCCACGAATGAAACGCACTCGGTGCGAGAATTTCTCGAAGTGGCTTTCGGCCATGCGAAGCTGGATTGGAAGAAGCACGTGGAGATCGACCCTCGCTATTACCGGCCGGCTGAGGTTGACCTGCTCCAGGGCGATTACTCCAAAGCCAGGCGACAGTTGGGTTGGGCCCCAAAAACCGGTTTCGTCGAATTGGCAAAATTGATGGTCGATGCCGACATAGAGTTATTGCGCCGCCATCGCCGGGGCGAAATCAAGGTGAGCAGTTAGCTTTTGATTTCAAAAAGTCTTCGTACGCGAGGCGGATACCTTCTCTCAGCTCCACCTCCGGTTTCCAGCCCAATCCCAGAATCCGCGAACTGTCCATCAATTTCCGCGGCGTGCCGTCCGGCTTTGATTTGTCCCAGACAATTTTACCCTCGAAACCAACTGCTCGCTGGATCAGCTCGGCCAGCTCGCGAATGGAGATGTCGCGGCCATAACCGACATTGATCAACTCCTCGGCGCTGTAGTTTTCCATGAGAAACAAGCACGCCCGCGCCAGGTCATTGGCGTGAAGAAACTCCCGGCGAGGTGTGCCGGTGCCCCAGCAAGTCACGCTTGCTGCGCCCGCGGACTTGGCTTCGTGAAACTTGCGGAGCAAAGCCGGCAGCACATGCGAGCTTTGCAAATCGTAATTATCGTTCGGTCCATATAGGTTGGTCGGCATGGCGCTGATGAAATCGCACCCATACTGCCGACGGTAGGCCTGGCACAACTTGATGCCGGCGATTTTGGCGATGGCATACCATTGGTTGGTGGGCTCCAGCGGACCGGTCAGCAGGGCCTCCTCTTGCAGCGGTTGAGGAGCCAGCTTCGGATAAATGCAGGAACTGCCCAGGAACAGCAGCTTCCTCACCCTATGACGATAAGACTCGTGGATAACATTATTTTGAATTTGAAGATTCTCGAACAGAAACTCAGCCGGGCGTTGGTCGTTGGCCAGGATGCCGCCAACCTTTGCCGCGGCCACGAAAACGTAATCCGGCTTTTCTCGAGTGAAAAAATCCAGTACGGCGCGAGCATCCAGCAGGTCCAGCTCGGAATGCGAGCAGCCGATGAGGCGCGTGAAACCCCGCCGGCTCAGTTCGCGCCAGATCGCGCTCCCGACCAGGCCGCGGTGCCCGGCTACGTAGATCCGCGCTTCTCGCTCAAGTTCCATGGAGGGAAGGATAGACCCGCGCTGGCCGGATAAACAAGGTTCGTGAGTTTCAGTCGGCGGTCCGGGTCAGTTCCACAGATAGAACCCGGCACCTTACGCCACACTGTGTGCGCGATTTTCGCCGGACCCAGCGCCTCCGCCGGATTACGGACGGGCCGTCGGGTCAAGATCGGATAAGAAAAAGTGATGTTGAACATTGATTTCACGCATTCGCATGTTACATTTTCGGTTGCGGTTAGTAACAGGCAATACGTGAACACTAAATGAAATAATAATAATAATCCGCCTGTTGCTGTGTTCACGCCGCAATCAAAAGAAAGGTCAAGAATGAAAACAAGAACAGCCCTCAGCAAGGGCTTCACGCTGGTGGAAATCATGATCGTTGTGGCCATCATCGGCCTGCTAGCCGCGATTGCGATTCCCAACTTCATCAGAGCGAGAACAACGGCGCAGAAGAATGCCTGCATCAACAACCTGCGCCAAATTGACGGCGCCATTCAGCAGTGGGCGTTGGAGAATAAGCAAGGAGCGACTGCCGCGGTGAAGTTCACCGACATCAGCAGCTATCTGAAGAACTCTGTGATTTGCCCCTCGGGCGGCACTGCTTTCTCTGACAGTTACACGATTACTGACGTGCAGACCAAACCGGTCTGCCAGAAGGACCCCGTCAACCACATCTTGCCGCTAGATACCTCGAGCTAATTGGTCAGGCTCTGAGTTTCTTCGAAAGGCCCGGGAAGAGGATCCCGGGCCTTTTTTTGTGGACGCGTTGCGGTCCGCACCGCGTCCTCGGCTGCAGGCGGCCGCTAATGGACTGAACATTCTCGCGCGGCGGTGCGCGTGGATAGTCAGCGGGAGGATCCACGCCGCGTTGATCCGCTTCCGCGGTATTACGGACGGCGAGTCGGGTCAAGATCGGATAAGAAAAAATGATGATAAATCTTGAGTTCAGCAGCGCTCCTGCTAAATTCTGCACCACGGCTGGCCACAAGCAATACGTGAACACTTAATGAAATAATAATAATCCGCTTGTTGCCGTGTTCACGCCGTAATCGAGAGAAAGGTCAAAAATGAAAACAAGAACGGCCCTCAATAAGGGCTTTACACTGGTGGAAATCATGATCGTCGTGGCCATTATCGGCCTGTTGGCGGCGATCGCGATTCCCAACTTCATCAGAGCGAGAACAACGGCGCAGAAAAATGCCTGCATCAACAACCTTCGGCAAATCGACGGCGCCATCCAGCAATGGGCATTGGAAAACAAACAGGGAGCTACCGCTGCAGTGAAATTCACCGACATCAGTAGCTACCTGAAGAACTCGGTGCTTTGTCCTTCGGGCGGCACCACCTTCGCCAACAGCTACACGATTGTTGATGTCCAGACCAAGCCGGTCTGCCAGAAAGATGCGGTTAACCACATCCTGCCGCCAGACACCGCCAGCTAATGGCCAGGATTTGAAGCTCTCCTCACGGCCCGGGAAGAAGACCCCGGGCCTTTTTTGTGTTCAGCTTGTAGTTTGCATGGCGGCCTCGGTCGCCAGTTGCCGCCCCTGGGCGTAAAAGCTCTGGCAGAGTGCGATGGGCGGCATTGGAGCCGGCCGCTCCTGCTGCGCTCAACGACTCCGCTCCACTACGGACAGACAGGTCGGGTATAGATCGGATAAGCAAAAGTAATGTTCGATATTGAGTTCAGCAACGCCCCTGCTAAACTCTTTACCACGGTTGGCGACAAGCAATCCGTGAACACTTAATGGACAGATAATAATCCGCTTGTTGCTGTGTTCACGCCGTATCAGAAGGAAAGGTCAGAAATGAGAGTCAGAAGGGACTTCAATCAGGGCTTCACGCTGGTAGAGATTATGATCGTTGTGGCCATTATCGGTCTATTGGCAGCGATCGCGATTCCCAATTTCATCAAATCGAGAACCACAGCACAAAAGGCTACCTGCATCAACAACCTGCGACAAATCGACGGCGCCATCCAGTCCTGGGCACTGGAAAACAAGCAGGGACCTACCGCTCCGGTGAAGTTCACCGACATCAGTGGCTATCTGAAGAACGCCGTAGTTTGTCCTTCAGGCGGCACCACCTTCGCCAACAGCTACACCATCGTGGACGTGCAAACCAAGCCCGTCTGCCAGAAGGTGCCCGCTGTCGGCCCAAATGATCCGACCGCACATGTGCTTCCGACGGACACCGGCGCGTAATCAACCACTTTTTAGATTTGGTCGCTGTGCCCGGGAAGAAACTCCCGGGCTTTTTTTCGCCTGGCTACAGACCAGAGGTAGCACCATCTCAAGTCCCAACCGAGAGTGCTTCCCAGCGACAAGGATCACAGTTCATCGTGTCCCGTTCCCAGACAGCGATCCTGGTTTGAGACAGCCAACCGCAGACCTCGCCAAGCCATCTGCCCAACCGAAGAATACAGCTTTACCCTTCGCTCACAGTTTCTCGTGGCTCGAGGATTGGCACCGCCAATGCTCAGAGCCGGTAGCGGTTGCGACAGGCAATTAGTGAACGGAGATTGAACTTATCTGTAACCCGCCTGTCGCTTCGTTCACGCCGCGGAACAGAAAGACAACAGTAGAGCATGAAAAACAGGACCTCCCGCAAGTCGGGCTTCACGTTGGTGGAAATCATGATCGTCGTGGCCATTATCGGCCTCTTGGCGGCGATCGCTATCCCCAACTTCATCAAAGCGCGCACCACCTCGCAGAAGAATGCGTGCATCAACAACCTGCGCCAGGTGGACGGCGCGATCCAGCAATGGGCGCTGGAGAACAAGAAGGACGCTGCGGCTGCGGTGAAGTTCACCGATATCAGTTCTTATCTGAAGAACTCGGTCGTGTGTCCTTCGGGCGGCACCACCTTCGCGAACAGCTACACCATTGTTGACGTGGCCACGAAGCCGGTCTGCCAAAAGGATGCGGTCAACCACATCTTGCCGGCAGATACGAGCAGCTAAACGCCGCTTCGTTCATAACTTGAAGAGGCCCGGGGGTTTCTCCCGGGCCTTTTCTTTTTGCTTCGATTGCTCTCCAGCCCCAACAACTGGCACTCCGAATGCTTCTCATCACTTACGCGGTCGCGACAGGCAATCAGTGAACGGGACTTGAACTCATACTAACCCGCCAGTCGCTCGTTCACGCCGCAAGACAGAAAGACAACAGAACAGCATGAAAAACAAGACCTCCCGCAAGTCGGGTTTCACGTTGGTGGAAATCATGATCGTCGTGGCCATTATCGGCCTCTTGGCGGCGATCGCCATCCCCAACTTCATCAAAGCGCGCACAACCTCTCAGAAGAATGCGTGCATCAACAACCTGCGCCAAATCGACGGCGCGATCCAGCAGTGGGCGCTGGAGAACAAGAAGGACTCGGCGGCCGCAGTGAAGTTCACCGACATCAGTTCTTATCTGAAGAACTCGGTCGTGTGTCCTGCGGGCGGCACCACCTTCGCCAATAGCTACACCATCGTTGACGTGGCCACGAAGCCGGTCTGCCAGAAAGACGCGGTCAACCACATCCTGCCAGCGGATACAAGCAGCTAAACGCCGCTTCGTTTATAACTTGAAGAGGCCCGGGGGTTTCTCCCGGGCCTTTTCTTTTTGCTTCGACCACCCTCCAGCCCCAACAACTGGCATTCTGAATGCTGCCAAATAGCTCCGCGGTCGCGACAGGCAATCAGTGAACGGAACTCGAACTCATCTAACCCGCCTGCCGCTTCGTTCACGCCGCGGAACAGAGAGACAACAGAACAGCATGAAAAACAGGACCTCCCGCAAGTCGGGTTTCACGTTGGTGGAAATCATGATCGTCGTGGCCATTATCGGCCTCTTGGCGGCGATCGCCATCCCCAACTTCATCAAAGCGCGCACGACCTCGCAGAAGAATGCGTGCATCAACAACCTGCGCCAGGTGGACGGCGCGATCCAGCAATGGGCACTGGAGAACAAGAAGGACGCTGCGGCTGCGGTGAAGTTCACCGACATCAGTTCTTATCTGAAGAACTCGGTCGTGTGTCCTTCGGGCGGCACCACCTTCGCTGACAGCTACACCATCGTTGATGTGGCCACGAAGCCGGTCTGCCAGAAAGACGCGGTCAACCACGTCCTGCCGACGGATACGAGCAGCTAGACCCTGCTTCGTTCATAACTTGAAAAGGCCCGGGAGAATTCTCCCGGGCCTTTTTCATTAGGGTAATCAAGGCAGCGGCGCCGCGCCGTAAAATCGTTGTCTCGGGCCCCCGCGAGCAATATATTGGCTCGGAGAGCGGGCTTGCTGTCAGACGGGAAATGGAAGCGATTATAGAAACCAGGAATCTCCGAGTCGAATATCGCGCCCAGGACGGGACGCAGGCCCGGAAAGTCGCTGTCAAGGATCTCAATCTGAACGTTCGCGCAGGCGAGGCCTTCGGCTTTCTGGGCCCCAATGGAGCCGGCAAGACGACGACCATGAACGTCCTGCTGGGCTTCGTCAACGCCACCGCCGGAGAGGCATTCCTGTTCGGTGTCAATGTGCGCGAGCCGATTGCGCGCCTGCGCATAGGTTACCTTCCCGAGCTGACGTATTATTACAAGTTTCTGACGGCCGAGGAGCTCTTGCGATTTTACGCGCGCATATTCCATATTCCCCGGGCCGACGCCGACCGGCGCATTGATGAGCTGCTCAGTCTGGTGGAACTCGAACACGCGCGCAAACGCCCGATCAAAACCTATTCCAAAGGCATGCAGCAACGGGTCGGTCTGGCCCAGGCGCTGATCAATGATCCGGACCTGCTAATCCTGGATGAGCCGACCAGCGGTTTAGACCCGCTGGGCCGGATGAAAGTGCGGGAAATCATTCAGAGGTTGAAGAATGAGGGAAAAACCGTTTTCTTTTCGTCGCACGAACTGGGCGAAGTTGAAACCGTTTGCGATCGCGTGGCGATCATTCATCAAGGCGAACTGAAGGTTGAAGGGCGCGTCTCCGAGCTCATCGAAACACACCAGGCCAATCTCGAGCAAATTTTCCTGAGGATTATCGGCTACCGTGCGGAGGCCCTGCCGGGTGTGAGCGCGATGGCGTCGCAGACTTCCCTATGAATACCGTGTTCGCACTCGCCGGGGTTGTCATCAAGGAGCTTTATCGCCGGAAAGATTTTTATGTCCTGTTCGTTCTCACGGCAGTGATTACACTGGCGCTGGCGTCGGCCAACTTCTTCAACGACGCCAGAATTTTACGTTACTTGAAGGAGGTGGTCCTCCTGTTGATTTGGATCTCCGCTCTGGTCATCGCCATCACGACCACGGCCCGGCAAATTCCGGCCGAACGCGAAAATCGGACGATCTTTCCGTTGCTAGCCAAACCCGTGACACGCGGCCAGGTCATTTTGGGCAAGTTCCTCGGGTGCTGGCTGACGTGCGGACTCGCGCTCGGGGTCTTTTACCTTTTTTTTGGTGTGGTCAGCGGCTCGCGCGAGCATTCATGGGATCTGACCGGATATCTCCAGGGCCTGTGGCTGCAGTGGATCATGCTTGGAATCGTGATAAGCCTGGTTTTGCTTGGCTCCGTCACGTTCACTGCGCCGTCCTCGAACGCCACTATCACGTTCATCGTCGTTGTCGGCATACTGTTACTAGGCCGTCATCTTAACCAGGTCGCCTTGCAGCAAGCTGAACCGGTGCGCACACTCATTTACACGATTTATTTCCTGATTCCCCATCTTGAATGGTATGACGTGCGGGACTTCCTGATTTACGACCACCGTTGGGTCGGTTGGGCCAATTGCGCGTTGGGAACGCTGTACGCAGCCCTCTACTCGGCGCTATTGTTGTTCGCCACCTGGGTGGTGTTCCGCCGCAAAGCATTGAACTTGTGAGAGCCCGCCCCCACAACGCTCTGTTGATATTGTTGCTGGCCACCGCTTGCTTCTCCATGGCCACACTGCTCCAGCCTCGCACGGCGGTCTGGAGCAGCCGAGGCGACTCCGGCAGCGTCCTCAAGGTCCTGCTGGGGGACGGGCGCCGGCTTTTTGCCGACCATTTCTTCGAGAAGGCCGACATTTACTTCCACAGCGGTTATTACCCGTCCATTTTCGACCGGAACCAGGCCCCTAAAGACGCGCGCCACATGACCGCTCAAGAAGGCAGCTCGGCGGAGGAGGAGCACGAAAAGGCCATGAACTTCCTCGGAGCGCCGAGAGATTGGATCGAGCGGTTCGGGCGTCATTTTCTGATCACCCAGCATACGCACCTGTCGGGTGGCACAGAAAGGGAGATACTTCCCTGGCTGAAGCTCTCGGCGGAGCTGGACCCCAACCGGATCGATACCTATACAGTTGCGGCCTACTGGCTCCGCGACGTGGGTAAAGTCGCCGAGGCGGAGCAATTTCTGCGCGAAGGCTTGCGCGCCAACCCCGGCAGCTACGAAATCCTCTTTGAGTTGGGCCGCCTTTATCGGGAGAATTATCATGACCCGCGCCGCGCGCGCAATGTGTGGGAGTTGGCCCTCCGCCGCTGGCAGGAGCAGGAACCCGGCAAAAAGGAGCCTGATTGGCTGGCGTTGAGCGATATCTCCGTGAATCTGGCACGGCTCGAAGAGAGCGAGGGAAATTTGAAGCAAGCGATTTCCTATCTCGAACTGGCTCGCAAGGCCTCGCCCCAGCCGAAGCCGCTCGAACAGCAAATCGAGGAAATTAAGCGGAAGCTGGGTAACAGCCAGCAACCTGCGCCCGCGAACCATCCGTGAACCGGAACTAGGCTTTGTGTTTCACTGGCGCGTGTGGTTTAATGCGCCGCGATGAAGATCCGGCGCGCTCAACTCCGACGAGTGACCAGGGAAACTCGCATCGGTCTGGAATTGACTATTGACGGCGCCGGCCGAGCGGTCATCCATACGGGCATCCCGTTTTTTGACCACATGTTGGCGTTGTTTGCAAAGCACGCGGTGGTCAATTTGAAACTCCGTTGCGCCGGCGATCTGGCAATAGATGCCCATCATACCGTGGAGGATTGCGGAATTTGCCTGGGTCAAGCCTTTACCAAGGCATTGGGCGACAAGAAGGGTCTCCGGCGTTACGGCACCGGCTTTGATCCCAGGAATCCCTTCACGGGCGAAGCCTACGTGCCGATGGACGAATGTTTAGCCAGGTGCGTCGTCGATTTCAGCGGACGGCCGCATCTGGTGTGGCGGGGTTTGAATAATTTGGCCCACAGGCGAATCAGCCGCGCCGAGCGAGGGCAAGACATGTCCAGCGCCTTCCGCTTCGGCCTGGCACGGGAGTTTTTTCAGGCCTTCGCCAATGACGCGCGCTGCAACCTGCACCTGGAGTTGCTCTACGGCGATGAGCCTCATCACATCGTCGAGGCGCTGTTCAAGGCATTTGCCCGGGCGGTGGATATCGCCTGCCAACGGGATCCGAGGCTTGGCGGCCAGCTCCCCACGACCAAGGGTAAACTGTGACCGGGCTTGAATAGCCGCCGTTAGGCTGCCGTCAAAGCTATGGGTGATAAAGATCATTCCTCGACCGATGATCCAAAATTGGTGCGGGCCGCGCAACGGGGAGACATGGCCGCGTTCGAGGAATTGGTGGCGCGTCATCGCGACAAGATTTATGCGCGGGCGCTGAGCATGATGCGGAATGAAGAAGAAGCGATTGATCTTTCTCAAGAAGCCTGGATTAAGGCCTGGCAGCGATTGAAGCAGTTCCAGGGCGAAGCCAGTTTCGGCACCTGGGTGACGCGCATCGTCATCAATCTTTGCCTGGACCAGTTGCGCAAACAGAAGCGCCAGCGTACCGAATCCATCGAGGAAATTGACGAAGACTCCGGCGGCGTCGAGCGTCAAATGCCTGTGGTGACGGTAAACCCAACGGCCGGCCTGGAACGGCGCGAATTGCGCCAGCGGATCGATCGGGCGCTTGGGCAGTTGTCCCATGAACACCGCACCGTGCTGGTGCTACATCAATTTGAAGAAATGGAATACAAACAGATCGCCAGGACAATGGGCTGTTCGATCGGTACAGTCATGTCCCGGCTTTTCTACGCGCGCAGGAAACTGGCTGCGCTGCTGGCTGATTTGAAGAAACCGGATGAGTGGTGATTGGTAGGCAACCTGCTGTCACATTGCCAACAAATATGGATTACGAGGCTCAATTGAAGTTACAAGCCTACCTCGACGGCGAATTGCCGGAGGCCGAGGCCCGCGAGGTCGCCAATTGGCTGGCGCGGGATCGGGACGCCGTCGCTCTCCACGCGGAGTTGCGCCATACGCGCGAAGCCCTGGTGGGATTCGAACTGGGCGTCACATTGCCGGAATCGCGCGAGTTCTTCTGGTCGAAAATCGAGCGCGAAATACGCCGTCTGGAACCGCCCGAGCAACCGGTTCGACCGACGCCATTCCTTACGGCCTGGCGCAGGTTCCTGGTGCCCGCCGCGGCGGTGGCGGTGGCGGCGGTGGCCGTCCTGGCCGGCGTGTTCGGCGGCTCGCGAGCCTCCCTGGGCGAAACGGCCGTCGCGGACCCGGCCGCTTTCACCTACCACGATTACTCAACCGGCACGACTCTGGTTTGGTTCTCCTATCCGGCCGAGGATGAGCTTGCCGATAACGCCCCTGCTGCTAGAGTCCAATAACATCACGATGAGACGCCAGAGCTTTTCGACATCACTCGGACGGTGGTTATGGGTTTGGGTGGTGTTGCTGGCCGTGAATGGGCTAGCTGCACCGGCGCCGGACTTGAAGCTGGAAGCCCTGTTGATCTGGGGAACCAATGAAGCAACCTCTCCTGACGCGAACCACAAACCTGTTGGCCCCAAACTCAAAAAGAAGCTCGAGGAACTCCCGCTCAAATGGAGCAACTACTTCGAGGTCAAACGCATCCAATTTGGAGTAGCGCTTTCCAACTCCACTAAGGTTCCACTCAGCGAGAAGTGTGAGCTCGTCGTCAAGAACCTGGGCCACTCCAAAATCGAAGTCACAATTTTCGGCAAGGGCAAACAATGCGCCACTCGCACTCAGGAACTTGCCAAGGAAGACACGTTGATCATGGGCGGCAATGCCCCAGGAGCTACTTCCTGGTTCGTAGTCCTTCGCCGCGCTGAATAGTTGATGAGCCGTAACCGGGGACGGAGTGCGCCCGTCCCCGGGCGCAGCAACTCCCGACGGACCGAACAAGCTGAAGTTTCAGGGCAACTCGGCCAGCGTGATGTCCCGATACGACGCTTCCGCCTTGCCCCCGCCATGGATCTGCAAGCCGATGAGGCCGCTGAGTGGAATGGTCTGATCCTCCTCGGTGTAATCCACAGTCTGCACACCGTTTAGCCAGAGACGGATGTGCCGGTCCTCGCATCGAATGATATAGTCGTTCCAGTCGTTCGTCTTAACAATCTGTTTGATAACCGCTGCGTGGGGATGAGCCAGGGTTTTGTTGCGGCGCGATTCGTCGTAAAGGCTGCCCCAATATCCTTCTCCCATGTCCGCCTGGTAACCGGTCATCTCATAGGCCGGGTCTTTCAATCGTTGACTGCGGAGTTGGATACCGCCATTGACGAACCCGGTGCCCGCCAATTTGACCTTGAGCCGCAAGTCGAAATTCTTGAACTCTTTCGTCGTGGACAGAAAGTCGTTATGCGGCACCGTCGCATCGAGCGAGCCGCCGACGAGCGCGCCCTTCTCGATTCGCCAGGTCCGCGGCGTCTGTTCCTGCCAGCCCTCGAAACTTCGGCCGTCGAATAGTCGTGTCGGTTTGGCAGACATGGGCGGTGGAGCATCTTCCAGTGGATTTCGAAAGGTGCCCGTTCCCAGAAATTGGGGATGAAACTCGAGCTCGACGCGCCCCTCTTTGACCGCCGGCTCATTATCTAATTCGGCCTTTATCTCCGTCTGATTGGTGGAAAAGAACATAAAAATGCCGAGTTTGTCGCCGCCGTCCAAAAATGGTCCCGAGATGGCCAATTCGCGGGAACGGGTTTTCGCCTTTAGTCTGGGAAAGAGTCGAAGCATCGCATCCGCCGCCGGGTCCGACTGGGACGATTTCCAGTTGTTGCCTTTTTTGACGATGCAAAGTGTGTGCCGTGCTATTTTGAACGGAATTCTAGGCGAGCCGAAGTCCATCACGTCCACCCGCCAGGGATGCGTTTCAACTTCCAAAATATCGTTCTGCACAAAGGGGTCCGGTTTGAAGCACTCCTTCACTTCTTCAGGCGTCTGGACGTTCAAAACGACAATGCCGCGGATGGACCCGTTATCTCCCAACGGACCGGCGGCAAAAAGTTTGCCCAGGTTGAACTGCGTTCCAAAGTTGCCGACGTGCTGCGCCTGCATCTGGCTGACCGCTTCGGGGGCCATAGTTTTGGTCTTGTCGCGCGACGCCCCAGCATTGAGGAAAACCCAGGTGACAGGCTGCGTGGCGGCGGCGTTCTTGTCCTGCGCCGCGCTCGAAAGAGCGAGAGCGACGAGGAATGCGCTAACCGGATTTTTCATGGATTTCCTGCGAACCATGCCAAGCCTGATAAGAACTACAAGCGGAAAGCCGAAGTTTGAAGAAATCGACTTCGACTACGCCGCCACTGACGCGACAGCCGCGTTGCTAACCGCCGCCAGCTAGTCCTCGAAAACTCCGTAGGAGTGACCTGTGTATAGCCGCCCGACCTAGTGCGGTAGTTCCCTCCCTCTCCTCCTGCCTGGAGGAGAGGGCGGGGGAGAGGAGGCCTTTCTCTCGTTTCCCGCGGAGGATTCATCGAGAACAGGCTCGCCATCTGCCCTTCGCCATCCTCGATCTACCAATCTCCCATTTTCCATTGGCTGGTTGCTATTCCCCGCCGGTCCAACCCCGCCAGCTCCGCTTTGAAATCTCAAAGATCCAATACAATGCCTTGCCCTGAGACCCATATTCTGCTTCTATAAGTATATGGCCGCGGGACAATCTTGGGTGGCCCGAGAGGAAGCTTCCTGGGCCGGGAATGGTTCTAACATGTATATTTGTCTTTGGAACGCTTTCCAAAACATGCAAGGACAAATTTCAACTGGCATCCGAGCTTGAAGCCGTGGAAGTTGCCTTCAGGATTTCTTTGTCTTTGCAACATTAACGATCAGGGTGCATTTGTCCCATTTATACTGTTAGCCCACTTCACGCCATGAGAGCATTCATCGTTTTTCTTCTATCGTGCGCGGCGGTTTTCGGCGGGGACGGCGACGTCCGTGTCGTCACCACCGCCAAGACGAATGCGGAGACAGCCAGCATCACCATCAAGGATTTCTGATATGGCTGTAGAATTGTCAAGAGGCGAAAGCATTTTCTTCTTCGATTTTTCTTCGAAGTAACTTCCATCGAAAGCTGCAGGAGGTGAAGCGCAGGTGGGGGGTGATGTTAGTTACCCGGCGGTTGGTATGCTGATATTCGCGAGTTGCCCGGAAGTTACCCTCCGGGCCTGTTCGCATCTTTTTAATTCACCGCGGCCCTTCCTCACTCTAGGCTCGGGAGTCGTCCTCCGCAGAGGCGTCCCATAACGTCGCTCGAGGGTTGGCCACCGCACCCAATCGCTTCACCACTTGCAGCTCTCAATGTCTTTTTATTAAAAGCGGTCTTTGTCTTTTCTTTTGTTTTGGCTTTAGCGGACGTCCGACTGCGGCGCTAGCTGGTTAAGGGTAGCTGAAGGGACTGGGCTTGCTTGTAGCAATCCAGCGTGCGCAGCAGGCCCCAGACAAAGCCACAGAGTTCACGGGCGACGGCGACTTTGGCTTTGTTACGCTGGAGACGGCGGCCGAGCAGCTTACTGAAACGCAAGTGCAGCCGGGTTTGAGCTTTCCAGCTGAGGTCGCGAACCGATTGGGGCTGGCCTTCTTGGCGACGAGAAAGTTCCTTGCTGACTTTGGGAGGTACCAGGTAGTGCTCGGCGCATTCGGTTAAGAGCCAACGTTGGTGGCCGTTGCCACAACGGGAGATGGCGCCCATGCGTTGGCGCGGGCCGCTGGAGGACTCCGTGGGCACCAAACCCAGGTAAGTCATCAACTGGCGCGGATGAGCGAAGCGATGAATATCTCCCAACTCGCTGACGGTGATCATCGCGGCGACCAGTTGAAAACCACGAAAGGCCATCAGTGCTTCTACGGCCGATTTGAGGCGCCAGGTTCCCAGCAGTGCGAGCATCGAGCCTTCGATGCGTTGGACGCGGTTGTGAGCGGCATCAATGCCCTGCAAGTATTCTTCCAGGATGGCCTTCATAGCGGGGTGAGGTAGAACCAGTTCGCGCAAATAGCGCATGTGAGGCTGACTCCAATTGGCTTTGCCCTGGTAACGGTAGCCGTGACGGAGGAGAAAGGCTTTGAGTCGGTGCCGGCAACGGCGCTGATCATCGACTGCATCGGTGCGGGCGCGGCACAGATCGCGGATGGCTTCATCGGTGGCTTCAGGGACATAGACGGCGGTCAGTTCGCCGGCGCGCAGGAGTCGAGCGATGGCGCGCGCATCGCGTTTATCCGTTTTGAACGGAGAACCGGGTTGCTTGGGGATGAGGGAAGGAGCGGCGACCAGGCAAGGGATATCGAGTTGTTTGAGGCGGCGGGCGATAACAAAGCCACAAGGGCCGGCTTCATAGGCTACTTCGAGGTGCGCCCCCGGATGAGCCTTGAGTATGCGGCGGAGAGCTTTCTCGAGGCGATCGACATCATTGGTGATGGAGCCGAAGAGACGGATTTCGCCCTTGGGCCCGGGTTCAGCGATGGCGATGGTGATGGAGTCTTTGTGGACATCGAGGCCTAGATGGAGTGTAATATGTTTCATGGTGTGGTTGTCAGTTCGTATTCACATGATGAATCAGAACGCATACCCCGCTCTGAGCGAGGACGTTCTTGCGGCTCTGCCCACCCGGGCAACCCGCGGCATAATGAACGGCAGCCACACCGTTTTTTTCAACGCTGAAGGCGACCAACCGGTGTGCGCCGTCAGCCATTAGGTCTAGGGCCCGAACTAAGTTCCCATGAAGACACTTGCTATAGTACTCGCATTTCTTGTAGCGTTCTCAATCGGAGCTGCGGCAGGCTACGCACTCGGGCTGCACAAAGGCCTGCAGGGTGCATACAAGCGAACAGTGGACGACGAGTTGTCCATAGAGCTCGGTTCCTGGATGCGCGAAGCTCGCACCTGCCTCAGCGTACTCCAGGCCCTGGATTCTGGGAGCCCGGAAGATTCTGCGGCGGTTCGTCGCCGCGGCCTTATAGTCCTTCGCAATTACGTTTCAAGTGTCGAGGACATGCGGAGCAGAGACCCGAGTTATAGGCGGCAAACGGTGCTCGAGGTTTACACAAACGCCAGCACGTATTTGACGAGTCACCCGCAAACGCGAGCACCAAGTAGTCCACGACCCTAACCACACCATGCAGCGGATGCGAGCCAGCCGTTTATGTCAGTCACAATTCGAGCGCGTTTGGCGGCTGGCTCGCACCGCTGATGGCGATCGTTGGGCTGAAGACTAAATTCTATGGGCGCACATCCTTATCTATATTTCGTGCGGTACAACCCCGACGTGGACGCGGCTCTGCAAGAGTTGCGCGAGCAGGAGTTCAGAGCTGGCAGGTACAACCCTGTCATACCCCACCCTCAATTTCCATTCCCGAGCGAGGCTGCGCAACCAAGCAAGCCTTCCACGGGAGCTCAGCACAAAACCATCCGCGATGCAGTGAAAGCCGCCGGTGCCGACGGCACACGCTCGGTTCTCGACCTGGACCACGTTTCGGACGCGCCGGAGTTCAATTCAGTCGCCCCGCTGCCGCCAGAGGAGCTGGAGAACCTCTTCGGTACGGCGCGCCCTACACACAAGCTCATCGAGCGGAACCTTGACGGCGTGTTTGAGGGCATCGAAAGCGGGCAGGGCGTGTACATCATCGCGTATAAGAACGATCAGCCAGATGAGCTATTTTTTGCCGGATATTCATTCGACTGAACGGCCCAACGAGGTCACTTCAGCGGACGGCGGGTGGCGCGCTCTGTTTGCATTCGTTGCTCAGTGGCCCGCCGCCGCTGAGTTTTGGCGTTCGGCGGCGAAGGCGCTATGAAATCAGCGATGCGGGTTGCGAAGTGGATAGCGTGCGTTTTCGGCGGAGGGTGCGCTGCGGCGTTTCTCGCGTGCGTCACTGCCATGTTGGTCTTCGGGCTACATGATCCCGAGAGAACCGGGGCATTCTTGGAGCTGTGGGCGCGAGTCGCCGCAGTCCTGGGCGCCGTGGCAGGCGCGCTCATCGCGTTCCGTTCGGAGAGGCGGTCGGCGTCGTGAGCACGTCGGCATTTTCGCCGAACAAGGCGCCTACACCTAACCGCCGCCCGTGCTCTCCGCCCTGCGGTTCAGAAAAATCTGGATATTATATTTGCGCTCCACCTTCGTCCGCAGCGGCGGTAGGTGAGGCGCGGCGTTCTGCGCACGCGTGAAAAAGTTCCTGCACAATGTTGCTGAGCGCATCAAGAGCATGCGTGCAGGTGGGAGAGATACCCAATACCAGATCGTCTGCGACGGCAGCGGGGTCTGTGTCAGTTGGCTTACCATGGAGAACACCAAAGGGTTGGTCTCCTTTGCGTGGGACACCGTCAACGTTGTTGATACGTTCAAACGTGATTTGTTCAACGTCGACTGTATCTGCCTGGCGTTTGAAACGGCGGAGGGTTGGATTGAAGCAAACGAAGACATGCAAGGTTGGCGCGATTTCCTTGCCATGGTCGAGTCCTCGCTCCCGGGGTTTCCTCCACTAGCAAGCTGGTATGGCAAAGTGATGCTCCCGCCTTTTGAGACAAATCACGCGCGCCTGTGGGAGAGAAAGCCAGGAGTGCGGAACCAGCGCTTGCAGGCAATCCCGCGATGACGTCTTCGTTCCAGGTTGGATGTCAGTTGCGCGGGCTGCCTGAAGCGCGTCGTTGGGCGACGGAGGAAATATGAGCATTACAAACAAGCTGTGGACATTCGCGAGCCTGGGTGTGGCCTTGGTCATAGCGACCCTATTCTTGCTGGGCGGCCATTACAGCGCCGTTCTGGTGCTGTTCTTGCCATTGGGCTTTTGGCTCAGCTTGAAGCAGGAGCCTAGTCAGGCCAACGTTCGTCCCTGGATCAAAGTGTTGGGCTGGTTGCTCGTCGGATTCTCGCTCTTGGCGATAATCGCGTCAGCTATCGCCTTCGCCACAGGAAAATGAAGCCGGGTCGAGAATCATCGTCCAACCAGTCGCAGCAGCCAACGCCGGTTGCGCGTCTCGGTTGCTTTCGAATGTCATCGGCTCGCTCCGCACAGCCAACAACCAGCATACCGAACCATGTTAACCCAACTCAGCACCATCAAAACCCGCCTGGCCCTCACCGTCACCGATTACGACGACCTCCTCACCGCCGCCATCAAAGCTGTCTCCGCCCGCTTCGACCGTGAATGCAACCGCAGGTTGCCGCGCACCATCGGCTTCACCGAAGAACTGTCCTCTGATCAGAGCGAAACACCGGTTTCCTGCTACCCCATCGAATCCGTCACCAAATTCGAAATCAAATCCAACGAAACCGACGGCTGGGCCGAACAGACCGGCGTCCAATACCTCATCCGCAGCGCCTGCATCATCTCTCTCCTCTCGCCCCTCGCCCCTCTCCACCTGCCGAGCGGCGGTACCTACGAAGCCTTCACGCAGTCGGATCTACTTTTAGAAGTTCGGGCGGTGCTGAAGAAATATCAAAGATTCCTGCTATAATGATCGGCCCAGCGTCAGGCGTCATCACCTCGGTGAAAAAACTGGACTTCGGTTGTCAGGCAATGCTCCTCTTACTGTTATGATGAAGCTAATAAGTTCCGCGGCGCTGGTTGCGTTGTTTGCTCTCCTGGCTCCCAGCCATGCTCCCGCCGCCGATTGGGCTGTCTATGAGGGCGGGGCAGGGCCCGGCAAGGGGAAGCGCATCGTGCTGCTGAGCGGCGATGAAGAATACCGCTCCGAAGAAGCGCTGCCGATGTTGGCGAAAATCCTTGCTGTGCGGCACGGGTTTACCTGCACCGTTCTTTTTCCGATTGACCCGGCGCAGGGCACAATTGATCCCAACAACCAGACCAACATCCCAGGCCTGGAGGCGCTCGACTCGGCAGACTTGTGCGTCATGGCTCTGCGATTCCGCGAATTGCCGGATGCGGCCATGAAACATTTTGTGGATTACCTGAACGCCGGCAAGCCCGTCATCGCCTTGCGCACCAGCACCCACGCGTTCGCCTACGGGCGCAATAAGCAAAGTCCCTATGCGAAGTACGACTGGCAAAGCAAGGATTGGCCGGGCGGGTTCGGCCAGCAAGTGCTGGGTGAGACGTGGGTCAGTCACCATGGTGACCATGGCAAGGAAAGCACTCGCGGAGTGATCAACGATGAATTCAAGGCCCACCCGATTCTCCGCGGAGTGACCGACATTTGGGGCCCCACGGATGTCTATACCGTGAGCCATCTGCCCAAAGATGCCAGCGTCCTGGTTTGGGGCCAGGTTCTGTCCGGCATGAAGCCGGAGGATCCGCCGGTCGTCGGCTCAAAAAATGAACCGCTGATGCCACTGGTGTGGGTACGCAGTTACACAGGCGAACAGGGCAAGCGGTCGAAAGTCTTCACAACCACGATGGGCGCAGCGACGGATTTCCAGAACGAGGGTTTGCGCCGGCTGGTGGTCAACGCCTGCTACTGCGCAGTAGGTATACAACACCAGGTCCCTGCCAAGGCCAACGTGGATTATGTCGGAGCGTACCTACCCACGCCGTTTGGCTTCGGGAAGTTTAAATCGGGCGTGAAACCCGCGGATCTAGAGCTGAAGCGGTGAAGGCTGACCTCCTCCTCGTCGTCCTCCCCGCATTCCTCACCCCATTGCGCACTCCGCATTCCGCCCTCGCCTTGCGTCCCAACTAGCTGCTGGTCCGGGGGCACAAGTGGTGCGACCTTGGAACAAGCGCTCTGACGCAGAACCACCGCGTTGGAGCTGACGCTGAACTGCGCCATGAGTAATTCAACGATTTGCGAGCCATGTGCGACAAAGGACTTCGGACGTCCAACTGGCGCGCAGCTCAACAGCCTTGGTTAAACAGTTCTTCTAGTTGCCGGTTATTCCAAATTGTTGCACGATTACCAAAAGCGACACAAAAGCTCATTGCCATGAAAAAGTTCTTACTCGGTGTAGTCGTTGGCGTCATCCTGATCTGCACGCTGAGCACTATCTACAAAGCAGGCAAAGCGAGACAGGCAGAGGGAGCGGCACGCGACGCCGCAGCCGCTCAAGCACCCGTTCGTTAGGCCAGTCGCAAGGTGTCTAACGCGATCCACCGAATGAGCGGCAAGCACATCACTTTCAAACTTGGACGCAGGGGCATGCCGCTCATCGCTGATCTTGGTCTAGGCTGACCTGCACGTTATGCTGGCATTCGAAGTTTACATAAATGGTAAGAAGAAATGCACCGCAGGTATTCGTGGGCCAGGCGTGCTTACAGCGACGTTGTGTTGGGTTTTTCGTGAGTCCGGCAGCCGCCGCAAGCGCCAGCAGTTGAAACTTGGAGTTTCTGGTCTGATTAGCCGCTCCGACGAGCACCCTCAGTGGTTGCAGCGCGATCTGCAGCGGCGCGACGAGGTGACTATCCGTATTATTGAGGCTACCAAAGTGGACAAGCCGAAGAAGAGGCTGCGACTGCGTGCTACACCGGCCCAAATAAAACATCGAAAACAGGCAATTGTCCAACGGCTGGCCAAAGAGTTTGGATGGAAGATTCAGAAGCAATGATGGATGGCGGGTATTATGACACGGGTGGTTGGACATCCGCTGTCCAAGGAGACAAAATGCTTCTAAATTCAGGAATGGGTTAACGTTAGAAGGGAGATTGCGTGGAATCGTGGAATCGTGGAATCGTGGAAACAGCCATCTACCGCGGAATACGCGGAGTACGCGGAAAGGAGTAGTGGCCGAAACGAACGAAGAGAGGGCGGGACCACAGACGACCGGAAAAACAGAAGCGTCTTCGCCAAGGCGCTTCGCCGAGTCAAGAAGTAGAAAGCAGAATGGGTGAACGCGGACGACGGAGAAGGACCGTGTCGAAACTCCTGAGCTTCACCCGAGCGCGGCTGTGTGCGGAGCACCAGCCGCAGTGTCCATCGGGCCGCTGCGGCTGATAACCCGAGAAGCCAAAACATGCTTGTTTGACCGGGCCGCTGCCTGTAAGTAACGCGCGTGCGTGACGAAACGAAACTCCGGATCGGCGTGCTCGGTTCGGGCCAAGGCTCGAACTTTGTTGCCATTGCGGATGCGTGTCGATCCGGGCAGACCGAGGTTGCTATTGTCCTGAGCGATGTGGCGGGTGCAGGGATTCTAGAACGGGCGCGGGAACGGTCCATCCCGGCGCGGTTCATCGCTCCGGGCAATTATCGCACGAAGCTCGACGAAGAGGCCGAGTGTGCGTATGTGACCGCGTTGCGGGACGCGAAAGTTGATCTGATCGCGCTGGCCGGCTTCATGCGGGTGTTGAAAGGCGAGTTTTTGCGCGCCTTTGAGAACCGCATCGTGAACATCCATCCGTCCCTGTTGCCGGCTTTCCCGGGCCTTGAGGCCTGGAAACAAGCGCTGGACTATGGTGTGAAGATTACGGGCTGCACCGTGCATTTTGTGGATGCCGGCGTCGATTCGGGTCCGATCATTGCCCAGCAGAACGTGCCGGTGCTGGACGACGACACACCCGAATCGCTGCACCAACGCATTCAGGCGGCGGAGCATGAGTTGTATCCCAAGTGCATCGCCGCGATTGCTCGGGGAGAAATTGCCGTGCATGGGAGACGGGTGGTCACCAGGCGCGAAACCATGCAGCGTGAACCTGTCAGGTGTTGAAGCGTTCCGACGAAATTCGCGCCGCCTGAGTTGAAACCAACACGGTTTTTCTTCGTTACGAACGTTAAATGAGCAGAATGAATTGAATGAAGCTGAAGAGGATTTTGCGATTTGGATTGCCCAAAGGCAGTTTGCAGGAGGCCACGATCGAAAAGATGGCCAAGGCGGGTTACAACATCTCGGTCAGCAGCCGCTCCTATATTCCTTATGTGGATGATAAGGAGATGGAAATCCGGATGATCCGCGCACAGGAAATCAGCCGCTATGTTGAGCATGGGTATCTGGATTGCGGCATCACTGGATACGATTGGATCCAGGAAAATGGCTCGCATGTCCACGAGGTCGGCGAGTTCCAATTCAGCAAAGTAACACGCCAACCGGCGCGCTGGGTGCTGGCCGTGCCAGAGCATTCGCCAATCAAATCCGTCAAAGATTTGCGTGGTAAACGCATCGCTACAGAGGTGGTCAACCTGACGAAGAAATATTTGCGCAAGCACAACGTCAAAGCGGAGGTCGAATTCTCCTGGGGAGCCACCGAAGTCAAAGCGCACGAGTTGGTGGATGCCATCGTGGAGATCACTGAAACCGGCTCGTCCCTGCGCGCGAATAACCTGCGGATCGTGGATACACTGCTCTACTCGACGCCGCGATTGATTGCGAATCATGCTTCGTGGAAGGAACCCTGGAAGCGGCAGAAGATCCAGACGCTGGCGCTGCTGCTCCGGGGCGCGTTGGAAGCGGAAGCCAAGGTTGGCCTAAAGATGAATATCGCGCAAAAAAATCTGCAAAACCTGTTGCAAACGCTGCCCGCTCTCCGCAACCCGACCGTGTCCAATCTGAGCCTTAAAGGTTGGGTCGCCGTCGAGACGATCATCGACGAGCATATCGTGCGCGAATTAATCCCGGCTTTGAAAGCCGCCGGCGCCGAAGGCATCATCGAGTATCCGCTCAACAAAGTCGTTTATTGACGCGGTGTGCGGGCTGCAGAGCGAAACAGGGCCTTGACGATAGGGCCTTCCTCCCGCAGGCTACTTTGTGCGGAAGCGACATTTTAATTATGGGTTCACTCAAGAAACGTCGGAAAGCAAAGATTAATAAACATAAACGGCGCAAGAAGCTGCGCGCCCATCGGCATAAGAAGCGCACCTGGCAGAAGTGAGCCCGAGAGATCTCGGGGTTGCCGATCTATAGGCTGCGACCAACCCGCCAGGGCGGGCGGGGGAGGTTCTTTACTCGATGCTGCGATGTTTCAAGTTTTGGACGACTGTCTGGGTGCTCGCCCTGGTGATCGAGCCCGGGTGCCGGACCGCGCCTCCGCAAAACGCTTCGGCGAAAACGAAGCATCGCCCTGGCGACGCCTCACGCCAGCCGAGAAGCGAGCCGGCGCTGGACAATCTGGCGGAGGCTCATGCCCACTACGCCGCAGGAGTCGTTTACGAGATGGACGAGCAACCCGAGGCGGCGCTGAAAGAGTTTTCCCTGGCGGCTCTAAAGGATCCCGAAAACGAGGCGCTGGTACTGGAGGTCTCCCGCCGGTTCCTCCAAAATAAGCAACCGGAGAACGCCCTCGAGGTGCTGAGCCGCGCCGCCGCGCGGCCAAACGCTTCCGGAGCGGTGCTGGCGCGCCTCGGCTTCGTCTATTCTCAGCTCGGAAAACTTGACCAGGCGGTCACTTTTAGCCGCGCGGCGATCAAGAAGGCGCCGGGTTCCCTGGTCGGCCACCAGAACCTTTTCCTCATCCTGCTGCAAAACAAGCGGCCGCAGGAGGCCTTGAAGGTCCTCGACGAAGCTGTACGGCAACCCAGACTGGATGCCGAGTTCCTGGTTGGTCTGGCGGAGCTCTACACGCACCTGGGCTTACAGGTTCCAGCGCAGCGCAAAGCCGCCAATGCCCAGGCCCTTGCGGCCTTGAATCGCGCCGAGGCGCTCCATCCGAACAATCCTTCGCTGCGTCAAAAATTGGCCGAGGATTACAATCTCGCGGGCGATTCCGAACGGGCGGCCCGGATATACCGGGACTTGCTCAAAGCGACGCCGGAGCTGCCGGGCGCGAGAGATCGGGTGCGCGCGCGGCTCGCTGAGATTTACTTGCGCAGCAGCGACCACAAAGCTGCCGCCGAGCAGCTCGAAGGCATTCTGGTCGACGATCCCACCAACGCCCAGGCCTGCTACTCGCTGGCATCACTGGCGCTGGAGGACAAGCAGTTTGACAAAGCGGCTGGCTATCTCGAAAAGACACTACTTCTAAACCCGGATTTCTCGCCAGCCTATTACGACCTGGCCCGCGCACAAATCGCCCTCAAAAAGATCAGCGCAGCTTTGGCGACACTGGAAAAGGCGCGCTCGAAATTCCCGCAGAATTTCGCGCTGGAATATCTGAGTGGTGTCGCTTTCAGCCAGCAGAAAGCCTATCCCGAAGCCATCCAGCATTACACGGCCGCCGAGATCATTGCGCAGGCAACCGAGCCGAAATGGCTGGATGAAGGTTTCTATTTTCAGCTCGGCGCGGCCTACGAGCGGAAGGGTGATTACGCGCAGGCGGAGAAAACCTTCGAAAAATGCCTGCAACTTGCGCCCGATTTTGCGGAAGCGCTGAATTATCTCGGCTACATGTGGGCTGAGCTCGGCCAACACCTGGACCGTGCCCGCGAGATGATCGAAAAAGCGCTGAAAACTGAACCCAAGAACGCCGCGTATCTCGACAGTTTGGGCTGGGTGCTCTTTAAGTTAAGCCAGTCCAGCCAGGCGCTGGATTATGTGCTCCAGGCGGTCGCCTTGTCGGAAACGCAGGATGCCACGCTTTATGATCACCTGGGCGATATCTACGCGGCGCTGGGTCAAACCGACAAAGCGCGGGATGCCTGGCAAAAATCGCTCGAAGTCGAACCGAACGAACAAGTGCGCAAGAAAATCGACGACCTGAAGCGCTAACGTGTCTTGACCTCTCGTTCGCGCGACCTTCCTGAGCAAATGAATTACCGATACAAAACCCACTACACGCGCGACGAAGCGCGGGCGTTGCTGCCCCATGTGCGCCTCTGGCTGAGCCGCGTTTCGCAGCTTCGCCAGGAATTGCAAAAGAGTGACAAACGACTGAGCCAAATGATCGAGCCGGGACGAGATCTGGGCGGTCCGCACGTTAACACGTGGCTCCGCAACGTAGCGGACTTGCAGGAGGTGTTGATGGAATTTCGGCGGCGTGAAATCCAGCTTAAAGACCTGGACCGGGGTTTGTTGGATTTTCCGGCCATTGTGGCCGGCAAAGAGGTCTTTCTTTGCTGGGAACAGGATGAAGAAGACATCGAGTTCTGGCACGACCTGGACGCCGGCTACGCGGGCCGAGAGAGGCTGTGATCAGGAAGATCAGTGGAGAGCGAACTTAGTCTTGATCTTAAACGAAGCTGCTCCAACTTGAACCGATGACGCAACCGCTGGCGCTGGTTTTGTACGAGAAATTGCTGCCCGGCAGCCAAATCGTCAATCGGCTTCAGGACCTCAACTACCGTGTCGAGGTCGTCACTGATCCCGCCCTGCTCGGCAACGCGGCGGAACAGTCCAAACCCTTGCTCGTCCTCGCCGACCTGCAGTCCACGCACGACGATGTTTGCGCCGCCCTCGGCCGATTGAAGCAGAACCCGGCCACGAAGCACCTGCCGTTGATCGCCTTCAGCGCGGAAAATCCGGTGGAACTGCAAGCCGCGGCGTTAGCGGCAGGCATTACCCTGCTGGTGACCGAGGCGGCGATTTTGAATCATTTGCCTCAACTGCTGCAGCAGGCGTTGCACGTCGAGTAGCGCGCTTCGTGAAATCGGCGCAAACCGACACCAATTTGCGCGCTGGTGGCAATGTGAAGATCCGCTCAAGCGAGAAAGAATAAAAAAAACGCTTGACCCCTCTTGCGCAACCCTCTAATCTTCGCCCAACCTGAGGCTCGTGCGGCGCTAACAAGCGACTTCGGGGCAGACACGTACCAGTAGTGTCGTGTCCTTAGCCTTCGCGCCGTGCACTCGGGGGATTCAGGAGAGCGGATTATGGCGAGTGGCAAAATAAAATGGTGGGACAACAAGAAGGGCTTCGGCTTCATCGCTCAAGAGGCTGGCCAGGATGTGTTCGTCCACCATACAGCAATTCTCGGCTCTGGTTTTAAGGTGCTTAACGAAGGTGATGAGGTGAGTTTCGATATCGTCGCGAGCGACAAGGGGCCCAAGGCCCAGAATGTCCAGCGCGTGCGCGCTCCCTAAATTGTGCTTTTATCGAGCCGCCCGGCTCTGCGCGATCGGGCGGCACAAATTTGATCCGCGCTGAAGGAGAAGGCGCCGGCAGATGTCGGCGGCGATACACCCTTGGCGACCCATGACCGGAGAGTGATCGAGTTTCTGGCCACTCGACTCATTTCGTGGCCCATTTCCCTCTCTAAAAGCTTTTCGTTGGCGTCAGCCCGATGGAGGAAGTAACCTGCGTTTTATGGTTCGCGCCACCGCAACGCCAGTAGCCAGCTTGTATGTGCACGTGCCGTTTTGCGCGCGCAAATGCGCCTATTGCGCGTTTTACTCGGAGGCATCGGAGGGCGAGCGCATCAATCGCTACGTCAGCGCGCTTGTCCGTGAGCTGGAAATCGTAGCGCCAGCCTTGAAGCCGCGGACGGTGTTTTTTGGTGGTGGCACTCCTTCGCTGCTCAATATGAGTCAGTGGGAACATATCCTGCAAGCAATGGACCGGCTCGGCCTGCTCGGCGCCGAGGAATGGACCGTCGAGTGCAACCCGGCTACAGTTTCGCTCGCCAAAGCCAGGCTTCTCCGCGATTACGGCGTTAACCGCGTCTCGCTGGGTGTGCAATCGCTGGATGGAAACCTCCTCGAGCGCCTTGGTCGCATTCACACGCGCGACATGGTGTTCAAATCCTATGATCTCCTGCGCCAGGCAGGATTCGATAATTTGAATGTGGACCTAATGTTCGCGATCCCCGGCCAGACTATGGAAGCGTGGTGTGGCACCTTGGCCGAAGTACTCGCAACGGGCACGGAACATTTGTCCTGTTACGAGGTCATTTACGAGGAGGACACGGCCCTGTACGCCCAACTGCAGGCTGGTGAGTTCGAAGTGGATGAGGAGCTGGCGTGTGACATGTACGAGGAGTTGCTCGACCGCGCATCCGCTGCCGGTTTTTACCAGTACGAAGTGGCGAATTTCGCGCGCGATAATACTCTCAACTCTCGACTCCATGTCGCTCCAGAGCGGAGCGACGGCGGATCAACTCTCAACCTCCCTTCACACGCCTGCCAACACAATCTGAATTACTGGCGCGGAGGTTCGTTCTTCGGCCTCGGTCCGAGTGCTACCAGCTATGTCGGGGGTGTTCGGACCAAAAACTGGTCCAACACGGACATCTATTGCGACCAATTGGGAAAAGGTTGTCGGGCGATTGAATCGCAAGAAGAGCTTCCACACCTCGCCCGGGCGGGAGAGACCGCGGCTTTCGGACTGCGCATGGTGTCTGGCTGGCGGTTTGAAGAATTTTGCCAGACCACCGGTCACGATTTGCGCCGCGAATGGGCCAAGGAATTGGCCCAACTGCAGCGCTGCGGTTGGGGTCAGTTCTCCTCCGATCGCTTCCAGCTCACGCGAACCGGCTTGCGTTTCGCCGATGCCGCTGCCGAGCTCTTTCTGCGGTGAGTCTCGACCTTCGAAACCGGCCGATCAGGCTTCGGCCCGCTTGAACAGCTATTCGGATTTCGTCAGTAGTCATTCGTCATTGGAAATTCGTCATTCTGCCGAGGTCGCACTTTTTGCGAAAGGTTTGGACTATTGATTCGCCGTCTCCCACACCCAATCGGCCTCCGGAACCGTCTTTCCAGGCACTCCGCCATCATCCACTTCGTTCCAACCAACGGAATAGAGCACGAAACTGCCATCTGCGGTACGCCGATATTTGAGCGGTTGTCCGTTGATGAGGTCGTTTGGCAGTCTGTCGGCAAATTGAGGAACAAGCGCATCCAATGTTTCCGGGTGCTTCCCCTGTGCGACCCGGTAACGTTCCAGAGCGCACGCGACCAGCGCTTCGTTGACCATCGTCTGATTTCGCGCCATGGTCTGCGAGGCCTTGAGGTAATTCGGAATAAAGGTGGCGGCGAGGAAAGTATAAGGCGAGAAGTGCTCGACTGTTGTCTGCATCTCACGGGTGAAGTCTTCTGCTTTGCCGGGTAGCACGCGGTGGCTGCCCAGATCAACACTTCCAAGCAATCTCTGATGCATGAAGGCAAAGGCAGCCATGTTCTGATAGACCCAGCCTCGGGGCGCCCATGTCAAAAGCCAATACTCCGGGTTCTTGATGTTCTCCCACAAGCTGGGCTTGGGGCGACCAGAATAAAACAGGTGGATGAGTTCGCCGGGACTCGTGGCCTCCAAGGTGTGGCACACGCCCGCCCTTTCACTTTCCATTGATCCGAGAAACGGAACCAGCAGGTCGATATCCTTGAGTTGCTGTTGAAGCGCAAGTAGTTGCGGCTCCCGCCAGCCCTGGAGTCGAAAGCCATCAGCAATGATGTGCGCGTAAAGCCCGGTAATTGCGACGTCAATCATTGCTGCGACTAAAGTCGTTGGTTTGCCCGAGGGTTCCTCCTTGAGCAGACGCCTCAGGTCATGGAGCAGCGTCAACTCCCTCAGAGCCGCTTCCGGGTGGCCAGTCAGCAGGTAACATTGCGCTCGTTGTCCCAGCACCTGCGCCACCGTCCGAACCGTAACGAAGTTGGGAATTGGCATGGCGAAGGGATGTTGGTAATCACTGTCCATCCGAGCATGAGGCCGCTTGAGTGCGCTGCGAATCAGCTCGAAGTCGCTCGCAGCCTGATCTGTGAAAGTCAGATAATCGGCGGCAGCCAACGGCGGAGGGCGCAGCCAAACACGGAAAGAATTGCTTTCGGAAGCTTCGACCCGCAAGCCGACCCGGCCCGGCAACTCTTTGTTGTCGGGGAACAATTCTCTGATCCTTTCGGCAGTTGGTAGCTTCTCCGCCTCTACCGCAATCTGAGAGGGTTTGATCTGATCAACTGCGCGCGCGACGAATAGTTCGATAACACCGGTGGCGCTTTGCCCAAGAGCGTTCCGCAGCAACTTTTGCGCTTGCCCGCGTGCGGTGGGTGAAGCGAGCCGCCATACCGCGCTGAATTTGTCAGAACTGACCTCAACGCCAGTCTTCTCCGCATGCAACTCAGCTACGAGCACCGGGTTCGTGTTGACAAAAGGCGGGCTTAGAATCTGAGAGAATGGTCTGTCTTTCGTTCCCTTCGAGGATTGGTTCGGGCCCTGCGCCGAGCTCTCTTTCACAAACCACCCCGACATCTTTGGCGCCTTGAATATGTTTTGTTCGTCGGGCACGGGTGGCGGAATGTAGGTGGCCCATTCCAACCGCGCGCCTTTCGCCTCCAGTTCGAGTCGGCACTTCTCCCAGGCTCGTTTGCCGCGCACCTTTTCCTCAGAATAAAACAGCGCGACGATCGTGGCCAGGCAAGCAGCCCAAAAAATGACGCGACGCCACACGCGTAAACGCTCACGGGGTATCCGGTTTTCTGGTGTTGCACTCATCACGTCAGAAGGAATTCATTCCGACGCTCGCTACGCGGGCGCGGCAGGACGGGTTTCGGCCGTTCAGCGATCGGCATTTCTGGCGGTCCGATCAGTTCGGTCAGCAGCCGCTCATGCTCCTTCCATGTCAGGATCATTTCCCGCGCGCGTCGAGAGGGCATTCGAGCGACTACATGCGATTTGTCCGCGGTTGCAGCATTGATGGCGAAGATCACCACCCAAATCGTTGCCAGCGCCGCCCAGGCTTTCGGGGAAGGCCAGAGGAGAGTTGAGAGTTGAGAGTTGAGAGTTGAAAAGACAGAGCGCCAGGGGGAGACGTGATGCGGGATGCGGGATGCGTGACGCTTGTCGGACGCCAAACGCATTGCCGAAAGGACGTCAGCTCGCCACTCGGGCGGGATTGGCCGCAGCGGCTGGCGCTGGAGGCGTTGCTCGAAATCGTCAGAGTTCATTTGATCACGTCATAAAGAGGACGCAGCCGGTGGCGCAATTTGTCTAATCCATATCGGTAACGGCTGGCGGCGGTATTCAGGGGTATCTGTAGCAAACCCGCGATCTGCTCAAAGGTGAGCCCTTCCCAGAGCTTCAAATGAACGACCGCGCGCTGCTCGGGCGGCAGGTCGCCCAATGCGGCGGAGAGGGCTTCGCGGAAGGCGCGTTCATCGTGTTCCGAGGTCGGCGCGAAGAGCGAGATAGGCTCCGCGGCAAATTGTTCATGGTATTTCTCGCGCGTGGCGTGTCGTCGAATCAAATCGATGGCCAGGTTGTGTGCCAGATGCAGCAGAAAAGGGCGTTCCTCGCGGACACCCGCGAGCAGTTCTGGGCGACGAGCCAGCTTGAGGAACAGCTCCTGGAGCAAATCATGGGTGTCGGCCTCGTTGCGGGTAAGATTCAACAGGAAAGTAAACAACGACTGAGCGTGATCATCGTACAACCGCCCGAAATCAAAAGGCGCTGCCATCGGTTTGTAACCATGACGCGGGCGGGGAGTTGTTTTGTCTAGAACAATTACATTTGAAGCGGCCTCTCCTCCTCAAGAAGTGTGTCCCTGCAGGTTGGGACAGAGGAAATACGAATTGACTGGAGTTGTTAAGGAGCGTACCTGCAAGGGCTGCGCCAACGACCATGAACCCAAAGGTGATTTGCCAGCTAGCGGAGCGCCTCATGCGGCAGCCCGCCGCGCCGTACCATGAGCATCGGCCGAGGGCGGAAGTGGAGCGCATTTGCGCCGAGCACGAGTTGCCCTGCGAACGGGATCGGTTCGGCAACGTCCTTGTACGCCTGCGCCGTGGTGGCCGCCAACGACCTGTCGTTCTGGCTGCCCATCTCGATCATCCGGGCTTTGAAATCCATCGTCCCATCTCGGACACACGCTGGCTGGCGCGGTTTCGCGGCGGCGTGCCTGATTCTTATTTTCGCCCGGGCATTCCTGTGCGTCTGATGCCCGGAGAAATCCCGGCAAAGCTCGGCTCCCGCAAAGGCACGGACCGGATGTTCGAAATTCGAGCGGAGCGTCTGGCGCATTCCCAACCTGGGTTTGCGGTCTGGGAGCTGGAGGATTACGCGGTTCGAGGAGGGCGAATTTATGGGCGGGCTTGTGACGATCTTATCGGCGTTGCATCCATACTAGCCACACTTATCGAGCTGCAACGGACCAGGGCGCGAACAAATGTGCTGGGTGTAATCTCTCGCGCGGAGGAAATTGGTTTCCAGGGGGCTCTGGCTTTCGCGGCCCAGGGAAGCTTGCCGAAGAACTCCCTGATCATCTCTCTGGAAACCAGCCGCGAACTGCCCGGCGTCAAAATGGGACGGGGCGTGATTTTGCGCGTAGGCGATCGGACTTCGATCTTCGATCCGGAAGCGACGCGTTTTCTCGGGCAGGTCGCCGCGGGTCTGGCGCGTGAGCGAAATGACTTCGCCTTTCAACGCGCGCTGATGAGTGGAGGCACTTGCGAAGCCACCGCCTACCAGGAGTTCTGCATTCAGACTGCGGCGGTCTGTGTGGCGCTGGGCAATTACCACAATTGTGCCGGGCGCAACCGCATCCAGGCGGAGTACGTCAACATCAGCGATGTGTGCCACATGGTTGAGCTGCTCGTCGCCGCGGCCACGCAAATGCGTCACTACTCCCGGCTGACCAGCAAGTTGCGACGGAGCCTTAATCAACTGCTGCGCGAGGCCCGGAAGAACCTGCCTTTAACCGCGTAACGGTGAGTTCCGCGCGACACCAAGTCACTTGGCTCGGCCCGGAGGGTCCGCGCTTTGTTATTTCTCCGGCGAAGACTTTCCGCTAAAAGCGGCTGGTGAGTTGGTGGTATCGTTATCTCATCCGCCCGGTTGCTTTTGCGCAGGACGCGGAGGAAGCGCACGGGCGGACGATGCGATTGCTTGGCTGGGCCGGCCGGCATGAACTGGTTTGCGATACGATTGCGGGCTTTTTCGGCGCAGCAGCCTTGCCCGTCCAAGTTTTTGGGCTGAGGTTTCCGAACCCTGTCGGACTCGCGGCGGGCGTGGACAAATACGCAGAAGCCTTGCCGGTGTGGGGGTCGCTTGGCTTTGGCTTTGCCGAACTCGGCGGAGTGACCTGGCACTCGCAGCCGGGCAATCCGCCGCCCCGCCTTTTTCGCGCGATTGCGGATGAGGCGATAGTCAATCGCATGGGATTTAATAATCCGGGCGCTGAAATACTGGCGCAAAAGCTGTCAGAATGGCGGGCGCTCGGCCGCTGGCCCAAGAGCCCGGTTGGCATCAATCTGGGCAAATCCAAGATTACACCATTGGAAAAAGCTCCAGAAGACTATGCGAACTCGTTTCGCGTGCTGCGGGGGCTCGTGGATTTCTTCGTTGTGAACGTCAGTTCGCCCAACACACCCGGTCTGCGCGAGCTGCAGCGGCGCACTGCGCTGGATGAAATTCTGGGAGCTATCCAAGGGGTGCAGGATGGACAACCGGCTCCCAAGCCCATCCTGGTGAAAGTCTCCCCCGACCTATCTTTCGAGGAATTGGACGAGGTTTTGGAACTGGTTGGCCCTCGCCAAATCGCCGGCATTGTGGCGACAAACACAACTACCACCCGTCCTGAGGCCAGTAACGCCGAGCTTCAACGACTCTACGCCGAACCAGGAGGACTGAGCGGGCGTCCGCTGCGAAGCCGGAGCACCGAAGTCATCCGGCATCTTTATCGCCAGACCCGGGGCCGGCTGCCCATCATCGGCGTCGGCGGCATCTTCGGTGCCACCGACGCGTGGGAAAAGATCGCCGCTGGAGCTTCGTTAATCCAACTTTACACAGGATTGATTTATGAAGGTCCCGGCGTAGCTTCGGCGATAGTTCAAGGCCTGCTCGCTCAGATGGAGGCCAAAGGTCTTTCGGACGTGCAGCAGGCGGTGGGATCCGCGACCAATTGATTTTCTCAGCGGAACGTTTCCGCCTCGCGAATGCCGGCGTGAGACTCTGGTCGGTGCGTCTCCGGTTTTCAGAGTTGGCTGGCGCGGCCAGCATTCGCTGCTTTACAGATCTCGTCGAAGGCCGTAACAGAAATCCATGATGCACTATTCTTGGCTCGCAGTCGGCTGCGTCGCTGTCACTGCGGCTTGCTTTTTCGTCTTTCAACTTTCTTCCGAGGCGCGGCTGCGGCGCCGGCGGCGCAAGAGCCACAGCCGGCTGGTTTCTAAAGCACGCCGGCCCATCGTCCGATTTAGTGTCCGCCCGCCCGAGGAGAAATGAAGAAGGGTTGAGGATGCATCAATGGCTAAAAGGGAGCCGATCCTCCAACACGTGTCCGTTATCCACTTTGATACAGTGCTACTTTCCTAGGTTCGCTCGTGCCACCAGGGGGCCCCTTCCCATAGCCAAGAGGCGGCGCGACTCGCTGACCAGAAATTTCATGTCCGTGAAAGGTTCGTAGCTGATGTCTTGCCAGCGTACCTTGCCTTCGCCGTCGATCAGGAATGTGCCGTGCAATGGCATTTTCTCGAAATCATCGTAAGCCCGGTAGGTTTTGAATACTTTCAAAGAATTGTCGGCGAGGATCGGAAAAGGCCAACTGCTGTTCAATTTCGATTTCGCGGCCGTTTGCTCGAGGGCGGGGAGGCTCTCCGAGCCCACTGCGATAATGCTAATGCCAAGCGCGTCAAATTGCTTCGCAGCGGAAGCCAACAAATCAAGCTGTTCGACACAGTGTCGGCAACCTGAACCCAAATAAAAAGCCACGAGCACCGCCCGGCCCGCGTAATCTGCCAGCGCTCGTTGACGCCGCTCGGAATCCATCAGCGTCCAGCCAGGAGCACGATAAGGCTGCCAGCGGAAAGGACCGAGGGTTTCGAGGCTCGGACGGTTTCCTACGTCATTTCTGTTCGGTTGGGGGACCCGCCAATCCGCCTCGAGCGCAAGATGCTTCGCGATGGGCGCCAGGCGCGCAAATATCGGCGTGTCGAGATCGAATCGCGAGGAGATAGCGCGGAGCTGCCTGAAGGCTTTGATGGCTGCGTTCGTCTTGCCCTCATGCCAGAAGAGATGTGCCGCCAGCGCCAGTTCGGGGGCCTGGTTCGTGCCGCTTTTCACAATGTTTCTGGCGAGATGGACGGTGTTGGTTTTGTCGCCGAGCCTCTGCCACAGGCGCGCGCGCTGCTGCTCGGGCACTTCGGCTGCCGCTTCCAAAAGCTTCCGCGCCTCGTTCGTGTTCCCTTCAGCAATAGACCACCAGACATTCAGCTCGCGCCGGTACTTTTCAACGCGCTCCAGGCGCGAGTTGAAGCCTTGCATCGCTTTCACCATCGCGTCTGTCGTGTCTTTTTTTTCCTTCTTGGCGGCTTCTTCCGCTTTTTCCGTGGCCTCAAAGCGTTCCTGCTTCAGTTGCTTCCAACAACCTTCGAGACCCGTCAACCTGGACCGCGCCTCGTTGGTGTTCCCCAGCGCGAAATCCGCCAGCGCCAGCGCATAAAGCCGATGCGCCTGTTCTTCCGGCAGTTCGGTTGGCTCCAGATAAAACTTTTCCGCCAATTCGAGCATTTCTGGCCAAAGTTCATAACCCAGGAAGGCGTCGAACAAGCGATTTCGTCCCAGCAACGAGCTACCGTTGTTCCTGTCATAGGCGGTGTTGTCCTCTTTCCGGTTAAGAGTGTTATACTTCGGGTGGCGCGGCAACTCGACCATATTTTTCGCCAGAGAAATCGCTTCGCGCACCCGGCCGCAATAGAGCAAATCGGTGCAGAGCCACTGGTTATTGTGCGCGAAGTTATGAATCTGATCGGGAAGAATATGCTCGGCCTCCATATAGGCATGGTCAGTGCGCGCGGCGGCCTCCTGCTGCCACGCAGCGTCATCGTAGCGCTTGAGCTGGCTGTAGGTGTGGCCCGACATGTGCCACATGTGCGCGATGGCCGGCGCGGATTGCCCGCACCTCGCCGCCGAATCCAGCGCATACTCGTCATTCTTATAGTTCCAAAGATGAATCCGCGCGTGGTGAATCGGGTGCAACGGCTCTGCCGCAAGGACTTGCCTGATCAAGGCATCGACAGACTGTCGGCTCGATATGGGAATGCCCTTGGTCTCGCTTTCCCAAAGTTGAAACGCGAGAAAAGTCTTCGCTTCCAATTCCTTGGGGAATTTGTGAATGATATTCTCCAAGGCGCTGACGAGCTGCTTTCGGCGCTCGTTTTCAGGGTCCTTGCCAGAGAAGTAAGAGTAATACGCGCCAATCCAGAGGACTTCGCGCGGGCTGGAGTTGGTCTTGAGCTGGTGTGCGCGCGCGATAAGCCCTGCGGCGCGGTTTGAATTATTCACGTTGGCCATGGCCATTCCCCAATAGGCCATCGCACAATTGGTATCCAGGGCGGCCACCTGACGGAAGGAGCGCTCGGCCTCGAAATACCAGAATCCGTGGATCTGCCCTACGCCTTGATTGAAGAATGCCTGCGCTTCCGGACGTTTCGTTTTGATTTTGAACTTCACTCTGCCGGTGCCCGAGATCAGTGTCGCACTCTGGCGCGGACCTTCGTCGAACGCTTCCCCATGCAAGGAATGGCCCGGTTCCACAGCGTTGGTCGCACCTGTGCTCCGGAGCAGGTCGCCATCGCCGAGAACTTTCTCGACGGCCACCCCCACAGAGACCGCGGCAAAAAAGATCAGGCGAGAACGCCAGCTCAATGGATTCATACTCCGATGTATAACACGATGCGTGGCCGAAGCAATCCAGCTTCCGCCGCAACGCATTCTCCCTCCGTTCCCTTCGAGAAGAGGGCAGGGGAGACATAGTCTCCTTCAATCCTGGCCGCGTTTTGCGTGCAGAAACGGTAGTTTGACCGTGTTGTGGAAAAAGTCCCGCAGACTTCTTTTCTTTTTCTCCTCGCCTGTCAGCGGCTTACAGGTATGACTACACAGAGGGCAAAGTTTCATTAGTTTGCCTCCGCGCCGTCGCAGCCGATGCACGCAAGCATCGCACATCACCTCGCGACAATACGTGCACTGATGCGTCACGCGTGCACGCGGGTGCCGCGGGCAAACCAGAGAGCCATCGGGCAGAATCACCGGAGGTGACGGCCGCGGAACATCGATCTTGGGAATCGCGACCTTGGCCTCGGTTGATTCCACAAACAATTCCACCTCGCCGAGTTGCAGCGTTTGGCCTGCATGGAGTCGCGCCCGTTCAACTTGTTCAACCTGGTCCTCGCCGACAAACGTGCCATTGGTGGAGCCACAATCCCGCACGCTCACCTCATCGGCGTTGAGGAATACTTCACAGTGGAAGGCAGAGATCGAGTCGTGCTGAATCTGAAAATCGTTCTCCTGGCTGCGCCCCAAACGGTTCAGGCCGAGACGCAGCTCAATTACCTGCTCGTTGAAACCGTCGGATTTTACCACCAGCCTCGCCATTACCTCCGTTCTTTATCGGGGATCCGGCTCCGGGTCGAGCATTAAATTGCATCGAGCGGCGATGGGAGCGTTTTTGGTGACCCCTTACCCGATAGTGAATTATGGATTATCAATCCGGCTCATTCTGTGTTAGGATTTTCTACACAAAAGTACCAACCGAAAGGAATCTGACCATGAGCGCGCTAGCTGAGAAAGAATGTGTCCCGTGCAAAGGTGGCGTGCCGCCTTTGAAGGGTTCCGACCTGGCCCGGTTCGCTGCCGAACTGGACGGCGGCTGGCAGGTCGTCCGGGAACATCACCTGGAAAAGGAATTCAAATTCAAAGACTTTCGTGAGGCGTTGGAGTTTACGAACAAAATCGGCGAGCTGGCCGAGGCCCAAGGTCACCATCCCGATATTTACTTGTCATGGGGAAAGGTGAAACTCACGATCTGGACCCACAAAATTGATGGATTGACAGAAAGCGATTTTGTTTGGGCGGCGAAGGCCGATAAGGCGCTGAGCTCGATGCACGGCTGAAGATGTTGCATGCGTGCTCGCGACATCCGGCCCGTGCGAATCCTCGTTTTTCCGGAGCGCGGAATTTATTCCCCAGCAGCGTTGACAAGGCCGATCGCTGCGGAATAAATTCCGCGCTTCGACTCCGCAGGCAGGCCGACTTGCGAAAAAACCGATTTGCGGACGCCTGCCCTGAGGGGATCGCTAAACGTTGACGAATACTGATCCAGTAGGATGACGATGATGCCTTGGATTTGGGGCAGGAGCGAAGCTAGAGATCTTCTTGGCATAGTCGCGCAGGCGACCGGGATATTCCTCATCGCCTGCGCGTGCGGTTGTTCCACGTACAATCGTGATTGGCGGCTCGCCGCCTCAGGCGCCGTGGCCGCTAACTCAGTCGAAGGAGCGTGGGAGGGGCGCTGGCTCAGCGAAAGCAATGGGCACCATGGCGGTCTTCGATGCCTGATGAGCAAGGAAAGTGACTCGCTCTATCGCGCGCGATTCCGGGCGACTTGGGGTGGTCTGTTCCATTACACGTACACGGCGCAACTGGAGCTGCAGCCGCATGACATTGGTTGGGAATTTAATGGCGAGGCGGACTTGGGCAAATTCGCGGGCGGTGTCTATTACTACGAGGGGCGCGCTACAGCGACGAATCTGTTCTCGACTTACCGCTCCAAACGCGACCGCGGCACGTTTGATTTGGAAAGGCCGAAATAAAGGAATCCCATGACCCAAATTCCAAATCCCAAGGAAATCCCAAATCGTAGCGCGTTTCTGGAGATTGTAGGAGCCGACGTGAGGAGGCTCTGATCGAAAAATCCAAAATTGATCAGAGCCTCCTCACGTCGGCTCCTACACATTTTGGGATCTGGACGTTGGTGTTTGGAGGTTCTTACACCTTTTCCCATTTGCCGGTGCTGGCTGACTTCAGCACCGCATCGCACACGTACTGTGTTTCCAGCGCGTCGCGGAAAGTGGGGCTGGCGGGCTTGCCCTTGGCTACTCCCTCAAGGAAATCAGCTACCTGGTGGACGAAACTGTGCTCGTAACCGATCTGAAGGCCCGGCACCCACCACTTGCTCATGTACGGATGATCGCCATCACTCACGTGGATGGAGCGCCAGCCGCGAGTCCGTCCTTCATCCCGGTGGTCGAAATATTGCAGCCGGTGCAGGTCGTGGAGGTCCCAGAAGATCGAGGCATGTTCGCCGTTGATCTCGAAGGTGTAGAGTGCTTTGTGCCCGCGCGCGTAGCGCGTGGACTCAAACGTAGCTAAGGAGCCGTTGCTAAAGCGCGCCAAAAACGCGCACGCGTCGTCAATGCCCACCTTCTCCACCTTGCCGGTCAGGTTGTGCTTGCGTTCTTTTACAAAGGTTTCGGTCATCGCGTTTACCCGCTCGATGCTGCCATTCAGCCAAAGCGCAGTGTCGATGCAGTGCGCCAGCAGGTCGCCCGTCACGCCGCTGCCGGCCACGTTCACATCCAGCCGCCACAGCCCTGCGCCGCCTTGTGGCAGATCTTTTGAAATGGTCCAATCCTGCAAAAACTTCGCGCGATAATGGAAGATGCGACCCAACCGGCCTTCATCGACGAGCTCTTTCGCCAAAGTGACCGCCGGCACTCGCCTGTAATTGTACCACACCATATTCGGCACGCCGGCTTTCTCGACCGCCTGCACCATCTTCAAACCTTCCGGCCCGTTCATCGCCAGCGGTTTCTCGCAGAGGATCATCTTGCCTGCTTTCGCTGCGGCAATCGCGATTTCCCGGTGCATATCATTCGGACAGGCGATGTCCACGAGATCGATGTCCTTCCGTGCGATGAGCTTGCGCCAGTCAGTTTCATGGGATTCGAAGTCCCATCGGGCGGCGAAGGCCTTCACTTTGGCCGAGTCGCGCGCGCAGGTTGCTTTGAGCACGGGTTGATACTCGAGGTCGAAAAAATTACTGACTTTGCGATAGGCGTTCGCATGGGCGCGCCCCATGAATCCGTAACCGATAAGGCCGATGTTGAGGGTTTTCATCGTGGTTTGTGATGGATAAAAGCTGATCTGCGATTGACAACGGGGCATAGGCTTTAGCCTGTTCCCGATGCAAGCGCAAGCCCTTAGCCTTGCACGATTTTTGATTTATGGGCGATGCGAAAAGCCGGCTTAGCGGTTCGGGGCCAAGGAGCGCCCCAACGTCTCCAGGATTGTCAGTTTCTGCCAAATCTTGCGCGAAAAGCCTGCCGTTAAATCTTCCACATCATCGACTGCATCGAGGAGCACTGGATCTTGAAACCCCTGCACGTAAAGGGCTGCGATTTTGCTGATGAGCGCCAAAGCATCTCCGCAATAATCCAGATAGCGATTCAACTCGAAAGGAGTCATTGGGCGTTTCAGCAGGCTGGTGTGTTGGGCGCTGCCGAAGTAGCTCTCCGGGTCTTTCGTCAACTGGTGCATGTCGATGATGTGCGCCAAGGCCCGAAGTTCATGGATGGCCTTGAGAGCGCGGCGACGTTTGATGCGATTTTCCCAACTGACCAGGAAAAGAATCGCCGCGCCGATGAAGACGACCGAACTGATGCTGGATTCGAGCGCCTGGATGAAATTCGTGTAATCACTGAACTGAAACTGGTGGATGCGCAGCACCATGAGCACAGCCAGCGCCACGATAGCCACGCTTAGCACCGTCGCCGCTCCGCGGAGCAGCAGGTGCGGGCTCTGGATCCACCGGGTCCGCGCGACGGTTTCCTCGGCCACTTGCCGCAATTCGGCGGTGACCTTGCCCAGGCCCGAACCGGGAAAGCGACCCTCAACACGGCCGTGCAAAGCCCTGATCGTCTCGACGATCTTGTCCGGATCAAGCGTGCGATATTTCGCAACGGCATATGCCATAGCAAATCTAATGCGGCGATCTATTTTTCTCCGCCTTCTGAGAACTCAATATCTGTGACAACGTCCCGGGCGTTGAAAGTGACTTCCAATGATTTCCTGTAGATTTTCACGCCGAACGGCACGCTTCTCGTCTGGCTGTAAAGGTAACTTACCCCATGTTCATCCCTGGCTCGAACCAGTGGGTAAATGCTTTTGCCGCCCGGCGGGCCTAGGAGCTGTTCGACGTTGCTGCGATTCGATACGTTCTGTTGAATTTGCGACACTTTGGTGCCATCGAAGTCCGTGTTATCGTCTTTGAAAGAACTCGAGTAAGTGTAGCCGACCAGTTTGTCCTGCCAAAAAAAGAAACTTTCAGCCCGGGCAGGTTTCAGTGATCCCCAATCCATTGTAGCAAAGGCATAATTGAGCACCTGCACTGTTTCGCCATTCTTCTGAACCTGCGCTTTGTTATACGGATTGCCGAACCTGGACCTAATTTCGTTCGCGGTCGTCGTTCCCAGGACCAGCTCACTGTGTTTTGGACGAATAAAATTTGTGCCGGCGCAACCAATTAAAAGCGATGCTGGGATGCACATTACACAGGCAAAGGCCCAGCGCAGCGCGCTGTGAAAGGCGGTGAGCGGGTGAGGGACGGAGCTTTTAATAATCGCGTTCATGTCATCTCCTGATTTTTGGGTTATACGTTCGACGATGGTCATCTCCCGGCCACCGCTTTGAAGTTGGCTGCCTCCTTCTTGCCACCACTCTCGAGGTACGCCATCAGATCCAGAATTTCATCCTCGGTCAGGAAGTTCGCCAGGCCTTCCGGCATGGGCGAGATTTTGGAAGGACGGCGTTCAACCAGCTCAGCCTTCTTGAACTCGAGGCGCTCACAGGAGACCGGGCTGGGCTGGACCACCACTTTGTCCTCGTTTTCATCGACAATCCGGCCGGTCCCTCCGTCTCCATTTCTTAGGATGACGGTGTAGTTTTGATATTGTTCGGACACCACGCGCGACGGCTCCAGGATGGACTCCAAAATGTCGCGCCGGCTGTATTTGCTCGACACGGCCGTCAGCTCGGGGCCGACAGCTCCGCCTTCACTGCCGAGACGGTGGCACATCACGCACTGCGCGTCGTTAAAGGCCGCCTTGCCGCTGTCAAAATTTCGCCCATGCGAAACCCGGGCGAGCCCTGGCTCCAGTTCCGCCAGTTTCCAGTCCTTCACGAAATGCCGTTCCTTGGTGGGCGTGCAGGCTACCCAGTCGGGACCTTCAGCGGCCAAACTTCCCAAGGCAGTCCGTTCTGTCTCGGTTAGCGTGGCCAGGGCGTCCGTTCGGATGTTTTTAAGGTACTTCGCGTAACTGGCGCCGTCGCTGTAATCGCGTCCAGCTTCCTTAAACCATCGCAATAATTCCGCCGGGTGGCCTCCGCCAGGCCTGGTTATGCGCTCGACAGAATTGTCAGTGGCCCCACCTTCGAACAAAACATCTTCCTGGCTCCGTTTGTCGGCCGCCTTGAACCAGGCGAAGTAATGCTTGCGCTGCGCCAGTGTCCAGCCGCTCTTCAGGTTGCGCAGATGAAAAATGTAATGCGCCTGCTCCTCCTGGGTTTTGGCTCGGTCCAGCAGACCCAGAGTTTTTGATACCACGTCCGGCGCTTCCAGATAAATCAGGAGCTGGGACAGCTCCCGGTTCAGCAATTCGTTGTCAGCGGGATAGAGGCGGTCCAGCTTCTCAACTGCGAGATTTGCCAGCGCCGGTTCAGGTTTTCCCTGGCGGATAAAACTCAGCTCTATGATGCGCAGCTTGTCCAGCTTTTGGGTGATGGAGAGCGAATCAAGGGGGAATTTCTTCAGGGCAAGCAGCAGCTCCGGCTGTATTTCCCGTCCACCGCACCGCGCGAGAGCCAATAACGCGTTGAGGCCGGCCTCAGTGTTCGTTTCGGCCAGCGCGCGGCCCTTCCAAGCCGCGAGCGGCTGCCATTCGAGCGCGATGCGGGCGGCGGAGCGGATGAATCGATCTTCGTTGCCCAGGTGTGGCCAAACGACAGTCACTGCCTTCGGATCCAATTTGCCGTGGAATGCCTCGAGTTTATGCCGGAGCGCCCGGGCACGAGCGGCTAATTTTGCGTCCGCGCTGACTTTTGTATTCGGTGAAGGGTAGGACGCCTGGTATGTTCCTGCAGGAGTGCGCCCGTCCTCGGGCGCAGCAGGCTTATCCTGGGCAGCATCATGCGAGCTTCGAGGCGTACCTTGGGTTTCGGATGTTGCTGCGCCCGAGGACGGGCGCACTCCGCTATACAAGTGCGGTGCGCGCCCTCTATATGAAACTCGGTATAGGCCGGACTGGGTCCCGCGGCCGCCGGTGATGAAGTACATGGCGCCGTCTTTGCCGAATTGCAGCGAGGTCAGGTTCAGCGGTTTGCCGTGAAGGAAGACTTCATAATCGGCGGAATAGCTCGCCCCCTGAGATTTCAAATGGACGGCGAAGATACGGCCATACGTCCAATCAAACGAAAACAGCGCCTCGCGGTATTTCTTCGGGAAATTGCTCCGGGTGCCGAACTTCACCCCGGTGGGCGAGCCGAGGCCGAGGTTTACCACAGCCGGCAGGCTGTCGGCATAATAATCCGGCCACTTGGCGGAACCCGAGCGCCATCCATACTCGCCCCCACTGACACAATGAATGATCCGGGTCGGTCGATACCATGGCAATCCCCAGTCCCATTCCATGTCGCTGTCGAACGTGAACATTTCTCCGGAGGGGCTGAAGTCGAAATCGTAGGAGTTTCGAAAACCCGCCAGGAGCAGTTCCCACTTCTTGCCCTGCGGGTCTGTGCGGAGCACGTAACCGCCTGGGGCTAGAATCCCGACGGCATGGCCGCCCGCATCCCATTGGCGCGGCAGCAGGAAGTCCTCCTGAAAATTTTTGTGACGCGAAGTCGGCGCCATGCCTTTTGGAACTTTTGTGTGGTTGCCGTTCATTACGTAGATCATCTGGTCCGGCCCGAGCGCGAGCGCGTGGTAGCCATGTTCGCCGCTGCCTTCGAACTTCTTCAGGAAGTGCGTTTCGTTGGTCTCGAATGTGTCATTATGATTTGCATCGATCAGCCGGTAAAGACCGTTGCCTTCCGGACCATGGCTGCTGACATAAAGACTGTTGTGGGCGTAGAGCAGACCCATCGCCGTGCTTAGAGGAACGGGGATTGGTTCGATTTTCTTGACCTGGCCCGAATTCTCGAGCGTGATACGGAGCAGCGGTTGATTCTCCCCTTGAGGCGAAATGATCAGTCGCCCCTTGGAATCTGTGGTCATGCAAATCCAGGAGCCATCGCTCTTGAGCGCCGAGTGCAGCAGTTCGACTTCGAACCCGGGCAACACCGTCAGCGAATCCGCGGGGGTTGCTTGCGGAGGCCTGTCCTCCGCGCCTTCACCCGCTTTGGCCGATGTGTTTTCGAGAAAAGCGTTGGTTGCAAAAGCCAGTAATGAACTGAGCCAAATGCGGTGGAGGGGGGTGTGCATCATATCTTGATAACGGACCGATGATATTCAGGCGATGAACTCAGCATATTTCGGGTCGGAAAGAAACGGCAAGGAGTTTCTGCTCAGGGAAGACGCAAATGCTGTCTTTGTCGGTTCGGATTTCTTTCGGTTTTCGTCATTCGTCATTACCTTTCCGATATGGCACAGGACCTTACAGATGCGACCCTGGTCTTGCTGGGCCACGGCACAGTGCTGAACGAGGACTCGGCGTTGCCTGTCTATCGGCACGCCGCCGAATTGCGCGGGCGAAAATTATTCGCTGTTGTGCGCGAGGCGTTTTGGAAGCAGGACCCACACGTAGAGCAGGTCGTAGCCGGCCTTACCTCAAAGCGGACTTTCATCGTGCCGCTGATGATCAGCGAGGGGCACTTCAGTGAAAACATAATTCCCCATGCGCTTGGCTTTCGAGAGCCAGGGCAGGGGAAGTGGTCACGGGTGATGCGCCGAGGCGGGCAGACTCTGCATTATTGCAAACCTATTGGAACTCATAAACGCATGATTGACGTACTCCTCGCGCGTGCCCGTGAGGCCCTGGAAAAATCTCCTTTCCCGCGCGCGCCTAAACCCGAGGAAACCACTCTCATAATCGTCGGCCACGGCACCAAGCAGAACGAAAACTCGCGCAAGGCAATCGAGCTCCAGGTCGAACTGGTGCGCGAGCTTAAAGTTTATGCCGACGTCCACGCGGTGTTCCTCGAAGAAGAACCGCAGGTACCGGCGGCCTATGAGCTGGCGCAGACGCACAACCTGGTCATTGTGCCTTTCTTCATCAGTGATGGCCTGCACACGCAGGAGGACATTCCAGTGCTGCTCGGCGAGCAAGAGCACATGGTGCGCCAGCGTCTGCAAGGCGGTCAACCGGCCTGGACTAATCCGACCGAGAAACAGGGAAAGCTGGTTTGGTACGCGCGGAGCGTTGGCACGGACCCCCAAGTCGCCGAGGTCATTTTGGAGAGGGTGCGCGAGGCGGCGCAGAGTCCCGAACAAGACATGCTAACGCCGTGGTGTTGAGGCCTTGGATTCGAGCACATGAACCCGTGCACAGATGCTTGTACTCATTAGCGACCCGTCGCTCGCCGTAACTAAACTTTCAGGAGGCGAGTTTTCAAGTTGATACACATCTGTCGAAGCCTGAAACTCGGGGTGTGCGCTGGAAAAAAGTCACATTGATTGGCGTAGGGTTGCTGGGCGGGTCGTTGGGGTTGGCGTTGCGGCGACGCCGATTGGCTGAAACCGTGGTCGGATTCGTTCGCCGCGTGGCGAGTATCAGGGAATGCAAAAAACGAGGCGCAGTTGACGAAGCCACGCGCGATTTGGCCAGCGCGGTGGCCGGCGCAGACCTGATCGTTTTGTGCACGCCTATCGCGCAAATGCGGCCGCTGCTTCAGCAGATGCTCCGTGCCATCAGACTAGGAGCGATCATCACGGATGTCGGGAGCGTCAAAGCTAGTGTCGTTCGGGAACTGGAATCACTGGCGGCGAGGGCCGGGGCTCATTTCATCGGCAGCCATCCGATGGCCGGCGCGGAGAAAATGGGAGTCGTAGCGGCCCGTGAGGACCTGTTCGAGAATGCCGTTTGCGTGGTGACGCCGACTGTTAAATCGAACAAGGCGGCCCTGTCAAAAGTGGAAAGGTTTTGGAAATCAGTTGGCTCGCGCGTGCTGCGGCTGACGCCGGCTCAGCATGATGCGCTAGTGAGCCGGTCGAGTCACTTGCCCCATGTGGTGGCGGCCACGCTGGCAAACTTCGTGCTCGACCCAGCCTGGCCGAGGGAACAGTCCGGGCTTTGCGCGAATGGATTTCGTGACACGACACGCATCGCTTCCGGCTCACCGCAGATGTGGCGCGACATAGCGCTGGCAAATCGCAAGCGTCTCGGAGGAGCATTGGGCCTGTTCATCCGCGATTTGCAAAGGATTCAACGGTTGATCAAAAAGGGCGAGACGCGGTCTTTGGAGCAGTTCCTGGTTGAGGCGAAATCACGGCGCGATCGCTGGCAAGACCTTGGAGCCTCGAGCTCGCCGGAATGACCCCTGTCAGGTTGACTCAATTACTATTAGATGGTATCTAATAGCCATGAGCGTATCACTAACAGCCTATTGGCAGGGATTCGTGGACCAACTGATTGCCTCTGGTCGGTACAACAACCAATCGGAAGTGATCCGTGCCGGGCTGCGAGCCCTGGAGGAGAGAGAGCTGGCGAGGGACCTTCAGGAGTTTGAACGAGTGTTCAATGGCGGGCGAAAGGGTGAGCCGGATAATAAAGTGATCGACCACACGATTTTGCGTCAAAAAGCGTTCCGCAAGAGGCGCGAATGATTCGCGTCGTCCTGGACTGCAACGTGGTATTGGCAGCCATTGGCTGGCGCGGCACCGCTCGGCAGTGTCTGAAGCTCGCGGCCGAGCGCCGGATTCGGCTGTGTCTCACTAATGCGGTTCTTGCAGAATATGAGGCGGTGATTCCGGAGCGGCTAAAGAGGAAAACTCAGAAGTGGATCCGCATCCGAAATTGGCCTGGATCAAGCACGCATCACAGCACTTTGAACCGGCATCGTTGGGAAAACAGCGGAGCCGTGATAAGAAGGACGAGCCTTATCTTGCATGCGCGCTCGCGGCCCAAGCTTCGTACATCGTGACATACGACAAAGATCTTCTGAACTTGGAAAAACCATTCGGGATCGAGATCATTCTTCCTGCCGAAATGTTGCGGCGAATGACATAACCCATGGTTGGCAAACGTGCCACTTCCCGACCTCATCGAAATTGTCCCGCTCGATAAGCCTGTGCGTGCCGAAATCACCGTGCCTGGCTCCAAGAGCATCACAAACCGTGCATTGATCCTGGCAGCACTGGCGGATGGACAAACGACCTTGCAGGGCGCGCTCTGGAGCGAGGACACCCAGGTTATGGTCGAGGCGCTCCGCAAGCTCGGGTTCGTGCTACGAGTGGAGGCCGACCCGGACGAGATCTGCAACAGGACCATCATCATATCTGGTTTGGGCGGCAAGATTCCAAACGCCGGCACGGCGGACAAGCCGGTGGAGATATTTGTCGGCAACGCGGGGACAGCCGCACGGTTCTTGGCGGCGCTGGTAGCTCTGGGACATGGTGCCTATCGGCTGCACGGAGTGCCGAGAATGCACGAACGGCCTGAGGCGGCGCTCTTCGGCGCGCTGCGCGAGTTGGGATATCGAATAGATTCCCCGAACGACAGATTGCCGGCGCTCATCTATGGCACTGGCCCGCGCGCGGGACGATGCCGCGTGAGCATTGCGGAAAGTTCACAGTTTGCCTCTGGTTTGATCCTGTGCTCTGTCAAAGGCCATTGGCAGGTTGAAGTAACGGGCGAGAATGCGGAGGAATCACCTTACGTCAAGATGACAGAGAAGCTGCTCGCCAGCTTTCCTCACGGAGGCGGCTCAGTTTCGATTGAACCTGATGCTTCGAGTGGGAGTTACTTTCTCGCTGCTGGGTCTTTCCTTCCGCAAGGGGAGCACCAACGCGGGGAGCAGCTTGGCTTGGCACGATCGCTCAAGTCCGTCGTGGGGATCGCCGTCGCCCGGTGGCCGGCCACCGACTGGCAGGTGGATCGACGTTTCATTGAAATACTGCCTCAACTAGGGAGCAGCAACCTCCGGGTGGTATTTTCCAGAAAGGTAATCTCGCGCCGGCACGATCTCGGTGACAGCATCATGACGGCAATCGTGTTGGCGCCATTTTCGATCGAGCCAATGCGCTTTACAGAACTTGGCCGTCTCCGCGTGCAAGAATGCGAGCGTGTAGTCGCATTGAGAAGCGAGCTGACCAAATGTGGTGCCAAAGTAGTTGAGTCCGACGATACACTGGATATTTTCCCATCTGACCTGCACCGCGCTGAGATCGAAACCTACAACGATCATCGGATGGCCATGTGCTTCGCAACCCTGGGATTGAAGGTGGCCGGGATAAAGATCAGGAATCCCGCTTGCGTGAAGAAGACCTTCCCAAATTTTTTTCAAAAACTCGCCGCCGCGCCGCCGAAAGGGCTGGGAGCGACTATTTTGGAAGCCCGCAGCCGCCGAGCGTTGAGGCTCGAGGAATTGTTTGCCGACTGATCGTTTGCCGGTTACATCTCAGTTCATCGAAACCGATGCCCCAGAAACATCCAATCGTCATCGCCATTGACGGCACGAGCGCCAGCGGCAAGAGCACTAATGCCAAGCTGGTAGCACGGGCGTTGAACTTCGTACATGTGGACACGGGAGCGATGTATCGCACGTTGGCCTGGTACTGTCTGCAACACAACATCGACGTCCACGACCCGAAGGCCGTGGAGGCCGCGTGCCGTCGGTGGAAGACCAGGCTGCAATGCGTGGACAATCACGTCCAGTTGACCGTGGACGGCTATTATCCCGAGCAGGAGATTCGCAGCAATGAGGTCAGCGCAGCCGTGCCTCACGTCGCCGCTGTTCCGAAGGTGCGCGACTGGATGAAAAAGACGCAGCGCGAGTGCATCCAGTTCGGCAACCTGGTGATGGAAGGGCGCGACATTGGCACCAACGTGTTTCCGGAAACGGATTTCAAATACTATCTCGATGCCCACCTGGAAGAGCGCAGCCGCCGGCGTGCTGCAGATGGGATTCAGGAGAATCTAGCGGTACGTGACCAGCGCGATAGCCAGCGCGCCGCCGCGCCATTGATGATTGCCCTGGGCGCGAAAATCATCAACAACTCGAACCTGACTTCGGACCAGACCAGCGGACTAATTCTTGCCGATGTGAAAGAAAAGCTATCGGCGCGCGAAAAAGAAGAAGGACAAGGTGTATAGGGCCGAGAGCCTATGACGCCCTTCTATCTTGTCAGTTGGTGGGGCTGGCGATTTCTCTTCGCCATCTTTTTCCGGAGGCGTGCGTTCAATCCCGAGCGCGTTCCAAAGACTGGGCCGGTGATCCTGGCCTCAAACCACGCCAGCTTCCTCGATCCGTTTCTGGTTGGTTCCAGTGTGGCTCGAGAAATCAATTATCTCGCCCGGGACGACCTGTTCACCGTGCCGGTGCTCGGTTGGGTGTTGCGCCGGTGGCACTCAGTGCCCGTAAACCGCGAGGGCGGAGGCGCCAAAGGTCTGAAGGCGATTCTCGATCGGTTGCTTGACGGGGGGGCCATCATCATGTTCCCGGAGGGCACCCGGACCCATGATGGCAAGCTCCAGCCGGCCCGTTCCGGCCTCGGCCTGACCGTAATCAAATCCAACGCTCCTGTTGTTCCCGTCCGCGTTTTCGGGACCTTCGAAGCTTATAATCGTCACATGGGCTTCCCGCGGCCGCGCCGTGTGGACGTCAAATTCGGACTGCCGATGACGTTCGAGCAGCTCAGGGAGGAAGCAAAAAGTTGCTCGAAAGAGCGGCTCAAAGAAATCTATCAGCAAGTGGCCAATGAAACAATGGCGGCCATTGCCCAATTGGAACCATCGAGCAGTTGAAAACTCGAGCCGCCGCAAGGTTTTGGATGGAAAAAAGATGTTGCGTGGCGGCCTGAAGTTGTGTAAAAGCCATACCATAGCAGTTTAGCAGCGGTGAATAGCGGTTGCTGGGCACAATTCCAATCTCGGTTCCTCACCAATAGATTGTGCTCCGACGGAAACTGCGCCCTAGGGATTGTGGTTTTTTGCTTTACTTCTCAGGGCGTGCTTGATTCTGATTGATAAGCTCATGTATCTAAAGAATTTAACGGTTCTGGGATTCAAATCCTTTGCGGACAAAACGGCCCTGAACTTCCAACCGGGCGTCACCGCCATCGTCGGTCCCAACGGTTGTGGCAAGTCGAATGTTTCGGACGCCATTCGCTGGGTTTTGGGCGAGCAATCCGCCAAGGCACTGCGCGGCGGGGAGATGGCCGATGTGATTTTTAACGGCACGGATGGCCGGAAACCGATGGGCATGGCCGAAGTGTCGCTCACAATTGGAGGCGTGGACGAGGAGCATTTGCATGCGGCCGGGGTGGAAATGGCCTACAACGAGGTGACGATCACGCGCCGGGTGTTCCGGGATGGAGGCAGCGAGTACTTCATCAACAAGACATCGTGCCGGCTTAAAGACATTCAGCAGTTGTTCATGGGCACAGGGGTGGGGCGCACCAGCTACAGCATCATGGCCCAGGGCAACATCACGCAGATTCTCTCGAGCAAGCCCGAGGATCGCCGGATGATTTTCGAAGAGGCGGCAGGCATCACCAAGTTCAAGACTCAAAAGAAAGAGGCGCTGCGCAAGCTGGAGTACACCGAGCAGAATTTGCTGCGCGTGGCTGACCTGGTGCGCGAGGTCAAGCGGCAAATCGGCTCGCTCCAACGCCAGGCCGGCAAAGCCCGACGCTACAAACAACTCTCCTCTGAGCTCCAACACCTGGACACACAACTCGCCCGCCATCAGTTCGATGTCTTCCAGGCCGATATTCGGGAGCGTCAAACCGCCGCGGAGAAATTGCGAAACGAAATCGAAGCCAGCTCAGCAACGGTGTTGCGTTGCGAGGACGAAATCGGCGAACTGCGCGAGCGGCTCTCGGAGCTGGAGCACGAAATTGCGGCAGAACAACAACGAGGACTGGAGCTTAAAGGCGAAATCGATCGACACGAGAGCCGCATCCAATTCAACGAAGAGCGGCTGCGCGAATTTGCGGCGCAAAATTCCAAAGCGCTGGCGGACTTGACCCAGGCTGAGGAGCGTCGCCGTGTCGCCGAACAGGAGTTGGGGACCGTGGCCACGCAGTTATCGGCGTCGCAGTCCGCGATGGCGGGCCATCGGCAAACACTCACGGAGAAGGAAGAGGCGCTGGCGAAAGTTGAAGACCAATTGCGCCGGCAACAGGAAGCTTTACGCCAGGCCCAGGCGGACGCCTTCAGCGCCGCGCAAGACTTGAGCCGCGCGCGCAACGAACTCACCGCGTTGGATCTCCAAAAACAAGGCAACGTGGTCCGGTTGGAAAAGCTGTCGGCCGAAAAAATCCAACTGGAAGAAGAACGCACCAGGTTGGAAGCGCGCTTGCACGAGTTCGCGGCGAACGTCCAGGCGCAGAAACTCGATGCCCAAACTCAACGCGGCACGGTCGAGCAACGCCAGGCGCGGTTGCAGGAAATTCAGCGGGAAATGGAGACCGCCGCCCAGGAGCAGGATCGGTTTCTCGAGGAGCAAGCGGGCAATCGCTCGCGGCTGGATGTGCTGGAACAGTTGCAAGCCGAGCACGAAGGATTCAGCGCCGGTTCCCTCGCAGCGCTCGCGCAGTCCCGCCACGTGTTGGGCTCGCTCGCCGACAGCATCCGCGTTCCTGACCAGTACGTCACCGCCATCGAGACAGCGCTCGGCCACCACCTGCAACTGGTATTAACGGAGCAGCCGGAATCGGCGCATCAAATCCTGCTCGATCTCAACCAGAACAAACGAGGCCGGGCCAGCATCGCGCCGCTGGCGTTTCTGCGCAATGGACATTCCGACTCGCCCGCGGACGAAAGCTCCAAAAGCGGCAATGGAGATTCGAACGGCTGGGAACGCGCACTGGCCACCTCCAACTGCGAGCTCAACGGCGAGCCGCTCGCGGCCATGGCCGTCGTCCAAGGGGAGCCCTCGGTGCGTCCCTTGCTGGAACGATTGCTGGGCATGACGAGAATTGTCCGCGATTTGGAGGCGGCGACGGCTGCCTGGCGCGACACCAACGGGGCGTTTCACTACGTTACCCTGGCTGGGGAGTTGCTCAGCCGGCAGGGTGTCTATACCGGCGGCTATTTGAACGGTCACAGCAACGGCAAAGCGCCCGCTTCCATTCTCGGAAGGAAAAATCAGATCGCCGAATTGCAAACCACGCTCTCCCAATTACACGAGCAGGTGTCCGCCGTCAGCGGCCGCAAGGGCGACTTGCAGAGCGAGCAGACCGGCCTGCAAGCTAGTCTGCAACATGCCCAAACCAATCTCCGCACGCAGGAGGTAGCCATTGCCACGCGCGAAGGCGAATTCACCGCCTTGCAGAATTCGCAGCGCCTGCTGCACCAGAAGATTGAGACGGTGGTCTATGAAATCCAGAGCCTGGCGGCCCAGGAACAGGAGGGCATGCAGAAACGCGCCGCGCTCGCGGCCAGGGCCGAAGAACTCGGGACACTCGAGCTCGGCGGCCAGGCTCACGTCGCTTCGCTGACTGCTCGCCTGGAGAACCTGCGCCAGCACCGGGACACGGCCAACGGAGGCTTGACCGAGAGCAAAGTTGCGCTCGCCACCGAAGAGCAGATGTGCGCCTCTTTCCAGCAACAACAGCAGGCGCTCGAGCAACGGCGTCACGAGCTCAGCCAGGTCATCGACCAGCGGCGCAATGACCTCGGCGCGTTCGTCACCCGCAAGCAGCAGGCGGAACTGGAAATCCAGGAGTCGCGCGCTCAAATCGAGACCTTGCATGGGCGGCGCGAGCAAGTGAATGCCCATGCGGGTGAGTTGTTGTCCCAGCAGCAGGCCGAGGAGTCGGCGATCGGCTCCCGCGAAGAGGGCCTGCGCGAAGAGCGCCGGCGCCTTGCCGAGGCGCAGCAACGACGCGGCGCGATTGAGGTCGAATTGGCCCAGAAGGAAATGTCCGTCCAGAATCTGCGCGAGCGGATTGAGCAAAAGTACCACGTCCGGCTGGACGACGTGCGCAGCGAGTGCATCACCATCACGTTTGCCGAGGAAGGCCAGGCCAAGGTCCACGTGATGACTCCCCAAGAAATGGCCGCGTGCGGCGCCGCCACGGACTGGGCGGTCGTGGCGCAGCAGGTAGCGGCTTTGCAGCAGCGCCTCGATGAGATGGGGCCGGTCAACCTGGTTGCTATCGAAGAATACGAGGAAACTGAGCAGCGCCATCAGTTCCTCAGCCAACAGCATGACGACCTGGTCCAGGCCAGGGCGCAATTGCTCGAAGTGATTAGCCGAATCAACGTCCAGACGCGGGAGATGTTCCGGGAGACCTTCGAAAAGATCCGCGAGAATTTCCGCGCGATGTTCACGGAAGTTTTTGGCGGCGGCAAAGCCGACCTGCTGCTGATGGACGAAAACGATCTGCTCGAAAGCGGCATCGACATCGTCGCCCGCCCGCCAGGCAAGCAGTTGCAGACGATTTCGCTGCTCTCCGGCGGCGAACAAACCATGACCGCCGTCGCGCTGCTTTTTTCAATTTATCAGGTCAAACCAAGCCCCTTCTGCGTGCTGGACGAGCTGGACGCGCCGCTGGACGAATCGAACATCAACCGTTTTATTCGCGTCTTGCAACGGTTTCTGGCCCACTCCCAGTTCATCATCATTACGCATAACAAACGCACCATCGGCATGGCCGACGTGCTCTACGGCGTGACCATGCAGGAGCAGGGGGTCAGCAAGATCGTCAGTGTCCGGTTTCACAAGGCCGATGACGCAGTTACCGATCATCGGCCCACCTCCCTGGAAACGCCGACGAACAGCCGTTCTGTCGATGAGGAGGAGGACGAGCCGCACAAGCGCGAAGAAACCCTTGAGATTTCTATCGTCGCGCAAGGCGCGCCGCTCGCGGCCGGGCCGGCCGAATTTGCCACTCCGGCGTGATTTGCAGCGAATCAACGCGGTACTGGAGGGGGAACAGGACGCCGTGCAGCGGTTCTGATTGACGTATTTCCGGCCAAATCCTAACTTGAATTTATGGCGAACATGACCAAAAGAAAGGTGCAGAGCAGGGCACTGATGCTCGGCCTCGGACTTGATTCGGATGGCCACAAACGGCTGACCACAGGTCCGAACTTCGTCCTCCTGGGCGGCTCGAAAGACACGCACCAGGTCATGACCGAAAAAGCCATCAAGATCAACGAGAAGCTTGCCGCGGCCGGCAAACGGCTCGAAACCGTCAGCCACGAAGAATTTGACGAAATCGCTCATTCAGTCGGCTTGCGGAAGCAGCACCCCTCCTGAATGGTTCATTTTTCGCCGGTTCGACCCAGAGAGAGGCGGCCGGCGGCGGTTTCTTGGAGGACAGTTTTCGGTTGGTTTTTCTCAAGAAATGGCGCGTCGAACCGTTCCGGAAATGGTTCACTCCCTTGACGCGCCCATCTTCGGCTGGTACGGTAGGCCGGAAATGGTGATTATGTAAGGTGATGCAGATGGACGATAGCCCGTATTTATTAATTGTTGTGTTGCTGGTGGGAGCAGTGGCCTTTGCCCTGGCGCCTCTCGCCCTGGCCCGGCTCTGGGCGAAAAAGTTCTCCCCACCCAAACCCGGCAAGGACAAGAACGCCATTTATGAGTGCGGGCTGGAATCCAAAGGCGATGCCTGGGTCCAGTTCAAGTCGGAGTATTACCTCTACGCAATTATTTTCCTTATCTTTGACGTGGAAACGATTTTCCTGCTGCCTTTTGCCGTGGCTTTCAACGGGCTGAGCGCCGGTGCGTTCGTGGCCATGATGATTTTCCTTCTGTTGCTGGCCGAGGGTCTGGTTTGGGCGTGGCAGAAAGGGGTATTGACATGGAAATAAGAAGAGCAGAACGGAGTAATGGAGTGGTGGAGTATTGGAGTAATGGAGTGCTGGAGGGATGCGGGGACTCAGTTTCCGAGTTTGCGCCATGGAATCTTCGGCCAACACTCCATGACTCCATCACCCCGACACTCCAGTCTTTGTTATGGATGAAGGACTGAAAAGCGAATTGAGCAAGCAAGGCGTCTTCACGACGACTTTCGAGGAGCTCTACAATTGGGGCCGGAAGAACTCCATCTGGCCCCTGAACTTCGGCTTGGCTTGTTGCGCCATTGAGATGATCGCCGCCGCGATGGCGCGCTGGGACCTCGCCCGGTTCGGTGCGGAGGTGTTCCGGCCCTCGCCGCGGCAAGCGGACCTGATGATCGTGGCCGGCACCGTAACCAAAAAGATGGCCCCGCAAGTCGTACGGCTTTACAACCAGATGCCCGAGCCGAAATACGTAATCGCCATGGGGGCTTGTGCCATTTCCGGCGGCCCATTTAAACAAGGCTATAACGTGCTCAAAGGTATTGACCGCTACATTCCGGTGGATGTCCACATTCCCGGCTGTCCGCCACGCCCGGAGGCTTTGCTGCACGCCTTCATGACTTTGCAGCGCAAAATTGATGAGCAGCCCCTGACCGGCGCGGAGCGTCCGCGTTTCATGTTAAGAGAAGCGCCGAGCGAATTTCCTGTGCCGCGATTCGGCGAGCACGATCTCGATCCGCCCAACAACCCTGCCGTCTGGCAGCCGCCCGTCCTAGCTCGGGCCAATTGATGCAGCCGGGGCACACTTTCATTGCTTTTGAAATCCTTGGAAACCCTGGAACAGATAAAAGCACGCGTGGAAGCGGCGATCACCGGCGCTCGTCTGGAGGTGATCCCCAATGGCAGCCCGTCCGGCCAGCATTCGATCCTGGTGGATAACGAGCATGCTGTGGCCGTCGCGCGGTTTCTGCTCGACGATCCCGCGCTGCGATTCGATTACGCCTCGAATGTCACCGGTGTTGATTGGCCCGACACCGTGGTCAAGAAGGTCACCAAAGTAAAACAGCTTGTGGACGGCGTGGAGCGGGAAGTTGACCAGACCGTTGAAGAAAAGAAACCCGGTTACCTGGAAGTCGTTTATCACCTCTACTCGATGCAATTGAATCATGGACCGCTCGTCTTGCGGTTGCGGACGGGCGACCGCGCAGAACAGAACCACGTCCCTGCTTTAACCTCCATCTGGCGGGGCGCCGAGTTCCAGGAACGGGAGGCCTTCGACCTTTATGGAATCATTTTCGATGGCCACCAGGACTTGAGGCGCATCCTGATGTGGGATGAGTTCAAGGATTATCCAATGCGAAAAGATTACGCCGAGCCGGACGACTACGAATATGAGCCGACGGCCCACGACGAGGTTCTGGAAAAGGCCCGGAAACACGCCCAGGACGCCGCAACTGGAGCGATGACTGGCTCGGCCTAGTGACATCATGGACAGCGCGTCAGACACCGCCATTGCTCCGCCGCCGCAAAGGAATTACGAGCTGCAGCGGAAGCGATCTGCGACCGGAGAGATTTCGGGGGAAATGCTCGAGGTCTCCATGGGGCCGCAGCATCCCTCGACTCACGGGGTGTTCAGGATGGACCTGGTGCTCGACGGCGAGCGCGTCGTCAAGCTCAAGCCCGTCTTGGGCTACCTGCATCGCAACCACGAAAAAATCGGCGAGAACACGACTTACCTCGGCTCGATGCCCTATACCGATCGCCTCGATTATTTTTGTTCCCTTACCAACAACTGGGCTTATGCCCTGGCAGTGGAGAAGCTCGCCGGCCTGCAAGTGCCTGAGCGCGCGGAATACATCCGCGTTATTACTGCGGAGTTGACCCGTCTCCAAAATCACGCCTGCCTGGGCGGCTTCCTGCTGCAGGACATGGGCGCTATGGGCACGCCCCTCATGTATGCCTTTCGCGAACGCGAACTGATTCTCGACTTGTTCGAAGCGCTTACCGGGGCGCGCATGATGTGCAACTATATGCGTTTCGGCGGTTGCCGGTGCGATTTGCCGCCCGGCTGGCTCGAACAGGCCCGCCGGGTCGTGGATGAGTTCCCGCGCTTCCTGGACGAATTCGAAGCCTTGCTGAATGAGAACGAGATTCTCATGTCCCGCACCCAGGGCGTGGGTGTCCTGCCGCGCGACCTGGCTGTCAACGCGAGCATCACCGGACCGATGTTGCGCGCCAGCGGCGTCAACTACGACATTCGCAAGGTGGACAAATACGGCATCTATGACCGGTTCAGTTTCCGTATTCCTCTCGGCGCGCATGGCGATGTTTATGACCGCTACATGATTCGTGTCCTTGAGATGCGCGAATCGGTGCAGATTCTGCAGGCGGCCCTGCGCGATATACCCGCCGGAACAATTGTTGACCCGAAGGCGAAACTGCGCGGCTTCCGGCCCAAACCCGGCGAAGCTTACGGCCGCATTGAAGCGCCCAAAGGTGAGCTCGGCTTTTATCTCATCAGCGACGGCTCGCCCAATCCCTATCGCTACCGTGTTCGCCCGCCGAGCTTCATCAATCTGACCATTCTGGAAGACATGTGCCTCGGGCACCTCGTCGGGGATGTCGTCGTCATCCTGGGCAGCGTAGATATCGTCATGGGAGAGGTGGATCGGTGAAGCCATATATTAGCGTTTGGAATGTCATTGATCGTTTCGCTATACTCAATAAACTGAACTAAAGTTATGCTCGGCGAAGGCGCAGTCAAAGGCATGGTGGAAACCGCCAGAAATTTCTTTGGCAGCTACGTCAAGGACGAGCGCCTCGTCACGGTGCAATATCCGGAAGAGCGGCTCCCGCAAAAGGAAGCTGCCCGCAATTTTCCCTTCCTGGTGTACGACGGGGGCGATTGGGAAAAAGGGTTGCGATGTGTCGCCTGCCAGATTTGCGAAAAGGAATGCCCGCCGCAGTGCATTTACATCACCAAGAGCAAAGATAAGAAACCTGACCACGCCGGCAAACTGCAGTTGTATCCGGCGATTTTCGATATTGATATCTCCGTCTGCATGAGTTGTCAGATTTGCGTCGAAGTTTGTCCATTTGACGCCATCAAAATGGACACGGAATTCGAGCTGAGCACCGGCGATCGTTTTGGCCAATTGCTGTTGCACGCGCGGGATTTGGCGAAGCCAAATACATACTTTCGCAAACTGCATCCGACCGAAGCTGCCGAGTCCGACGCGCGCCTCGCCGCCGAAAAGGCCAAGGCCGAAGCCAAAGCAAAAGCAGAAGCTGAAGCCAAAACGAAAGCGGCGGCCGGAATCAAGCCTCCGGCACCAGCCCCCAAACCCGCCACCGCCGCCGCGCCCACTCTCACGAAATGATGGACCAGATTTTCGTCACGCTGAAGCATTTGCTGGTTGGGCTGGCCCCGGCGCAGTGGCAACTGGTTTTTTCCGCCATTATCACAGTCGTAGCCATTATCGGCGTATTCGCCACCCTCTTTGCGATCACGACAATCCTCGAGCGCAAAGGACTGGGAAGGATTCAGAACCGGTACGGCCCGAATCGGGTTGGTCCGTACGGCATCCTGCAGCCGGTGGCCGATGGCATCAAAGCGATGATCAAAGAGGACCTTGTGCCTCACGGAGCGGACGCCGTCGTGCATTTTTTGGCGCCGCTTGTGTTGGTCGCGCCGGTGTTTCTCGCGCTGGCGGTTGTGCCCGTCGGGAGGAACATGGTGGCGGTGGACATCGATGCCGGGGTCCTGTTCTTCTTTGCCGTCGGGGCTGCCACCGAGCTCTCGGTTTTCATGGCGGGCTGGTCAAGCCGCAACAAGTATTCGCTCCTGGGCGCGATGCGGGCACTGGCGCAGATGATCAGCTACGAAGTGCCACTGATTCTTTCAGCGGTGACGGTCATCATGATCGCTGGCTCTCTTTCCACGGTCAAAATCGTAGATGCGCAGGCCGGTTACCTGAGCCTCTTGCCGCGCTGGTTTGTGCTCACGCCTTGGGGTCTGGCCGGCTTCATCCTCTTTATGATCGCCGCCACGGCGGAATCCAACCGCTCGCCTTTCGATCTTCCGGAGGGGGAATCGGAAATTATTGCGGGCTATTATACTGAATATTCCGGCTTCAAATTCGCGCTGTTCTTCCTCGGTGAATACATCGGCATGTTCGCGGTCAGCGGCCTGGCGATCACGCTGTTTCTCGGGGGCTGGCACGCGCCGTTTCCGTTTTTGACCTGGGTGCCCTCGTATATTTGGTTCTTCGGAAAGCTGCTTGCCCTGATTGCCATTTTTATTTGGGTGCGGGGCACGCAGCCCCGGCTTCGCATGGACCAGCTCATGAACTTTGCCTGGAAGTTCATGCTGCCGATGGCCCTGGTCAACCTTTTCGCCGCCGGCCTCTGGCGTTTCCTTGATCCCGGAGTTTCGCGCTGGGTGGTCTGTTCGCTCCTGGTGCTCGGTCCGTACATGCTCTTGGGTCGCGGGTTGTTCCAGGGCCAGCACCTCAGGAAGCGAACTTATCGGTATGCCGAATAAAGTCGCATGGTCGAACCATGTGACTCGGTGATCCTGCAAGTCTGTAGCCGTGTATTTGTGTAACCACAAAGCCTGGTAACAACGTTACGATGAACATCATCTTCATCATCCTCGCCCTGTTGACGCTGGCCGGCGCCATCGCCGCAATGAGCCTGCGCCGCCTGGTCCATTGCGCGCTGGCGCTTACGGTGGCTTTCGCCGGTCTGGCCGCTCTGTACTTGCAACTCGACGCGCAGTTTGTCGGCTTCGCCCAAATTCTGGTCTATATCGGTGCGGTGGCCATCCTGATCGTGTTCGCGATTCTGCTCACCCGCGGCAGTGAGGCGCCGCAGCAACCGATTCTCTCGCACTCGTGGCGCGGCGGGGTCGCTGTCGCCCTTGCCGTGTTCGCGGTGCTGGCAGCGACCACTCTGCGCAGTTCGATTAGCGCTCGCAATATGCCGCCTGCGCCCGAGGTTACCGTCCGCCAGCTTGGAGAGCAATTGATGACCAAATACCTGTTGCCGCTAGAGGTTATCGGCTTGTTGCTGACGGCCGCTTTGATTGGGGCTGTGATCATCGCCATGAAAGAGAAAGAAACCAAATGAAGCTCCAAGCTCCAAGGTTCAAGCTCCAGAGAAATTCCAATAACCAAGTTCCGAACGCATCGGTGCGAACTCGGCTTGGGATTTGGAGTTTGGATATTCTCTGGATGTTGGATCGTCGTGGTTGGAGCTTGTTCAATTCGCTCTTATGACTCCGCTCTCGGCCTATCTGGTGCTTTCGGCTTTGCTCTTCGCCATCGGCCTGGCCGGCGCGTTGACGCGTCGCAATGCCATCATCGTCCTCATAGGCATTGAGTTGATGCTCAACGCCGCCAATCTGAACTTCATCGCTTTCTGGCGGCACGGACCCAACCCGCAGTTGCTCACCGGAGTTCTTTTCGTTCTTTTTTCGATTGGTGTTGCGGCGGCTGAAGCCGCCGTCGGTCTGGCACTGATTATTGCCATTTACCGCCACTACCAAACCACAAACGTGGACGAGATGCATTCGATGAAGGGCTGAAATGCTTTGGGTCACGCAATACCTCTGGCTGATCCCCGCGCTGCCGCTGCTCGCCGCTGGCCTGAGCGCGGTGCTGAAGCAGCCGCGGCGCAAATGGGCTGCAGCACTCGCCATCGGCTCGATGGTGTTCGCCTTACTCCTGTCCTGCCTGGCTTTGGTCAATGCGATTCAGCACGCTGGCCACGGCGAAGTGTCGCGTCAGTTCGTCAATTTCCGTTGGTTCCAGTTCGGCGACTCCTGGCTGGAGTTGGGCTGGGTGCTGGATCCGCTCACCGCCGTCATGCTGGTAATGGTCTCTCTCGTCGGCCTGCTGATTTTCATCTACAGCTTGGGCTACATGGCCCATGACGAAAATTTCACGCGCTTCTTCTGTTTTCTCTCCTTGTTCACAGCCGCCATGCTCGGTGTCGTCATCGCTAACAGCCTCTTGTTGCTGTTTATCTGCTGGGAGCTGGTTGGCTTGACTTCTTATCTGCTGATCGGGTTCTGGTATCACAAACCCAGCGCGGCGGCTGCCGCCAAGAAAGCGTTCGTCACCACGCGCATCGGCGACCTGGCATTGCTGCTAGGAATGGTATGGCTCTACTCTCAAACTGGCACGCTGTTGTTCTACGACGCCGGCAAAGGCTGTCTGGAACAAACCGCCCTGGCGAGCATGGTCGCGCAGACTACGAGCGCTGGCATGGCGGTTTCCACCGGCATTGCGCTATTGATCTTCTGCGGCGCAATGGGCAAGTCCGGACAGGTGCCATTGCATGTGTGGCTGCCGGACGCCATGGAAGGTCCGACGCCAGTCAGCGCTCTTATCCATGCCGCCACCATGGTCGCGGCGGGCGTGTTCCTCGTGGCTCGCGTTTATCCTTTGATGGCGCCGCCTTCCGGTGACCCTGCGGCGGCGACGGCGGCCTTGCAGGTAGTTACTTGGGTGGGCGCAATCACGGCTGTGTTCGCCGCCAGTATCGCCGTCGCCCAGACCGACATCAAACGCATCCTCGCCTATTCCACCGTGTCACAACTTGGCTTCATGATGCTGGGCCTGGGCGTGGGCGGAGTGGCGGTCGGCATGTTCCATCTCATCACCCACGCCTTTTTTAAGGCGCTGCTGTTCATGGGCGCTGGTTCAGTTATCCACGGCTGCCACGAAGAGCAGGATGTTCGCCGCATGGGTGGCCTGCGAAAATTCATGCCCGTGACTTTCGCCACCTACGCCATAGGTATGATGGCCTTGAGCGGCGTGCCGGTGTTCTTTTCCGGTTTCTGGAGCAAGGACCACATCCTTCACGCCGCTCACGGTTGGAGCGTTTCCCGTTGGCCGTTTTATCTCGGGCTGTTTGGCGCGCTGTTGACGGCGTTCTACATGACGCGCCAGATCTGCTACGTGTTTTTTGGTTCATCAAGGGCTGGCGGGTCCGAACAGTCTTCAGCCTCAAGTCACTCGGCTAACCACAGTGGCGCCGCCCCCCACGAAAGCCCGCGCGTCATGACGCTGCCGCTCATTGTACTTGCGCTGTTCTCACTGCTGCTCGGTTTTATCGGCACGCCGGCTTGGCCCTGGTTCCAGCAATTTCTGAGCGGACACCGCGCCGCGTCGGCTCTCAGCAAACTGTTCGAAAGTGAAGTCATGGGCCTGATGCTGCTTTCCAGCGTGGTCGTCCTGCTCGGCATCGGCCTCGGTTGGTGGCTCTATGGCCGACGGCCAATGGCCCGCGCCGAAGACCTCGACCTCCTCGAACGGTTTCGGCCCGACATTTTTGGTCTTCTCCGGAACAAATATTACGTCGATGAAATCTATGAGCACTCTGTCGTGTGGCTCAACGCCTGGTGGGCCAGGGTTTGCGACTGGCTGGATTCCTGGGTCTGGCATGGCGCAGTCCAACTGATTTCGTCCCTCGTCATCGGCTTCTCCTGGGTCAACTCGTTCATCGATGAGTGGGTCGTCAACCTTGGCTTCGATCAGGGGTGTCGAAGCATCCGCGGGGGTGGCGGGCTTATGTCGCGGTTGCAGGACGGGCGCGTTCAGAATTATCTGCGCTTGATCGGCATCGCCCTGGCCGTACTGGTTCTCGTCCTGATTTGGGGGTGCCACGCGTCATGAGCCATTTCCCCTTCCTTTCTGTTCTAACGCTGCTGCCGCTCATTGGCGGGCTAATGGTCGTCGGGTTGGGCGCGGACAAAAAGGAGTTGCCGCGCCGGTTGTCGCTGGCCTTCAGCCTCGCGGCGCTGGCATTGACGGTGATGTTGTGGGTGCGGTTCGACTCATCTTCGAGCGAACTCCAATTCGAAGAGCAACATAACTGGATCACGTCACTGGCTGTTCAGTACCACGTCGGCGTGGATGGCCTCGGGCTGCTGATGGTGCTGCTCTCGGCCATCGTTGTGCCCATGGCAATGCTGGCTTCGTGGAAAATCGAGGAGAGAGTTCAGATTTATTTTGGACTCGTTCTCTTTCTTCAAGCTGGCCTCTTCGGCACGTTCACAGCCCTCAATTTTTTCCACTGGTTCATTTTTTGGGAGCTGAGCCTCATTCCCGCATTTTTCCTGATAAAACTCTGGGGTGGGCCGCTTCGGACGCCGGCTGCGCTGCAGTTTTTCATTTACACGATGGTCGGAAGCGTCGCCTTGCTAATGGCATTTCTCGCCATTTACCTGGCGACCAATAAATTTGATTTCACCGACCTGGCCGAGTTAGGGCGCAACAAGACATTGGCTTCCGCTCTGTCTGTGAAACTGGGTTGGCCTGGTTTGAAGACACAGGAGGTGCTGGCCGGCGTCATTTTTGCCGGCGCATTCCTCGGCTTCGCCGTCAAGGTGCCGCTGATGCCGTTCCACACCTGGCTGCCTTCAGCCTATGCCGAAGCGCCCACGGGCACGACGATGCTGCTCACGGGCGTGATGTCGAAGATGGGCGTTTATGGCTTCCTTCGCATCCTCCTGCCAATCTTTCCCGAGCAGATGCGGGCGATGCTAACGCCGCTGCTCTGGCTGGCGGTCATTACGATCATTTTTTCCGCCTGCGCCGCCTTCGCCCAGCGCGATCTCAAGCGCGTCCTTGCCTACTCATCCATCAACCACCTCGGCTATTGCCTGCTCGGCGTCTTTGCCGTCGCGCAGGTGACCAGCGGCGACGCCGCGTCCGCGCGGGAAAAAGCCGCAGTCATGAACGGCGTGTTCCTGCAAATGTTCAATCACGGCTTGACTGCTTCGACACTGTTCTGGTTTCTCGGTTTCCTCGAGCAGCGAGGCGGCGTGCGCGGCCTGAACGATTTCGGCGGCTTGCGCAAGATCGCGCCTGTCTTCTGCGGCCTGATGGGTATCGCGCTATTTTCCTCGCTCGGCCTGCCCGGGCTTAACGGGTTCATCGGCGAATTCCTGATTTTCAAGGGCGCCTTCGCGCTGGCGACGTGGGCCACGGCGCTCTCGGTCATCGGCCTGCTCGTGACTGCAATCTTCGTCCTGACGATTGTGCAGCGCGTTTTTAGCGGACCGTTGAATGAAAAATGGTCGCGGCTACCCGATCTGACGCTCGCCGAACGAATCATGGTGCTGCCGGCCATCGCCTTGATGTTCGTGCTCGGCGTTTATCCGCAAATTGTGCTGGGGACTATCAACAACACCGTCGTGCAGATGGTGGATCACCTAAAATTCTGATGCTCGCCTGGACGATCTATATCTCGTTCCTCGGTGCGACGGTGCTGATGATCCTACCGAAAGGCAACGCTCGAGCTGCACGCACGGTTGCCCTGCTGACCGCCCTCGCAAGCTTCGTGTTTGGCCTGGCAGGCACTTTACACTCGAAACCAGGCGAGATTCAGACTATCACCAAAGTTCCTTGGGTTCCTGCTCTCGGCCTCGAATACCACCTTGCAGCGGACGGTATCAGCCTCACCCTGATTCTCTTGACCGGCCTGGCCGCCATCGCCGGCATCCTGTTTTCGTGGAACATCGAAATTCGCGCCAAGGAATTTTTCGCCTTTTACCTGGCCCTGATCGGCGGCGTGTATGGCGTCTTCCTCAGCTTTGACCTGTTGCTTTTCTTCGTCTTCTACGAAATCGCGATCATCCCAAAATATTTCATCATCGCGATTTGGGGTTCCACCCGGCGTGAATACGGTGCCATGAAGCTGGCGCTCTATTCGTTTGTCGGCAGCGCCATGGTGCTCATCGGCCTCATTGCCGCCTACGTCGTGGCCGGTGGACATACGATGAACGTCGAGGAATTGGCCAAATTCTCTTTCTCGCAGAGTTTTCAAATGTGGGCCTTCCCGCTGGTGTTTGTCGGCTTCGCCATCCTGGCCGGTCTCTGGCCTTTCCACACCTGGGCGCCCACCGGTCACGTAGCTGCGCCCACGGCCGCTTCGATGCTGCTGGCCGGTGTCGTCATGAAGCTCGGCGCCTACGGCTGCCTGCGCGTGGCGATGACACTCTTTCCGCACGGGCTGGACCCGTGGGGATTCCAGGTGCTGGGCTTGGTCTCCTGGCGTGAGGTCTTCAGTCTGCTCGCCGTCATCGGCATCGTTTACGGAGCGATGGTGGCGCTGGTGCAGAAAGATTTCAAATTCGTCATCGGGTATTCGAGCGTCAGCCACATGGGCTTCGTGTTGCTGGGCCTTATGACGCTCAACCTCACCGGACTGCACGGCGCGGTGCTCCAGATGTTTTCGCACGGCATCATCGCCGGCCTCCTGTTCGCGGTCGTCGGCCGAATGGTTTATGACCGCACTCACACCCGGCAATTTGCCGAACTCCACGAAATGAATCTGAGCCAGGCCCTGCCTTTCGCTGCCGTCACGTTCACCATCGCCGGTGTCGCGTCTATGGGTCTGCCTGGCTTCAGCGGATTCGTGGCTGAGCTGCAAGTGCTCATCGGCGCATGGGACGCTTCGCCCACGCTCGCTGTGGTGGCTGGAGTCGGAATTCTGATTGGCGTCGCGTACACGCTCCGCGCTCTTCTCCAGGCCTTCTTCCCTGAGCACGGCCCGCAAGCGATGCCGGCCCTGGCGGATGGCCCCGCTCACCCGGATCTGAACCCCATCACCATTTCGGAGCGCCTCGGCGCGGTCCTGCTCATTGGCGCGTCGCTCGTTATTGGGTTGTATCCGCGGCTGTTGCTGGATTGGATCGTGCCGAGCTTCGACTCGCCGCTCTTTGAAGGTCTCAGAAAGGCAGGTTTGATGTGAGCTACCTTGATCTGCTCAAACTCGCCGCACCCGAGACCATCGTCGTCATCGCCGCCCTGGTCGTCCTGGCCGCTGATCTGTTGGCAATGCGCGAATTGGAGCTTCGCATCCGACTCCTGATCGGCGCGCTCATTGCCTGCGTCGGTTGCGTGGCGGCCATCGCCTGGATGCTGGTCATGCCCGAGCACGCGAATTACCTCCAAGGCATGCTCGTGGTCGATCCACTGACCCGGCTTGTCAAAATAGTCGTGCTGATCCTTGCCATCTTCACTCTGCTGATTTCCATTGTTACCGATTTCACCAGCCACGTCGGCGAGTATTTTGCCCTGATCCTGCTGGCGGCGGTCGGGATGATGTTCCTGGTCAGCTCGGAAGACATTCTGATGATCTTCATCTCACTCGAACTCACCAGTTTGTCCCTTTACATCCTTACGGCTTTCAATAAACGAAATCTCAAATCCGCAGAGGCAGCTCTGAAGTACTTTCTCTTCGGTGGAATGTGTGCCGCCTTCACATTGTTCGGTCTGAGCCTGCTGTATGGCGTGGGCGGCTCGACAAACCTTGGGGAAATCGCAAAGGCTGCGGGCAGCAGGGCCGTTCACAGCGTCACCGGCGCCGACGGAGCTTCCTACTTGGCGATCGATCCGCTCTTCGTCGTCGCCATCGTCATGACTGTGATCGGGTTCGGCTTCAAAGTCGCGGCTGTTCCATTCCATCTTTGGGCACCGGACGCCTACGAAGGCGCGCCAACGCCCAGCGCCGCTTTCATCGCCTCCGGCTCTAAAGTCGCCAGCTTCTTTGTCTTCGCGAAAGTGATGATGCTAGGTTTTGCCGGCGCGGAGGGCAGTGGTGCGTTTCGCGCGACTGCCCCCGGCTGGGTGCCGGTCGTGGCTATAGTCGCCGCGGCCTCCATGCTGCTGGGCAACCTGGTGGCAATCGTGCAAACCAGTGTCCGGCGTTTGCTGGCCTACTCCGCTATTGCTCATGCCGGCTACATGCTGCTCGGCGTGCTGGCGCATAGCGGACCGAGCCTGGCCTCACTCGTTTATTATGCTGTGACCTACGGGTTGACGACGCTTGGCGCTTTCGGCGTTGTCTCCGTCGTCCAGCAGCAGGGCGGGGGTGAACGGCTCGTGGATTTTGCCGGCTTGAGTCGGCGCGCCCCGATCCTCTCATTTTGCATGATGATCTTTATGCTATCATTGGCCGGCATCCCGCCCCTGGCCGGCTTCTTCGGCAAGTTTTACGTCTTCTCCTCCGTGCTGGCCGGCGGACCACAAAACCTTGGCCTGCTCTGGCTCGTGATCCTGGCACTCGCCCTGAGTGCGGTTTCTCTCTATTACTATCTCCAGGTCCTCAAGCAAATTTATGTGGCAGACGCGCCCGCTGACGCTCCGCGCTCACCGACGCCGATCGCGAGCCAGTGCATTCTCTGCCTCTTGGCGCTGGCTGTTCTTTTGCTCGGTTGTGCGCCCAATTTGCTCATCCGACCGCTGGTAGAAGCCATCAAGCTCGCCGGGCTCTAACCTGAACGCCAGTGCCGAAGGACCCGGTGCCGCGGGCGGGCGGTGCGGGAGCTGGCTCGTGATGCTATCAGATGCCGGCGTCGAAGAATCTTCATTGCCGTCTCCGCCGCGCTCTTCGACAAGCCGGTAGCTTCGGCTATATCGCGCAGGCTCGCTCTTACGGGCCGCCAGCGAGATCGCGCCGCTGCTCCATAAAGATAAAGATAAACCAGAAACGCAGCCGGCCGTTTGTTATGACCGACGAGGTCGCGGAGCAAAACGTCGAGCACGTAAGCGTCCACCGGCACGATGTCTTGTTGACGATTCATCCAGCAAACCTCACCTATCCTTTTAAATGGACAAGACTTTTGTGAATCTTCACACCTTGCGGCTCGACAGCGCTGGCGCCCTGTCCGAAAGTGCCATCACTATGATCAAACAAATTAAATTCGTGTCCATTCCTGTGCGCGACCAAAAGCGCGCATTGGATTTTTACACCGAGAAACTCTGCTTTACGATCATCACCGACCAGCCCTTCAATGGCAAACAGCGCTGGATTGAGCTCCGCATCCCAAAGGCGGAGACCCGCGTTGTTCTTTTCACCCCCGAAGGGCAGGAGGACCGCATCGGCTCGTTTTCCGGGGTTTCATATCATTGCGAGGACATTGACCAAACCTACAAAGAACTTTCCGGACGAGGGGTAGCCTTTGACGCGCCTCCCAAAGAAGAGCCTTGGGGGACATTCGCGACTTTCAAGGACAGCGAAGAAAACTCTTTCGTGCTCAGCTCGTCGAAGGGGTGACAAGTTAAGGTACCAGAACTGCGAGCTGCCCGCATTCGCGATTCCCGCCCTGGCCCAAGCGAACTATGCGAAAAATGCGAAAGCCCGAATGGTGAGGGGGACACTGCTTCCCGATCGCCCCCTCGCTCTAAGTCAAACTCCGACTACCTGGATTTCCTGTCGCGGCCGTGAGGAATGGAGGGTTATACGGTCCAATTAAGTGGAACCAAAGTATGAACAAAAGCTGGAAGCGACTGACCGCGCTCACTTTGACAGAGCTCCTGTGCGTCATGGCGATCCTTCTGATTCTGATTTCGCTATATCTGCCCGCCATCTTGCGGGCCTATAAAAGAGTTCGCGCATTCCTTGGTGGGACGTGAACTCGGCCAACTCGCTATGGAGCTTGTTTTTACGGAGTTCCAATTAGCGTCCCACAGATCAGCAAGGATGATGCCTTGGCACTAGTCATGGGCCTCTCCCAGCGTCTCAATCACGCCATCTGGCCGCAGCATCCGCACTCGTGGACCGTAGTTCCTGTTGCCCTGGGTCTTGGTTTCAAGGAGAAAGATGCGGCCGCCGCACTCCGCGACTCCGGTTGCGGCCCACCCCTCGGCACTGTGTGCAATTACTTTCTCTGAGCTGTCCAGGTCGAGCAGAAGGACGTATCCGTTGGAGGGCATCGTGACCAAGACCTCGCCTCGTGAGCTTACAGCCAGACCCCAAATACAGGGAGCATTGCTCGGGCCGGCATAGAGAGCATCCGTCACCTTGCCGCCAATCGTCGCGACCAGTTGGGCAATTCCATCAGCGCCAATCCGCCTGACGCGCGGTCCGTCCGCCAAGTACAGGTAGTCGCCGGGCCCCCAGGCATAGGCGCGAACATCACCCAAGGAGGGCTCGCCTGCCGCCACTTTGCCTGCACCGCGAAACGCCGAATCGCTGCCCCATGCCCATGCGACGATTCTTGAGCCGGAGCGGTGGATGATTTCGCTCGACTTCCCGATGGCAAAAATTCCGAAAGTGCCTTCCGTTCCGGAGGTGATCTCGCTCAAGTTTGTTCCCCCGGGGTCCACGCGATAGACCGTGTCCGTCCAGGTGCTTCCCCGGTTGCTGAGCGTTTCGGCATAAAATTTTCCGTCGAGCCCTTGAGTCACCCAATGGCAATGGAATCGAACGCCTCCGGTGACCTTGACGGCTGCTTTGTTCCTTTCGAATCGCCAGAGGCCATTGTGGACGGCGTCTCCGGTAAGGACCGAGTTTTCGGTAAGCGCCACGATACCATTTCCGGGGTGAGCCGAGCTAACCAGCGGAAGCGCTAGTGCTCCCAGCGACACCCAGGTTCGCAAGAGGCAAACGGCACGTTTCACTGTTGCCATCTGTATCGGTTTTGCTCTGTTAGTAGAACGGTAAAGACAAAGTAGAAAGCAGAAAGCAGAGAAGAGAAGAGCCGGGCTAGTCAGAGGAAGTGTTGGGCGATGAACGGGGCGAGATTGAGAAACAGGCGCCAACCCAAAGAGAGCAGACTCACCGCGTTGTCTTGAACCGTCGGCTCCGTTCGTCACAGTAATGAGAACCAAGAGCTGTGATTGACTTTGCCCACTAAGTCTCGCATAATGGCAAGGTGACGGCCCAGTTTGCGTGAAGTCGCGAGTTGTAATTTGGATTCTGGCTGCATGGGTTGGAGGCAGCGGCGTGCCCGTCGCCCGGGCCGACAGCGCAGGCTTCACAGTTGGCACATCAGTTCAAGGAGCGATAGGCGTCCGCGAAACCTCGCGCGAAATCGTGGAGCGCGATCGCCAGACGCCGCGCAAAACTCATCCACCGAGGAGCCATCTGGTCTTACTGCCGGATGTCCAGAATCTGCCGTCGAACCCGGATTCTCCGAAGGTGGTTAGTTGGCCGCCTTCCGGTCCGGGCCCATCGCCTGTGCCCCAAACTCCGCAGGTTCCTTCTGTCAGTTTCCTTGGCGCGACCCTGGCCGACACGGCTTCCTTTCCCCCGGACAGCATGGGCGCGGCTGGCCCGAGTCAGTTTGTTGTTGCTGTCAATGGCCGCATCCGCAGCTTCAACAAGTTTACCGGCGTGGCCGACGGCGGCATCGATGCCAACCCCGATGTCATGTTCAGCTCGGTTATGACGCCGCCGGTCAACAACAACTTCACCAGCGACCCCCGCATCCGCTATGACCGCTTGTCTGGCCGATGGTTCATCACTATTCTCGATGTCCCTGGCTTTCTCGGCACACAGCCGAACCGCGTCCTGATTGCCGTCAGCAACTCCAGCACTATTACTCCCAGCACCGTCTGGACTTTCTTTTTCTTTCAGGCGGACAGCTCGAAGTTCGGCGATTATGACACGCTCGGCATCGACGCCAACGCGCTCTATATCGGTGTCAATCTTTTCTCCAGCCGCGGCCTGAGGACTTCCTTTGGCGGCACGACGGCCTTTGTCGTGCGAAAAAGTTCTGTACTGGGCGCGGGCCCGATTGTGGTCACGACCTTTGCTAATCTAATCGGCAAGGTGCAAGGGCACGCTAGCGGCCCTTACTCACCTCAGGGGGCGGACAATTACGATCCCGCCGCCGCAGAAGGCTACATCATCGGTGTGGATGCTGGCTTTTATGGCATCTTGCAACTTCGGCGTGTGACCGATCCGGGTGGGACGCCCTCGATTTCCAGTGACATTACCATCACCATCCCGCTGAACGGCGGCACGATCAATGTGCCGCACCTAGGCAACACCGGCGGCGCCAACGGCTACCTGGACAGCGGCGACTACCGGTTGCTAATGGCGCACTATCGCGATGGCCATTTATGGACAACGGCCAATATCGCCGTGGACAACACGGGCGCTCCAAGTGGCACGGACACTCGCATGGGGGTTCGTTGGTACGACTTGACCGGGATTGCTTCGGGCCAAACACCCGCCGTGAATCAGTCGGGCACGGTTTTTCAACCATCCGCCAGCAACACAAGCGATCAACGCTCCTATTGGTTTGGCACGATCATGGTTTCCGGCCAGGGTCACGCCGCCGTGGGCTTCAGCGTTGCCGGCGCCAATGAATATGCCAACGCCGGCACGGTCGGTCGGCTGGCCAACGATCCTCTCGGCACGATGCGCACACCCGACTTGTACACTGCCAGCAGCACTGCCTACAATCCGCCCGACGACCCCGGAAGCTCCAACGGCCGCCGTTGGGGCGATTTTTCTTTCACAAGCCTCGATCCTTCCGACGACATGACCATGTGGACCATCCAGGAGTTTTGCAATGACACGGATTCTTATGGTGTGCAGGTCGTAAGACTGCTCGCGCCGCCTCCAGCAACGCCTTCGGGCTGCTCCCCATCCACGCTCACTAACGGAACGACGAACATCACGGTGCAGCTCACGGGAACTTCGAACGGGGACACCGGTTTCTATGACCCGGGCTCAGGCTTTTCGAATCGGATCTCGGCCAGTGTCAGCGGCGGCGGCGTCACCGTCAGCAGCGTCACCTACAGCAATCCCACGCATCTGACGCTGAAATTGACCGTGGCCAGCAACGCCGCCGGCGGATCGCGAACCGTCACGGTGACCAACCCGGACGGTCAAAGCGCCACCAGCTCCTCAGCGATTCTCGACATTACGAGCCTTGGCCCGACCAACCACCCACTGGTCTTGACCGCGCAATCGAACCGCACCGTCCATGCTGGCCGCACGCTTTACGTCACCAACTCCGCCACTGACCCCGATGTGCCGCCAAATACTTTGACTTACAGTCTTGGTGCTAGCTCTCCCGCCACCGCCACAATCAACCCGAACACCGGCCTGTTCACCTGGACGCCCGACGACTCCTTCATCAACACTACCAACCCGGTCACTGTGCAGGTGACCGACAATGGAACGCCCCCGTTGAGCGACTCAAAGGTATTCGACGTCTTTGTTGTAGCTCGCCCCTCGATTCAGTCGATCCTCCTCAGTAACGATGTCGTTACCATGAATTGGAGCGCTATCGCCGGCCAAACTTACCGCCTCCAATACAAGGTGAACCTGAGCGATGCCACCTGGATCGATTTGACGCCAGATATCTCGGCCACAGGACCGTTAGCCACCGGGACCGATCCCACAGCGACCGATGCAAGCCGGTTTTATAGGGTCCGGCTCGTGCCCTGAAAGACGAACGATGGCGGTCATGGTTGGAGCATCTTGACGGCGACCGGATTCCGCGAGGCGTTTGGCGTGCGAGGAGCTTGCTCCCGCTTATCTGCAGCGCTTAAGCATTCAAAGCGCGCCAGCAAGCTGGGCGCACTCCAAACGCTCCGCGCGCAGCGTGCGTCCAAGTAAGTTGATGGGACGGTCTTAGCGCCGAGGCGGCAAGTTTTTGCCTTGACCAAAAATGTCCTCACCCAGTGCGCTGCATCCTTTATGTCTATGCCGACTAATGTGCTTGAATCCATCGGGAACACACCCTTGGTTCAGCTTCGGAAAGTAGTTTCGCCCAACGCCGCCCGGCTATTAGTGAAACTGGAATGGGCGAACCCGACCGGCAGCATGAAAGACCGGATGGCGAAAGCGATCATCGAGCGAAGCGAGGGCGATGGCCGCCTCAAACCCGGCGGCACCGTCGTCGAGTACACGGGAGGAACAACTGGCATATCGTTGGCCCTGGCATGCGCCGCAAAAGGGTACCAGTTCCACGCTGTGTTCTCTGATGCCTTCACTGAGGAAAAAAGAGTCACCATGAAGGCCTACGGCGCGCAAATCACGGATGTCCCGAGCATCGACAAGAAGATCACCGAACAACTCATCAAAGAGATGATTGCGACGTCACAGCGCATCAGCCAGCAACCGGGTCATTGGTGGGCAGATCAACTCAACAACCGCGACGCCGTGACCGGTTATTACCCTTTAGGCAAAGAAATTTGGTCGCAATCTGATGGAAATGTTGACGCCTTCGTTCAATCCGTCGGCACCGCGCATTGTCTTCGCGGCGTTACGCAAGTGCTCGCGAAGCATAATCCAGAGGTCCATATCGCCGCCGTTGAGCCGGCCGAATCCGCTGTCCTGTCGGGCGGACCGTCAGGCGCTCACCAGATAGAAGGGATTGGCATAGGATTCATTCCGCCGCTATGGGATCCAGCATTGGTAAATGAGGTCATCGGAGTTAGCACGCAAGAGGCCAAAGTGATGGCGCGACGGCTTGCTTGTGAGGAGGGGCTGTTCGCGGGCACTTCTTCCGGCGCGAACGTCGTGGCGGCGCTCCGCGTGGCTGAGCGTCTCGGGCCTCAGGCAACGGTCGTCACTATCCTGGTTGATTCCGGACTCCGATATCTGAGCACGGATTTGTACCAGACCGCGTGAGAAATATGGTTGACCAAATAGGACTTTCCGTCGAAGCAGTGCGTGGAGCGAGCGGCAGGCGCAGAATTCGCTTACAAACACACTAGAAGGCGCTTGCGGCTGGCGCTGGCACTGAACATTTGGCTACGATCATGGCTGGATATTCCGGAACACCGCTTTGGAAGAAGCTCGGCTATAAAGCCGGCTCGACCGCCTTTGTGGAAGGCGCGCCCACTGACTACCATTCCATGCTGGCCCTGCCGAACGAGATACCGGTGCAATGGGCGGCGCGCCTGAGCAATTCGATTAGCTTCGTTCATTTGTTCACTTCATCGAAATCGATGGTGAAATCGAGATTGCCGGTCATTCGAGGGGCGATTAATCCGGATGGAGTCATTTGGGTGTCGTGGCCGAAAAAGAGTTCGGGTGTTGCCACTGATATAACAGAAGGTGTGATACGCGAGATCGCCTTGCCGCTGGGCCTGGTCGATATCAAAGTCTGCGCCGTGGACGAGGTCTGGTCAGGACTGAAGCTGATGATTCGGAAAGAGTTGCGGTGATAGGGACTGTCACTAAACCGTCACATCGTTGTCACAACACCCCGGTTGTCTGAGGAATTCAATCATGGTATCCCGCTGGGAAGTGAGAGCGAAGATTCTGGTGGTGGATGACGAACCGGAAGCCGTCGAATTGGTGGAATTCAATCTCAAACAAGCCGGCTTCAGTGTAGTTTCTGCCGCCGATGGGGCGGAGGCGCTCAAGAAAGCCCGCTCACTGCTGCCGGGGCTGATCGTTTTGGACCTGATGCTTCCGGAAATGGACGGGCTGGAGGTTTGCAAGATGTTGCGGCGCGATCCTGCCACTGCTTCCATCCCTATCATCATGCTCACCGCCAAAGCAGCGGAGATTGACCGCGTCTTGGGACTGGAGCTGGGCGCGGACGATTACCTCACCAAACCTTTCAGCCCGCGCGAATTGGTGCTGCGCGTGAAAAAGATTCTCGAACGCGGCCGCGCGGCCGAACCTCGTCAGGAAACAATGCAATTCGGCGAGTTGCTGATCGACCCACCGCGCCATCGAGTAAGCTGGCGCGGCCAGGCCATTGAGCTGACTGCGACGGAATTCAAACTACTCACCGTGCTCGCCCAACGACGTGGCCGCGTCCAGTCCCGCGAGCAGCTTCTGCGCGACGTTTGGGAGTATCACAGCCTCATTGACACGCGCACCGTCGATACCCACATGCGCCGCTTGCGGCACAAGCTCGGTGCCGGGGCCAGGCACCTCGACACGGTCCATGGCGTGGGCTATCGGTTCGTCGAAACATAATTCATTCGCGGTATGCTCTGGCCGCTCCTTATTCTGTCGGCGGCGCTCGCTTTAGCGATCCTGCATTACTCCTGGCGCCGCAGATTTCTGCGGGCCCAAACAGAGGCTCGGGCCGAAGCCGAGAGGCTGAACGAGGCCCATCGCCTGGCAAGCCTTCAAATTCAGACCCAACAAGAAGCGCTATTCAATAGCATGATCGAGGGATTGCTGTTTCTCAATCAGTCCGGCCGCATCCGAATGGCCAATCATGCCTTCAATGCTCTGTTCGATTTGTCGATCGACATTAGGGGTAAGACCATCCTTGAAGCGTTGCGGCTCTACGAACTGGCGGAGCTGGTGGAGTCGCTCGGCGCCGGGGGAGAGGTGGTCGGCCATCTGTTGAAGATCCCCCGGCCCGGCGAGCGCTGGGTGCAGGTTAATGGGACAGCAATTCTCAACGGGCGCGGCGCCCGGGAGGGAACACTTCTGGTCTTCCACGATCTGACTCGCCTCAAAAAACTCGAGCGCGCCCGCGAAGAATTCGTGGCCAATGTCAGCCACGAATTGCGCACGCCCCTGTCCCTGATCAAGGGATACGTCGAGACACTGCTGGACGGCGCTATGGGCAAGCCGGAGGTGGCGGGCAAGTTCCTGCAGACTATCAACCGTAACGCGGAGCGGCTTCGCCTTTTGATCGAGGATCTATTGACCATTTCCGAACTGGAATCGGGCCGCATGACGCTGGACTTGCAGCCCATTGCCTTGCCACCACTCGTCGAAAAGGTCTTCGGAGATCTCAAGGCCCGCGCAGATCCCAAAAACATCCGGCTGGTGAACCGCGCGCCCGACGTCACGGTGCGCGCCGATAGCAGCCGGCTGGAACAAGTGTTGGGCAACCTCATTGACAACGCCATAAAGTACGGCCGCGAAGGAGGGAGCGTCACCGTCGGCGGCCGGGCGATGGATGGGGCGCAGATCGAAGCCTTCGTTCTGGACGATGGTCCCGGCATTCCAGCCGAGGCCCTCGACCGGTTGTTTGAGCGGTTTTATCGTGTGGACAAGGCGCGCTCCCGAGAACAAGGGGGGACCGGCCTGGGCCTGGCGATTGTGAAGCACATCATTCAGAACCACGGCGGCAAGGTATGGGCGACCAGCCAAATCGGGAAAGGCGCGACCTTCTTTTTCACCTTGCAGCAAGCGTGAAACGCCGACCGGAGACCAAAAACCGGCAAACCAGCCAGTTCCAACACTTTTCTTATGCGATGCGAAACCGAATGCCTGCCAAGGGCGCGGCAGAAGTTATGCGGGAACGTGCTGCGGCGCCAAGGTCAATAGCCCAACTCGGCCTTCCGCTGCTCAGCCGTAGGCAAGGCGTCCTTTTTCTTGAGGATGGCCGCCTGGCCGGAGTCCTTCACCCGGTGGGCCTCCGCCGTATTGAATTCGATGCTTGACTGGAATTCAGACGGCACGTCCGCCTCGGCGTAAATCGCTTCCACGGGGCATTCCGCCACGCACGCGGTGCAGTCAATGCAATCCTCCGGGTGAATAATCAATTGATTGTCCAATTCGTAAAAGCACGCCACCGGACACACTTCAACGCAATCGGTGAACTTGCACCCCTTACATTTATCGGTAACAACGTGGGCCATAATGATTCCTGGTAAAGCGAGACTCCAACGCCCCACGGTAAATTGCAAACTAAATTTGTGATTGACGAGTCCGCGCTTGCCAATCTGGCGGGCCTTGACTATCAGCAGGCTATGAATTTGCTCGCCACTTTCCGCCTTGGTCTGCTAACCCTGATTTGCGTCCCGGTGCTCGGGCAGGAGACAAATACCAATGCGCCGGCAAGAATCCCTGCCAAAGAGGCGAAACAGCACCTCAACTCCGAAGCAACGGTTTTCGGCAAAGTCGTCGAGATGCACAAGACGGACCGCCTGATCCGGCTGAATCTTGACGAACCATTTCCTAATCAACCATTCACCGCGGTTATTTTTGCCAACAAAACCAATCTTTTTTCTGATTTCGACAAGCTCAAGGGTCAGGACGTCGAAATCAGCGGCAAGATAACTGAATACCGCGACCAGCCCCAAATCGTGTTGGTGAGCACGAACCAACTGAAAGCTCTGGGAAACAAGCCGTAAGGCACAGAGGAGTAACGCAGCCCGTTGTCCGCCAACAGGATCGGGCGCAGAGACTTGTTATTTGCGCTTACGTCGAATTGTTGTATATTGAGTCGGGGTTATTGTGGTGGTTGTTAGGTTGGTTAGGATAGGCGACTCGGCGTAGCTGAGTCGCCTTTTCCTTTATTAGTCTTGACCGTTAAAGTTACCCGCCTTTTAATGCTTGCGTTCGTTTAGGCGAATTCATGCTAGCGCAATTTAAAAGCCTCTTTTCCAACGATATCGGAATAGACCTTGGGACGGCGAACTCCCTGGTGTACGTGCGCGATAGAGGAATCGTCTTGCGGGAACCATCGGTGGTTGCAATTCAGGCAGGCACGACCAACGTCCTGGCCGTCGGCGAGGAAGCCAAACGGATGCTGGGACGCACACCAGGGAATATCGTGGCCATTCGGCCGATGAAGGATGGCGTCATCGCAGATTTTGAAATCACGGAAGCGATGCTGCGCCATTTCATCCAAAAGGTGCATCATCGAAAACTGATTGCGCCACGGGTAGTCGTCGCGGTGCCCTCAGGAATTACCGAAGTGGAAAAACGTGCGGTAAAGGATTCGGCTACCCATGCCGGCGCGCGGGAAGTCTATCTGATTGAGCAGCCGATGGCCTCGGCGATCGGCGTGGGCTTACCCGTGCACGAACCGGCCGGAAATATGATCGTCGATATCGGCGGTGGGACTTGTGAAATTGCCATCATTTCCCTTGCCGGAATCGTCTTCAGCCGCAGCCTGAGGGTGGGTGGAGACGAATTCGATGAGACCGTCGTAGCGCACATGAAACGGGCCTATAACCTGATGATAGGCGAACGCACCGCGGAAGAGATTAAAATACGAATAGGCTCGGCTTTTCCGCTGGAGCAGGAACTAACCATGGAAGTTAAGGGACGCGACTTGAGCGCAGGGTTGCCGAAGACCCTGACCATTCGCTCGGAAGAGATTCGCGAGGCCTTGCAGGAGCCGCTTTCCAGCATTTTGGAATCTGTACGCATCACACTCGAACGTTGCCCGCCTGAATTGTCCGCCGATCTTGTCGATCGCGGCATCGTGATGGCCGGCGGCGGAGCGTTGTTGCGCGGCATTGATCGGCTGGTAGCCGAGGAAACCGGTTTGCCGGTCCATATTGCCGAAGATCCGTTGAGCGCCGTGGCCGAAGGCACGGGCCGGGTTTTGCAAGAACTCCAGTTTCTCAAGCGAGTCTCCAACAACTCCAAATAGTTCCCTCCTATCATCCGACGTAAAACGTGAAACGTAAAACGTGACGGATGCTGACTGCATTAGTGTCGAGTGTCGAGTGTCGAGAGAAGACATTGCGACCGCCACTCGACGCGTACCACTCGAGACTTAGATGCTCAAACGGCAGCACTATATCGCTTTGGGACTGGTTGTAATTTTGACACTGACGATTTTGAATTTGCCAGGCCAGACGACGGCCCGTCTGAAGTTGGGCATTGGCAGCCTGTTCCTGCCGTTGTTTGGGCTGGCGACCACTTCTCAGCGTCTGGTGGAAAGAAGCGCCGATGCCCTCCTGCCACGCAGCGAGCTGCTGCGGCAGAATGAGTCGTTGCGACGGGAGAACCAGCAGTTGCGTTTGCAGATAGTTGAAGCGGAAAAAACGGCGCAGGAAAACCAGCATCTGCGCAAGCTCTTGACCTGGCAACAACAGAGCCGGTTGAAGGTCAAACCGGCCAAGGTAGTATTGCTCGAGCCCGCCAATTGGTGGCGCACACTTCAAATTGACCTCGGCACGCGTGATGGCCTCAGCAATAATCTGCCAGTCCTGGACCCGGACGGTTTTCTCGTCGGACGCATCTCCCAGGTCAGCCTGGCCCGCTCGCAGGTCGTGCTCCTGGGCGACCCCAACTGCAAAGTCGCTGCCCGAGTCGATAATCCAACCGGTGACACTGGCATCATCGGCGCCGCCGGCCCGCTCGACCGGCGCTTTGTCGAGATGGGCTTTCTGTCCCGGAACGCGAATTTGAAGCCTGGACAACTGGTCCGGACCAGCGGGAAAGGCGGAATTTTCCCGGAGAACATCCCGATTGGAAGCATTCTCGATACGAGCTCGACGGAGTATGGCTCCGTGAGCGTCGCGCGTGTGAAACTCGGCGCCAATTTTGGCACGCTCGATGAAGTGTTGGTGAGGTTCCCATGAAAAGAAAAGTGTTGAGTGGCGAGTGGCGAGTGGCGAGTGGTGCAGAGCCGCAGCCCCCTTATCTCTCGACCCGCGACACTCGTCACTCCCTATGAAGTCGCTGGATACAGTATTTGTTTTGTTTGCCGCTTTCCTCGCAGTTTTTTGGGAGGCCGCCTTCCAGGGCATTCATCGTTTGCTCGGTGCGCAAATCGATCTGCTTCCGCCCCTAATGGTCTATGCCAGCCTCTCTGCCGGGTTGAGCACCGTCGTTCTGCTCGCGATTTGCGGCGGTCTGGGTTTGGATTCCCTTTCGGCCAATCCGCTCGGGGTCAGCGTGTTGCCGCTGCTGGCGGTCGGCATCGCGATCCATGCTTGTCGCGAATTAATTCTGCGTGAGCAGATGTTCGCGAGGATCGTGATTGGGCTGGGGGCGAGCGCGGCAGTTCCCGTTCTCACCTTGCTGCTGTTGCTAACGACCTCGCTGCAACCATTGTTAGGCTGGGGAACCCTTTGGCAGTTGTTGGTGATGAGTGTGGGCGGCGCCCTGGCCACGCCACTGTTCTTCGTGTTGTTCGGCTGGCTGCATCGCGTCCTGGGCAACGTGCTTGTCGCCGAGCTCAGCTTTCGACCAGACCGCGAAATAAGAAGAGGACGACAATGAGCGGTGGAATAATGGAGTGTTGGAGTCCTGGAGCGGTGGCGGAGGATGGCCACGCGCGTTCTTTGCCATTAATCCATCACTCCATCACTCCATCATTCCATTTTTTCTCATGCTGATTTTCGACGAGCTAAGGAAGAACGAGCCGCGACTTCAGGCGCTGGCGCTGGTGATCCTGGCCGGGCTAGGGTTGTTGGCAGCCGGGCTGTGGTGGGTGCAAATTGTTTCGGTCCGCGATTATCAGGCGCATCTCGAAATGCAGTCGTACCGAACTGTGCGCATTCCTGCCGTGCGCGGAAAAATCCTCGACCGCAATGGAGCCGTGCTGGCGGAAAATCGGCCATCTTACAACGTCAGTCTTTACCTGGAAGAACTGCAGAAAGATTTCGACGCCGCCTATGCGAAAGAGTTCGCCGCCGCCCGCGGCGAATTGCAGCGGAAGCTGGCGGAGGAGCAACGGCGTCTCGGCCGCAAATTGAACCAGCAAGAGAAGAAGGCGTTTGTTCTTTCTGCCAAACGGAAAGAAGTTCTCCGGCAACAGGCCCGCTACGCCGTGGCCTGCAATGTCGCGCAGCGCGTCAGCCAAATGTTGCGGCTCCCTGTGCCCGTCTCGATCAATCCGACCAATTTAGAAAAGCACTATTTAGAAACGCTTGCTTTGCCATTTCCGATCCTTACGAATTTGTCTCCAGTGCAGATTGCACTCTTCGAAGAGCAATACACCAGTCCGATGGGGGTTGATTTGGAGCTGCAATCGACGCGGGTTTATCCCTATCACAGTAATGCAGCACACTTGCTGGGCTACGTGCGGCGAAACAACGATTCGATTGAAGGAGAGGATGCCTTCTTCTCGTATCGCTTGCCTGATTATCGTGGATTGGTTGGCATGGAAGCCAGTTTTGACAAGGAGTTGCATGGCAAGGCAGGAGTCAAATCCGTGGTAGTCAATAACATTGGCTATCGGCAGAGCGAGAGCAATTGGCAACCAGCCGAGCCAGGCGCAGATGTGGTACTGGCTGCTGATCTAAGATTGCAACAGCGGGTTGAACGCGCTTTGCAGATGTTTTACGGACCAGCAACACGAGGAGCGGCTGTGGTCATGGACGTCGAGAACGGCGATGTTTTAGCACTCGCCTCTTCACCAACGCTCGACCCTAATGACTCATTGGAAGGGTTGACTGTAGAAGAAGCTCGTCGAAGGCGTGATGACCATTTGCGCCCTGAGATCAATCGAGCGACCTATGAACGCTACGCGCCCGGGTCAATTTTTAAGATAATTACGGCATTGGCCTGCCTTGAGGCCGGAACCGATCCAAAGGCTCTTGTTCACAACCCCGGTTTCATTTATGTCGGCTCAAGACGGATTATAGACCTCGCGGCGACTGGTGATTATGATTTCCGCCTCGCCTTGATTCACTCCAGCAACACCTACTTTATCAGCAATGGCCTGCAAGCTGGCATTGAAAACATCATCAAGCTCGGCGAGCGCTTGCACCTTGGCCACGGATTTGGTTTGCATACCCTGCAGGAAGCTCGTGGAGAATTTCCTGACTTCGCAAAAATTCACTCTCAATGGTACGATGGACACACTGCTAATATTTGCATTGGCCAGGGAGCCATTGCGGTGACGCCGCTGCAGATGGCGGTGATGACCGCCGCCATCGCCAATGGCGGAAAGGTGCTTTGGCCCCGGCTGGTCTTACGCACGGAGCAGAAGGAGATAGGCTCAATTGTCCGCACCAACTATTTTGAAGCGGGTCGAGTTCGCGATCACCTGGGGGTCAAGCCGCAGAACCTAAAAATTGTAGTTGATGCCATGCGCGACGACGTGGAAGACCGCGGAGGCACCGGCGTTAAAGCCGCGGTGCCCGGGCTGCGGATTTGCGGCAAGACCGGCACCGCCCAAGTGATGAATTCGCAGAACAAGACCACCGCGGATACCGTTTGGTTCGCTTCATTTGCCCCTTACGATCAACCACGGTATGTCGTCCTGGTGATGGTCGAAATCGACGTGAACGCGGGTAGCGGTGGTAGCGTTGCCGCCCCTATCGCCGGAAACATTTATCGGGCCCTGCTCGAACGGGAAAGAAGTCGTACAAGCGGAACGGCCGCTATGGCTCAGGCGAACTAGAATGTTTACCACGCTTTTCAGCGAAAGCCGGTCGCGAATCGACCGTGTCCAGATCGCCGCCTTGTGGGGTTTGATGGTGGTAGGCGTGTTGTTCGTATATAGCGCCACAATGGTGACGGAATCGGCGCTGTCGGCCCCTCTCTACAAACAACGGTGGCTGCTGCAAATCGTGTGGTACTTTGTCGGGTTGTCGGCTGCGGTGGCAATTTGTCTGATCAACTATCAGACCCTGGCAAGGTGGGCCATGGTCGCCTACTGGTGCGGAATTGTCCTGCTCGCCCTTGTGCTGATTTTCGGAACGGTACGGTCCGGAGCGAGGCGGTGGTTCGATTTGAAATTTTTCCTGCTGCAACCCTCCGAGTTCGCCAAGCTGGCGTTCATCCTGGCTCAGGCCAATTTCCTGAGCCGGCCTCAGGACGAACTGCGCGAGCCTCTGATCTTTTGGAAGGCGATCGGAATGATGGTATTGCCTTTCATCCTGATTCTCAAAGAACCGGACCTCGGTTCGGCGCTGGTGCTCCTGCCCACTGGTTTGGTCATGCTGTTCGTGGCGGGAACGCCGCGGAAATACTTGCTGCGGCTCTTTGCCGGCATCGGTGTTCTCGCGGGCTTGTTCCTGGTGGACGTCCTGGAAGCCCCACCGGGCTGGTGGCAGATCAAGCTCGAGAATTATCAACGCCAGCGTTTGCAGGTCTATTTTGGGACTGATTTTGCTCTACCAAATGCTTCCCCGGCTGAGAAAGCCCACGCGAAAGAGGTCCAGGCGCAAAAATCCTACCAGGTGCGGCAGGCGCTCATCTCGGTAGGCTCGGGCGGGTTGTGGGGCAAAGGCTGGCATCGAGGCAACCAGACTGCGCTGGGCTTTTTGCCGCCGGGCGCGGCGCACAATGATTTCATTTTCTCCGTGATAGCCGAGGAGAAAGGATTCGTCGGCAGCATAACTGTGCTGACGCTGTATGGGCTGGTCCTGTTCACCAGCCTGAGGACCGCCGGCCAGGCGCGCGATCGCCTGGGCAAATTGCTGGCAGTGGGTGTTGTGACGCTCCTGTTCAGCCACGTGTTCATCAATATCGGCATGAACATTCGCATCGTGCCTGTGACGGGCATTCCACTGCCGCTGCTTTCTTACGGCGGGTCATCAGTGATCGGCTCGTTAATCGCCATGGGCTTGCTGCAAAACGTTTATATCTATCGAAAGGGTTATTTAATATGAGTGACAGAAGTTTTTCCCGACGCCGCCGCGGGATGCGGTTTCGTCCCAGCGGCGGGCTGGGCCATGGCTCCCAGCGCGCTGAGCGCGAGGCCAACCAGGCCCGCGCTGAAGCCGTCGGCGGCCACGGCGTTCATGAAAAGGTGTACGATCACCGGCATACCGGCGAAATTGAGCGAGCCGAAAACCTCGCAGCCGGCCTGCCGCCGGAGGGTTTGCCTCACGATACAGTGGCCCAGGCACCCGGGCCCAAACGGGATTTCCGCCAGCCGCACCTTGATACACCGGCCGAAGTTCAGGAAGAAAAGCCGTTCCAGCCGGTGCCTGTTGAGGAACGTCCCAAGGGCATTGTGGATTCTATCCGCGTCGCGGCGACCAACCTCGTCAAGAAGGTCCAGCGCCTCATCAAGCCTATCAAAAAGATCCACAAAGAGGTCATCATCAATGCTGAGAGCCTTGAGACCCGCGTCGCGGTCCTCGAAGAAGGCAAGCTCGAGGAATTTAACATCGAGCGCACCAGCGAAGAGCGCCTCGTCGGCAGCATTTTCAAAGGCAAAGTCCGCAACCTCGAAGACGGGCTCAAAGCGGCCTTTGTTGATATTGGCTTCGAGAAGAACGCCTTCCTTCATTACTGGGACATCGTGCCGAACAACTTTGACAGCGGCGTGGAAATCGTCGAACGCGAAAGCAAGCGTCGTGACCGTCCGAAAATCACCCAAAAAGACATCCCTCGCGTTTATCCACCCGGCAGCGACATCATCGTGCAGGTGACCAAGGGGCCGATCGGCACCAAAGGGCCCCGCATCACCACCAACCTGGTCTTGCCTGGCCGCTACCTGGTGCTGCTCCCCAATTCCGACCAGAGCGGCATCTCTCGGAAGATAGAAAACCAACAGGAACGCCAACGATTGAAGAAAATCCTGCGCGAATTGGCCATCCCGGACGGCATGGGCGTCATCATGCGCACCGTCGGCGAGGGACAGCAAAAACGATATTTTGTCCGCGATCTGGCGTTACTGCTGGAGGAATGGCGCGACATCCAGGAGCACATCAAGAAACAGCCGCCTGCCAGCTGCGTGTTCCAGGAGCCCGATTTGATCGAGCGCACCGTGCGGGATTTCCTCACCGAGGACGTCGAGCGCATCGTGGTGGACAACTCCAAGGCTTACGACCGCATGAGGGAGATGATCTCCAGAATCTCGAAACGCTCGGCCAATAAGATCAAAACCTATTCCGAGCCCCAGCCCGTATTCGACCGGTTCGGCATCACCCGCCAGTTGGAAGACGCCTTCTCCCGCCAGGTGCACCTCAAGAGCGGCGGTTACATCGTCGTAGACGAGACCGAAGCGCTGGTGGCTATCGATGTCAACACCGGGCGCCATAAAGGCACCAAAGACCAGGAATCAACCATTCTCAAGGTCAACCTCGAAGCAGCCGAGGAAATCGCCCGCCAATTGAGACTGCGCAACATGGGGGGCCTGATCGTGCTCGATTTTATCGACATGAAATCGCGGCGCGACCAGCAATCGGTTTACCAGCGGATCAAAGAGGGGCTGCGCAGGGACAAGGCCAAGACTCACGTCTTGCCAATCTCGCAGCTCGGGCTCATGGAGATGACGCGCCAGCGCCATTCCGAAAGCGTGCACGCTGCAGTTTATGACGATTGCCCGTACTGCAAGGGCCGTGGCAAAGTCAAGAGCGCTCTTACCATGAGCGTCGAAATCCAGCGCAAGCTCAACGAAATCCTCAAGAAACGCCCTCGGGACGAATCCGACTTCCAGTTGCGAATCGTAGTGCACCCGACGATCCTCGAGCGCTTGCGAACTGAGGACGAGAAGCACTTGATCGAAATTGAGAAACGCTATTTCGGCAAGCTCTCCTTCCGCGCCGACCCGGCGCTCCACGCCGAGCAATTCAAAATTGTGAACGTGGCTACGAACGAAGAATTGGCGAGCGCCCGGGCGTGAAAGTCTTTTGTTTTGTGCACAAAGGTACGTGCAACTCAGGGTAAACTGCGCTTGCCTCCAGAACCTACTGGGTGCAAAATGGTTCCATGAAGACAAGTATCGATCTCGACGACGAATTAGCGGCGGAAGTAAAGGAAACGGTGTCTGTGACGCGCGAGAAGCCAGCCACAGTGCTCCGGATGGCTATTCGAGCTGGATTACCGGTGGTGCGTAATCGTCTCCAGGCCCCAAGACCCGAGGGCTATTTCGCTGCGGCATACCGAAACTATCCCAGGGAACGGCTGGAGCTTGAGGAGACCTTCGGAAAGGCCAGGACGCGTCCAGACCGATGAGAATCCGGCAATGGGAGATTTGGAAAGCCCGCCCCGCGGATTTTCAAGCCGACCATTGGTTTGTCGTCATCAGCGGCCAGGAACGCTGTGACGCCCAAAACCTTCGAATGGTCAACGGACTCGCTTGTTTCACGTTGCGGGGACGCTTGAGCATAATGGACGTTCAGCTCGATGCTGCTGACGGCTTCTCGGCTCCGACCGCTTGCCAGTGTGATTACCTCTATCCGCTCGAAAAATCACGACTCTACTCTGCACAAGGTTTGATTAGTTGGGAACGGCAACAGCAAATCAAAGGCAAGATAAAGGAATTGCTGCGGCTCTGAAACCAAGCGACCTCGCTGGGCGAGTTGAATAACGGGATGGTCGATGGCAGAATGGAGCGTGGCTACCAAACGTGCCCTGCCCGACGTAAGGCTAGAACGAACCAGTCATTAATTCACCGATGTTGAATTTCCCCACTCTAGATTTCCACCACGGCGAAGCCAGCGACATGCTGCGCGCAACAGTGCGCAAGTTCGCCGCCAGCGAGATCGCGCCGCGCGCCGCTGAGATCGACCGCACCAATCACTTTCCCGCCGACCTTTGGCGAAAGATGGGCGCGCTTGGCCTTCATGGGATTACGGTCGAGGAGGAGTACGGCGGCACAAACATGGGCTACCTCGCCCACGTCATCGCGATCGAAGAGATCAGTCGGGCGTCCGCCTCGGTCGGTTTGTCCTACGCCGCGCACTCGCATCTCTGCGTCAACCAGGTCCGGCGCCACGGCAACGACTCACAGAAACGAAAGTTTCTACCGAAGCTCCTCAGCGGCGAGCATGTTGGCGCCCTGGCGATGAGCGAGCCGAACGCGGGTTCCGACGTCATTTCCATGCGGCTGCGCGCTGAGCGAAAGGGCAGGGGAACTGACTACGTCCTGAATGGAAACAAAATGTGGATCACCAACGGCCCTGATGCCAGCACGCTGGTGGTTTATGCCAAGACCAATCCCGATGCCGGGGCGCATGGCATCACCGCGTTCCTGATCGAACGAGGTATGCCGGGTTTCTCGACGTCCCAAAAGCTCGACAAACTTGGGATGCGCGGGTCCAACACCTGCGAGCTCGTGTTTCAGGATTGCGTGGTGCCCGCGACCAACGTCTTGGGAAAGGAGAACCGCGGAGTGGAAGTGCTGATGAACGGCTTGGACTACGAGCGGGCCGTGCTTGCCGGCGGACCGCTGGGTATCATGGCCGCCTGCATGGATACGGTGCTGCCTTACGTCCACGAGCGGTCTCAGTTCGGCCGCCCGATCGGCGAATTCCAACTCATGCAGGGCAAACTTGCGGACATGTATGCGACCATGAATGCCTGCCGCGCTTACGTCTATGCCGTCGCCCAGGCATGCGATCGGAATGAGCTGAAGCCAAAAGACGGCGCCGGCGCGATTCTCTACGCGGCGGAAAAGGCCACCTGGATGGCGGGCGAAGCAATCCAGTGCCTGGGCGGCAACGGTTATGTCAACGAGTATGCCACCGGCCGGCTGTGGCGCGACGCCAAGCTGTACGAGATCGGCGCGGGTACCAGTGAAATCCGCCGCATGCTCATCGGGCGCGAACTATTCAACGAAACTAAGTAGGGGACGCACCTCCTCCGCGTAGATCCCTTATTTCCCCTTCGACCGTGGAGGGCAGTGGGTCAATGACGGCGGCTTTAACGGCCATTGGGGCGACGACCACTTGGACTGCGAGTGCACCTTTTACGGACTCCTCGCTTTAGGCCACTTGAGTCCGTAGCCAAGAATACGATTGCCTCTCGAGCACGGGCTCATGGCCCATTCGCCAACGCCGGGTGGGTCAGCGGCGCTTTCTTAACAAATACTTTGCAAATGAGCCCAGCCCTGAGAAGCGATAGTCCGCATCGACGTAATGCTCGATCACATAAAAGGCAAAGTAGTAGAAGCGACACCAGCACCAGATCGAAATAATAAGCAAAACCACCACTCGCCAGGTCGGGTGTTCAAGAAAGAGAAGCAGCGCAGCGGCAATTCCGGATGCGAGGAACAGGGCCCCTTTCAACTTAATCCATCCCGGATTCTTAAGGTCTTTCACAGCAGGGAACATAGCGAACCGGGTCGTTCCTGTCAGAATATTCCCGCGGAACGGTGGTCGGGCCGGGGCCACATCGTTGCCGGCAACGCCTGTCACGCCTCGGCGACTCTTGCGTGGATGAGTGGCCCAATTTCCAGTTTCAAGCGGGGAACGAGCACCATTCCCAGAACGAACAATGCAATCCCCACGATTGTCATCAGGATCCCCTGAAGCCGCGAGTGGAGCGCGGCGAGCAATGTCAAAACCAGCATCAGCGTAGCCGGTAAGACTGTAACCAGGAGCCCTCTGCGCAGGCCCATAATCGTTGCGGAGCGTGTCCCGATGATCAGCAGCACCGCCATGGCTGACGCCATGATCGCGGCGTTGAGCGGCATGAACTCTTGGGCAAAATACATCAATGGATAAGCCCCCGTGAACGTTCCAAGCAGCAGCAGGAGCATCCAACGGTCAATGTTCTGGATATTGAAGGCGCGCGCGAAAAGCCCCAGCACCAGCCCGAAAATGATGACGCTACCCGGGGCGAGCCAGGTAAGCTCCCCCAATCGATCAATCGGCGCAATGCCGAGCACGTCCAGTGATATTGGCCGGCCTAACAGCAGGTTCTTATAATCCCAGGTATAGACAGTTTGCCGATTGCCTCGGACGTACTTGGTCGGCTGGAGGGACAACTCCAGCATCCGCACATCCGAACCGATGGCCGTCAGATCGATGTGAAACAAGTCCAGAACTCCACCGGGCGGCGGTTGGAGGTTGTAGAGGCCCTTGCCGACAGCCGAGTAGGCAATGGTCATTGAAGTGGGTTCGGCGGGCAGCGTGCCGTACCAAACCAGCTTGCCGTCGCGGATTTCCACCTCACCCGGTTGTGAGTTGACGGTCACCTCGAGATCAGCCAGCGAGATAATCTGCGGCGGCAGGGGAAGAAGCACTTCGCACTGGCCTTTCCTGTCCGGAGTGAACGCTTGTATTGTCGCAGTGAGTTGCGCGGTGTAGATTGATTCTGGCTGATAGGTGCCCACGCTCAAGGCCGGTTTAAGCGACACCGTCACGGCGAAGCTCTTGATAGTAGCAAGAGGTCGCTGAGGCACTCTCCCCTGGGCAGCTCTCGTTGGCTCCTGTCTTTCTGACGGGTTCGGAAGGGCTTCACTTGTTCTCAGGCCGCTTCTTAACGCGCGTTTCTTAGCTGTGGACAACGCAGGCAACAGTAACGCCGCCAACAACGCGATCACGGCTATGACGACCAGGAGTTCAATGAGAGTAAAGGAGTGGGAACGAATCTTCATGAATCACCTCGGCAGCTTCATGAGATCGTTCTGAGCATAGCTGCTGCCAATGAAATGTTTCGTTGGAAAGCGCGAGATCCACGAGCGCCGCAGGCAAGCCACGAGTGATTTCCACGCCAAATGCGTCAATTTCACGCATCTGTGTCCCGGTGGATCTGAACCGTCTTGATCCCTGCAATCTCCTTATTTTCTGAAGAGCCAGAGGACGAGCGTGAGGAGCAGACTCAGCAGGATGCACGTAACGATAGGAAAATGGAAACTGAAGTTTCCTTTCGAATAGTGAATATCTCCCGGCAGCCGTCCCAGCCAGCCCTTGCCGACTGCTGACCAGAGCAGTGCACCAACCGCCGCTATTAGCAGCCCAATAATTAAAAGGAACTTACCGAGCTCATTCATCCCGATCTTCTACCGTATCATTAAGCGCATGTTTTCAAAGCCCCATTAAGTGTAGGAGCCGACGTAAGGAGGCTCTGATCAATCTTGGATTTTGGAGATTGGATTTTGGATTTTCAGTCAGAGCCTCCTTACGCCGGCCCCTACAATTCTCAGACAGGCCTTAAGCCGTGGCCGTTGCCGCCACCGCCTCAGTCAGCCTCTCAAAGCTTTCCTCGATAAAGGTGGTCCCCTGGATCCGGGCCAGTTTGCTGTACAAACCGCCTAAGGCCACCAGCTCTTCGTGCGTGCCGCGCTCGATGATTTGACCGTAACGCATCACCAGGATTTGATCCGCCTTTCGAATCGTGCTCAGCCGGTGAGCAATGACAAAGCTGGTGCGATTGGCCATGAGGCGTTCGAGCGCTTCCTGGATCAGCCTTTCAGTGGCGGTATCAACGCCGGCGGTGGCCTCGTCGAGAATCAGAATTGGCGCATTCTTCAGCAGGGCTCGGGCGATGCTCACGCGCTGCTTCTCGCCAACGCTGAGCTTTACGCCGCGTTCGCCCACCCGCGAATCGTATCCTTGCGGCAAGCGCGAGATGAATTCATGGCAATTGGCTGCACGCGAAGCGGCGGCGAGATCTTCCTCGGTAGCCTCGATCCGCCCATAGAGAATGTTCTCCCGAATCGTGCCATTGAAAAGGAAGGCCTCCTGGCTGACGACGCTGATCTGCGAGCGCAGGGACTGAAGCGAGATGCCGCTGATGTCCTGACCGTCTATGGCGATGCGACCGGAGCTCAATTCGTAGAAGGCTGGCAGCAGGTTGACGAGCGTCGATTTGCCCGCGCCGGTAGGGCCAGCCAGCGCTACCATTTCGCCGGGGCGGGCGTGGAGGCTGATATTGCGCAGGACGACGCGGTCGGGATAGTAGCTGAAGCCGACGTTTTCATAGACCACGTCGCCGCGAACCGGTTCCCGGAGCGCGGAATTCAACAACGCCGCGGGCCCGGCGGGGTGGACCGGAAGGGCGCCGCTCCCCGGCGCCCGCAACACCCCCACAGGCAGGGGGAAGGGGTTCGTCGGCCCGCCGTCTGGTCTCGGCGCC
>JACXTT010000240.1_pt1 | contig 90128 bp, 80 predicted proteins | sample 9270951 | NCBI WGS metagenome assembly JACXTT01 (sample SAMN15532306, study PRJNA645909) | rock metagenome | isolation source: weathered quartz diorite | place: Puerto Rico | collected 2017-06-21 | reverse complement strand
ATGGCCGGTCCTGGACAAGCTCCTCATTCCTTGACAGGATGAGGGCCCGAGCCTATGATACCGGCGTTTCTCGGAGGGCGATGAGGATGGGGTTGGCGTCCGCGCCAGCGCGGGGAGGCTGTTCGCCGCGGTGGCGTTGGCCATGGGGCCCGCCGAGCGGCTTGCGGCGACAGATGAGTAACCGGTGGGTTCGTTGACCTCGATTGATCCCCAGGCGTGGAGCCGGTTCCTGCTCGTGTTCCTGCCGATTTTCGTGGCGGTCGATATCCTGGGCGTTCTGCCGACGTACTACGCGCTGACCCAATCGTTGACCGTCGAGGACAAGCGGCGCGTGGCGGCGCAGTCGGTGTTGACCGCGTTCTCGGTGACGGTCGCCTTTATCCTGTTGGGCCAGGGGACCTTTTCCATCCTGGGCGTGAAGGTCGAGGACTTCATGATCGCGGGCGGGATCCTGCTGCTCGTCTTTGCCATCGGCGATCTGCTCCGCGACGGCACGCGGTCCGCCGCGCCGAAGTCCGCCCTGACGTTGGGGGTGGTGCCGCTCGGAACGCCGATCATCGCCGGGCCGGCCACGTTGACCACCTCGCTGATGCTCATGGGAACGTACGGCTTTTGGTTGGTGATGACCTCACTGGCCGTCAATCTCGCGTTGGCCTGGATGGTCGTGCGTCACGCCGACCGCGTGATCCGGCTGCTGGGTGTCAACGGCGCCACCGCGATCGGGAAGGTCTTCTACCTCCTGCTTGCGGCGATCGCGGTCAGCATGATCCGCAAAGGACTGATGGGACTGGCGGGAGTGCCGGCGCCGTGACGCCTTCGGGGGCATAAGATGGAACCGGTCGCAACCCACCAGGGCCGGGTCGGGCCGTTCCCGATCACGCCCGCGCAGGTCTTGGTGCTGTGGTTTGCGGGGGTGGCGGCGGTGGGGACGGTGTGCCTCTCCCTGCCCATCGCGTCCGCGCCCGACCACCACATCCGCGCCGTCGATGCCTTCTTCATGGCGGTGTCGGCGGTCTGCGTGACCGGACTGACGGTCAAAGACCTCGCGACCGATCTGAGCCTGGTGGGCCAACTCATCATGCTGGGTCTCGTCCAACTGGGCGGATTGGGGTACATGGTCTCTTCGACCGTGATCATCGTCCTCTTGGGAAAGAAGGTCGGCATCAAGCAGCGTCTGGTCATGCAGGAGGCCCTCAACGTCGTGACCGTCGAGGGGGTGATCCACCTGTTGCGCGGAATCTTGTGGATCACGGCCGTCGTGGAGGGGATCGGGGCGGTGATCCTGTCGATCCGGTTTTCTTTCGACTTCCCATGGCCGCGCGCGATCTACCTGGGCGTATTCCACGCCGTCACGGCGTTCAACAACGCCGGCTTCTCGCTGTTCTCGACCGGCCTGGTCGCTTACCAGCGCGACCTCACCGTCAACCTGGTGGTCACGACCCTGATCATCACGGGTGGCATCGGCTTCATCGTGTATCGCGACCTCCGTCGATTGTTCAGTGGCCAGACGTTTCGTTTGACCGTCCACACCTGGATGGTGCTGACGATGACCGCCGGGCTGATCGTCGGCGGGACCGCGCTCTTCTGGGCGCTGGAGGCGGCCAACTCTGCCACCCTCGGCGGGCTGCGGTTGACGGATCAACTGATGGTGTCGTATTTTCACGCCGTGTCGGCCCGGACCGCCGGCTTTAACACGATCGATCTGAGTACGAGTACCGGCGCGGCGCTGTATCTCTTGATCCTGCTCATGTTCATCGGCGCCTCGCCGGGTGGCACGGGGGGCGGGATCAAGACGTCCACGTTCGGGACGATGTTGATCGGGTTGTGGGCGGGCATTCGGGGTCGCAGCGACGTCACCGCGTTTCATCGCCGGATGCCGCAGGAGACCGTGATCCGAGCGTTTTCGGTCGCCCTTCTCGCGTTCTTCCTGACGACTGGCATGACGCTGATCCTCCAGGCGAGCGAGGGACGGGATTTTCTCCGCACGCTGTTCGAAGTCACGTCGGCCTTCGGCACGGTGGGGCTGTCGACCGGCGATGGCGGCGTGTTGAGCTACACCGCGTTATTCTCCGACTTCGGGAAGCTGATCATCATGCTGACGATGTTCATCGGGCGGATCGGTCCGTTGACGGTCGGCGTCGCGTTGGTGCGGGTGGAAGAAACCCGGCGATTTAGGTATCCTCCCGAACGAGTATTAATTGGGTAAGGCGCCGGTCCATGAATAGCCATCTACTGCGTTGCCGCTGCGCTTCCGGTGCTCACGTACGACACAGTACGCTCCGCTCCGGTTCACAGGGCGCGCAGCGCGCGCCCGTCGAATATGTACACGGGCCGACTACGTCGGCCCTGGGCGTCTTGTATCTGACCGTTCCTGAACAGGCTCGCCATGTCGGCGTCTGAGAAGGTCAAAGTTAGGAGCATGTGATGGCTCGCCAATTTGCGGTGATCGGGCTCGGGCGGTTTGGGTATAGCGTCGCCGAGACGTTGATCAAAAAGGGCTACGAGGTTCTCGCGATCGACAACGACGAGGCGAAGATCGAGGCGGTCAGCGATTTCGCCACGTACGCGGTGCAGTGCGACGCCACCGACGAGCGGGCGCTCAAGGCGGTGAGTGTGAAGAACGTCGACGTGGCCGTGGTCAGCATCGGGGAGAACATCGAAGCCAGCATTCTCATCGTCATGACTCTGAAAGAGTTGGGGGTCAAGCAGATCATGGCGAAGGCGGTGACGCCGTTGCATGGGAAGATCCTCGCCAACATGGGCGTCACCGAAGTGATCTACCCTGAGCGGGACGCGGCGATCCGCCTTGCCCACCGCTTGATCGCTCCCAACGTGTTGGAGTATCTCGAGCTGGCGCAGGGGTACAGCATCGAGGAGATCGAGGTGCCGGGTCAGTTCGTGGGCAAACCGCTCAGAGATGCCCAGATCCGGACCACCTACGGCATCAACGTCATCGCGATCAAGCGGCGGGTCACCAAACTGGTTCGCGGCGAATGGCAAAACGTCGAAGAGATGAACGTCAACCCCGATGCCGAAGACATTCTCCAGAAGGGGGACGTGATGGTGATCGTGGGGAAGGAAGAAGACCTCGACCGGCTGTCCAAACTCGGATGATCACACATCGAAAAAGTTCAATCCGTTCAAACGGTTCAAGTCGTTCGAATCGGGCGGCTCGAACCTCGTGAAGGTATGAGACGCGTCCCTCCCCTTCTAGGCCTATCGGCCGTTCCTCGCTTAGGTCCTTTAGCCGCTTGACGGTTTAAAATTGAACGTGTTACAACCTCCGCTCTAGCAGCGTGTCCGGTATCTTGCGGGTCATCCATGACGACCAGTCCGGAGTTTTCGGCGTACCTCGCTCACTACGCGCCGATCGTGGTGTTCATCGCGATCGGCGCGGCGTTCGGGGTCGGTACGCTCGTGCTCAGCTTTGTGGTGCATCCGAGGATCTTTTCGTCGGAAAAACTCTCGGCCTATGAGTGCGGGAGCGAGCCGATCTCCGACGCGCGGATGCCGTTCCCGGTCCGGTATTACATCATCGCGATGCTCTTCGTCATTTTCGACGTCGAGCTGGTTTTCCTCTATCCCTGGGCGGTGGCGTTCGACAAGATCGGTCTGTTCGGTTTGATCGAAATGATTATTTTCATTGCGTTGTTTGTCGCCGGTTATGCGTACGCGTGGCGGAAGGGGGCGCTCGAGTGGGATTGATCAATATCGGCTCGGGAAATGCAGGGGGGAAAGACGGCGACGTCGGAATGGTGACGCTGACCCTCGAAAAGGCCGTGAACTGGGCGCGGAAGGGATCGCTCTGGCCGATGACGTTCGGGTTGGCCTGCTGCGCGATCGAGATGATCGCCGCCGTGTCATCCCGCTACGATATGGATCGCTACGGCGCCGGCGTGTTTCGCGCGTCGCCGCGGCAATCCGATCTGATGATCGTCGCTGGTACCGTCTGCCGGCGGATGGCCCCGGTGATCCGCAAGGTGTACGACCAGATGCCGGAGCCCAAGTACGTGATCGCGATGGGATCGTGCGCGACGTCCGGCAACATTTACAACAGCTACGCCGTGGTCCAAGGCGTCGATCGATTCGTGCCGGTCGATATTTACGTCCCCGGCTGTCCCCCTACGCCCGAGGCGCTGTTCGACGGCATCCTGCGGTTACAGGAGAAGATCATGCAGGAGCGGGTCTTTGTCCAGCGCGAAGCCTACGGAGCAATCAAGGGATGAGCCTGTCCAGGAAGGGCCATCTGCGGCGTTGTCGCTGCGCTTCCGGTCCTCACGTACGACTCAGTACGCTGCGGTCCGGTGCTCGCTCCGCCTTGCATCTGGCGCCTCCTGAACAGGCTCGGAGGGGCGTTCGCCCCTCCAAGACTTTAACGGCATAGTCATGAACACGGTCGCCGAGCAGATCAAAACAAAGTTTCCTGACGCGTTCGTGCGCGCTACGGAGTTTCGGGGCGATCTGGCGATCGAGGTGAAGCGGGAAGGTTTGCTGGAGGTCTGCCGCTACCTGCACGACGACCCGGGGATGGATTACGACTACATCGTGCACGTCAGCTCGGTCGATTGGCTCGGCGAGCCCGTGCGTTTCGAGGTGGTGTGGGAGGTGTATTCCGTGATCCGCCGCCACCGCATCCGTATCAAGACCCGCGTGCCCGAGTCCGACCCGGTGGTCGAATCGCTGACGTCGCTTTGGAAAGGCGCCGAATTCATGGAGCGCGAGGTCTACGACATGATGGGGATTCGGTTCGCCCACCACCCCGATCTTCGCCGAATCCTCATGCCGGACGAGTACACCGAGGGGTATCCCCTCCGCAAAGATTTCCCTCTCGCGGGCAAGGGCTGGCGCGACACGTTCGAGTTTATCGACGGCGGGAGTGTCACTTTAGATGTGGGGGCCCGTCCGGATAAGGCAAGCCGGTCCTCCGATGCCCCCACGCCCCCGGCCTCTCCCGGCGGAGCCGGGACCCGGCCGTCTGCGGCCCCGGATCCGGGACGGTAGGATGTCCACGACGCCCGCCCAAGCTCCGGTCTTCACGCAGAAGAAGCTGCCGCTGCTGCGGACCGAAGAGCTCATGCTCAACATGGGGCCGCAGCACCCCAGCACCCACGGCGTGCTGAAGGTCGTCCTCGAGCTCGAAGGCGAGCGCATCATGAAGGCGACGCCGGTGATGGGTTTTCTGCACCGGGGTGTCGAGAAGCTCGCCGAGGACGGGACGTACCACCAATTCATTCCGCACACCGACCGGCTGGATTACGTCTGCGCGATGTACAACAACTTTGCCTATGTTCGAGCCGTCGAGAAGCTGCTCGACCTGAAGGTGCCCGAGCGGTCGGAGTATCTGCGAACGATCGTGGCCGAGGTCCAGCGCATCATCGGGCACCTGTTCTGGCTCGGGACCCAGGCCCTCGACATCGGCGCCATGACCGTCTTCTTCTACACGTTCCGCGAGCGGGAGTATCTGCTCGACTGGTTCGACCAGCTCTGCGGCGCGCGGTTGACGACGAGCTGGTACCGGATCGGCGGGGTCGAGCGAGACGTCAGCCAGGACCTCATCGACCAGCTTCGCTACTTCATGAAGGAGTTCCCGCCGAAGATCGACGAGTACAACGTCCTCTTGGAGAAGAACCGGATTTGGATCGCGCGGACGAAGGGGATCGCGATCATTTCGGCTGAGGATGCGCTGAGCTTCGGCCTGTCGGGGCCGACCCTGCGCGGGTCGGGTGTCGAGTACGACCTGCGCAAAGCCGAGCCCTACGGCGCCTACGACCAGGTGGAGTGGAGCGTGCCCATCGGGGTCAACGGCGACACCTACGATCGGTACTGGATCCGGATCGAGGAGCTGAAGGAAAGCAGCAAGATCATCGCGCAGTGCCTGGACAAGTTGCCCGATGGGCCGATCATCGCCGACGTGCCCCAGATCGTGGCGCCGACCAAGGACCGCGTGTTCACCAACCTCGAGAGTATGATCATGCAGTTCAAGTTCTTCTCCGTGGGCTTCCCGATGCCCAAGGGAGAGATCTACTGCGGCACCGAGGCGCACAAGGGCGAACTGGGTTTTTACATCGTCAGCAACGGCGAGGGCAAGCCCTATCGCCTGAAGATCCGCGCGCCGTCCTTCATACACATGGGCGCGTTCGATCACATGTCGCGGGGGTACATGATCGCCGACATCGTCACCATCTTCGGGACCTATGACATCGTCATGGGCGAGTGCGACCGATGAGCCTGTCCATGAACGGCCATCTGCTGCGTTGCCGCTGCGGGAATCCCTCCTCACGTACGACACAGTACGCTCCGGGGGGGTCCCTTGCGGCGCCTTGCATCTGGCCATTCCTGAACAGGCTCAGCAACGAGAGTTCAAGATGAGCGACGAGCTAATTTCGATTGTCGACGAAAAGGCCACCGTCGAGCTAACCGTCGACGACGAGAAGGTTTCGGTGCCCGAGGGCACGTCGATCTACGACGCGGTCATCGGAATGGGTAAGACCATCCCGAGCATGTGCTACCACTACACGTTCAATCCGTTCGGATCATGCGGCGTGTGCCTCGTCGAGGTCGAGGGCAAGAAGGCCCCGGTGCGCTCGTGCACGTCGCCGGTCGTGGCGGGGATGATCGTCCGCGTCGACACCAAGACGATGTTCGACGCGCGCAAGAAGGCCGTCGAGAAGCACCTACAGACGCACCCGCTCGACTGCCCCGTGTGCGACGCGGACGGCCACTGCGAGCTTCAGGATATGAGCTTCAACTTCGGGATCACCCAGATCGGCGAGGTGAAGCAGAAGGGCTTGCCAGAGGATCGGCGCAGTACCGTGCTCGACTTCAACATGAACCGCTGCATCCTGTGCGCGCAGTGCATCAACATCTGCAAGGAAGTGGTCATGGTCGACGCCCTCCAGTTCTTCAAGAAGGGCGGCTTCACGCACGTGGTGGCCAAGAGCGACGCGGCGCTGGAGTGCGAGTTCTGCGGCGACTGCCTCGCGGTCTGCCCGGTGGGCGCGATCACGAACAAGTTTTCGAAGTACCTCTACAAGCCGTGGCAGCTCACGAAGACCGTGACCGCGTGCAACTACTGCGCGGACGGGTGCCAGATGCGGGTGGAGGTGACGGATAACACCGTGGTACGCGTGACATCGCTCCTGTCGTGGAAGGACAAGTGGGACGACCACGCGGCGACGGCCGATGGCCACGGCGGCTTGTGCGTGAAGGGCCGGTTCGGTTTCGCGTACATCAATAGTCCGGAGCGGCTCAAGAAACCGTTGATGCGCAAGAACGGCGCGTTGGCGGAGGCGTCGTGGTTCGAGGCGACGGCCGAGGTCGCCAAGCGTTTGAAGGCGATCAAGACGGCCCACGGCCCGGACGCGATCGCGGGGCTCATCACCGCGCGCTGTACGAATGAAGATCTGTACGCGTTCGGAAAGTTCATGCGGCAGACGGTGGGCACCAACCAGCTCGATTCGAGCGCGCGGTACGGCCACGCGAGCTACGTCGCCGCGATGGAGCACGCGTTGGGCGCGGCGCAACCGACCGTTTCGTTCCAGGACGTCACGTTCGCCAACGCGGTCCTGGTTGTGGGGTCCGATGTGACGGAGACCAATCCCATCTTTGCGCTGCGCATTAAGGACGGGCTCAGCAACTACCACGCCCAGGTCATCGTGGCGCACCCCGTGCGGACCAACCTCGCCAAACTCGCGCCGTTCCCCTATGCGATCAAGGTCGGGTCCGAGGGTGCATTCGTTCAGGGCCTCACCAAAGCCGTCATCGAAGAGAAGCTGGTCCCGCCACGGGTCGCGTCCGAACACGCGGCCGCCATCGCCGCGCTGCAAGCGGCCGTGGCGAGCCTTTCCTGGGAGGGACTGGCATCAGCCACGGGCCTGTCGCGCGAAGCGTTCGCCGAGGCCGCGAAGGCGTTTGTCTCGGGCGAGCGGCGTGTCATCGTTCTGGGTGAGCAGATCGTCAACCGATCGGACGGCTACGCCAACGTGTTGCGAGTGACCGACTTGATGTTGGCCACGGGAATGATCGGCCAGCCCGGCTCAGGGGTGGTCCGCCCGTGCGAGGAGAACAACGAGCGCGGCGCCGTGGCCGCGGGCGCGATGACCGATCGCCTGCCCGGAGGGTTTCGGTACGATGATCCCGCCGCGCGGGCTCGCGTCGCCGCCGCGTGGGGCGGCTCGCTGCCATCCGGTCACGCGACGCTGACGCAGATTGTGGATGGCATCCGCACGGGCCGGATCAAAGCCCTCTACGCGATCGGCGAGAATCCGCTCGGGACGCTGCCGGCGAGCGCGGGCGTGCGCGAGGCGCTGTCCCGACTCGAGCTGCTCGTCTCGCAGGATGCGTTTCTGACCGACACCGGCGCGATGGCGCACGTGGTCCTGCCGGCGGCGCTCTCGGCCGAAAAGGACGGGACGTTCCTGGACGGCCACGGCCAGCTCCAACCCGTTGTCCGCGCCCTCGACGCGAAGGGCGAAGCCCGTCCCGATTGGGCGATCGTGACTGAGATTGCGCAACTGATGGGTGCGTCGCTGGATTACACCGAGGCCGAGGAGATCCGGCGCGAGCTGCTGCAGATTGTACCCGCGGCGTTCGACGCCGGCACCGTTGCTCTGCGCGACGGTTTCGCGGGCGAAATCGCGTTGCGCTACGCGCAACCGGCGGTGGCGGCCGATGCTCCGTCGAGCGCGTATCCCTTCGAGCTGTCGCTGTACCAGGTTCTCTACCATTCCGGGAAGATGTCGACGCGTGACAAAGGCTTACTGGAGATCGACGCGAAGAGCCGGTTGCAGATCGCCGCGAAAGACGCCGAATCGCTGGGCGTGGTCTCGGGCGATCGGGTGAAGGTGTCGTCGCTGCTGGGATCAGTCGAGGTCCGTATCGACATCAACGGGGATCTCCCTCACGGGATGTGCCGGTTCCCAGAGCATTTCAACGACCCGCCGGTGAAGGACCTGTTGCCGATGCGGGTGGATCCGGTGAGCAACGCGTCGGCGTTCAAATCAGGTCGGGTGAGGATCGAGAGGGTCGCCCCATGACGCTCAAAGAGCTGTTCGACAAGGCGGTGCTGCGGGAGATCTTGGACGGGTTGAAGACCACGTTCAAGCACCTGTTCGTCAAGCCCGTCACGTTCCAATACCCGCACGAGAAACGAACGATTCCCGACGCGCACCGCGGCGCCTTGTGTCTCCTGCGCTACGACGACGGGGCCGAGCGATGCGTGGGGTGCGATTTGTGCGAGGCGGCGTGCCCTTCCCGGTGTATCAAGGTCGTCAGCGAGGAAGATCCCCAGACGCCGCTCCGACGGATCGCGACCGAGTTCTACATCGACATCACCAAGTGCGTGTTCTGCGGGTTCTGTGTCGAAGCCTGTCCCGTCAACGCGCTGGCCATGACCAAGATGTACGAGTACTCGACGGCCAACAAGCGCGACCTGATGTTCGACAAGCCGAAGCTCTACCAGATCGGCGACCAGTTGCTGGCCGACGCCAAGAAGTATCTCGTCGTCCACAACCAGGAATTGGACGACGAAGCGGCCGCGCAGTACCGGTACAAGTTCCCCTACGCGCCGGCGAAGAAGAGCTGACGGTCGGAATGAGCGTCGTCTTCTTCTATTACTTCGCGGCGGTCACGATTATCAGCGGCGTCCTGACCATCACGTTTCGTAGCCCCGTCCACTGCGGCGTGGCGCTCGTCACCCTGCTCCTGCACATCGCGGGGTTCTTCATCCTGCTCAATGCGGAGTTCATCGCGGCGGTTCAAGTCATCGTCTACGCCGGCGCAATCCTGGTCTTGTATCTCTTCGTGATCATGCTGCTCAACCTCAAGACCGAAGAACGCGTGTTTCACCGACGCTACGCCGTGGTCAGCCTTCTGATGCTCGCCATCGTGGGGCAGGTCGCGGTCCTGGTCCTACGTTCTCCCTACGCCGGCGTGTCGGGCACGGCCACCCCTGAACTCGTGGTCGCGGTGGGGCAGACCCGCGCGATAGGCATCACGATGTTTTCGGATTACCTGCTGCCGTTCGAACTGATCGGCCTCTACCTCTTGGCCGCGATCATCGGCGCGATCGTGTTGGCCAAGACTCCGGGGATACAGGAACGCAGAGCGCAAATGGAACCCGGGCCGGTCGGTACTTCGCGCGATGGCGACGGGGCAGACCCCGTAGCGGGGGTGACGGAACCCATCGGAGTGGGGGCGCACGGCCCTGAGGGAGGGCACGGCCACCCATGATCACGCTCACGCACTACCTCGTGGTCAGCACGATCCTCTTCGCGCTCGGCCTGATCGGCGTGTTAATCCGCCGGAATTTCATCATCGTCCTCATGTCGGTGGAGATCATGCTCAACGCGGCCAACCTCAACCTGGTCGCATTCTCGCACTATCTCAATTCGCTGACCGGTCAGATCGTCGCGCTCTTCGTGATCGCGATCGCCGCGGGCGAGGCCGCGGTCGGCTTGGCGATCATCGTCGTGATCTTCCGCGGCAAGATCGCGACGAACGTCGATCAGATCAATCTATTGAAATGGTGAGTGCTGAGGGGATGTGATGGCGATCGCAAACTGCATCGCTTATCAACGTGGGGCGCGAACCTTGAGGTCAGATCAGAGAGGTCCTGATTAGGAGATGAAGATTCGGCTACAGTGGGCGCCATTTCCGTTCCCCGGAGGATCATGCACCCTCGTCTAAGACGCCGCCTGCGGCCGATTGCGGCGGTCGTGCTCGTCTTCTTTTCCTGGTTTTCCATCGAGCCCTGGAACTACGCCCTCGCGGCGCAGGACCTGCCGACCACGCGCGTCACCTCTGCTGCGTCTCCCCCCAAGGCCCCCAGCGCGCCGGAAATCTTTGAAACGGATCTGAGATTCATCAAAGAGCAAGTGCGGGCGGCGCGGGAGGGCGAGGCGTTCCAAGCGCAGCTCGCCGGCCTGCTCAAGAACCTGGAGCAGGCGGTGGCCCAGAGCGGGCATGAGTTGGAAGCGACCCGCCAGGCCGTGGACCGGCTGGCACGGGCCATCGAGCAGGGGGCGCCGAGCCAAGAGGCGATCAAAATCCTTCACACTCAACGGCAGACCCTTAAGGCCGCGGTGGGCCAGGTCCGGCTGAACGCCTCGGGGATCGAGGGGCTGCTGCGAGGCATGGCTCTGCCCGCGAGCCTGAGCACGGATCAGAAACAGGCCAAAGAGGCCGTGGCGGGCCTCACGAAGACGTTCGACGCGACGCTGACGGCGATCACGCAGCGGGCGGAGCAGAAACACCAGTTCGATGTGCAGGACCACCAGGCGTTCCTCACGGCCAGCACGGAACTGGATCAAGGGCTCGCAGCGCTGCAAGCGCGGGTGCAGGTGTTGTCCAAAGAGGCCACGCCGGAGCGGCGGCGGGCACAGTTGTGGCAGGAGGCGTTTAGCAAGCGGGACAGCCTGCTCTCAACCGACAAAGCGATTCGCAAGGAGTTTGATCAGACCGAAGCGTTTTTGAAAGAGAAGGGGCTACCGCAGGAAATTCTGGATCGGCAGAAAGCCGCGGTCAGCGACTACGAGAAGAACTTCACTCAGCTCACGGGATACTTCGCGCAAGTGGACAAAGCCAATCGAGCCTACGTCTCCGCCACCGAGCGCGGCAACGAGGCCGCGTCCCAAGCCGCAGAGCGTGATCTGGAATCGAAACTCACGGCCTTCGATGACTTCCTCAAAGCCAACGTCAAAGATCCGCCGCACCAGCCTTTAGATCCGAACAACCTGCCGCATCGCACGCCGAAGCCGACCGACCGTAAACCGCGGCTCAAAAAAGAGGAATTCGCCGAATTCCAGCCCCAGATCCGTCTGGCCTACAACGGCGATCCAGCTACTCTGCTGCTCGCGCAGGCGACGACGGACCTGCCGAAACCGGAGGACTTGGCCGAGACGATCGAAGTGCAATTCACGCCGGAGATTCAGGCATTGGCCACGGAGTTGGAGCACAACCCGGTGAAGATTTACAACTGGGTGCGCAACAATATCGACTTCGTGCCCACATACGGCAGCATCCAAGGCGCTCGTATGTGCCTGCTGACCAAGCAGTGTAACGACATGGACACGGCATCGCTGCTGATCGCGCTGCTCAGGACCTCGGGAGTTGCTGCCAGATACGTCATCGGGACAATCGAGGTGCCGATTGAGCAGGTAATGAATTGGGTTGGTGATTTCACTGACGAGCGTGCGGCGCTGAGCTTCATTGCCAGCGGCGGCACACCAGTCACCGGCCGTATGTCCGGTGGCCGGGTGATCGCCGCGCAACTGGAGCACGTGTGGGTGGAAGCCTATGTGGATTACGTCCCATCTCGCGGAGCCGTACAGAATGAGAGTGACACGTGGGTTCCGATCGATGCCAGCTTTAAGACAGTCGCTACCGCACCCGGACTTGATATTGGGGAGATCAGCGGCTTCGATGCGCAATCGTTTCTGGCCAGTGTGCTTGCCAGCGGAACCGTGGATCCAGTCACAGGATCGGTTACGTCACTGGACGCCGCGACAGTCACCGGGCAAGCCGACACCATCCAGCAGGCGGTTTCTACGTATGTGACGGATCACCAATTGGCGGGCACGCTTGACACGGTTGCGGGCTCCCGAGTGATAGCCGTGCGTTCTCCACGCCTCCTCTTTGGCCATTTGCCGTATCGGGTCGCCGTTCGCGCTTCGCCGATCGCCGCGCTCCCCGATTCGATCCGCCACCAGGTTACCGTCGAATTATTTGATCAGGTTCAAACGCCAACTCTGTCCTACTCAACATCCCTCCCGGAGTTGGCCAGCAAACGGGTGACGCTGTCATATAGCGGCGCCACATCGGCCGACCAAACACTGCTCGACAATGCCGCTCAGTCGGGTGCGACCTCGCTGGCGGTTTATTTGATCAAAGTCGTGCCGCAGCTCCGGATCGAGGGGCAAATTGTCGCACGTGGCGTTGCCGAGGGGATGGGAACGCCGCAAACCGTAGCGATTCGATTAACCGGTCCCTGGGAGGGAGATCGCATACCCTTTCCGATCCGGGCTGGTGACTACGATGCCTTTGTGTTTAACCTCGCGAGGGCATCCCTCGACCACCTCAACGTGCGCGCTGCTCGGCTGGCTGATAATTATTTCACGGCGGTCGAGCAAGGTCTTGGGATACAAACCGGATCGCAGATCCCGACCGACGACCTTGTCGGCGAGGGTTTGTCCCAGAATCTACTGGCCTGGTGGGCCGAAAGGGATTTCTATGCCCAAGCGATGGCCAGGCAACAACGGGTCAATGAAGCGTACGCCCCATCACTCGGGCTCTCAGGTTCGCCACTCTCGACCTCAATGTTGTTCGGCGTGCCTCATCAGGGAACATACCGAGGTTTCCTGTTGGACATCAAGCGGGTCGTCACGCTGACTGAGCATAGTGCTGGCGATCAATCTGCGATGATCGCATACAACCTGGCCACAGGGATGATGGGTTCAGCGTTAGAGGGAGAGGTTCTTGCCCAGGTCCACACCCTTAAAGCCCCACCCGTGTCGGCGGCTGCCTTGTTGGCTGAAAGTAATCGGATCGGGATTCCGATTTATAAACTTACTTCCTCCAACGCGATGCAGATTCTTCCTCTTCTCAATCTGCCAGGTGCGTTGCTCACGGATATTAGCAACGCTGTCGCAGCAGGGAAGACTATTATTACACCGGGACGCCCGACGACAGTAGGGGCGTTTACGGGCACGGGGTACCTTGTACTCGATCCTGATGCGGGGACAGGTGGATACCTGATTTCTGGTGGCTTCGCGGGTGGTGGTGGCGAAACGGATCCCAGTGCCGTTGCCGTTGGCCAGATCCCGCCGAACCAGCAATTTCTTGGTTTCATAATACCCAAGGCAGCTAGTGCAGGAGGAACAGCCGTCGAGATTGGCTCGAAGGGCGAAGTTTTGGTTCGCCCTTTGCAGGCCGGCGGTCCGGCTGCGGGCGGGGGCGGAGCGGCTACTGGCGTTGCAGCGGCGACGGTCGCGGCGATTATTGCGGTGGCAGTCATCGTATCGGTCTTTCTGACGGCGGACGGGAATACCCAGGTAGCTCGATACCGAGATGCCATTGGCCGAACGATCAGCCTGGATGAGAGAAAATATGCAATCCATATCACCCCACATGCGCAGAGGGAGGGTTTTGATAGGTCAGATGTAGATAATTGTCTCCACGGGATTGAACCTGAACGAATTGAGGTTTGGTTGAGCGAAGGCAACTACTCTAAGGTGCCGAAAGGAGGCACCGCGTTGATCTGTGCACTGGCTCCCGAGAAGCCCGGTAAGGTGTTGTTTATCCCGATCGGCCCCAACTTTTATGTCGAAACGGCCTTTATCCCCAATGTCAATCCATACGATGAGTATAAGATCGTCGAGACTAGTTGGTATTTCATTTTGCAGGCGGTTACAGAGCGCTATACCCTGAGCCTCTTTGGGGATATTAGTGTCGACCCAGCCAAGACTTACACGATCAACGCAGAACGCCGGGCGGAACGCAAGTCTGGTTTTTGACGTAAGGAGCAAAAGTGAAAACAGTTGATCGCAGGTTTGTGATGAGAATGCTAGAAAAAGAGAGGGGCAAACCAGCCAAACAGATCGAGAAGGAAGCGGCCAATTGGGACCCGGAGTGGCCTGCTGGGACCGGCGAATTAGAGAGTTTCCTGGGGGCCAGCGTGGGTTATGCTCGAACTATTCTTGAGTACTTTCAGAGAACTCGGCCTGCATGTGTTACGAGAGAAGACATTGAGGAAATAGTTCGTCGAAATTCAAACAGAAAAGTCTTTACGCTCACGGATCCGGAGGTTGAAAGACATCGGAAGAGTGTTTACCTGATTTTTGATGTATACGAAGAAAGTGACGACCCCAAGCCCGGTTTCTGACTCAGGGGGGGCAATGAAAACTATTGATCGCCGATTTGTGATGAGAATGCTGGAAAAAGATAAAGGTAAGCCAGCTAAGCAGATCGAGGAAGATGCTGCCAACTGGAATCCAGACGAATGGCCTGCAGGAACCGACGAGTTAGAGAACCGGCTGGCGGCTGGTCAAGGCTATGCGAAAACCACGCTCGACTACTTTCATGGAAGGCGTCCTTCGAACATTACAAGAGAAGACGTCGAAGAGATATTTCGCCGAAATTCCGGCAGGACGCTTTTTATGCTTACAGATGCCGAAATTGAAGGGCATCGAAAACGTATACACCTTATTTTTGACGTCTATGAAGAAGTTGACTAGTCAACATGACCAGAACACGAACTGAACCTTCGTTTTGAAGGTGTTGTATTGAGAGGGAAGGAAAAGGTGTCAGTGGCCATGAGGCGTGCCGCACCCGAAATATGCCGGCCCAGGACCTTCAACCTCCACCTCGACGGCGAGGCTATTGTGGATCCAGTCAAGCCGTACTCCATCGACATGGTCGAGCATAAAGCCGTCGCCAACAGGCTGATGGATATCTGCCAATGAGGGAGGTCAATCGAGCCTTTGCCATGAGGATGATGGAAAAGCGGCTCGGAAAGCCCGAAAAGCAAATCTTAGAAGAAGCGGCAGAGGAAAGTGACGAATGGCCAATGGGGCGGTCCGAGTTCGAAACGCTGTTGCATGCCACCGAGACTTTTGCCAGACACACTCTTGATTATTTTTCGTACAAACGGCCTTCTACCATTACAAGAGACGACGTGGAAGAAATACGGTGTCGAATTTCTGGGATGAAGCATTTAACGGGTAAAGATAGGCCTTCTGATGCTGAGATCGAAGATGGTCGGAAGATGGTCGAAGGACAATTCATCTTGTTTTCGATGTCTATGAAGAAGTTTCGTGAACGGTGGGTTTTGTTGACTAAGCGATACCTTTGCTAGCGTTCTTTTGGTTTCTAGGTTCTACCGTGAGCCGTTCTCGGTGAAGACGATCGACCGGGCCTTTGCGATGAAGATGTTAGAGCGGATTTTTGGAAAGAGCCAACCTGAGATAGTGGATGAGGCCACGCGGGAGACGGGAGACTGGCCGATGGGCATGTCTGAATTAGAAGCCTCGCTTAGCAGCAAAGAACATTTTGCCAAGGCGACAATTGCTCATTTTCACGGCCATCGGCCCTCCGTAATTACGGACCAAGATATTCAAAGTATCAGATATAGATCTTCAGGGAGGATTTTCACTGACCTTACGCATTCTGAGGCTGAGCATTTTAGGATGGAGATTCAGCTTGTCCTCGATCTGTACGACAATGAACCTTGAAAAAGCTCGGTCCGTATTCTTACGAAAATGCTCGATAGCGTGATATTGGGGAGACCGGCGCTGGGTGCTTCCTTGGGAAGATATCTGAATAGAGTGTGGACAGACCGCCGACTGACTCTAGGCCGCTACCATCATGCTCCAATAAGGTGGCATTGGACTGCTCTTGTCATAGGCGTTGGTGTGTTACTGATGACCATGCTGGGGGGCTTGCAGATTTTGGCCCTGGGATGCGCATATTTCTTCTTGCTTCTTTTCCACGAAATCGGGCATGCCTTTGTCGCCGAACATTTCAGACGCGAGATTCTTGCTATCGACATCTATGGTGTGATTGGGGTGTGCAGTTACGAATACTATGAGGACCCATATGAGGAGTCGGCAATCGCATGGGGTGGCATCCTTGCACAGCTGATCGTGTTGGTCCCAGCATTGTTGGGTTTATTCTTTCGTATCAATCTGGTTTCTGATGTTCTCAACGTGATATTAGTAATGTTTTCATATTTCAACATAATGTTGATCATTATCAACCTCGCTCCGGCCAAAGGGCTTGATGGTTATAAAGCCTGGGGAATTGTCCCTCATTTCTACCATCGAAATAAGAAACGCTGGTACTGATATGTCGCAGCACTTACTCTGTGGAGGTGTGTTTGCTTTTCTGGTATTCGGGACGTCGTTAGCCAACGCCCAGATGCCAGAGGTCGCTAACGGCGTCTCGTACCTCCGCTCTGCACAAAATTCCGATGGCAGTTGGGGATCCAATACCACGTCGTCCGCCGGAATTATCCCCACGACTGCTGCTGTTGTGGAAACGTTGCGCGTCTTAGAGCCGGGTCCGTCGCCGCAACAAGTAGCCGGAAGAAGTTTCTTGTCCAGTCAGTCCTTGGATGAAACCGAACTGTTGGCTCGCCGCACCCTGGCCTTACTCGGAACTAGCTCGGCGGTTCCATCAGATGCAGGTAGGCTACTCGAAACTCAGAATCTAATTACACTAGCAAGTTTTTCGAGCGACGGTGGCTGGGGCGGATCTGGTATGTTTGGAAGTACCATCCTCGACACAAGCCTGGCCTCGGTGGCCCTTGCGAGTGTGGGGACTACCGGGTCGTCGCCGTCCCTGCTCTCAGCAGCGGGTTACTTACTCGCTGTTCAGAATGAGGATGGCGGTTGGGGGCTTGCATCGGGAAAAGCCAGCCGGGTGTACGATTCGTCCTGGGCAATGCGAGCCTTACACAGTCAACCGGGCCTGGGGACGGACGCGCTGTCGAGGGCCGTTCTTTATCTGCTCGGACAACAACGGGCTGACGGATCGTGGGACACGGTTGCAGATACGGCGTCTGCGTTTCTGGCATTGGTTCCAACCAGTGCGAGCCTGAGCGTCAAACAGGCTGCCGTTAACCATCTTTTGTCCCAACAAGATCCCGATGGCTCCTGGTCCCAAGACCATTATGCCACAGCATTGGCTCTTCAAGCCTTAGCCAGAGTCAGACCCAATCTCGGTATCTCTTCCACAGATCTCGCTTTCGTGCCCCTGATTCCCCAAGACGGTCAGACCGTGACGATCACTGCTACGATCCGCAACACCGGCCTGCAAACTGCTTCCAACGTGGTCGTCCGCTTCTTCCTCGGCGACCCCAACGCAGGTGGTATGCAGATCGGGACCGATCAACTCATCGCGTCAATTCCCTCAGGCAGTTCGGCTCAGGCCTCGATCACCCACACGTTCACCGGCACCGGCGGCCGCACCATCTTCGTGCAGGTCGATCCCGCCAACGTCATCGCCGAAACCTCGGAGACGGACAACCTGGCCTCCAGCCGCCTATGGGTAGCTACGCCGCCAGACTTGGCTGTTTTCACCGCGGACCTATTGCCCTCGACCTTTACCCCCACGCCCGGTGTGGCCTTTACCTTGGCGTACACCGTCCGCAATCTCGGTGAGGCGAGCGCCGGACCGGTGACCGTGGCCGTGTATGACGGCGATCCCACGGCGGGTGGGGTGGTGCTCACCACGCAGGAGCTCTCCGGTGTCAGCGGGGCGGGGAGTCGGACCAGCACGGTGGGCGTGACGCTGACCTCGGCGGTGGCGCACACCTTGTATGTGGTCGCGGACTCGGCCCATCAGATCACCGAGCAGTCCGAGACCAATAACCAGGCCTCGGTCACCGTGCAGGTCGGCGCCACACCCATGGCCGCGGACCTTGCCGTCTCGCCAATGGATATCATGTTGAGCCCGGCCCGGCCACAGAGCGGGGAGAGCGTGCAGGTCACGGCGCGCTTCCGCAACGAAGGCACTGAAGCGGCGTCCCATGTCACAGTCGAGCTGTTCGACGGCGCGCCGGAGTCGGGTGGGACCTTGCTCGCGAGTGCCACGCGATCGCTCGCGCCGGGTGAGGAGCAAACCCTTGTCGGCAATTGGACCGCCACCGCGGGGATCCACGACCTCTACGTGGTGCTGGATCGTGCCAACCAGCTCGTGGAGATCAACGAGACCAACAACCAGGCTATGCTGCGCGTCATGCCGGATCTGGTGGACCTGCTGGTCTCGGCCACGGACCTGGCATTCACGCCGGCCCACCCGGTCATCGGCGACCTCGTGACCTTGACGGCCATCGTGCGCAACCTGGGCATCCGCGAGACCGGGCCGTTCAATATGGCGCTCTACGATGGCGACCCGGCGGCGGGCGGGGTGCTGCTGCACGCCGCTCCGGTGTCGAACCTGCTCGGGGATGCGAACACGACGTTGACCTATCCCTTCACCGCCGAAGCGCGGACGTATCGCTTCTACGTGGTCGCGGACGCGGATGGGCAGGTCACGGAGCTGGACGAGGCCAACAACCAGGCCATGCGCTCGCTGCGGATCAAAACGCCCGGGGAAATCCTCGGTCCCGACCTGGTCCCGATCAAACTGGACGTGAACGGCGCGACGACGAATGGCCAGACGTTGGCGATCGGCGGCAGCGTGCAGGTCACGGTGCAGAACACGGGTGACGCGAAAATCACCACGCCGTCGTCGGTGCTGATCTTCGACGACACCGACCTCGATAACCGCTACACCGCGGGCGTCGATACCGTGCTCGGCACGGCCGACGCCACGCAGACCTTGTGGCCCGAAGGCGCCACGCTGGTGACCGTGCCGCTGGCCGGGGCCGTGCGCTTTCTCGATGCGCCGCTGCACGTGCTCGTGGACGCGGGCGACGCGCTGGCCGAGACCGATGAGACTAACAACCATGCGCGCTCGGGCGCGGACTGCGAAGTGAGACCGGCACAGCCGATCCAGCCGGTGGTGAAGTGGAAGCGGAACGACCCGTTGGCCTGGACCTTCCCGGCGTTCGGCTCGACCGCCGTTATCACGCCCCCAGTGGTCGCGAACCTCACCGATGACAATGGCGACGGGAAGATCGACGAACTCGATACGCCGGACCTCCTGTACCTCGTGCCTCACGAGGACTTTACGACCTATACCGGCTCCTACGGGAATGCGAGGATCTGGGCCGTGCGCGGCGATACCGGCACGCCCCTCTTCTCCATCTATGATCGTGACCATGCCCCCATCTATCCCGCCTATCTCGCGGTCGGCGATCTGGATCGGGATGGTCGCCCCGAGATCGTGGTGCCGCGACGAAGCTTCGGCGGGGACGGCCTGGTGGCGTATCGGCAGGATGGGACACTCCAGTGGGATAACAAGGCGCAAGTGATCGCGTGGAACCAGGCACATCCGTTCTATTTCGCCGCCATTCACGAGTCGTCGGTCCCTGTGTTGGCGGACCTCGACGCGGATGGCCGACCGGAGGTGATCGTCGGGACGACCGTGGTCAATGGCGACGGATCGATTCGCTGCGCTCCTGATTTTCGACTGGGGGGCGGGGAGGGCTCGTTGAGCGGGGGCTACGTGGACGCGCCGATCGTCGCGGATCTGGACCTCGACGGCCGGCCCGAAATCATCGCCGGGAATACGGCGTACAACGCCGATTGTACGATCAAATGGATCAATCGCGCGCTCACCGACGGGCTGAACGCGGTCGGCAACTTCGACGACGATGCGTATCCGGAAGTGGTGTTGATCACGGCGACCGGAACCGGGCAGCCCCCATTCAGCGCGCGGCTCTACCTCTTGGAGCATGACGGGGCGATCAAATGGGGGCCGGTGTATCTCAGCCAGTTGGAAGGTTCGCCCTATATCTGGCCGGGCAGTCCGCCGGTGATTGCGGACTTCGATGGCGATGGGCGATCCGAGATCGGGGTCCGCGCCGGCAAGACGTATTTCATCTTCGACGGCGCCGGCCATGTTAAGGGGACGCTGCCGTTTCCGTATCAAGGCTCCGGCTCCGCCATCGCGACCGCGCCGACCGTGTTCGACCTCAACGGCGACGGCCGCCCCGAGGTCCTGATCAACGATAACGGAGCGTTCCGGGTGTTCGATGGAGCCGGCGGCGCCCTCTTGTACACCGACCCGTTCGGCGAGCCGTCGGTCAACGCCTATCAAAATGTCGTCATCGCGGATGTGGACGGGGATGGGCACGCCGAAGCGATCGCGGTGGGCTATGGGGCGGTCGGCACCCACGACGGCCTCCGGGTCTACGGCGCCGCGAACCATGATTGGGTGCCGGCGCGCAAGGTCTGGAACCAACCCAGCTCCCACGTCACCAATGTCCATGACGACGGCACGATCCCGCCCTACGAAGCCCCAAGCTGGCTGGTGAACAACACCTACCGGGTGCAAGCGCCGGTGGGAGCCGTGACCAATCCGTATCTGACGGCCAATCTGACGGCCTCATACCTGCGCGCGGTACAGACCAGCGCGGGGGTGATGTTGACCGTGCGCGTGGGCAACGGCGGAGCGGTGGCGGCGGCCTCGGGCGCGCGGGTGGTGTGGTACGACGGCGATCCCGCGGCGGGCGGGGTCTTGATCGGCACGACGCAGACCACGCGCGCCTTGGCGCCGGGCGACTATCAAGACCTGACGTTATCCTGGATTGGGGCGAGCGTGGGCACGCGGACGATCGTGGCCGCGGTGGATCCGGACGGCACGCGGCCGGACTGTCAGCTCAACGACAATCGGGCATCCCTCGCGACCACGATCGTGCCGATCTTGCCGGATCTGAGTGTGGCAGGGAGCGATCTCCACGTCCTGGGGGCGTTGTCCGAAGGCCGGCTGATTCCCGTGCGTGTGACCGTGCACAACACGGGCGGCGCGGATGCGCCGAGCACCGCGGTCCGGCTGACCGTGGGCGATCCCACCCAGGGTGGCGCCGAAGTGGGCCGGGCCAGCCTGCCTGGCCTGGCGGCGGGCGCGAGCGCCACGGCCGATTTCGTGTGGGATAGCCTGGGTGCGACCGGCACCACCTATCTCTACGCGCAGGTGGATCCCGACCACGCGGTCAGCGAAACGAGCGCCGCCAACAACACCGCGCTCACGGTCGTGGACCTGGCCGCCCCCGCGCAGCCGGACTTGACCGTGACGCAGGTGACCGCGTCATCGTCCACCCCGCACGAAGGCCAACCCATCACAGTGACCGCAGAGGTGCGCAACCGGGGCGCTGCTGTGGGCGGCGTGGTGATTGCGTTGTCTCTGGGTGATCCGGGCGCCGGTGGCGTCGGCTTGGGCGCGCAGACTATCCCGACCCTTCTGGCCCACGGACAAACCACGACCGTGACCTGGTCGGTCGAGACCTTGGGCCGGTCCGGCACCCATGAACTCGTGGCGCTCGCTGATCCGAGTGCCGCGATTCCGGAGCTTGACGAAACCAACAATCGGGGCACGACCCCCCTCACGATCCTGCCCAGCGGGCTGGGCGTGGCGATCGCCACGAACCAGTCGTCCTACTCGGCCAACGAAGCGGTCAGCGTGACCGTGACCTTGTACAACTCAGGACCGGCGCGCACCGTGGACCTCGACGTCGTCGTGGAAGACTCGTCCGGCGTGTTGGTGCAGACCGTGGCCAATCACACGGGCCTGGCGCTGGGCGCGAGCGAGACCCGGATCATCCCCGGTCTGACGTTCAGCACGGGTACCACGCTCGCGGGCCCGTATCGCGTGCATGTGCGCGCACGCGAGACCGGCACGGTATCGGCGCAAGGCGTTGCGCCGCTGGCGATCCTTCCCGTGATCCGAGCCGAGGCGCGGCTCGTCGCGGACAAGCAGGCGTATTCGTCGCACGAGACCGTGACCTTGACCACGAGCGCAACCAGCCAAAGCCCCAATCACGTGTTGACGGGCATGACTGCGACGATTACCGTGACCGACCCCGGCAACGCGGTTCTGTTTACGGAGACGCGGTCGCTGATGGATCTCTTGCCCGTGGCGCGGTTCGAGCTCAAGAGCTTCTGGGATACGGGCGTGCAGCTCGCCGGGCTGTACACCGCGGCGGTGAGCCTCCAGGGTGCGGACGGCCTATCGGCCGCGAGCCAGACCGCGTTTGAGATCCTCTCGAGCGCGGCGCAGGCCGCGGCTCTCGCGGGGTCGATCGCGGTCGAGCCGCGGACTATTCTGGAGACCGAGCACGCGGCCATGGCCTATACGATCCAGAACATCGGCAACGAGATCGACTTGCCGTTGATCCAGGTCGAGGTGCTGGTGGTGGATCCGGACACGGAACAGCCGGTGCGCACGCTCACGGGCGAAGCGTCGCTCAATGGGCGCGAGGTCTATGCAACCACGATCGCGTTCGACAGTGCGGGCTTGGCGCCCAAGCCGTACCTGATCGTGCTGCGCGGCACGACCGCGGGCGTGACCCAGGCATTGGGCAGCGCGGGCCTGACGATTCAGCCCAGCCCCAACACCGCGCCGACTGCCGACGCCGGAGCGGACCAGCTCGGATTCGTGGGCCAATCGATCAGTCTGGATGGAACCGGGAGCCGCGATCCGGACGGGGATGCCCTCACGTTCGCCTGGCGGTTCGTCGCCGTCCCGACCGGCAGCCAGCTCACCGACGCAGCCATCGTCAACGCGACCACCGCCGCGCCGTCGTTCGTGCCGGATACAGAGGGGACGTACGAGCTGGGGCTGATCGTGCACGACGGTACGGTTGGCAGCCCCGAGGATCGGGTCTTCGTCTTCATCAATCCGCCGCTCGCGGTGGACCTCCATCCTGAGACCATCAACCTCAAGAGCCAGGGCGGATCCAAGTCGATGACCGCGGAGCTGGAGTCGCACGTGCTCTCGTCGTTTGCCTTCTTCACCGCGGCGGACGGCGTGACGGTCACCGCCTCCTTCACCCTGGAGACCCGGTATGTGGACGCCACCGGCGCGACCGTGGTCTTCACGATTCCGGCCGAGATGTTGCCGAGCGGCACCCGCGTGGAGGCCAAGGACAAAGACCGAAACGGTGCCGAGGACGAGTACGAACTGACGCTGAAATTCAACCGCGCCCTCTTCATCGCCGGCTTCACGGATACCACGGGACACCTCCGAATCAACCGCCCGACTGACGCGATCTCCACCGTGATCGGCAACGGTCTCGTCGTCGGCCACGATACGTCCAGGGTGCTCCCACCGAGATAGCCTATGCTCTCCGTCGTCCTCATCCCGCTGCTCCCGCTCCTCGCCGTGCTGATCAACGGCGTCTTCGGCCGGAGGTACCTCAAAGAGTCGGCGCACTACTTCGCCGTGGGCTCGGTCGCAATCTCGTTCGTGCTCTCGATTTCGCTCCTGATCGACATGCTGTCCGGCGCGCCGCCGATCGACGTCACCGTGTACTCGTGGGTCTTCGGCGGAGGACTCGACATCCCGATCGGGTTTCTCATCGATCCGCTGTCCTCGGTGATGTTGATGGTGGTGACGGGGGTCGGGCTGCTCATTCACATTTATTCGATCGGCTACATGCACGGCGACGAGGGGTACTACCGGTTTTTCACCTACCTCAACCTGTTCATGGTCTCGATGCTCCTCCTCGTGATGGGGAACAACTACCTCGTGCTCTTCATCGGGTGGGAAGGGGTAGGGCTGTGCTCGTATCTCTTGATCGCGTTCTGGTTTGAAAAAGAGTCGGCGACCAAGGCGGGGACGAAGGCGTTCGTCGTCAACCGGATCGGCGACGCGGGGTTCTTGGTCGCGATCTTCCTGATCGCGCAGCAGTTCGGCACGCTGAACTACGTCGAGGTCTTCGACCGCGCGCACCAGCTCTCGACCCCCATGGCCACGGCGATCGCGCTCTGCCTCTTCATCGGCGCGATCGGCAAGTCGGCGCAGATCCCTTTGTACACGTGGTTGCCTGACGCGATGGAGGGCCCCACGCCGGTCAGCGCGCTCATCCACGCCGCGACCATGGTCACCGCCGGCGTCTACATGGTCGTCCGCAACCACGCGATCTACGACCTCGCGCCGATCGCGCTGACGGTCGTCGCCGTGACCGGCGGCGCGACCGCGATCTTCGCCGCCACGATCGGTCTCGTGCAGACGGACATCAAGCGCGTCCTCGCCTACTCCACGGTCAGCCAACTGGGGTACATGTTCCTCGGCTGCGGGGTGGGGGCGTACGCCGCGGCGATCTTCCACCTCGTCACCCACGCGTTCTTCAAAGCCTTGCTCTTCCTCGGCTCGGGCAGCGTCATCCACGCGCTCGGAGGCGAGCAGGACATCCGCAAGATGGGGGGCCTCAAAGCGGAAATCCCCGTCACGGCGCTCACGTTTCTCATCGGGACGATTGCGATCGCGGGGTTCCCGCCGCTCGCGGGATTCTGGAGCAAGGACGAAATCCTGGGGATGGCGTTCAAGGGCGGTCACCCCGTCCTCTGGTTCGTGGGCATGACCGGCGCATTCCTGACGTCGTTTTACATGTTTCGCCTGTTCTACGTCACGTTCACGGGCGAGACGCGAATGGCGCCCGCAGTGGCCCACCACGTCCATGAATCGCCCTCGGTCATGACCGTGCCATTGATGATCCTCGCGGGTTTGTCGCTCCTAGGCGGGTTGCTCCTGGGCTTTCCGCCGGAGCAGGGCTGGCTGCACGACTTCCTCTCGCCGGTGACCGCGGGCGAGGGCGCGGAAGCGCACCACGGCTTCGGGATCGTCGACCTCGGGCTGATGGCCGGGTCGGTCCTGGTGGCGCTGGCGGGGTGGTGGACGGCGTACACCATGTACGTGCGCAAGCCGGAGCTGGCGCCCGCGTTGGCGGCGCGTTTCCAGGGTGCGTACACGTTGCTCTTGAATAAGTACTGGGTGGACGAGTTGTATGACGCGCTGGTTGTCGAACCCTCGAAGGGGTTGGGGCGCGCGTGGGGCGTGTTCGATCGGGTGGTGATCGACGGGATCGTCAACGGCGTCGGACGGATGACGACCGGCGGCGCGTGGCTCTCCACGTGGATCGAGAAGTACCTCCTCTACGGCTTCTTGAACGTGATCGGCTACAGCAATCACCTGGGTGCGCGGGTCTTTCGCCGCTTGCAGAGCGGCTACGTCCACCATTACGCCTTCATCGTGGTCGTCGGCCTCTTCCTGATGGTCTACGTCATCTTGTGGTGGCAGGGTGACAGCTTTTCCGGCCTGTTGGTGCAGCGATGATGCAGGAGATGTTTGCCGACCAGCAGATCGGACTCCCCCTCCTGACGGTCGTGACGTTCTTGCCGTTGCTAGGGGCGCTCGTCATCTGGGCGATCCGCGACACGGGCTGGGCGTGGCGGATCGGCTTGGGCGTGGCGGCCGCCGATTTCCTCCTGAGCCTGCCGCTGTTCTTCGCGTTCACCCTTGACTCGTCGGCGATGCAGTTCGTCGAGCGGTATTCGTGGATCCCCTGGCTCGGAATCAGTTACCACTTGGGCGTCGATGGAATCAGCATGCTCTTCGTCGTGCTGACCGCGATGCTGGGACTCCTGATCGTCGTCTATTCGCGCCATGTGATCACCGACCGCGTCAGAGGGTACCTCATGGCGCTCTTCGCCCTGCAGACGACGATGCTCGGCGTGTTCGTCTCGCTGGATTTGGTGCTGTTCTTCCTCTTCTGGGAACTCATGCTGATCCCATCCTATTTCATGATCCGGCTTTGGGGCGGCGAGGGCCGCGAGTACGCCTCGATCAAGTACGTGCTCTATACGTTGTTGGGCAGTGTGCTCATGTTGGTGGGGATTATCATCCTATTCCTGCACCATTGGGCGTTCGCCGATATTCACGGTCAAGGGCCTTCTTTCGATTTCTTGGATCTTCTGCGTACGCCGATGTCGCTCAAGACCCAGATCATCATTTTCATCTTTTTCTTTTTCGGGTTCGCGTTCAAGACGCCGTTGGTCCCGTTTCACACCTGGATGCCGGACGTGCTCCTAGCCGGTCCGATCGCCATGAGCGTGATCCTGGCCGGGATCAAGTTGGGCACGTTCGGGTTCGTGCGGTTCTCCCTCCCTCTCCTGCCGGACGCCTCGCGCGCACTGTTGCCGGTCCTCATGGTGCTCGGCCTCATCGGCATCATCTACGGCGCGTATATCGCGTTGATGCAGACCGACTTCCGCAAGCTCTTGGCGTACTCCTCGATCAGCCACCTGGGCTACGTGGCGCTCGGGATCTTCGCGTTGACGTACCAGGGCATCCAAGGCGGGATCATCCAGATGATCAACCTCGGAATCACGACCGCGGGGCTGTTTTTCTTTGCCGGCTTCTTGTGGACTCGCCGGCAGACGTTGACGATTGCGGACTTCGGGGGGCTGGCGAAGGGAATGCCGCTGCTCGCCACGTTTTTCCTGATTATCGTCTTCTCCTCGATCGGCCTGCCGGGCACGAACGGCTTCATCGGCGAGTTCTTGATCCTGTTCGGCGCGTTCAAGGCGCACTGGCTCTACGGAGCCGTCGGCGTGGTGGGCGTGATCCTGGGCGCGGCGTATCTCTTGTGGTTCTATGAGCGCGCGATCTTCGGCAAGGTGACGAAGCCGGCCAATGAGGACCTGCGCGACCTCAGCGCGCGTGAACTCGCGATCGCGCTCCCGCTCCTGGCGCTAATCTTTTGGATCGGCGTGTACCCGTCGCCGTTCCTGCACCGCATCAACGGTTCGGTCGAGACCCTGCACGCGCGCCTGAATCCCACGGCCACGATGGCCGCAGGGCTTCGGGCCGCGGCTAAGGGCGCGGTCGTCCCTCCTGCCCCGTCCGCAACCGAGGACCCGCGCTGATGCTCGACCAGCACCTCCTCTCGATCATCCTGTTCGCGCCATTCGTGGGGGCGACCGTCCTGATCTTCGTGTCCGGGGAACGCTTGACGCTCGTGCGCACCATCGCCGCGGTCTCGAGTTTCGTCTCGTTCGCCGCGTCGGTGTACCTGCTCTACGCGTTCGACTACGGGCGCGGCGGGTTCCAGTTTCTGGAACAATACGAGTGGTCCAAGGATCTGGGGATTTCCTTCTTCCTCGGCGTGGACGGCGTCGCGGTCCCGCTCGTGTTGGCCTCGTCGGTGCTGCTCTTTGCCGGGATCTTCGTCTCCTGGCACATCCAGGACCGCGCCCGGGAGTTCTACATCTTCCTCCTGATCCTGGCCTCGGCGACGATCGGGGTGTACGTCTCGCTCGATCTGTTCTTCCTCTATTTCTTCTATGAGATGTCGGTGCTCCCGATGTACCCGTTGCTCGGCGTGTGGGGGAGTCACACCAAGGGTTACCTGGAGATGAAGGACACGGCCAAGCGGGATTCCCTGGCCTTCATCTTCAACTTCGCCTCCAATAGCAAGGAATACGCCGCGATGAAGCTGACGCTGTTCTTGTCGGCCGGCGCGGTGGTGGCGCTTCTCGGTATTCTGCTCACCTATGTGGGCACCGGGCTCCACACGTTCAACTTACTCGAGTTGCGGGGACACGAGCAGCAATTCACGCCGTTTCTCCGTAGCGCGATCTGGCTCCTGCTCTTCTTTGGATTCGCCTCGATCGCGCCGCTCTGGCCGATGCACTCGTGGTCGCCGGTCGGCCACGCCGCCGCGCCCGCCGCGGTGAGCATGCTCCACGCGGGGGTGCTGATGAAGCTGGGCCACTTTTCGATCATCCGCGTGGGGTACTGGCTCTTCCCCCAGACGACGAAAGAATGGGCGGGCCTCATCGCGATCCTCTGCGTGTTCTCCATTATCTACGGCGGTCTGGTCGCGTTCTTCCAGCGCGACACCAAGTACGTGATCGGCTATTCCAGCTCAAGCCACATGGGGTATATCTTCCTCGGCATGGCGGCCTTGAACATGATCAGCATGACCGGCGCGGTTCTGTACATGTTTGCCCACGCGCTGGCCACGGGGATGCTCTTCGCCATGGCGGGGTTCGTCTACGACCAGACGCACACGCGGGATATCCCGTCGCTTGGAGGGTTGGGACGAAAGATGCCATTCATCATGGGGGCGTTCGTCATCGCCCTCATGGCCTCGGTCGGCTTGCCGGGGACGGTCAATTTCATCGGCGAGCTCATGGTCCTGGCCGGGAGCTGGGAGCTGTACCCCGTCCAGACCGTGATCGCCGTGGTCGGGATCGCGATCACGCTGGCGTACCTGATGCGGATGTTCATGGGGCTCTTCTTGGGCGAGATGGACCCCAAGTTCGCCCACGCCCACGACGCCAGTCCCATCATCGATCGCCTGCCGCTCCTGATCATGATCTTCGGCAGCCTGTATTTCGGCCTTTTCCCGACCCAGTTCATCGACGTCATCGGCTCCGGGGTGAGGCCGATTCTCGAACAGATCCACTCGGCGGGTGCCGTGGCCTCGGTCGGTGGCGGAGGGTAGCGCGTGGACTTCACGCTCTCGATCAGCGCCGCCGATCTGCTCTTGATGCTCCCCGAACTTTTGCTCACGGTATTGGCCTGCCTGGTCCTCGTCCTGGATTTCAGCTTCCCGAAGATCAGCAAGGCGACGCTCGCCTGGATCACCGTCGCCGGCCTCGTCGGCATCATGATGAGCCTCGTGTGGATGTTCGCCGCGGGAATTCAGGGCACGCTGTTCAAGGGCATGTTCGTGCTCGACGCGTTCGCGATCTTCTTCAAGATCGTCGTCGTTCTTTCGACGCTCATCGTCCTCCTGGCGTCGCTCGACTACATCAAACGGATCTACCTGTTCCGCGGCGAGTACTACATCATGATCATGCTGGCCGCGCTGGGAATGCTCTTCATGGCCTCGGCCAACGATCTCCTCAGTATGTTCATCACGATCGAGTTCTCCACGTTCGGATTCTACGTCCTGGTGGCGTACCTCCGCGAAGACGATCTGCGTTCCAGCGAGGCGGGGTTGAAGTTCTTCGTGTTGAGCGTGTTCACCGCCGCGATCATGGTCTTCGGGATCAGCCTCATCTACGGCGAAACCGGGACGATCGTGTTCCCCGAGCTGGCCCTGGCGCACCCGGTGTTGACCGGCGGTCTGGTCGTCGGGTTTCTCTGCGTGCTCGTCGGGCTGGGTTTTAAGATCGGGGCGGTACCGTTCCACAACTGGATCCCGGACATTTACCAAGGCGCGCCCACTCCGATCACGGCCTATCTCTCGATCGCGCCGAAAGCCGCGGCGATCGCGATCGTGCTGAGAATCTTTTTCTCGACGTTCGCCGAGTTCAAGCCCGAGTGGGTCTGGCTGCTGATCGGCATGGCGGCGTTGTCGATGACCTACGGCAACATCGTGGCGATCGCCCAGAAGGACATCAAGCGCCTGCTCGCATACTCCGGGATCGCGCAGATGGGCAACATTCTCATCGGGCTCGCCGCCGGCACGAAGATGGGCGGAGACTCGGTGCTCTTCTACCTGGTCACCTACCTCGTGGCCAACCTCGGGGCCTTTGCCGTCGTCATCATCTTCTCCAACCTGACCGGAAGCGATCAAATCGAAGACTACAGCGGCCTGAGCCGCCGGTCTCCGCTCCTGGCGGCCGCGATGCTGGTCTTCCTGCTCTCGCTCGCCGGCGTGCCGCCGCTCGCTGGATTCATCGGGAAGATCTACGTCTTCACCGCCGCGATGCACGAAGGATTGATCGCGCTGGTGATTATCGGCCTGATCAACATCGTGATCTCGATGTACTACTACCTCGTGGTCGTCAAGAAGATGTATATCGCCCAACCCACCGACCACCGCCCAATCCCCCTCTCCGCGCCGATGAAAGCCGTGGTATACGCGACGGTGACCGGAACGGTCGCGCTCGGCGTCTATCCCAAGCCGGTCATCGAGTGGGCCGTCGCCTCCACCCGCCTGTTCTCGCATCTCGTCGGGCCGTAAAGCTCCTGGTATGTCGTGGAACGAGAGGGAGCGGGTTGCTGCGCCACGCACGCAGGACACCGCAACGGCGCCTCACCTTGAGGGGCCGTCCGTCGCTGTGCCATAATGCCTCCGTGCGAAGGAAGTCGTGATGAAGCCCCCCCCCCGTTTGCTATTCGCCGTCTGCGTCGCGCTCGCCATGCTGGCTGCGGCCTGCCAAACCGTGCCGCTTACCGGGCGGCACCAACTGATGCTGATCGCGCCGGATGAGGAGCGGAGTCTGGGCGAGGAGGCCTACAAGAAGACGCTCAAATCGGCGAAGCTCAGCCAAGATCAAGCCGCGACCGACATGGTCCGCCGCGTCGGGGAGCGCATCGCAAAGGCGGCCAATCGGCCCGACTATCACTGGGAGTTCAATCTGGTCGATGACAAGACGCCGAACGCGTTTTGCCTGCCAGGGGGCAAGGTTGTCGTCTACACCGGGATCCTAGCGTTCACGAAGGACGAAACGGGTCTCGCCGTCGTGGTGGGCCACGAGGTCGCGCACGCCCTCGCCCGCCACGGCGCCGAACGGATGTCCACCGGTCTCCTGACCGATCTCGCCGGGAAGACGGCCGGTATCGTATTCGGTGGAGGCAATCCCCAGATGGAGAAACAAGTCGAGCAGGCGTTCGGCATCGGGAGCAATGTGGGGATCATGCTTCCTTTTAGCCGCCATCAGGAATCAGAAGCCGACGAGATCGGCCTGTTCACGATGGCCAAAGCCGGCTATGACCCGCGTCAAGCCATCGAATTCTGGCAGCGCATGGAGCAATCCAACAACGGCAAACCTCCTGAGTTCCTCTCCACTCACCCCAGCGATGAAACGAGGGTCAAGCGGATCGAGGGCTGGATGCCGGAAGCGCTGAAGATCTACGAGGCGCCGGCAAAGTAGCAAGATAAAAAGTGCCGGATCGGAGGCTCATTCGCTCGCGATAGGCTCTGGTCGGCCGTACCTCTTTCCGATTCGTTCCCTGTTCTCATTCCCTCCCGCCGGCGCTGATCTCTTGCGCATAGATATCGTAATTCGTCCCGCTGCGAGGGTCCTGCCACGCGATGATGGCCCCGCCGGCGCCATCTGGAATCAACTGGAGCGCGCCCTGGCTGTCGGCGGCGGTGGAAACGGCGATTCCGTCGGCCGGCCACAGCAGTAACCCGGCGCCGCTCACCCGTTGCGCGTAGATGTCGGAGGTGGTCCCACCGCGAGAATCCCGCCAGGCGATGATCGCCCCGCCATACCCGTCCGGGACCAGGTGGGGGGAGTATTGGTCGTTGGCGGCGGTGGAGAGGATTATCCCGTTGGCCGGCCAGATAGGTCCCCCGCCGCCGTTCACTCGTTGGGCGTAAAGGTCAAAGGTCGTCCCGCTGCGAAGATCCTGCCAGACGATAATCGCTCCGCCGGTGCCATCCGGAGTCAATTGGAGGGTGCCCTGGCCATTGGCGGCGGTACAAACGGCGACTCCGTTGCCCGACCACAGTGTGGAGCCGGCCCCGTCCACGCGCTGGGCGTAGATGTCGGACGTCGGACCACTGCGAAAATCCTGCCAGGCGATAATGGCCCCCCCAGCGTCGTCCGAGATCAATTGGAGATCGTTCTGGTTATTGACGGCCGTGGAGACGGCAATCCCGTTGGTCGGCCACAGCAGCGTCCCGGCGCTGGTCACCCGCTGGGCATAGATGTCGGACGAGGTTCCGCTTCGAAAATCTTCCCACGCGATGATGGCCCCGCCGGCGCCATCCGGAATCAACTGGAGTACGCCTTGGTTATTGGCGGCGGTGGAAACGGCGATCCCGTTGGCCGACCACAACAGGGCGCCGGCGCCGTCCACGCGCTGGGCGTAGATGTCGGATGTCGAGCCGCCGCGGAAGTCCTGCCAGGCGAGGATGGCCCCGCCGGCGCCGTCGGGGATCAACTGGAGCGCGCGCTGGTTATTGGCGGCGGTGGAGACGGCGATCCCGTCGGCCGACCACAACAGGGCGCCGGTGCTGTCCACGCGCTGAGCGTAGATGTCGAACGTGGTCCCGCCGCGAGAATCTTCCCAGGCGAGGATGGCGCCGCCGGTGCCATCCGGAATCAATTGGGGAGATTCTTGATCGTTGAGCGCAGTGGAGATGACGGCATTCTCCGGATTCTCTTTAGTCCACAACACCACCAGACCGCTCGGGTTGCTCTCCGCGCCGCCGCCCACCACCTTTACCGATCCGGTCGACGCCCCCGCAGGAACCATGGCACGAATCTGCGTGTCACCCCAGCTCACAATGTTGCCCGCAGCGACCCCGCCGATGATGAGACTGCCGCTCCCTTGGTTGCTCCCGAATCCAGTGCCGGTTACCCGGATCTCGCTCCCGACCTTCACCTCCAGCGGGTTCGCACTCGTGACAAAGGGACCAGACGGTGGGCTCGCCGACACCAAAACGTTCGCAAAGCCGGTCGCGATAAAACCGGCTGCATTGGTCACGTCAACGCTCAGTAGGACACTCCCGACGGTGGTCGACGGCGCGGTCCATGTGACCGGATTGGTGTAAAGGGAGCTCAGCCCACCCGACGCCACCTGCCAGAGATAGGTCAGGGCGCTCCCGGTGCCGCCCGTCGCGGAAACGCTCAAGACGACGCTTTCCCCGGGCTGCACGACCGCGGGACTCGCGACCAGGCTCTGGATCTCAACCGCGCTGGGGTTGGCGGGAACCGTCGGTGTTTGTGGCCCAGCCCCGCTGTTTCCACCGCCGCATCCTGTCAGAACAAATACCCCGAATAGGATCGTTGTCCAGTCAGCGGATGTGACTCTCATCTGCCCCTCATGTACTCCGGTGCTGTGATCTGCCCTAGCCCTGTTAATCGAACACATAAACCTCTCGAATTGTTCCCCACGGAGGCGGCCACCCCCCCCGAAAATGAGGCGCTTTTTTGACGCCAAATGAGTCACAAACGACGTTACGGATAGGCTACCGGCCAGAAGTAAGCTGGAAGCGAGACGACGGTTGGAGGGTGCAGACCGCCACACGGCATGGTGGCGGACTCCGAGCAGGAGAGCCAGTACCCCGCTTACAACGGTAGCTCGGTCTTCGACAGGTCCAGCGACAGTGCGGGAATCGGGGAACCGAGGACGGTGCGCAGGTTACGCCACTCGGAACCCGCCATATCTTTGCCCCACCGGACCGGTTGGGGCGTCAGGTCTGGATACCGGTACACGTCCAGCCGAGTGCCGTCGGTCACGAGCTTCACGGCGCCGTCCAGGTCGGTTCGGTATACTTTGGCGCCAAGGCGCCTGTACGCGGCGAGCATTTCGGGCGTGGGATGGCCGTAGGTGTTGTTGGCTCCCACCGACACCACCGCGACTTGGGGTGAGACGGTACGGAGGAACACCGGATCGAGCGAGCCGCGGCTTCCGTGGTGAGGGACCTTGATGACCGTGCTGTGTAGCAGATCTCGAGACGGCCCGGCGTTGACCAGCCACCGTTCGCCCGGGGTTTCCAAATCACCGGTCAGGAGCACCGAGGCCCGGCCGTATTCCACACGCAACACGATCGACCGGTCGTTCTCGGACATTGACCTGACGGGGACCGCGAAGGGCAGTGAGGCTAGCGGGTTCATCCGCCAGACTCTGGCCGCCCCGATCCAAACGGGGTGTTCGGCGGATCCGACGATCGATTCCGGGATGCGGCGCGAAGTCAACAGTTCGTCCAGACGCTGCGCCGCCCAGAGATCGGCACGTCGGCCGTTGGTCCACGCCTGCCCGATCGCGAACCGCTCGGCGAGAAATGCCAGTCCCCCGACGTGGTCGAGCTGGGGGTGACTGGCGACGAGATAGTCGATTTTCCGCACGCTCTGGTTCCACAGCATGGGCGCCACCACCGTGCGCCCCACGTCCAACTCGTGAAAGCGCTTGCCGCCGTCCACCACCATGACCTCACCCGAGGGGAAACGCACGAGGGCTCCGTCGCCCTGGCCGACGTCCAGGAAGGTGATCTCCAGTGACGCGATGGATCCCCAGCGCGGGATCCCGACAAACCAGGGGACGACGAGGAACACGAGCGCGCCGCCCGCGAGCCCCCGTTTCCATGGCGTAAGTCGTCGGTCTAACAGGGCCGCCAGCACGAGGTAGCCCACCGCGATCGCGGCCATCGGCGGCGCGGCGACGTAGAGGATTGCTGACGGCCAGGCGGCGAAGCCCTCGACCGTCCGAAGGAGCACGTCGAGCGCGAAGACGTTGAGCGATGCCAGCGGCAGGGTCGTCGTGTCGCCGATGGCCGCGGCCACGCCGGACAGGAGCCCGAGCGGGACGACGAACGCGCCCGCGAGCGGGATGATGATCGAGTTGGAGACGAGGCCGACCCAGTTCACCTGATTGAAATGATGCGCAACCAAGGGCGCCGTCCCGACTCCGGCTGCGACCGACGTCACGATCAAGAGCACGATCTTGGAGGACAATCGGGTCTTCCAGGTCGGGGGACGATCGCTGGGGTCCGCGACGAGTCGGGCCTTCCACCACTCCATGCCGAGGGCGATGCACAGGACCGAGAGAAACGACAGTTGAAACGACACGTCCCGGAGTGTGTGAGGATCCCACGCCAGGATCGCCAGCGCGGCGAGCGCGAGAGCGTTGAGGAGGTCGTCTTCCCGATGCAGCATGACCGCCAGCAGATACAGCGCGATCATCAGGAGCGCCCGCAGCGTGGCCACCTGTCCGCCCGCCAGGAGGGCGTAGAAGGTGACGGGCAGCAGGGTGACAGCGGCCGCCACTTGCGAGGGCGTGACGTGCAGCGTCATCCTCAGGAGCAGCCGTTCCGGCAAACGCAGAACAGCCCACCGCGCGGAGACGAAGATCACAAAGGCGATCAGCCCCAGATGGGACCCCGAAATAGACAGGAGGTGGACCGTTCCGGAGGCCATGAAGCGGTCGCGAAGCTCTGCGGTGAGGTATCCGGTTTCTCCGGTGACCATGGCGAGAAAAATCGGGGCGGTGTCCTTAGGCAACGAGGCGAGGGCGGCCGTTCGGATTCGTTCCCGCCATAGATAGATCGGATCCAAGATTGGCGAGGCCCGGTGCCCGATGCGGGCGACGCTGCCGGCTTTGAGCGTGGCGACGGCGACGACGTCTTGCCGTTCCAACCATTCGCCGTAATCGAAGAGGCCCGGGTTGCGAAATCCCCTCGGTGGATGGAAGGCGCCCGTTACGCGAACGGTGTCCCCATAGCGCAGGCCGTCAAGCACCGCGGGGGGACCGGAGAGTCGGATGCGCCCGTCCAAGGCGCGATCGCCCTGGGGCGTGTGGATCCGCAGACGCCCCGCGACGACCGAGGCCCAGTCGGGCATGTGACGGACGGGCGTCACCACCAGGGCCTCAACGGTTACCGGATCGAGCGTGATCAACGCCGGATCGGGCGAAGGCGGTGGCGTGGCCACGGTGTAGACCGCAGCGACGATGACGACAAGCCATTGCCGAGAACCGAGCACGAGCACGCGGGGGAGGGAACGGGCGACCAGACGTTGGAGCCCCCACAACGCAACCCCGAGCGATGTCGCGCCCAGGGGAAACGTGTCGGCCAACTCACCGAGCACGATGCCGACCACCGTCGCCAGGGCCAACGGGACGAGAGGCCGAGACAGTCTGGTGTCGGTGGAAAGCTGCGGGACGCCTTCAGGCTGAGCGGTCTGCGTCAGGTCCGCCGTGGGCACTCCGGAACCGGGCCTCAGCGGTTGTGGCAGATCAGGCAGAGGTCGCGGGCCGGAGCTCGGAGGAACGGGGGGTTGCCGTTGTCGTGCGGGTTATGGCAACTATCGCAGTGCATGACGCCATCCGATGTTCGCACCATCTGCAGGCTGGCCAGATCGGTGGGTTCAACACCCGGGGGGATGATCAAGAGGTCTGAGGTCGGCCCGGTCGGAAGGACGAGTCCTTCGTCGCGCAGATCCGGAAGAGACCAATACCGGTACTGGTTGACGATCGGCCGGTCTGCCCTGAATTGTCCGTTGGCCCGCCGTGGATAGGAGATGTTGTACGGGTGACCGAAACCTTTGGACTGGGTGGACGTACCCTGGTGAACCTCTACTCCCAGGACGCCGTCGTGGCAGCCCAGGCACACCGACGATGAGCCGCCAGGTACGTCCTTGGTATTTGGAACACTGGATTCTAGCGTGAAGGGGAGAGCATCTTTCTGCCATAACGGTGCGGTCGTCCCTCCCGGCGGGGACGGTGAATCTTCTGGTTGGGGCGTCGGGACGACCGGGACACCGCCGGTCCGGTAGGCCGGACCGGCGGTGTGGCAGCCGTAACACACGCGCTGCCCAGCCGGGGTTTCGGAGCGCCCAAAGAAGTCGTGCGGACTGTTGACGACGGCCTGAAACGGCTCCGCGGCGGCCGGACCGTTCCACGCCATCAAGAGCACCACCAACGTCGGCAGGCCGGGGACTCCCCACGTCATTCGCCGACCGCTTTCGCCCCCGGTCCGACGGCGCTTCGCAGGGTGTCAGCCAGTTCCTCGGCGACCCCCGAGATGACGCTGAAGTCTTCCCCTTCGACCATCACACGCACCAGCGGTTCTGTTCCGGAATATCGAACAAGGATTCTTCCCTGGGGACCCAACCGACGTTCCAGCGACGACAGGGCGGCGGTGAAACCGGGGATGGTCTCCAGGTTTTGGCGATCGGCGACCCGGACGTTCACCAGGACCTGCGGGAGCACGGTCATGCATGACGCGAGTTCGGACAAGCGCTTCCCGGTCTTTTCCATGATCGCGAGCACCTGGAGAGCCGTAATCAGGCCGTCACCCGTGGTGTTGTAGTCCAAAAAGATGATGTGCCCGGACTGCTCGCCGCCGAAGACGAACCCGTCTTTCATCATGCGTTCGAGGACGTACCGGTCGCCGACGGCAGTCCGCACGAGGGAGATCCCGGAGTGGCGGAGCGCGATTTCGAGCCCCAGATTGCTCATCACGGTGGCCACGACGGTGTGGCCGGCCAACCGTCCGAGTCGCTCCAGTTCCAGAGCGCACAGCGCGAGAATCTGGTCACCGTGGACGACCTTGCCCTGCGCGTCACAGAAAATGACCCGGTCGGCGTCGCCGTCGTGGGCGATGCCCAGGTCGGCGTGATGGGTTACCACCGCCTTTTGCAGGGCCTCAGGGTATAACGCCCCACAATGTTGGTTGATGTTGGTTCCGTTCGGCCGGTCGGCGAGGGTGATGACCTCGGCGCCCAACTCCCGCAAGACCATCGGCGAGACCTTGTACGCCGCGCCGTTGGCGGTGTCGACCACGACCTTCAGGCCGTCGAACTGCATGCCCTTCGGCAACGTGTTCTTGGTGAATTCGATGTAGCGACCGTCGGCGTCGTCGATCCGGAAGGCCTTGCCGATGTCGCGGGCGGTGGGCCGCTCCTGGTCGATCGCGCCCGAAAAGATCAGTTCCTCGATCTCCTGTTCGACGCCGTCGGGGAGCTTGAGGCCTTCGTGCGAGAAAAACTTGATGCCGTTGTCCTCGAAGGGGTTGTGCGATGCGGAAATCACGACGCCGGCATCGGCGCGCAGGCTCTTGGTCAGAAACGCGATGGCCGGTGTCGGCATCGGTCCCACCAGCAGAACATCGACGCCCATCGAGCAAATCCCGGCGGTCAACGCGCTCTCGATCATATAGCCCGAGAGCCGGGTGTCTTTCCCGATCACGAAACGGTGGTGGCCGGCTCGATGCTTTTTAAAGAGGTAGGCCGCCGCCCGGCCCAATTTCATGGCGGTCTCGGCGGTGACCGGTTCGATATTTGCGGTGCCACGGACCCCGTCGGTTCCGAATAGGCGGCGCTCCATGCGGTACCTCCACAGAACGCCACTCATCTTAGCAGGCTTGTCCCCCCTTTTCAACCGAAGCCGAGCATGGCTGTGCCGGCGAGTGTGACCGCGACGCCGCCCCACTCCTTACGGCTCAAGCGCTCGCGAAGCAAGCGTCGGGCGATCACGATCGTGACGAGGGGATAGGCGGAGGCGATCGGCGCCGCGACGCTCGCCGGCACGGTGTGGAGGGCGAAGCCGTACGAAAAAAACGCGACGAGATCGAGGAGCGCGGCGGGCACGATGACGGCCCATAGCGCCAGCGGCCAACGCGGAGGGGTCCATGCGGTCCGTGAAGTCGCCCCGCGCCAGGCAAACCAGGCGAAGACGGCGACCAGGATCTCGACTCGCAGCAGGGCGATCGGCGCAAATCCGCCCATTTCCTTGACAAGCGGGAGGAGAAGCGCCGTGCCTGATCCCCACGCGAGCATCGTCGCCACACCGGCCAACGTGCCGCGCCGCCGTCCGACCGCGCCGAGGTCGTGCATGGCTCTGGTATCGATGAGCATGATGGCGAGACCCGTCAACGTCAGGGCGATACCGCCGAGTCGCGCTGCCGAGATCTCCTCGCCGAAGAGCACGAGGCCGGCTACGGAGGGAATCAGCGCGCCGGCGCTGCTGATTGGACTGACCAGCGAAATGGCCCCCACGCGGAGGCCATAGAAGAACGCGAGATATCCGATGGCGAAGGCCGCAGCGGCGAGACTGATCCACGCCAGAGACGCGGGATTCGGGCGCGGAGGGGCGACCACCACCCAAGCGACGATCAGCAGGGGAACACCGGCTCCTTGAATACCCAGCAGAGTCCGGGTTTCGCCGATGCGGCGCGTGATATGGGCCGCTAAGTAATCGGCGGTTCCCCACGCCGCGCTGGTCGCGAAAGCGCACGCGAGGCCGAGGCTGGGCAGGTCCACAATCGTCGCGGGGCCGGGGCTGCTACCCGCGAGAGAGGCCGCACGCCCGCGCCACGCCGGCGCGATAGGCGAGCCACAACTCGAGCGACCGCTCCACCGCGTGGATGATTCGCTGCTGGGTCTCGGCGGTCGAGGCGTGGTCGAGCACCATCTTCCACGCGTCCTGGCGGTGAAGGCCCTCCACCGCTCCGTGCGCGCGAATCAGGTCGAGGTAGCGGGAGGCGACGCCGTGATACTTCACCAGCGGATGGTTGGCGATCTTTTTCTCGATGTCGGGCTCGTCCCGCGACGTGCCGTTGAGGACCGCGCGCTCGTGAACGCTCCCCTCGACGAAAATCGTGGCCGCAGCCGCGCCTTCGATCCAGGATCCTCCGGTCGTGATGTGGTCGAGCCAGCGCCGGTAGGCCGCGCTCTCCGGGAGGAGCGAGATGTGTTCGAAGTCGGACGACGAATACCCCACCCCCTCCATGAGATAGAGAAACAGGTCAGGGTGCGAGCGGCCACGCGTGAGGCCGCCGGTTTCTTCTTCATAGAGGTTTTCCGCCAATGCCCGGCGGACGTTCATCGGAGGGTTCTTGCCGTGGACGCGGGCGAGCAGAACAGGGAAGTCCCGCACATAGACGGCGTACTCTTGCTGAAAGTGGATCTTGAGTTGGGCGGTGGTGATCTTTCCCCCGGCAAACCACGTCCAGGCCCAGTGATCTTTGCGGTCCATGATGGTGAGTAGGCACTCTTGAAACGCCTCACGCGACTCGATCATCGTCGGCTTGCTCCACGTGATTGATTGGGAAGCATTGTAGCACAAGGATCTCTCGGAAAAAGAGGTGCGAGCCGTTCATGCCGTATCTCACAACGTGCCACGTGTCGTCGCACGACCCGATACCGTGAGGGCCCGGTCCGGCACCGCTTCCTCGCTAATTCGCTGATATCGTCACTGCATACAAGCTGTTGACAAAGCTTCTGGACGCGGCATACAATCCGCCATGCAGATTGGGATTTTGTTGACGACAAGTCCCGACCACGAAAATGCGTATTTGGTTGGGAGGCTCTCCGAGGCGTGGCTCAAGCAAGGGCATCAGGTGGAACTGTTCCTGATGGGCGAGGGCGTGTATAACGGGATGTCCGTTTCATCGCCCAAGCGACCGTATGCCGTACTGCCCACGTTGCTCGGCCTAGGGGTGAAGGTTTCCGTCTGCGGCGTCACGGCGGAGGCCCGTGGGCTGGCGGAGAGCAACCTCTATCCCGGCATCGAGATCGCCAGTCAATACGAGTTGTCCAAGATCGTGGACCGATCTGATCGCTTCTTGACGTTCGGCGACTGAATGTGAAAGTCGTTGTGGTGGCCGTCCGTAGCAGCCCGATGACGACGACCCGCGTTCACGAGGCGCTTCGCATGGCATTGGGTCTGACCTTGTCAAACCACGAAGTGACCGTCGCGTACTTGGGGGATGGCGTAGGTGCCGCGCTCCACCTGGATGGACCGACGGTGCAGCGTCCCGCCCTGGCGGAGTCGTTGGAGCTCTTCGACGCGTGTCGAATTCGGGAGGTGGTCGAACTCGACACCCTGTCTACCCTATGTCGAAAGGGGTTACGGTCCAGGGTCGAGCCGTGTGCTCGCCCCGGCCTGATCGATCTCCTGATGAAGGCGGATGTGGTGATGACATGGTGAGCGGAGGCGCCCTGCACATCGTCCGCAAACGGGGTGACGCGCTCGCGGCAGCGGTGATGACCGAACAGAGCCGGAAGGGGCCGGTCGGTGTGGTGCTGGTCCAGGATGGGATTTTGGCTGACGTGCCTCCCTCGGTCGAGGTGTATGTAAACCGCGAAGATGCGGCGGCCCGTGGAGTGGACACGCCTCACTGCCGGGTGGACTATGACGAGATCGCACGCTTCGTGGTGGACGCATCGACTGTGACGGTGTGGTAGGAGAGCAAGGCATGGCGATCGGGTATTCCGTTGACCAGCGTTTAGATTGCAAAGGTTTGAACTGCCCTCTTCCCGTGATCAAGACGAAAAAGGCGCTCGAAAAAATGGCCGTAGGGCAGGTTCTCGAGATGGTCGCCACCGATCCCGGCTCCAAGCCGGATATGGCGGCCTGGTCGAGGAGCACCGGGCATGAGTTGATCGAGACGAAAGAAGAACCGGGGTTGTTTATTTTTTACGTACGCAAAACGAAGTGATGGGCCTCCTCAGGCGTTCTCGCTGAGCGGGAGAGATGAAGGAGTCGCGTATGGCGGTGACCCCACAAGAACTTGATCAAATGGTGACGGCGAAAGTCAAGGAAATGGCCGAGCATCGTCTGGAACAGATGGTGCGGGAACAGGTGCAGGCGGTCTTGGACGCCGAAGCTCAGAAAACCGCTCGGCCGAAACGGGTGGCGATCGTCTCCTCCAAAGGCACGCTTGACGCGGCGTATCCTCCTCTCATCCTTGCGACGACGGCCGCCGCGCTCGACATGGAGACCGCGGTGTTCTTCACGTTCTTCGGGCTCCACATCCTGAAAAAGAAAGGGCTGGACCATCTGAAGTTCGTACCCGTGGCGAATCCGGCCATGCCGATGCCGATGCCCAACTTGTTGGGGGCGTTACCAGGGATGACCGGCTTGGCGACTCTGATGATGAAACAGACGATCAAGCACAAGCACATCGCGTCGATTCCCGAGCTGATGGAGCTGGCGAAAGAGAGCGGTGTGAAGCTCTGGCCGTGCCAGATGACGATGGACATGATGGACATCAAGCGGGAGGATCTCATCGACGGACTCGAAGATCCGGTAGGCGCCGCCACGTTTTTGGAGTTTGCGTCCCACGCGGACATTACCCTCTATGTGTGAGGAGGGTGATCATGAAGCCCAAGGGCACCCACTCGGGTGCCCTTCGCGTGTCAGGTCATCGACACGATCAGCACAGGCGAAACCAAGGGTAAGGCAGGGAATTGCGTCGCAGCTTCGATCCTGCGGGGGCGACTCTCTGTTGTGCACCGTACTTTCGGCGAGGAGGAGACACTGATGTCCGAGATGTTGGTGGTATCGTCCAAGATCAAGAAATTTGTGCGGGAGAAAGCGGGGTTTAACACCTCGGCTGAAACGCTCGAAGCTCTGAGCCAGCGGGTCGAGCGGCTCTGCGCCGAGGCCATCGAGCGGGCGCGAGCCGATGGCCGTAAAACGGTGAAAGCGAGGGACGTCGTCTGATCGAGCCGTCCCGTCGAGACCTCGTCGGGCGATCAAAAATAGTTTGACACGCTGGAAAGGGGTGCGTATAATACACCCGTCTGTCGTGTCTTCCCAAGTTCTCGATCCCCAAACCAAATCGTTAACGTGGTGACAGTCGGCAACTCCCCAGCGCGCGTTTTGAACATCAGCGATCATCGCCATACGTCGTGAATTTTACGCGCTTTGAGTCTCCGTCCATCAAGACACCGTCCCGTCGGACTGTTCGTCCATCGGGATTCGCACGCGACCCTGTGTTACTGTATGTCGGGTAGGAGGACCCATGAATCTGACCGAACTTAAGGAAAAAGCGATTGGGGATTTGAACGAGATTGCGCGAGAGCTGAAGATCGAAGGGGCGAGTAATCTCCGAAAACAGGAGTTGATTTTTGCGATCCTTCAGGCCCAGTCCGAGAAAAACGGAACCATTTACGGGGAGGGCGTTCTGGAAACGCTGCAGGATGGTTTCGGGTTCCTTCGTTCTCCCGATTACAACTATCTGCCCGGTCCTGACGACATCTATATTTCCCCCTCCCAGATTCGGCGCTTTAACCTCCGAACCGGCGACGTGGTCTCCGGTCAGGTGAGGCCTCCCAAGGAGGGTGAGCGGTATTTCGCGATGCTCAAGGTCGAAACGATCAATTTCGAAGACCCCGATGTGGCCCGTGACAAAATCCTGTTCGACAACCTCACGCCGCTCTATCCGATGGAGAAAATTCGGCTGGAAGCTCCGGGGATGGACGACTATTCGACGCGCGTGATGGAATTGATCGCGCCGATCGGAAAAGGGCAGCGAGGGCTGATCGTCGCGTCGCCTCGAACCGGCAAGACGGTGTTGTTGCAGAACATTGCCAAGGCCATCATGAAGAATCATCCCGAAATCGTGTTGATCGTCCTCTTGATCGATGAGCGGCCGGAGGAGGTGACCGACTGGCAGCGGCAGGTCAAGGCGGAGGTGGTCAGCTCCACGTTTGACGAACCTCCCCAGCGCCACGCGCAGGTCGCCGAGATGGTGCTGGAAAAAGCCAAGCGCCTGGTCGAGCACAAACGGGACGTGGTGATTCTCCTCGACAGCGTTACCCGCCTGGCCCGAGCGTACAACACGATTGCTCCGCCCAGCGGTAAAGTGCTCTCCGGGGGCTTGGACGCCAACGCGCTCCAACGCCCCAAGCGGTTCTTCGGCGCGGCGCGCAACATCGAGAACGGCGGAAGCCTGACGATCATTGCCACGGCGTTGATCGACACCGGAAGCCGGATGGATGACGTGATTTTTGAGGAGTTCAAGGGCACTGGGAACATGGAGCTTCATTTGGATCGCAAGCTCGCCGATAAACGGATCTTTCCCGCCATCGACCTGAATTTGTCGGGCACCCGCAAAGAAGAGCTTTTGGTGGAGCGGGATGATTTGAACAAGATGTGGATTCTGCGAAAGGTCCTGAGCCCACTGAGCACCGTCGAAAGCATGGAATTTCTACTCGACAAAATTCGTGGGACGAAGACGAATCGCGAATTTTTGGAGTCGATGAACAAGTAAGTTTCCCCGCTTGACTTTCCCCGGTGTTTCCTTTCTAATCGACCCCGTCCGCCTTCTTCCTTGTACGGTGGGCACAGCCTTCCGGATGACGTCTGAAGTAGACAGAGATTGACGGCCGTGACACGAGACAGTCAGGTCATTGTCGTGGGAGCCGGTATTTCGGGACTTGCCACGGCGTACGCGCTGGTCCGCAACGGATATCGCGTGCTGGTTTTGGAGCAGGCGCCCCGTGTGGGCGGTTGTATCCGGAGCGAGCGAACGCCCGAGGGCTATCTCATCGAACACGGTCCGAACAGCCTGCTCAACCTCAACCCGGAGGTGGATCGGCTGTGTCAGGAATTGGGCCTCGACAACGACCGGGTTGACCAGCAGGCCGCCTCGCGGCGTCGGTACCTTGTCAAGGGGCACCGGCTCGTTCCGGTTCCGTCGCGGGCGTATCAGTTTCCGTTGACCCCCTTGTGGAGTCCCTGGGCCAAGATTCGAGCGCTGGCCGAGCCGTTCATTCCCTCCGCTCCCCCAGGGCGTGACGAAAGCGTCGCGGCATTTGTGCGCAGGCGTCTGGGATCAGAAATGTTGGACTACGCCGTCGAGCCGTTTGTCGCCGGCCTCTTTGCGGGCGACCCCGAACATTTGTCGATGGCGAGCAGCTTCCCCCAGTTGGCCGCGTTGGAGCGCACCTACGGAAGCGTCGTGGGCGGGCTCATCCGTTCGCGGTGGGGACGCCGATCGCGTTCCCCGATCAGAGTGTTTTCGTTCCGGGGCGGCGTCGGACAATTGCCCGACGCGTTGTCGCGGTGTTTGGGCGACCGTGTCCAGACCGGAGTGCGGGTCAACGCGATCCGGCACGAGTCCCGCGATGGAACGCCGCGCATCGCGATCGAGGCCGAGGCGCGAGGGACGACGCAGACGTTCGTCGCCGACCGGCTGGTGGTCGCGACGCCTGCGGATGTGGCGGCCCGCCTGCTTCAGACGCTTTCACCTCTTCTGGCCGACCAGTTAGAGCAGATCCCGTACGCGCCGGTGGGGCTCGTGCACCTCGGCATTGCCAGATCGGCCTGCACGCGTCTGCCAAACGGCTCGGGCTGTTTGGTTCCCAAGCGGGAACGGCTGCCGCTTTTGGGTTCGTTGTGGAGTTCCAACGTCTACCCCGAACGCGCCCCAGAAGGTCGGGTCTTGCTCACGAATTACGTCGGTGGTGTCAGGGATTCCGACGTGTTGAAGTGGAGCGATGATGAGTTGGTGGCGTTAGTCGTCGATTCGCTCCGCAGCCTTATCGGTTTGACCGGTCGTCCGGAATTCGTCCGCGTCCTGCGCCATTCCCGAGCGATTCCACAGTACCTCTTAGGGCACGCGGAGCGCGTCGCACGGCTCGACCAGTTGTTGAAGCCGCTCGCCGGGGTGTACCTGGCAGGAAACTATCTGCAGGGGGTGTCGGTTCGCGACTGTCTCACACAAGGGATGCGGTTGGCAGGGCGCATTGCGGACGCCCTACCGAATGGCGAGGCCGGCCCGATGTCGTCCGTTTCGGGCCAACCCCCTGTCGAATCCGCTGCACACTATTCTGCTTGACAGGGTTCTTGGTTTCAGTTTATAGTCAGCCCCGTTTTTTTTTGGGGGGGGGGGCGTCCCGTTCAGTGGGCATTGCGAAATCGGTTCCGTAACGGAAGGAAGGTGAAGGTCGTCCGAGGTTCGTGTGGCGGAACCCCGCCGCGTTTGAACGCCCCGTCCCTCGTGTTGGCTCGCTCGGAGTCGAACGCGCCGCGTGGTCACGTGAATACCGGAGTCAGTGGTTCGTCTGATTGGTAAGGACGAATCCTTCGGAAAGAACAATGGAACAGGCAATCAAAGGGAGGAGTAGCATGAACGCTTGTAGTCGTGTGGCAGGAGTGGTGGTGGGAGTAGTGGCCTTGGCGGCCGCGTCGATGGCGAAGGCGGAGTACACTGAAGCGCCGGTGGCCGACGGAGGAGCCTTGACGGGCAAAGTCGTGTTCAAGGGTGCGGTGCCTGCACCGAAGACCTTCGAGTTCGCGAAGTTTCCCAATCCCGGGTTTTGCGGGAAGATCGATTCGGATGGGAAGGGGCATCGGGTGGTTCAAGAGGTGAAAGTCGGGAAAGATAACGCGCTGAAGGACGTGGTCGTGTACATAGAAGGTATTGAGAAGGGCAAGCCCTTCAAGTTTGAGGGGACCGACATCAAAGCCAACGGCTGCCGCTTTATGGTGCAAGGGCCCTCCAACTTCGCGGGCGTGGTGGTGAAAAAGGCGGAGATTCGCATTGAAAATACGGACGCGGACCCCACCGATCCCAAGGCGGCGACGGGCGTGCTCCACAACCCCCATGCCTATGAAGTCGCCGGGGCCAGCAGCAGCACGATCTTCAATCTTCCGCTGCCGGAGAAGGGTCAGGTCATCAAGAAGCCGGTGACGCTGCGCAAGAAGGAGAGTATTTTCAAGATCGAGTGCGATCAACACAATTTCATGCAGGCGTTCTTCCAGCCGGTTGAGAACCCCTATTATGCGATCGTCGGCGAGGACGGGACGTTCAGCATCGATGGGATTCCGCCGGGCACTTACGAAGTCCACGCCTGGCACCCGACGTTGGGTCTCCAGGAAGCCAAGGTGACGATCGCGGCGAAGGGAACGGCCAAGGCCGACTTCGCGTTCGCGGCAAAATAACAAGACGGCGGGCGCGAGGAAACGGCGTCCGAACGCATCTCGGCAAGATGTAGTCTCTGACATGGCGGGGTCCTTCCCCGCCATGTCCGTTTTCAGCGTCAGTCCGATGCGTGGATCGCGGACTCAGCGGCGCTCGGCAGGACAGGGTCTTCGTGCCGTGCCTCGCGGAGGGCGGCCGATCGGTTCCCGACGGCGCTCTCGTCGGGCACTAGGAAGGGAGCGAGCCATCATGGAGGAATCCTCTGGGCCGGGTCCCATTAAAAAGGACGCGCTGTTTTACGGAATGATCCTGGCGTTCGTGGCGTTTGTCCTCATGCTGGTGTTTTTAGGATACGCCATGATCCAGTCGCGCGCGTCGAGCCGGTTGGCGGCACAACTGGCCCCGCAACCTGCCACAACCGTTCAGACCGAGCAGTGGGACTATAGTCGACTGCACGTCGTAAAGGGTGACGATGGGGCCGAGATGGTGTTGGTGCCCGCGGGGCCGTTCCTCATGGGCAGTCCTCCCGTCGAAGGGGATCAAGACGAGGTGCCCCAACGCGGGGTGTACGTTGACGCGTTCTGGATCGATCTTTACGAAGTGACCTTCAGACAATACGCGCCGTTCGTCTCCGCAACAGGAGCCCCGAAGCCCGTGATCCCGGTGCTCCAAGACGATCCCGCGAAGCTGATGTCGCCCGAGCAGCCGGTGGTGGCGGTGGAGTGGACCCAGGCGCGAGCGTATTGTCGGTGGCTCGAAAAACGTTTGCCGACCGAAGCGGAGTGGGAAAAAGCCTCGCGTGGAGACCGAGGAGCGAAGTGGCCGTGGGGTCCCACGTTCGGCCCGGGTCTCGCGAATATCCAGGGAGAGGAGGACGGTTATCGGTACACCGCCCCCCCAGGCTCATTCCCCGGCGGTCGCAGCGCGTACGGCGTCTACGACATGGCCGGCAACGTCGCTGAATGGGTCGCCGATTGGTACGATCAGAAGTATTACCTTGGGGCTCCGTTCGAGTCGCCCACTGGGCCGACGACGGGCAAGCACCGAGTCTACCGCGGAGGCTCATGGAACGACACGCCGTCGGACGTCAGATCCGCCAAACGTTTTGCGGCGGCCCCCCATCAAACGAGCGCGGTGATCGGATTCCGGTGCGCCAAGGACGCCGCACCGGAGAAGGCGGGATCAGAGTAAATCGAAGTAGTACAAAATCATAAAAGCGGCGATGACCAAGTTGATCACCATGCCCAGCAGCACGATCCAATCGAAAATCGACCGCTTGCGTGCCGCGTGCTCATCCTCGACGTTCATGGGGCCTCCTTGAGTTTGCGCTAGGATGCCAAAACGGAGAAGGCGAGTCAAGCTGAGGTTCCTCCCTCGCACGCCGAGCCGTGTCGTTCGGCGGGGGAGGGAGCGCCACGATGGCCGCTTGACTTTGATTCGGTCGGATTTCTATAATGCGGCCGGAGTCTACCATGTACGAGTTCGGCATCGGGCACTACCTCTTCTATCCCCTCGCGATCGTTCTCTTCAGCGCGATTTTCTTCTTCTCCGGCTATCGCGTCGGGCGTCGTCGTGAGCGCGCTCGGGCGCTTTCGCCGGCTCTAGGTTCTGGGAGTAAACGGTAATGCGGACGCGGTTCTACGTGATCGTTATCTTGGTCTTGGCGTCGGCGGCCATGCTGGTTGATGCGGTGCTCGGTAAGCTCTACATCAGATACATGATCCTCTTCTCCGGGGCGGTGTTTCTCTGGGGGATGGCGGTCGGCCAGCGATCCGAACAGGCATGGATTCGCCGGCGGGATGAGTTGTCGCGGCGTGGGACGAAGAGTGTGCCGCGCCGCGCGCGAGTCACACAGGAGGTTGCGAAGTGAAGCACTTGTTCTACGCCTTTTATGTGTCGTTCTACGCTGGCGCGATGTTTGTGGCGGGGTTGTTTTTCGGACAATTCATGGAGCGGCGGTGGGCCGCTCGGGAAGCGGCTGAAGCGGCTGCGGCTGTGCCGGTTGTCGATGAAGAGCTCGTTTTAGATGAGGCGCCGATCGTTCTGTCCGGCAACTCGCAGGTCCCTTCCCGCTGACCGTTTGGTCCTCTGTTAGACGTCCTGATCCCGGCGCGACCGAACACGCCGGTTCCTTCTTCGGAAAGCAGGTGTCTCCGTTATGAGCGGTCTCCTGAAGTGGCTCTACCTTACCCTGGTGTTCGCGACGGTGGGGGTACTCTGGGTCGGTATTTCTCGCACCGGTCAAGTGCCGGGACGGGCCGCGGAGAGCGAGGGATACCGACCGATCGCGACGAAAATCGAAGAGGCGAGAGCGATCATGGCCCGTGCCGAAACCCAGTTCGCCGCGGTGACGGTCGATCCGGAGTATGACCGCATGGTGACGATTCCCGCCGGTCCGTTCTTCTTGGGCGACCGACAGGGTGGAGCGATCGAACAGCCTGAACGGACCGTGACGCTGTCGGCGTTCCAGATCGATGTGTATGAAACCACCTTCGCACAGTACTATGCGTTTGTGGCGGCCACCGGTCACGGCAAGCCCCGTCTCTATAGTTATCCCAATGTGGATCCTGCTCCCTTGTCTTTTCTGACGAATCCTTTCAATCCGATTGTCGGAGTGTCGTGGGATGACGCGCTGGCATATTGCGTATGGAAGGGGAAGCGGCTTCCCACCGAGGCGGAGTGGGAGCGGACGGCAAAAGGCATGGATCGTCGGGCCTGGCCGTGGGGAGATGAGGCCAACCCGCGACTGGCCAATCTGGTTGGCGACGAGGACGGTTTTAAGTACACGGCGCCGGTTGGCGCGTTTCGCAACGACCGGAGTCCCGAAGGCGTCTACGATATGGCGGGCAACGCCATGGAGTGGACCGCGGATTGGTTCGACGAGCGGTACTACGCTCTCTTGCCGGCTCAAGACCCGCCCGGACCTCCCAATGGCAAGGAACGCGTGATCCGGGGAGCGTCGTGGAACGATTCGGTCCAGCGGGGACGGACCACGACCCGTTTTAAAATGGATCCGACGTTCCGGGACGTGACGATCGGTTTCCGTTGCGCTCAATCCATCGCCTCTGTCCGCCACGCCGAACCCCCTCCGAGAGCCGCCGTCGCCCCCAAAAACTTTTCGCTTGACACGCGTTTTTGGCTTTCCTATAATGCCGCTGTCCTTTTATGGAAATACTCGTAGGGGCTTCCTGGAGGGTTTTTGCATGGAGAAAAAAGGGCATTCCGAAGAAGGTAAAGGCAGCCGCGCTGGCGCCGTTATCTACATCGTTGTCGCCATCCTGTCCGTCTTTTTCTTCTATTGGTTCGGGAACATCGGCTCATCCGGCGGTTACGGGGCGCATTAACGGCTTGAGTCCATTCTGATCGAAAGGGCCTCTCGATTATGAAGACGGTATTGATGCTGGCAGTCACGATCACGGCGTGGTTTTTTTACTTCCAGATCATCGACTGGTTTTTTATGAAGATCCAGGGGCTGAACTACTTCGCCTTCTTGGCGATGTAACGACGCTCTTTACTCCTGCCTAATCCTGGAGCGCCGCGGTGTCCTGCTCTGGGATCTGTGGTCCCAGGGGGTGAGCTATTTCCTGATCGGTTCAGTTCGGCGGGGCGAGGGATCCTGCCCAGTCGGCTAAAAGAGGAGAAGGCCATGAAGCTGATGAAAGCGGTGGGGAACGGGAAGAGGGGTTGGTCCCTCGTCATACTTGGCGTAATGACGGCGCTGTTGCTCCTTCCCGTGGTTGTGGCGATGGCGCCCGCGACGTCGCTTGCGGCAGACGAGGCCCCGGCCCAGGTTCAGAAAGGCAAGGACGTCTATTTTAAGACCGAGGGAATCGTCTCTGGGCCCCCGGCTCCGCAGACGACAGCGAAAGATTATCCTTCCTACGATCTGCCGTATCCTCTGAGTGAAAGCCGCGTCATCGTGTGGACCATCGCCCAACAGCATCTCTACTTTGGGAGTTTCGTCCTTGCGGTGCCGATTTTTTGCATGATCATCGAACTGGTCGGGATCATGTCGAAGGACCGGACCGTCGGAAAGCGCTACGACGATTTGGCGCACGACTTCGTTCGGATCTCCCTCACCGCCTATTCGGTGACCGCGATCCTGGGCGGTTTGCTGCTCTTCACGTTCATCACGCTGTACCCGGTGTTTTTCACCTACCTGACCTCGCTCTTTAAGCCGTTCATGCACATTTACGCGTTGCTGTTTCTCGCCGAAAGCGGCACCCTCTACATCTATTACTACGGGTGGGACCGCATGAACGATGGCGGATTTCTGAAATGGATTCACGCGACGCTGGGCATCTTGCTCAACGTCTTTGGTAGCACGCTCATGATGCTGGCCAATTCGTGGAGCACCTTCATGATGTCCCCGGCCGGGGTCGACGAGAAGGGGCAGTACCTGGGCAACCTTGTCCATCTGCTGCATAACGCTCTGTGGAACCCCCTGAACGTGCACCGCATCATCGGCAACATGGTGTTTGGCGGTGGGATCGTGGCTGCGTACGCGGCGTACAAGTTCCTCTCCGCGAAGACCGAGCAGGAAAAAGCGTACTACGATTGGATGGGGTACATCGCGATGTTTCTCGCGGTGGCGTCGCTCATCCCCTTGCCGTTTGCCGGTTATTGGCTGATGCGTGAGGTCTATGCCTACCGTCAACAGATGGGGATCACGCTGATGGGCGGTCTGCTGGCGTGGCTCTTCATCATTCAGGCGGTGTTGATCGGAGCGCTGTTCTTCACCGTCAATTACTACCTTTTTAACGGCATGGGGCGTATGCGGGGTTCCGAGCCCTACCGCAAATACATCAAGTACATCCTCTTTTTGACAACCGCGGCCTTTCTCGTTTGGCTGACGCCTCACACCCTCGTGATGCGGGCGGCTGAGCTCAAAGCGATCGGCGGTCAGCAACACCCCGTGATCGGGAACTTCGGCGTGATGTCCGCGAAGAATGGTGCGGTCAACACGATGTTGATGACCACGATCATCTCCTTCATTCTGTACCAGCGCAGCAATAAGATCATCGCCGTCTCATGGGCCGCATGGGGGAACGCCGCGATGATCGGGATGTTCGCCGTCGCGCTCGTCAATAACTGGTGGCTGGCGATCATGGGCTACTTCATTCCGGCGAACGTCCGTGTCGGCCTATCCGTGCCCCAGGTCGTCGGGACTCTAACGTGTCTTTTCGTGGGGCTGGCTATCAACACGGCCATGATGCGCGGGGCGAAACTCACCGGCCCGATCGAGTGGGGAAAGATTTCAGTCCGATCCCAATACGGGCTGTTCGCCTTAGGCGTGTCGTTTACCTGGCTCATGGCGCTCATGGGATACATCCGCTCCTCGGTGCGCCTCTTCTGGCACGCCATGGAGGTCTTCCGAGATAATTCGCCCTGGGCGTTTACCCACGCGATCGGTTTTGCGGCGAACGTGATGTCCTTCAACGTGCTGATCTTCTGGATCTTCACGCTCTTTGTTTTTTGGCTTGGCGAATTCTCGTCTCATAGGACGGTACCGTCGATGGTCGACGAGCGCCAACCTGTCGGGCTCGGGCGGCCTGTTATCGCGGGTGGATCGAAGTAGGGCGGTTCATTGAGCGGTCGGCTCCTGTCCGCTCGGGGCCGACTCTTTCAGGGATTAGGAGAACAACGGTGATTCCAGGAAAAGTCGGTTTGGCCGTCGGTGTCGTCGCAGGCGTCGCCTTCATTCGGTGGGCGACATCCGGAGGGGGAACGCTCGGTCTTGCGTTGGGCTTGTTGCTCACGGCTGTGTTCCTCATGTGGTTGGGCTATATGATGCCCCGTGCACGGATGATCTTGGTGAGCGTGGGGTTCTTTACGCTGATGAGCGGAATCTTCGCCAGCTATTCCAACTGGCTTCCGCAGGTCCGCGGCGAGGTGCCTCCTCCCCCTGAAAAGGCCGCAGGCGGTGTCAAGCCCGAGGACATGGCGGTCGATAAGTTGGCTGACAAAGGCGAGATGATCATCTTCGGCAACATCGGGACCCAGGAAGGGCAGGGGAAAGGTCAGTGCCCGCTCTGTCATGGGTTCAAAAAAGGTATCGTCAGCGAGCGGGCTCCGAATCTGATGGGGATACCCGCCCGCGCGGCGGAGAGAATCAAAGACGCTCGCTACCTCAAGCCGGACTCCATTCAAACCGAGGCGTTCTCCGGCAGCGGACGAGCCACCACCGCGGTCGAATACATCGCCGAGTCCCACTCATGTCCCAATTGTTTCATCGTGGCCGGGTACGGCGTGAAGGGGAGCAACGACCGCGAGAGCCCGATGCCCACGATCTACAAGCCTCCGATCGAATTGAGCATCGATGAACTCATCGCGGTTGACACGTGGTTGTTTTATCGAGAAGGCGGGGACGTGCCTCCGGCATCGGAGATTCGCGCGGCGTACGAAAAATTTATTCCGGTTGCGGAGCGAAAGGAACCGGTCAAGGAAGCCGAAAAGCCTGCCGGCCCTGGTCCGGTCATCGCGACCGGTGCGGATACCCCAGATCAGATGATCGCCAAGATGGGTTGTGGCGCATGCCATACAATCCCGACAACCGGCAATAAGTTTGGTGCGATCGGTCCGGTGTTGATCGAGAAGACCAATGCAGTCAAGCGGATCGCCTCTCCCGAATACAAAGCCCGCATGAAAGCCGGAAAGGCTCACGCCACGACACCCAAGGAATACGTCATGGAGTCGATTATGAATCCGAGCGCGTTCATCGTGCCCGCCTTTGTGAATAAAGGCAGTCCCGAGGTTTCGATGATGCCGCCAGATTTCTCGAAGAAGTTTACCTACGAGGCCGTGGATAAGTTGGCGGACTTTCTATTGTCCATCGACGAATCGGCGGCCGCGAAGGACGGGATCAAAATCGACAAAGACGGCAGGAAGGCGAGTTAATCCGAGAGATCGAAGACTTGAATTGCTCGCGGTTACGGTTAGTAATCGGGGCTTGTGCTGGGTAGGTAGAGTGAGGGATTTTTTGGCTTAACGCCTCTGCGGGGGAGGAGACTACGTTGGGTAAGATTTGGATTCCCGGTATGATGCCGGTGGAGTTGCTGCTGGTTCTCACTTCGACGTTCTTTTTGTTCGTCTTCGGTGGATGGCTCCTCAAGAAACAAGGTCGGAGCATCCCCAAGTTCGGTCAAGCGCTCCTGATTTGGTTGACGGCCTTCGTCATCCTCCGGTTCGTTCTCTATCCTCCCATCCCGTCGGCGCTGTTTAAAACCTACATGGGGCTGATCACGCTCGTGCTCTTCCTCCTGGTTTCGGCGGATGAAGAGTCGTGGACGGATTTTAAACGCCCGATCCTGAAGACTCTCGGTGGAGACACTCCCGGTTATCGCGGAGTGCGGACGATCACGTTGGTGGCGCTACCTCTGTTGATTGGAATGGGGACCTATAACAACATCGTACCGAAATTTGAAGAGCCGATCGAACTTCGGACCGTGCACCCCGCGCCACCGGCCGCGGTGAAAGTCCACGACATCACGGGTCGCGACAAGACGTTCACGCTTCAGACCGCAGAGAACCCGTTCCGCGTAGACGAGGATGGCAAGTACTCCCGCGATGTTCAGCAGAAGCATATCAACGATAACCCGTTCGATCCCAATGCGTCCAAGTACATGCAGTACGTGCGTGAAGGGGGAGCGATCTTCTTCCAGAACTGCCACTTCTGCCACGGGGACAATTTGGACGGGCGTGGGATGTTCGCCTTCGCGTTCAATCCGATTCCGGCGAATTTTTCCGATCCAGGTACGATTGCGCAGCTCCAAGAGACGTTCGTATTTTGGCGGGTGTCTAAAGGAGGTCCAGGGCTGCCGAGAGAAGGATTCCCCTGGGCGTCCGCGATGCCGCCGTGGGAGCAGCACCTGACCACGGATGAAATGTGGAAGGCCATTCTGTTTGAGTACTGGCACACCGGGTTTTATCCTCGAACCTGGGATTGATTGAACGATAGATCCGGTCTCATTATTTCATTAGAATTGAGGAGCTCAACGATGAAGGGTCTCGTGAGTATGTCTGGATGGACCAAGCTGGTGTTGGGAGGAGCGGTGGTGGTGGGGATACTCGGGGTGTCCGTCGCCTTCACCGTTGCTCAGACCCAGAAGGGAAAAGAAGCGCCGGCGCCGACGGCTGCGATTCCCGGGAAGGCAAGTCCCGAGGACTTGACGGCTGGTAAGGCGATTTACTTTCGAAAATGTGTATGGTGCCACGGCCCGGAAGGGGCTGGGGATGGCCCGGCAGCCGATCGTCTGTGGCCCCGTCCGAGGAACTTCACTCAGGGCACCTTTAAGATCCGTCACACGGCGAGTGGCGAGCTTCCGCTGATCGACGATTTGTTTCTGACCGTGACCAATGGGTTGCCCGGATCGGCAATGCCTTCATGGGAAGGGATTTTGTCCGACAAGCAGCGTCACCAGGTGGTTGAGTTTGTCCGGACCGAACTCGTAAAGGACCGCGATTTCACCGACAAGGAAAACGAAACGTTCACCCCGATCAGTTTTGGGAAGCAAGTTCCGACATCGAAAGAAAGTATCGAACGAGGTCGAGAGGTCTATATGAACAAGGGGAAATGCGTCGAGTGTCACGGCCCGGACGCGAGAGGGGACGGGAACGCGACGCAAAAGGACGAATGGGGATTTCCGATTCGTCCCGCCGATCTCCACAAGTGCTGGAACTTCCGCGGCAACCGCCGTGATCCCTACAATCCCACAAACATCTTTCGCGAGGTGTCGACGGGATTGAACGGGACGCCCATGCCGTCGTTTGCCGAAACGTTGAGTTCTGATCAGCGGTGGGACGTCGCCAACTTCGTGATTTCGCTCTGCCCGAAGAAGAACATCGATCCGTTGACGACCAAGCCCAACAACGACTTCGTAGTCAAGTCAAAGTTTGTCAAGGGCGAGCTTCCGACGAGTCCGGATGATGCAGCCTGGAAAGAGATCTCACCGAACTATGTCGGCCTCGGGTCCCAGATCATGCACAAACCGAGGAATTTCGTGCGGCTGGTGGACGACGTGTGGGTTCGTTCGCTCTATAACGACAAGCAGGTTACGTACCTTTTAGAGTGGGACGATCGGACCAAGAGTCTGGGAACGCCGGAAGCAGCGGCGCAGACGGCGGATTTTAAAGAAACCCCACCCGCCGGGGAGCCGATTGCGTTGCGGCAGTACCCGGTGTTCAACGATGCGGTCGCGATCCAGTTCCCCACCCATTGGGAGACGCTCAGTCCTCCGGAGAAACCGCGCTTCGTGTTCGGTGACGCGAAGAACTCGGTCGATGTCTGGAAGTGGGAAGCCGACGGCTCCACGAAACTCTATACCGGTCAAGGTTTCGATAAATTGGAATCAAGAGCGGGAGACTCCGTGAAGACGCCGTTCGTGAGTTTTAAGGACGGCGTGTGGCGGGTAGTTTTTACCCGCACGCTTGCAACGGACGACAAGGAGCACGACGTCCAGTTCACCACCGGCAAGTACATTCCGACCTCCTTCTTCGTGTGGGATGGCAACAACGGTGATCATGGATTGAAGATGTCGATTTCGACCTGGTATTACACGATTCTTCTACCTCCCGTGCCGAAGAAAGCCTACATCTATCCGGTGTTCGCTGCGGTCTTCGTGATCGGCTTACAGTTCTGGGTGGTGTCGAAATTCAAGAAAGGGTCGAAGAAGTAAGCCCGAGGTTCGTTGGGTCAGTGTCAGAGGAGGCCCCGCGTGTGCGCGGGGCCTCCTTCTTTTTGGGGCTGGCGAGGCGCATGACTTGTTGGCGGATCGATGCGGAAAGCCCGCTGACCGTCGAGATCACGACCCCTGCGAAAGAGGGGAGACCGAGAGAATGGCCCGGTGGGACAAAAGTCTGAAATCCTCTTCTTACTCTTGGGACAGCTTTCGGTGGGGGGGATCGTCCTGCTCGCGGTGATCTCGCGCCGCCAACTGGGGCTGAGCTTCTTCCGGCTGAACGGTCTGATCTTCTTCCTAGTGATGGGGGTGGCGATCCCGGGGATTCCCGTCCACGCGTCGGTGACGACCGCTGGATCCCCGAGCGAAGTAGCGAGGATCTTTCTCGGCACCTGGCCCGGGCTGACGATCGCCTTGACTCTCGCATATTCAGTCGCTCTCTTTGCCTACGTCGTGACCTTCTGGGTCAAGAAAGAGACCCATGCCACTCGGTGGCTGTTCGCGGCCGCGGTGTTCGGAATCGGGTTGGTCGTGGCCAGCGCCGAGTCGTATGCCCAGCGGATGGCCGATGGGGTTCTCGCGTCCCTGGTCCCGATCAACTTCGCGCTGTCTACCTTGGTTCTGGGGTCGGCGATGTTGGGGATGTTACTCGGGCACCGATACTTGACCAACCCCCACCTCCCGTTGTCCCATCTCAATTTCCTGGCGTGGATCTTCTTCATCGCGGTGATTCTTCAGGGGACGATGACGGTGACTGGTTTTCTCCTCGGAGGCGACTGGGCGGTGATCGGGGCGGCGCTTCGCCTCGAGAGTTTCCTCGGGCTGTTTTTCTGGATTCGAGTGGTGATCGGCATCGCGGCGCCGCTGGCGCTGGCAGCCATGATCCTCAACACCATCCGCTATCGGGCCAATATGTCGGCGACTGGTCTCCTCTACATTGCCGTGATCATGGTCATGGCCGGGGAGGCCTTTTCGCGGTATCTCTTACTGTCGGATGGGATCCTGCTCTAGACGGCTCTTCTGTCGACCCCGCACGAAGAGCCGAGTCGGGGACACGTCGCGTGCCTAAGTCCTCCTTTCCCGTCACGGTCGAGTCGATCGAGATCCTCACTCCGACCGTCAAGGTCTTCCGCCTCCGTTTTGATCAGGACGCTGCGTTCGACTTTGTGGCCGGCCAGTACGTGATGGTCGATATTCCCAAAGAGGACGCGATCGTGCAGAAAGCGTACTCGATCGCGTCCTCGCCGTCGCAGCGAGGGGCGATCGACCTGTGCATCAAGCTTGTCGAAGGGGGTTACGCCTCGACCTATTTCCATCGGTCCGTCCGCGAGGGAACGGTGCTGACCGTGTACGAAGCGCAGGGCACGTTCGTCGACCGTGGTGTCCAGCGTGAGCGGATCTACGTCGCGACGGGAACGGGTATTGGACCGATTCGCAGCATGATTCAGCGCCTCTACGAGCTGGAGGGGTTTGATGAGCCGATGTGGCTTTTCTTCGGGGTGCGGTACGAGGACGAGATTTTGTACGAGGCGGAATGGCGGCGCTTGGCCGCCGAGCACGCTGGTTTCCGGTTCGTTCCAACCGTCAGTCGGCCGAGGACGTGGACCGGCGAAGTCGGATGGGTGCAGGACCTCCTGCGCAGGAACCTCACGACCCCCGAGCAGAAGGAAGTCTACGTCTGCGGCGTGGTGCCGATGGTCAAGGCGGTCAAGCCGCTCCTCATGGAATTGGGCGTGCCGCGCACGCAGATCCACACCGAAAAATACACGTAACGCCCATCGAGGAACGCATCGGCGCGGTTGCTGCGCCACCTGCGGGGAACGCTACCGCGGTATTGACATTCCGCGCCCTCTCGGGCGCGGTGCAGGTTTGACTCGTTCGATCGACTTATGCTACAACTCGGCCGACTGCCTCCCGTTCGGAGCGTTGGTGTCGGAGTTTCGTCATGTCGGGTCACTCGAAGTGGGCCACCACCAAGCATAAAAAAGCCGCCGCCGACTCTAAACGGGGGAAGGCCTTCACGAAGTTGATCAAGGAAATCACCGTCGCGGCGCGCATGGGCGGCGGCGATCCGGATGGGAACGCGCGCCTCCGCGTCGCGGTCCAGAAATCGAAAGAACAGAATATGCCCGCCGATAATATCAAGCGGGCGATCATGAAAGGGACCGGCGAGTTGCCCGGCGTTTCGTACGAGGAAATCTTGTACGAGGGATACGGTCCCGGCGGCACGGCGATGCTCGTGGAAATCATGACCGACAACAAGAATCGGACAGTCGCCGAGATCCGTCACATTTTCGCCAAGCACGGCGGACATATGGGCGAGGCCGGTTGCGTCGGCTGGATGTTCCACAAGTCCGGCGACATCCTCGTCGAAAAGAGTAAGGCGGACGAAGAAACGCTCATGAGTCTCGCGCTCGACGCGGGCGCCGATGACATGAAGAGCGATGATCCCGAACAGTATGAAATTCTCACGGCGCCGGGCGAGTTGGAGCGGGTGAAGAAGGCCCTGGAGGCCAAGGGGATCCCCCTCGCATTCGCCGAAGCCACCCAAATTCCGCAAACCTACGTAAAGCTCGAGGGCAAGGACGCCGAGCAGATGCTCAAATTGATGGAAGCCCTTGAGGATCACGATGACGTGCAGAAGGTCCACGCGAATTTCGATATCGCTCAAGACGTGATGGAAAAGGTGCTCGGGTAAACCGCGCCGTTCCACCGTGGTTCGCGTAGGACTCGGGGATGGAGCCCTGCGTTGCACCCAGGACCCCAAGGTCAAGAGCATTTCGCAGCCTCGGGAGGGAAGGAGCCAGTCATGCGCGTCTTGGGGATCGATCCCGGCCTGGTGGCGACGGGATACGGCGTCGTGGAGTCCGAACGAGGCGACCTTCGTCATATCGCATCCGGCACCATTACCATCCCCGCCACTCGCCCTTTGTCGGCGCGCCTGAGGATGCTCTACGACTCCCTCGGTGAGATCTGCTGCCGATATTGTCCCGCCGAGGTCGCGGTGGAAAACACCTTCCTCGCCAAGAACGTTGCGGTGGCCCTCAAGCTGGGCCAGGCGAAGGGGATCGCGCTGTTGGTGGCCGAGCTGGCCCAACTCCCGATCTCGGAGTATGCCCCCACCGAGATCAAAATCGCCGTCACCGGACATGGCGGAGCGGCGAAGGAGCAAGTTCAGCAGATGGTCGGTCGCCTCCTGCGCCTTCCCGTGGAGACCACGACGCACCACGCGACCGACGCCCTCGCCGCCGCGATTTGCCACATCCATTCAGGGCCGTGGCGCCGCGTCGTGGCGATGCCGCGCGACGTCGTGACGCGGACGGTATGATCGCGGCCCTCAGCGGGACGCTCGTCAGCAAAACCCCGCAGTCGCTGGTGGTCGATGTCCACGGCGTGGGCTACGAAATTTTCACGTCGTTGCAAACGTATTACCGCCTTCCCGAACCTAAGGAAACCGTCCACTTTCACGTCCACACGCACGTCCGCGAGGATGCGCTGCACCTCTACGGATTTCTCGCCAAGGATGAAAAGACCGCCTTCTTGCTCCTGCTCTCGGTGTCCGGCGTGGGGCCGCGGTTGGCGCTCGCGTTGCTGTCTGGACTCACCGTCCGGGAATTGGCTTCGGCGATCTGTTCCGGCGACGCGACGCGGCTCTGCGCCGTTCCCGGGGTCGGGAGTAAGACCGCGGCGCGGTTGATCCTCGAGCTCAAGGAAAAAGCGTCGGTGCTGGCCTCGTCGGACGTGGCGGAGCAGGGGCCACGCGAGGGAGGGTCCGGGACCACGGACGACGCGCTGTCGGCATTGGTTAACCTGGGTTATCATCCCGCGGCGGCGAAGGACACGATCCGCCGCATCGCGCAGTCGACGCCGCCTGGGCGGACGTTGACCGTCGAAGAGCTCCTGCGCGAGGCGCTCCGGAGTTTGTCGCGGTCATGACGACCCCTTCAGGCGAGCCGTCCGACTCGGCCTCGATCGCGTCGCGCTCGGCCGTGTCAACCCAGGCGGGGGATGACGAGCGCGGCTACGAAACGAGCCTGCGTCCGCTGTCGCTGGACGAATACGTCGGGCAGGAGACGATCAAGGCCAATCTGCGGGTGTACATCGAGGCGGCGCGGCGGCGTGGCGAGGTTCTGGACCACGTCATCTTCTACGGCCCGCCCGGCTTGGGCAAGACCACGCTCGCCCATATCATCGCCAGAGAGCTCGGCGTCCAGATCAAGGCGACCTCCGGCCCCGCGCTCGAGCACGCCGGAGACCTGGCGGCGATCCTGAGCAACCTGGGCCCCCGCGACGTCTTCTTCATCGACGAGATCCACCGCTTGCACCCCGCGATCGAGGAAGTCCTGTATCCCGCCATGGAGGACTACCAACTCGACATCATCATCGGGCAGGGCCCCTCGGCCCGGACGATCAAGCTCGACCTCCCGCCGTTCACGCTGGTGGGCGCGACCACGCGGGCCGGCCTATTGACCTCGCCGCTGCGCGAGCGGTTCGGCGTGATCAGCCGGCTCGAGTACTACCGGCCTGCCGAGTTGGAGCGCATCATCCTGCGCTCCTCGCGCCTGCTCAAGGTGCCGATCGAGCCGGCGGGCGCCGCCGAGATCGCGCGACGAGCCCGCGGCACGCCGCGCATCGCCAACCGCCTCTTGCGCCGCGTGCGGGATTTTGCCGAGGTCAAGGGCGAGGGGGTGATCACCCCCGAGGCGGCGCACGACGCGCTGGGCATGATGGAGATCGATGCCCAAGGCTTCGACGTGATGGACCGCCGTCTCCTCTCCGCGATCATCGACAAATTCGGCGGCGGGCCGGTGGGCGTCGACACGCTGGCCTCCGCGATCGGCGAGGAAAAAGAAACCATCGAAGACGTCTACGAACCCTTCCTCTTGCAGGGCGGCTATCTCGACCGGACGCCGCGCGGCCGCCTGGCGACCCCCCTGGCGTACCAGCACCTCAATCGTCCGCTGCCGTCCCAGTCGGATCAAAAACCACTCTGGTAAACGACCGAGAGGCGCCGCACGGACTCTCGCTAAGGGTTCAGGGTCAGACCCTCTGGTGGTCCGATCGGTTGGGGAGCCTCGGTTCTTGATCGCGCTCGAAAGTGACGCGCGCGCCGTGAACCAGATCAGGACCGCCTGCCAGAAGGCCGTCACATGCGTATTGAACCGGCGAAGCATCGCCTGCACGGCAACGAAGACAACGAACGCAACAATCCAAAGAAGGATAAACTGGACCGGCATGATTCCCGGGATCCAAAATGTTTCCAGGATCGTCATGGAGTCTTCCTTAGATGCGATGCGGTCAACAACTCAGCTCACATCGCCGGAGCACGTCATTCGGGTTCAGGAGTTCGCTTCTTGTACGCCGGCGCTACGTCTAGCATGGTGACTCAAAGCCTATTGTTCACGCCGTTTCAGCCAAACGAGAAGCAGGACGATGGACCAGAAGAGCAACGTATTGAAGGCAATCACATTGCCCATGAATCCCAACGCGTGCGTAAAGGCCCAGGGAGAGTCATCGCGGAAAATCTCTAGGGCGTGCCAGAACAGCCGTACCGCGGATCGCTGATACCCACCGAGTCCCATGAGCCAGGTGATCACGGAAGCCATCACGAGCACCGTGAGAAAGACTTTCCACGACAGCGGTTCCAGGGCCTGGGCGCTGGGCGGCGCGGACCGGTTGATCCGTGCACGTGTCAACACTGCTCCCGCAACCACGATGTGAAAGGTCGTCAGAACCATGGGAACGGACAGCCCCACCCGGACGTTGGCCGGAATGAAGTATCCGATTATGCCGAGCCAAATGATGTTCGCCGCGCCGCCTAGGAACAGGCCGATCAGCGCCACATCAATCTTCCACCGGCCAGGCCTCAGGCCGTATCGACTCCTCCACCAGATCAGCAGTGACCAGATGGTCGTTGCCATCATGACATTTAGGGCTGGCTGCTTGGATGATTCAACGCCGTAGTTTCCAACGATCGGGTGCTGCTGGCCTCCCATGGCTTTCAGTTCCGCGGCCCGTATCACTAATGTATGAGGGGTTATGTACACAATGACGCAGATCGTGAGGATTACGAAAATCCACTTTGCATGGGGTCGGTACCGCGAACCTTCTGATGTCGACTCGATCTTGCGCCACACATAGTAGTTGATGGCCAAGAACAGGATCGACATAAAGATTACCAGGATGATGTTGGCCCAGGCCAATAACCCGCCGAGCAAGGTGATGCCCATCTGCTGCCGATACGCATAGATTTCCCGATGCAGCCAGTAGCCGCCGAACGGCACGGTCAGCAAGGTGAAGAATAGGGCGAGAACCGCCGTATGGCACATCCAGCTGTAGAAGGACCGCTGATCAGCGGAGGGAGTCCTGAGCGCACGATACCCTGCGTAGGCCGCGATGACTGCGGCGCCAAAGATCAGATGGCTCGCAAAGCGATGCACATTGAGTGGGCTCCACAATGCATTATGCAGCACGTTGACGTAGCTTCCCAGGAACTGGCCGCGCGCATCCACCCCAGCCGGAGACATCATGAAGGTCCCCCAGGAGTTGGCGATCATCATGATCACGTTGCCGATCACGTTGACCACCACGCCGAGCGTCGCATGAATCCATTTCGCGAATCCCCCCTTCATCCGATGCCACGTGTAGTAGTACAGATACATCGCCAGGCTAAAGACAACCAACAACAGGGCATAGAGCCAGACAAACGGCCGGAACACCCCGATCAAGTACTTCGCGAAGTCCGGATACAAGGACACGAAGGCCAGGAACAGAAGCACGCCCGAGATCGCGGTCCCGGATACCGCGAGAGTCACCAGTCCCAGTACGTCCTGGGCCGCATCGTCATATCGTCGCGCCACGTCTGACTTGCGTGCGAGCAACCCGCGCAGTTCCAGGGCCATGATCCAGAAGAACGCGCCCAGCACAAAGGCGCCGAAATACAGATGCTGTTGGCCGAGGACCCACATCCAGAGCCGGCTCTCGCTCAGCGGCCACGGGAGCAGAATCCGGGGGTAGTCGCGAGCGGTGAGCGTCGGGGCCGGCGGCCCCGCGATCGGTCCCTCGGTCTTGAAATAGACGTCTTTCCCTGTCGCAACGTTCGTATCAACGAGCCTCTCGGCCTTGTTCGTTGACGTAGAATCCGTGGAGCCGGCAGCCTCAGGGAGGTATGCGGTGACCAGCAATAGGGTGGGAACCAAAAACAGAAGGAAGCGGAGACGATCCAATCGAGGCATCGGCATCTCCAAAGATAAGGATCTGAAGACCCTGCTCACCCGATCGCCGGTCGCGAATAATACCGGAGTTCGCCGGCAAACCGTTCAGCTCACCTCACGGGTATGCAGACGTTCCGGTTCTCAGGCCGGCTCGTTGCTCGGCGCAGCCGGTCCTTCCGTAACAGTGACTGAAGAACCTTGCCCGTGCTCTCTCAGCCATACAAGCAACATGAATAGCAGCCAGAAGAGTAGAGCGTTGAAGGTGATCATGTTCCCCATGACCCCGATGGAGTAGGTAAAGGCCCACGGAGAGGTATCGCGGAATACTTCCATGGCATGCCAGAACAGCCGCACCGCGGATCGCACGTACCCACCGAGCCCGATGAGCCAGGTGACCACCGCGGCCATCGCGAGCACCGCGAAATAGCCGTGCCACGACAGAGGGCGCAATGCCCGCTGACTCAACGGTTTGGAGCGCGCAACCCTCGCGAATGTTAAGAGTGATCCCACGACGATAATGTGGAGCGTCGTCATGGCCGCGGGGACCGAAAGTCCGACCCGGACGTTCGCCGAAATGAAGTACCCGATGATCCCCAGCCAAATGGTGTTGGCGGCGCCGACCACGAACAGACCGATCAGCGCGGCATCGATCGTTGACCGGCCAGGCATCAGGTCGTATCGACTCCGCCACAAGATCAGCAGAGACCACATTGTCACGACGATCATGATATTGACGGCGGCCTGCTTGGATGCCTCGGTGCCATAGTTTGCGACCACCGGATGTTGCTGGACGCCGATGGCCTTCAGTTCGGCGGCCCGCATGACTAAGGTATGAGGGGTCATGTACACAACGAAGCTCATGGTGAGAACTACAAAAATCCACTTTGCTTTGGGTCGATATCGCATTCCCCCCGGCGCAGATTGGATCCTGCGCCAGAGGTAGTAATTGATGGCCAGAAACAACGCGCCTACGAGCATTACCAGAATAATGAGAAGCCAGGCCAATAGCCCGCCCGTCAGCGTTATCCACATTTGCTGCCGATACGCACGGATCTCCAGCAGGAACCAGTACCCGCCGAAAGGAACCATAAATAGGACAAAGAGCAGCCCGAGAATTGCCGCGTGACTCATCCAGTTATAGAAGTCTCCTTCATAGGTATTGTTGGGCTTCAACGCCCGATACCCCGCGTAGACCGCGATGACCACGGCGCCGAAGATCAGGTGACTCGCAAATCGGTGCACGTTCAGAGGATTCCACAACGCGTTTTGCATAACGAGTGTATAGTCGCCTAAAAAGCGGCCGCGGTCATCGACCCCGGACGGAGACATCATGAAGCTGCCCCAGGAGTTGGCGATCATCATGATCACGTTGCCGATCACGTTGACGACCACGCCCATCGTCGCGTGGATCCACTTGGAAAAGCCTGCAGCCATCCGCCGCCACATGTAGTAGTAGAGATAGATCGCGAGGCTGAAGGCGACAAACAGGAGCCCATAGAGCCAAATAAATGGCCGGAACACGCCGATGAGATACTTAGCGAAGTCCGGGTACAAGGACAGAAACGCCAACAACAACACCGCCCCTGAGATGGCGGTCCCGGACACTGCCAAGACCACGAGTCCCAGCACATCCTGGGCCGCCACGTCATATCGTCTCGCGACATCCGCGTTGCGCGCGAGCAATCCGCGCAATTCCAAACCCATGATCCAGAACAAAGCCCCGAGCACGAACGCCGCGAAGTACAGGTGCTGTTGACCGAAGATCCACATCCACACCCGGCTGTCGCCAAAAACTGACGGAAGATTGATGCGTGGATAGTCGCTACTGGTCAGGTATGGGGCCGGCGGACCGGATATAGGGCCGACGACTTTGAAATAGACATCAGTCCCAGCGGCGGGATTGGGCTGCCGATTGCCGGCGATCGTCTGATGGATAGGATCCGCCGGATACGCATCAACGGGGATCAACACCGGGGCCATCAGGCACAGAACAGCAGCCAACAGTAGAGGTCCTGACGACAAATCCCGTGGTGTCATCGGACACCTCCGAGGGAAGGGAGAAGCAGGTGTAGTCTAAAACAAAGCCATGCGTGTTTCAACCGATCACGTCGGCTCTTGGTCGGCGCTGGGTTGCAGATACATGGGCACGTACCGCCCGGCCCACACTACGGGGCGAATAATGGGGGGGCAGAGTACATTTTTTCGTTGACACCCGACCGCGAGCCTTTTAGATTTGCCCCGTTCGTTCGGAATCCGGGTTGTGGCTCGCCGTCCACGCCTTACCGTTCCGGCCTTCCCGCACCACGTCATCCAGCGTAGGACCAACCGCCAGCCGATCTTCTTCGTCGACGCCGACGACCGCTTCGTCCTGCGCTGCCTCGCAAAGGCCACAGCGCGCTACCCGTGCCGCGTCTACGCCTACGTCCTCATGACGAACCACGTGCACCTCTTGGTCGAGCCCCAGGAGAGCGCTTCCTTAGGGACGAAAAGGGGACGAATTTATTTTCTGGATTACAAGATCGGCCTTGACCGGCTGATCAGACCTCCGTCAGGGCTCTGAGCACCCACTTTTTGACGCGTTCTTCCAGCGTGACAGCCTGCGAAACAGCCTTTATAACCGCTTCTCGATCCTTTGCTGAAAGTTTGTCTTTGCTGTTGCGAAAATCAGTGGCGAGTTGTTCCACCAGATTGTCAAGGGTGAAGTCGCGGATTGCCGTGGTACAGTCCAAAAATGAATCATATGCGAGGAATGAATGATCGTTCCGGTAGAGCATCACCTGGCATTCCGCAAGGTGCTGCCTTGCAGTAATGTACCTGCTGACTCTCGAATTGATTGCAAACAGGACTGGCTCAGGTTCGGCACAGCCAAGGAGCAAAAACTTGTACTTGGGCGGCGTCAGAAAATTACAGAAGAGATGAAGGAGTGCTCCAGGAACAAGGGCTTGCCGGGCGAGCTGGCGTCTTTGTTCAGCGGGTAGCTGATCGCCCAGACTCATCTGGGCCTATGTGGTTTGTTGTTCTTGGAGATGCTCTAGAAGGGCAGGGCCATCCGGCAGGGTTGCAATGATCTGCTCCAAGTCAATGATGTCGTTCTCGTCCGCGTTTTCCCATGCCTTATCATGGCTGAGTTCTGTCAGTTCGTTAAAGCTGAGATGCCCGCACTGCTTGATCGAATTCGTTAAGCATTCGATGTCGGACTGACTGAATGTCTCGATGTTGGGTTCGGTCTTGGGAATTACCTCATAGCGATTCTGTACGTCCAACGATCCCCGTGCCTGCTCGGTATACTCGCTGGACCCGTCCCCACGAACAGATTTGAGGATGTCGTAGATCCCGCTCGGCACGGGACCATGCTTCATGGCGACGTAAGTGTCACCGCAAATCAACCGCCCGTATTTCTGGAGATGGGCCTTATCAGCAAAATAGATGATCTTGGATATCTGGTGAAAAGTGGCGCCCGGCAATTTCTTGGCAACGAAGAGAATAGCCTGGAGTGCCTTCTCCGGATCGAATCGAAAGAACTTTCGTTTTGCGGTCATTCTACCCTCAGCCGAGATTGACGTTATGAAGCGTCGACCTGGATCGAGAAGACAGTCGGCTAGATGATACAGACTGTAAAATCGCGAAAGATCACTTTGAGATGAGTTCGAAATGAGGTAAGAACTTGCTTAAAGATAGAGCAAGGCGATCTCGTTAGTCAATAGTCAATCGCAGTAGTGTCCGGTTAAGAACGGGTTATGTTGCTAAAACCCTTGCGTAGTGCGGTGTTCCACGATATTCGGCGTGTCTCCGACTTGAACGGCCATCAGCAGATCGGCCAAGCTCCCTGGAGTTCCTTGAGGAATAATGGGGGTCACCTATAAAAAAGGATGTCAAGCGGTTAAGCGGGGTTCCCGGCGCAGCCGATGGCGGCCCCGCGGCCGACGCTTGGCGACCAGCCCTGCCCCTTGCAGGGCCTGCCGCACGAAGCTGTAGGACAGCGTCACGCCGTGCTCCCGCCGCGCCATCTCCAGAAAGTGCCGGACGTTGAAGCCCAGATAGCGCTCCCGGTACAGCCGCAACACGCGCTCGACCTCGGCCAGCGGCACTCGCCGGGCCGACGGCCGCCCGTGGCGCCGATCCAGGAGCCCGTCGTAGCCCTGCCGTTCATACCGTGCCCGCCATCGGCGCACCGTCCGGGGGCTGAGCCCCAAAATATCGGCCGCTTGCAACCATGTGATCTGGCCACTCATCGCTCGCAACACAATCTCTTGCATCTTCATCGCCCGCTCCACGGCGGGGACGTCATACCGCATGCCGAGTCCTCCTCACGACATGCGGTATACCATCCCCGCTCAAAGCGGTCACTCCACTTGCTCTCGAAAGCGGACACATAATGAATCAACTGCACAGAGCGGTCTCCCCGTTGCAAAAGCCATTGAAATGCTTTATGATGTGGCATTTCTGGTGGGCTCGGACGCATCGGCAATAGATGATCTTTCGGGATGTTTGGCATGGATAAGGCGCTACAAATCCTCCGCGATCGCATCGATGAAATCGACGACACGATTCTTGGTCTGTTGAATCGTCGGGCGTCGATCGTCACCGAGGTGGGACAGATTAAGAAGCGGGAACAGGCTCAGGTGCACGCGCCTCGACGCGAACAGGAAATTCTCGAGCGCCTCGAGCAGCAAAATCCCGGGCCCTTTCCCAACGAGGCGGTGCGGGCCGTGTTTCGCGAAATCATGTCGGCGTCGCTCGCGCTCGAAGCGCCGCTCAAGGTCGCGTACCTGGGCCCGCCGGGGACCTTCACCCACGTGGCGTGCTTAAAGCAGTTCGGGACGTCGGCGTCGGCCGTGGCGGTGAACAGCGTCAAGGACGTGTTTAACGAGGTGGAACGCGGACGGGCCGATTACGGCGTGGTGCCGATCGAGAATTCGACCGAGGGCGTCGTGGCGCACACTCTCGATCTGTTCGTCGACTCGCCGCTCAAGATTACCGGGGAAATCCTGCAAGAGGTTTCGCACCACTTGCTCTCGCGGACGGGTGTGCTCGAGGACGTGAAACGGATCTATTCGCATCCCCAGCCGGTGGCTCAGTGTCGAGCCTGGCTGGAGCGCCACGTGCCCGATGTGCCGATCGTCGAGGTATACAGCACCGCGCGCGCCGCCGAACTGTGCCGCGACGAGCCCGAGGCTGCCGCCATCGCGTCCGATCTCGCGGCGCGCCTCTACGGGCTGGCCTTCGTGGAGAAAAAAATCGAGGATAACCCCTCGAACTCCACCAGGTTTCTCGTGATCGCCCGGACGCCGCCGGAACGCACCGGCCGGGACAAAACCTCGGTGATGTTTTCGATCAAGGATCGCGTCGGCGCGTTGTACGACATGCTCAAGCCGTTTGCCGATCACGGGCTCAATCTTTCAAAGATCGAATCACGGCCATCGAAGCGTAAGGCATGGGAATACTTGTTCTACGTGGACGTCGAAGGGCACGTCGATGACCAGCCGGTGAAGGCCGCGCTGGAGGCTCTGCGTCCCCAGTGCCAAGTGCTCAAAGTCCTCGGTTCGTACCCGGTGGCGCCATGACCTACCACGTGCGACCAGAGATTCTTGAGATCACCCCCTATGTCCCTGGCAAACCGATCGAAGAGGTCGAGCGCGAGTTCGGCGTGACCGGGGCGGTGAAGCTGGCGTCGAACGAAAACCCGCTCGGCCCTTCGCCGGCGGCGCTGGAGGCGGTGCGGGGAGTGCTCGCCGGTTTGCATCGCTACCCGGACGGCGGCGGAACGATGCTGCGCGAGGCGATCGCGGCGCGACTGAAGGTGGCGGCCAACCGGGTGATCCTGGGCAATGGGTCGGATGAAGTCGTCGATCTGCTGGCCAAGGCGCTGCTGACCGTGGGTGACGAGGCGATCATGGCGACCCCGACGTTCGGGGTGTACCGGATCGCCGTCCTGGCCAATCAAGGCCGTCCGATCGAGGTACCGCTCCGAGCCGGACGGCACGATCTGGACGCGATGACGTCCGCGGTCACGCCGCGGACTCGCCTGCTCTTCGTGTGTAATCCCAACAGCCCGACCGGGACGGCGATGACCCGGCGCGAGGTGACGGCGATGCTGGAGCGGTTGCCCGAGCACGTCGTGGTCGTGTGCGACCATGCCTACGAAGACTACGCCGTCTCCGCCGATTTTCCTCAGACCGCGACGTTGCTCGAAAGCGGCCGGCCGGTGGTGGTGCTGCGAACCTTTTCCAAGATCTATGGGTTGGCGGGGCTCCGGATCGGATATGGGGTGGGGCCGGCGGACCTCGTCGGGATGCTCAACCGCATCCGCCTACCGTTCAACGCGAGCACGGTGGCCCAGGCCGCGGCGATCGCCGCGCTGGGGGATGAGACGCACGTTCGGGCCAGCCGGATGGTCAACGCCGCTGGCAAGACGTATCTGACCCAGGGGTTGACGAGGTTGGGGCTGGCGTGGTACCCCACCGAGGCGAATTTCGTGTATGTGGACGTCGGTCGGGAGGGTCGGGCCGTGTTTGAGCGGCTGCTCCGCCGCGGCGTGATCGTTCGCCACCTCGAGGGGACGTGGCTTCGGATCACGATCGGGCTTCCCGAGGAGAACCAACGGTGTATCTCGGCCCTCGAAAAGGTGTTGGCGGACGGCTGAGCGAGAGGCCGGGCGGATAGGCAACGGCTCCGAGCGACGCGATCGCACGGAGCGATGAAGGAGTCGTGCATGATCATTATTTTAAAGCCGGAGGCCACGCAAGCGGAAATCGACCACCTGACGCAGAAAATCAAGGAACACGGCTTGACGCCGCACCTCTCGGCCGGTCAAGAGCGTCGGTTGATCGGCGTGATCGGTGATGAGCGGGCCATCCAGAACATGCCGCTGTCCATCTTCCCAGGTGTCGAGAGCGTCCTGCCGGTGCTGGCGCCGTATAAACTGGTCAGCCGCGAATTCAAGCGTGAGAACTCGGTGATCCAGCTGGGCGACGGGGTGACGATCGGCGGCACGCAGGTGCCGGTCATGGCGGGACCGTGCGCGGTCGAGACGCAGGCCCAGCTTCTGAGCATCGCGAAGGCCGTCCGGTCCGCGGGGGCGCGCCTGCTTCGCGGGGGCGCGTTCAAACCCCGCACGTCGCCGTACGCCTTTCAGGGATTGGGCGAGGAGGGGTTGCAGTACCTCGCCGAGGCGAAGAAGGTCACCGGATTGCCCGTCATCACCGAAGTCGTCGACCCCCGCGACATCGAACTGGTCGCGCAGTACGCGGACGTGCTGCAGATCGGCGCGCGCAACATGCAGAATTTCCGGCTCCTCACCGAGGTCGGCAAATACCATAAGCCCGTGCTGCTCAAGCGGGGCTTATCCGCCACGATCAAGGAGTTTCTCCTGTCGGCCGAGTACATCATGTCGGGGGGCAATCACCGCGTGATTCTCTGCGAGCGCGGCATTCGGACGTTCGAGACCATGACTCGCAACACCTTGGATCTCGCGGCGGTGCCCTTGATCAAGGGGCTGTCGCACTTGCCGGTCGTGGTGGATCCCAGCCATGCCACCGGCCGGTGGGACCTGGTGGCTCCGATGGCGCTGGCGGCGGTGGCGGCGGGAGCGGACGGACTCTTGATCGAAGTGCACGGGAATCCCGAAGAAGCTTTGTCCGACGGCGAAGAGTCGCTCAAGCCAGCCAAGTTCGCGGCCATGATGACCGAGCTCCGCAAGGTCGCTCACGCCGTGGGCCGGGAGGTTTGACATACCCGGTCCGGCTTTAGTCCGGCGGCTCGCCGTCGTCGGCGTGGGCCTGATCGGCGGCTCTCTGGCATGGGGCGTCAAGCGGCGCGAGTTGGCGCGGGAGGTCGTGGGCGTGGACCGCGACCCGGCGTCGCTGCGCTACGCCATCGAGGCGGGAATGATCGATGCGGCGATGGGGTTGGAGGCCGCGGTCCGCGGCGCCGATCTCGTGGTCTTGGCGGTTCCGGTCGGAGCGTTGGCTGGCCTGGCCGATGAGCTGGCTCCGTGGCTCGATCCGGAGGCGGTGGTCACGGACGTAGGGAGCGTGAAGCTCCCGGTCGTTGAACGCGTCGGGTCGGTGATTCACCGATTTGTCGGCGGGCACCCGATGGCCGGCGGCGAACAGTCGGGTGCGGCGGCGGCAGTCCCGGATTTGTTCGACGGCACACAGTGTCTCCTAACCCCCACGGCGCAAACCGATCCGAAGGCGCTCGAGGCGGTGGAGCGATTGTGGAAGGGGCTGGGCGCGAGTGTCGTTCGGATGGATGCCGCGCGACACGACGAGATCGTGGCGGCGGTCAGCCATTTGCCGCATCTGGCCGCGTACGCCTTGGTCAGCGCGGTCGCGGCCGCCGATCCGACCGGCGCGGCGCGGGCGGTCGCCGCGGGGGGATTTCGCGAGATGACGCGGATCGCGGCGAGTTCGCCCGAGATGTGGCGGGATATCTGTTTGATGAACCGCGATCCGCTGCTCGGGATGTTGGATCGGTATGCCGACGCGGTCAGGCGGTTGCGGGATCTGGTCGGTCGGGGCGATGGCGCCGGGCTGTTGGACGAATTCACCCGCGCGCGGTCGGTTCACCGGGGCCTTCACGAGGGACCCGGATGACGACCGTGGTGGTGAACCCCGGCCGCGCGTTGCGGGGGCGCCTCGCGGTGCCGGGCGACAAGTCGGTGAGTCATCGCGCCGTCATCCTCGGTGGCCTCGCGCGCGGGGAGACCGTGGTTCGTGGGTTTCTCGCGTCGGACGATTGCCTGCGGACCGTTGCGGCGTTCCGCGCGATGGGACGGACGATCGAAGACGTCGAGGCAGCGGGGCGTCCGGCGCTCCGCATCCGGGGCGACGGAGCGGATGCGTTGCGCGAACCGGGCGACGTGCTGGACTGTGGAAATTCGGGCACCACGATTCGCCTCTTGGCCGGGTTGCTGGCTGGGCGGCCGATGTTCTCGGTGTTAACCGGGGATGCCTCGCTTCGGCGGCGTCCGATGGCGCGGGTGGTCGAACCCTTGAGAACGATGGGCGCCCAAATTGCCGGGCGAGAGGAAGGGCGATACGCGCCCCTTTCCATCATGGGGCGTCGGTTGAAGGGAGGGGCCGTCAGCCTCTCGATCGCCAGCGCGCAGGTCAAGTCGGCGCTGCTCCTGGCCGGACTCTCGGCCGATGGACGGACGACGGTCACGGAGCCCCAGCGCTCGCGTGACCACACCGAGCGGATGCTACGCGCGTTCGGGGTCGCCGTGGAGGTGAAGGACGAGACGGTGTCGGTGTGTGGTCCGGCGGAATTGGCCGCGACCGAGGTGGAGGTGCCGGGCGATCTGTCGTCTGCCGCGTTTTTCATCGCGGCCTCGCTGATTGTGCCTGGATCGGAGCTCGTGATCGAGCGCGTAGGGGTGAATCCGACCAGAACCGGGTTCCTCGACGTGCTTCGCGCCATGGGAGCGTCGGTCGTCGTGGAAGGCGCGCGGGAGGTGTCGGGTGAGCCGGTGGCCGATCTGGTCGTGCGCGCCAGCCCGCTGCGAGGGACGGTGATTCGGGGCGAGTTGATCCCGCGCACGATCGACGAAATCCCGGTCCTGTGCGTGTTGGCGGCCCTCGCGGAGGGAGAGACCGTGATCGAAGGGGCGGAGGAGTTGCGGGTGAAGGAGAGCGATCGGATCGCGGTCATGGCCGAAGAACTGGGCCGGTTGGGGGTGAAGGTCGAGGAACGGCCCGCGGGCATGCGGATCATCGGCCCGCAGAAACCGGTTGGCGCGGAGTGCGCCAGTCACGGCGATCATCGCGTGGCGATGGCCCTGGCGGTGGCCGCCCTCGGCGCGAAGGGTTCCACGACGATCCGCGACGTCGAGTGTGTGGACACTTCGTTCCCGGGATTTTTCGACCGGATGGATGCAGTGAGGGCATGAAAGCGCGCGACCTTATCGTGGCTATCGACGGCCCATCGGCGGCCGGGAAGAGCAGCGCGGGCATGTTCGTCGCGCGGCGCCTCGGCTATCTCTACGTGGAGAGCGGCGCCTTTTATCGCGCGTTGGGGTGGAAGGTCCGCGCGTGCGGGGTCGATCCGGCGGATGATGCCGCGCTGCAGAAGCTCTCCGAGACGACCGTGATCGAGGTGGTGCGGACGTCCAACGGCGCGAGAATTTTGGTGGACCAGCGCGATGTGACCGACGACCTTCGGACGCCCGAGATGAGCCGGATCGCGGCGCATATCGCGTCGAATCCCCTCGTCCGTGAGCCCATGTTGAAGATTCAGCGCGCCATGGCCAAGGACGGCGGGGTGGTGATGGAAGGGCGGGATATCGGCACGGTGATATTCCCCCGAGCCGACGTGAAGTTTTATCTAGACGCCGATCCCGGCGTGCGGGGAGAACGGCGATACAAGGAGCTGGCGGCCAAGGGGTTGGCGGTCGACCTGCAGACCACGATCGACGAGATTATGGCCCGGGATCGCAAGGACATGAACCGCGCGGTCGCGCCGTTGCGGAAAGCGGACGACGCGATCGCGATCGACTCGACGGGCTTGACCTTGGATGAGGTGGTGGATAGAATGGTGGACGCTGTAGAACGGCGACGAGCCGCGACCGCGCGGTAACGCGGTGCTGTACGAGGTCGTGCACCCGGTGGTGTCGGTGGTGGCCCGCTGGTGTTGCTCTCTGGAGGTCGTGGGGCGCGAGAAGGTCCCGACCGGGGGCGGAGTAATCGTCGCCGCCAACCACGTCAGCTACCTGGATATTCCCATTGTGGGGTGCGCCCTCGCCAGGCGAGCGGATTTTCTGGCGAAGGCCGAGTTGTTTCGGAACCCGCTCGTCGGCTGGTTTTTCCGGCGGTTGGGCGGCGTGCCGATTCGGCGAGGAGGTCTTGATCGGGCCGCGCTCGCCGAGGTGGAGCGGCGTCTTGCCGAGGGGCGGCTGGTGGTGATGTACCCCGAAGGCACGCGCAACCCCGACGGGCGCTTGCAGGCCGCCAAGCCCGGCGTCGGAATGCTGGTCGCCCGCACCGGGGTCCCGGTCGTTCCGGCGTACGTGGCCGGTACGGGCGAGGCGTGGCCGCCCGGCGCGCGGTGGTTGCGTTGCCGGCCGATCACGGTGATGTTCGGCGATCCGATAACGTGGGGCCGCCCCGGAGCGGGGGGGGGAGAGGACGACGTGGCGAAACGACGATACCAACGAATCAGCGACGACATCATGGCGAGCATCGCGGCGTTGCAGCGACAGGCACGCGCGAGGCGGATTATTCACCCTTCACCGCAGTCGAACTAGAGAGGACGTACTCGTATGGTAATCACGCAATCGGAAGTACCGGTCAGGAAGCCCTTCCAAAAAGGCACCGAACTGACGGAAATGGAGCTGATGTATGCCGAGACCTTCAAGCAATTGGAGGAAGGCAGCATCGTGGAAGGGAGCGTCGTGGCCGTTCAGGCCGAGGGCGTGGTCGTGGATATCGGCTACAAATCTGAAGGAATCGTGCCCCGCGAAGAGTTCGTTCCCGAGGAACTGAGCGCCCTCAAGGTCGGCGACCGGTTCCTGGTCTACTTGGAAGAGCGGGAGGACAGCGAAGGCAACATGATCCTGTCCAAGGAAAAAGCCGACCGGATGAAGATCTGGGGCGATCTCGAACGGATCTTCGAAAAGGGCGAAGTGATCGAAGGCAAGGTCCTCACCAAGATCAAGGGCGGGATGATGGTCGACATCGGGATCAAGGCGTTCTTGCCGGGATCGCAGATCGACTTGCGGCCGGTGAGGGATCTCGATTCGCTGATCGGCAAGACCTACCAGATGAAAATCATCAAGATGAACCACCGGCGCAGCAACGTCGTCGTCTCGCGGCGCGTGGTGCTCGAGGAAAACCGAGACCGGCGCAAGCAGCAAGCGATGGCCACCCTCCAGGAGGGTCAGATCATCGACGGGCAGGTCAAGAACATCACCGATTACGGCGCGTTTATCGACTTGGGCGGAATCGACGGCCTCCTGCACATCACCGATATGTCATGGGGTCGCGTGGCCCATCCCTCGGAGCTGTTCATGGTGGGTGACCGCGTCAAGGTCATGATCCTCAAGTACGACCGCGAAACCGGTCGCATTTCGCTGGGCGTCAAGCAGCTCAAGCCCGATCCGTGGCAGCAGGTCGAGCAGAAATACGCGGTCGGCTCTCGCGTGCGCGGTAAGGTGGTGAGTTTGGTGGATTACGGCGCGTTCGTGGAGCTGGAGCCCGGGATCGAGGGGCTCGTGCACATTTCCGAGATGACGTGGTCGCACGAGATCAAGCACCCCTCCAAATTGGTGGCGGTCGGTGACCAGGTCGAGGCTCAGGTGCTCAACGTCGAACGCAAGGGCCGCAAGATTTCGCTCGGGATGAAGCAGGTCGCGGCCAACCCGTGGGAAGTAGTCGAGTCCAAGTATCCGGTGGGCTCGATCATCGAGGGAAAGGTCAAGAGCCTCACCGAGTTCGGCGTGTTCGTTGGGCTCGACGAGGGGATCGACGGCCTGATTCACGTGTCGGATCTGTCGTGGACCAAACGCGTGACGCATCCGGGCGACCTCTTCAAGAAGGGACAGGCGGTGAAGGCGGTCGTGTTGCGGGTGGACAAGGACAAGGAGCGGCTGTCGCTGGGCTTCAAGCAGTTGACCCCTGATCCGTGGGAGAACGACATCCCGAAACGCTATCAGGTCGGCCAGGATGTGAACGGGAAAGTCGTGAAGATTACCGATTTCGGGGCTTTCATCGAATGTGAGGACGGCGTGGAAGGGCTGATCCACGTGAGCGAGATGAACCTCGAGGGGCAGAAGATCGAGGACCGCTACAAGGTGGGAGACGAAGTCACGGCTCGCGTCATTCGCGTGGATTCCGGCGAGCGTAAGATCGCCCTCAGCATCCGTGAACAGGTCGGCGATTGGGGGTTGCCCGAGGGTGATGAGCAGCGTCCTTCGAAGAAACGGTAGAGAACCGCGTTCCGTGCGTGGTGGGATAGGGAGTACTCCCTGATGGCGCGTCGTCCGCTCGTGACCGGGTTGCTGTTGTTTCTGGTGCTCGCGGTGGCCTTCTTCCTCGGGACCTACCTCACCGCGTGGTTCATCGAGCGTCCACCGTCGGGTTCCGACCAGATCGCGCTTGTCCGCATCGAAGGCGTGATCATGGACGCCGACGAGCCGGTCGAGCAGCTCCGGACATTCGCCGAGAATCCGGCGATCAAGGCCATCCTGATCCGGATCGACAGCCCGGGCGGCGCCGTGGTGCCTTCGCAGGAGATTTACGACGAGGTCAAAAAGATCCGCGCCGAGGGCAAACAAAAGGTGGTCGTCTCGATGGGGACGGTCGCCGCGTCCGGCGGGTATTACATCGCGAGCGCCTCGGACAAAATCGTCGCCAACCCCGGCACGCTGACCGGCAGCATCGGCGTCATCATGGAACTCCCCAATTTCGAAGGGCTCATGAAGAAAATCGGCGTGGAAGCCACGGTCATCAAGAGCGGAGCGCACAAGGATCTGGCCTCGCCGTTCCGCGCGATGGGTCAGGAGGAGCGCCAAATCCTCCAGCGGGTGATGGACGACGTGCACGACCAGTTCATTCAGGCGGTGTCCGACGGACGCGGCCTCGAGAAGGCGGCCGTGGTCGCAATGGCCGATGGCCAGGTGTTCACCGGACGACAGGCGAAGGAGAAGGGGCTGGTCGACGAGCTGGGCAGTTTCGAGGACGCGATCAAACTCACGGGTGAGCTGGCCGGTATCGTGGGCCGGCCGTCGGTCGTGGAGCCGAAGCGGCCCTTCTCACTGTCGGAATGGCTGAAGTCGGAATTCCGGGGACGTATCGGCGCCTGGGCGAACCCCGCGCCGAACATCCGCCTCAATTACCTCTGGACGTGGGGATAAGACGATGACCAAGGCTGAGCTCATCGAAGAGGTGGCCGGAAAAGTCAAAGACCTGACGAAGCGGCAGACCGAGATCATCATCAACGCGATCCTGGACGGGATCAAAGAGACGCTGGCGCGCGGCGACAAGATCGAGATCCGTGGATTCGGCAGCTTCCGTCTCCGCAACCGTCGCACCCGCGAAGGCCGCAACCCCAAGACCGGAACCACCGTCCAGGTACCCGCCAAACGCGTGCCGTTCTTCAAGGCGGGCAAGGAATTGAAAGAACTCGTCGACCGCTAAGCCGATCCCCCAGGCTGATACTGCTTCCGCAAACTTAGCGCGTTCCGTAGTCCGTCCAAGCCATGCCGAATTCAAGCCAGACGACTGGCGGACCTGCGTCGCGAGATCGTCGGGTCCGTACCGACGGTAGTTTTAGGATAAATCGTCCGTGGGTACGCTCGTGGGATGACGAGGTGAACTGATCTTGTTTTCGCAGTAAAGGCGGGATCTGAGACGAGTGCCCGTCAGTTTACGACCTCACCGACGCGGGTAATCCGGCCGTCGGTCTCGATGTGCAGCGGGCCGGTGGTTTTCAGGTGTTCGATCACGTGTTCGTTGAGAGGGACGCCGCGGCGGAGGACGGTGTTGGGTAGGGTGTAGCCGTCGATGGTCTCGTGTCGGACCAGAAACTCGGTGGTCGCGAGGGTGTAGGTTCTTTCGGGGTCGAGAGACTGGCCGCCGACCGAAACTGATACCACGCGGTGCCCGACCGGGCCGTGTGGATCGAACGTGAAACGCACGCCCGACACCTGGGGGAAGCGACCTGCTTTTTGGCCGGCCATGCTCACGCCGTTTTCCAGCGCCTCGACAAGCTGCCGACCCGTGACGGCGACGACGACCAACTCGTTTGCAAAGGGCAGCATGGTGTACAGGTCTCCCAGAGTGAGGGAACCTGCAGGGATGAGACGGTCGTCGCGGAAGGCTCCCCCGTTGAGCAGCGCGACGTCGGTTGCCATCGCGGCGCGCATCGCGTCCGCGACGTAATCGCCCAGATTGCTCTCCTTCTCCCGGATCGTCTCCTCCCGAATATCCAGGGCCACGGCTGTGCGGCCGATCACCTGGGCGAAGGGCTCCATCTCCTTCGCGTAGGGCGCCAGCACCGAGGCGACTTCGGGGTCGGCCGCCACCGCTTGTGGGTCGACCGCTTCGCGCCGCCAACTCTTTTGCACCACCCACCGCTCGTTCGTCCGAACCGCATCAAGGCGCATGATCCCGAGCGCGACGGCGTTCGCTCCCGCCTTGGTGATCAAGGTGGTGCCGACCAGCGCGTCGAGCGGCTCGTGGTCGTGGCCCCCCACGATCGCGTCGATCTCGGGAATGGTCTCGGCGAGTCGACGATCGATCTCCATCGGAAGGTGCGTGAGCGCGACGATGAGATCGACGCCGCGCTGCTTAAGCCCGCTGACGGCCGCCCGCGCCGCAACCACGGGGTCTTGGAAGACGATCGGCTCGGGGCCGCAGCCGGTGACGGGCCGGAGGGGAACGGTGAGTCCGAACACCCCGATCCGAAGCCCCGCCGCGTTCACGATCCGAAACGGGGCGACCTTCTCGGGTGGAAGGTCCGCGGCTTCGGGAAATTTCACGTTGGCCGAGACCCAGCGAAAGCGCGTCTCTCGAAGGCGTTCCACGCCCATGGCGTTCAGCGCCTCGACCATCTGCGCCCCGCGGTGCTTGAGCGCGACGGACAAGAGCGACGGCGACAGCAGATCTCCGGCGTGCAGCACCAGCACCGGGCCGCGTCGCTTGGCCTGCTGGACCAACGTCGAGGCGTGCGCCAGCCCGCCGCGGCGGACGGGACGTCCGTTCACTTCCACGATCACCGGGAAGACCTCGTACACGTCGTTGAGCTGGACGATGGTGAGGGAATGGACCGCGGGCGACGTGCACGCGACGACGGGCCAGACCAAGCAGGCGAACACGAATGGTGTGGCGAACGACCGGGATCTCATCCTGCGGCTATTCTCCAACTTGCACCAACAATCCCCGCCGCCGGGCCACGCGGAACATCCAGAGGAATACCGCCATTCCGCCCGCCAAGTAGAGCGCGTTGAGTCCCACCGCGGTCCATAAAAGGCCGGCGTCGAAGCGCTGCTCGATCATCACCACGCGCATGCCCTCGAAGACATGGGCGGCCGGTGTGGCCAGGGCAACGGGGCGCAGCCACGGCGGGAGGACGGACACGGGATAGAAAACCGCCGCGACGGGTTGAAACAAGAAGATCACGGCCCACGCGAGACTCTCGGCCCCTTGGCCGAAGCGCAGGATCAGCGCGGACACGACGAGGCCGATGGCCCATCCCATGACCAGCAGATTGCAGAAGAACGCGACCAGCGCGATGCCCATGCTAAAGAGGTTGTAGTGGTACAGGGCAAGGGCCAGGGCGGTCATGAACCCCGCCGTGACCACGGTGCGGAGGAGCCCCACGATCACCTGTCCGATCATGAATTCGAGCGGCGTGAGAGGACTGACGAAGAGATTGGCAAGGTTGCGGGACCAGACCTCCTCGAGAAACGCCAGCGAGACGCCGATCTGAGCCCGGAACAGGATATCCCAAAGGATGAGGGCGCCGAGGAAGAGCGCGACGACGTTCGGCAGGCCGGGGCCCAGGTCGCGCAGGTAGAGGGTCAAAAACCCCCACAGGAGCAATTCCATCGCCGGCCAATAGACCAACTCGACCACGCGGGTCCACGAGCTGCGGTAGAGGTAGTAGTGCCGCAGCACGAGCGCAAACACCCGCGAGGCGCTTCCTGCGCGTCTCATACGCCGTGTTCCGGTCCGGGGGAAAGAGGGGCGGCCCTCGCGATGTCCAGGAAGACGTCCTCCAGCGTCGCGCGCCCGTACCGACGGAGCAGGGCGGCTGGGGCGCCCTCGGCCACGGTGCGTCCCTGCTTGAGGACGATCACGCGGTCGCACAGCCGCTCGACTTCGGGCATGTTGTGGGAGCTGACGAGCAGGGCCGCTCCGGTGCGCGTGCGGTAGTCGGCCAGCCAGGTCCGCACCTTGTCGGCGACATCGGGATCGAGGCTGGCGGTGGGTTCGTCCAGGAGCAGTAATTCCGGATCGTTGATCAAGGCCTTGGCCAGCGCGACCCGCGTTTTCTGCCCGGAGGAGAGGTGGCCGTATCGCGCGTCCAACAGGTCCGCAATCTCCAGGTGGTCGCAGAGGGCGGCGATCTTCCGGCCAAGCCCGGACACGCCGTACAGGCGTCCGTATACCGTCAGGTTTTGTCTCACGGTCAGTCGATGCGGCAGGTCCACGTATGGCGACGAGAAGTTCATCCGCGAGAGGGTGGCGTCACGCGCTCGGGCGACGTCGAGGCCGAAGAGACGGATCTGCCCAGCGGTCGGGGTGACGAGATTGAGAAGCATGGCGATCGTCGTGGTTTTGCCCGCGCCGTTGGCGCCCAGCAGACCGAGGATTTCGTTCCGACGGAGGGTAAACGAGAGATCTCGCACCGCCCACGCGGGATCAAATCGCTTGCTCACGCCCTCGACCCGTACGATCTCTTCGTTCATCAAGCGCGAACAGCGACCATCTCGAGCACGGTGGACCTCGGCCGGGGACGTGGCGGGAGCGAGTGAGCGCTTTGTTGTAGCAAACCGAGCGCCGGGGGTCAAGACGGATCGAGCGAGAGGCAACTCGTCGGTCCCGATTGCCTGCACAGCCGGTGATGGGCTATATATATGCTTCCTTGGGAGATCAACGATGAGACTGTTGAGGATGGGGTATCTGGTTGTGGCCATGATCGGGTTGTTCCGGGCGGACGCCGTTGGCGCGCCGCCGGATCCGGACGAAGCGATCAACGTTCGGGTCTATAGTCAGGCTCGCGACAGCGTAGTGAACATCACCAACGTCGCGATCGACTACGACATTTTCTTCGAGCCGTATGCGAGCGCGTCGACGGGGTCCGGCGTGGTGATGGACACGCAAGGCCACATCGTCACCAACAACCACGTGGTCGAGAAGGCGTCGCAGCTCGAAGTGACGCTGGCTGACGAGAGCAAGTGGCCGGCGAAGGTGGTCGGCACCGACCCCTCCACCGATTTGGCGGTCATCCTGATCAAAGCGCCGGCCGATCGGCTCCACCCGCTTCCCTTCGGCGAGTCCGCCGATCTTAAGGTCGGGCGGAAGGTCCTCGCGATCGGCAACCCCTTCGGTCTTGAGCAGTCGCTCACCACCGGCATCGTCAGCTCGATCCGCCGTTACCTCAAGATCAACGAGATCGAAATGGAGAACGTGATCCAGACCGACGCGGCCATCAATCCCGGAAATTCAGGCGGGCCGCTCCTGGACAGCGACGGGCGACTGGTCGGGATCAACACCGCGATCTTCAGCCCATCCGGCGGGAACGTGGGGATCGGCTTCGCCGTGCCGGTGGAGACGGTCACGCGCGTCGTCAAGGAGTTGGCGGAGAAGGGATACGTTTCGTACGCGTGGTTGGGCGTCGAAATGCAAACGCTGATTCCACGCTATGCCGAAGCCCTCCACCTGCCGATCGATCGCGGCGTCATGATCGGCCGCATCGTCCGCAAAGGACCGGGGGATCAAGCCGGTCTGCGCGGTGGCACTACCCGGGTCATCGTGGGCAACACGCGCCTCATCGTCGGCGGCGACGTCATCGTCGAGGCAGACGGCCAGACCATCGCGTCGTCGGAAGAGCTCCAGCGGGTCTTGCGCGGCAAGAAGCCCGGGGACGCGGTACGATTCACGATCGTACGAGAAGGGAAGCGCACCACGCTGCCGGTGACACTCGGCGAACGCCCGGTAGGATGACGCCATGCACATTACACACAACCCCGGGTTTCTCGCGTTGGTCGAGGCCGCCAAGCGACGTATCCACGAGTGCTCGGTCGCCGAGGTGAAGGCGAAGCTTGATCGCCGGGAGTCCTTTCACTTGATCGACATCCGAGAGGACCGCGAAGTGGCCAAGGACTATGCCGCGGGCGCGATACACATCGGTCGCGGCATCCTGGAACGCGATATCGAAGAGATCATCCCAGAGAAGCACGCTGAGATCGTCCTCTATTGCGGCGGCGGGTTTCGCTCCGCGCTGTCCGCGGACAGCTTGCAGCAGATGGGCTACCCCAATGTGAAGTCCATGGCCGGAGGGATTCGGGCCTGGCGTGAGGCGGGATATCCGGTGGTGCGGGACGAGAAACGCCGCGATCGCTAGGGGTCGTGGAAGTTACCGGCCGATATCAGCCAAGGGTTGGTCGGTCACCGTGAGTGCCCCACGCGGGTTGGGGTTGAAACTATTGGCCGCAATGAGGTCGTCTCGATCCGGTGTGGTGCGACACTCGGGGGTGGTGACGAAGCCCCAGTGCTGGTTGTCGTGGCAGCGGTTCTCCAACACCATTGCTTCGGCGTGGTGGAACATGAGGATCCCGCTAAGCATGTTGTGGCGGCAGATGTTGCGGACGAGGTCGGGGCGGGTGTCCGGGTCGCGGACCGCGATGCCGAAGTGGTGATTGTCGTAACAGAGATTTTTGGCGACGTATGGGCGCGCGCCCCCGAACACGAAGATCCCGGACTCGCGATTGCGACAGACCTCGTTCTCGACGAGCGTGGCGCGACAGTTCGGACCGTACACGACGATGCCCGAGAGTACGCCGTCGGCGATCCGGCACTGGGTGATCGTGCACGTCGAATCCAACACGTTCATCGCCGAGTGCTGGTCGCTGCCGATATACCGAAACGTAATCCCAGAGATCACGCCGCCGGGGACGCGCTGGAGATACAGCGGCCCGCCGCGGCGGCTGAACACCTGCACGGCGTCCATCCCGGCTCCGATGAGCCGGATCGCCCCGTCCACGACGAAAATCTTGTCTTCGTACATCCCAGGGCGGATAAACACCTGGTCGTCCGCCCCCGCGTCCAGGAGCGCCGCGCTGGGTCTGGCGTAACAGGAGGGATCGGTGGCATCCACGACCAGGGTTCTGCCGCCTGACGGATTAGGGGGCGGGGTAAGGCTCGCGGCGCGTGGGTCAAATGGGGGCGGGATACTTGCGGGTCCGTCGATGGTCATGTCTCGCCTGCGAGCGCCGCGATAAGGCGTCCGAACGCTGGGGTTGAGACCGCGGGGTCGGAGACCATGCTCAGGACGAGGTGGGTCGGGTCGAGATCGTAGAAGAAACCGGGATGGACGAGGCAGCCGGTTGACCGCAGGATGTGGAGCGCGAGTTCTTCGTCATCGGATGAGGCCGGAGACGTGACTCGAACCGCGACGTAGAAACCTCCGGTCGGCGGCACGAAGCGCAGCGTGGGGGTACCGGCCAGGGTTTGGAGCGTCGCATCCCGTCGGCGAGCGATCTCTGCTCGGTATTCCCTCAAGAAGGCCTGCCCTCCCCCGAAGATCCCTGGCACGGCGGCTTGGACGATCTCGTTCACGGGTAGAAAGGCGTCTGACAGAGCTTCCAGCGCGGTCAACACGGGGCCGACTTGGGACTCGTCCCCAGACAAGGCCATCCAGCCAAGTTTAATGCCTGGCAAGGCGAAGAGTTTGGAGAAGCCGTTCAACGTGATCACCAAGGGAGCACGCGTCTCGGCGGGTCGGGGGAGGGCGTCCGTCCCCACAAGAAATTCTCCGAACACCTCGTCGGCGACGATCGGCAATGCATGTCTCGATGCGATCTCGGCGATGGCAGCAAGCTCGTCCGCCGCCGCGACCGCACCCGTCGGGTGGTGGGGCGAGACGAGGACGATCGCGCGCGTGCGAGGCGTGATCCGGGATTCGATCTCGGCCAGATCGATCGCCCAGTCGCGTGATTCATCGAGCCGATACGTGGTCACGCGCACGCCGGCCACCCGCGCGATCTCGTCGAACAGGGGATACGACGGTCGGGGCGTGAGGATTTCATCTCCGGGGTCGCACAAGGCCGAAAAAGCGTACCAGTACGCCAAGCTGGTTCCCGGGGTGAGGATGATCCGGCTGGAGGGAACGGCCAGGCCGTGCGAGCGGTAATACGCGCTGATCGCTTCCCGCGCCTCCGGCTGCCCAAGCGGATGCGGATGGTAGACGTGGGCCGCGCGCGTGGCATCGAGCAGGACACGCTCCAAAACCGCTTGGGGATACCGGATGCCGTGTTCCGTCACGTTGCCGGAGATGAGATCGACCACCGGTTCGCCGCGGGCAAGTCGCGCGTCACGCTCGCGGTAGAGTCGATTGGTCTGAACCTGGAAGGTCGCGGCCAACCGGGAAAGCGGCGCGGTCACAGCCTAATCATAGAAGTTTCTCGCCCACGCGTGGCTTTTCGCGCGCTCCATGGCGGCTGCCGACAGCGGCGGGCCCAGCGAATAGCGGCAGTTGGCCTCGACGTGCTCGCGCCGCCGCATACCGGGAATGACGGTCGACACCGAGGGCTCGCTCAGAACGCGGTGGCTCAGGACGAATTGCAGGGCCGCGTGCGCCAACGACTCGATCCCGTCGCCGAGGAGGACGTTCAACGCTTCAGCCCGGTGCACGGTCTCCACGAGCCGCTCGCCCTTGAAGTACTCGCGACGCCAGTCCCCGTGCGGGAAGGCCGTGTCTTCGCGGAGCGTCCCGGTCAACCCGCCTTCGTCGAATGGGCAGCGGGCGATGATCCCGACGTGGTGCTCTTGGGCGAGCGGAAAGAGCCGCACGGTCGGGCTCTGATCGAAGAGGTTGAAGATGACCTGGAGCGCATCGACCCATCCCGACCGGACCAGGTCGAGCGCGGCGTTGGGCTCGTGGTCGTTCAACGAGACGCCGAGATAGCGGATCTTTCCGGCCAGTTGCAGATCGCGTAGCGTGTCGATCCATTCGGTCTCGGCCAGCCAGGCGGGGGACCAGACGTGGAGCTGTTGCAGGTCGAGGAAATCGCAGTCCAGGTTCCTCAGGCTCTTCTCGGTGCAGGCGATGATCCAGTCCTTGGGGAAGACCTCGCGGATCGGCGCGTCGTGCCGGGCGGGCCACTCGCGGTTTTTCGGCGGGATCTTAGTCGCGATCGAGACGGTGCGACGGAGGCCTGCTTCGCGCACCGTCTCGGCGATCAGGCGCTCGCTGTGGCCGTCGCCGTAGGCGAGCGCGGTGTCGAAAAACGTGACCCCGAGCTGGAGCGCTTTCTTCAGGGCCGACTTCGCCGCGGCGTCGTCCGGTTTCCCCCACAGACCCCCGCCGATGCCCCACGCGCCGAATCCGACCTCCGAGACCGAGAGCCCGGTCCGACCCAGGGGCCGCGTGCGGACGCGAACCGTCACGGCAGGTCGATCTTGAGCGTCGAGCCCTCGACCACGACGGGGTAGCACCCCACTGCTTTGGGGGCCGGCGGGCTCAGGTTGCGCCCGGTCTTGATGTCGAACGTTGCGCCGTGCCAGGGGCACGTCACGGTCGTGCCCTCCACGCCGCCTTCGGCCAGCGACCCGCCGCGGTGTGTGCACGCGTCGTCGATCGCGTAGAAAGCCCCGTCGATGTGGAAGACGGCGATTCGTTTGTTCCCGATCTGGACGGCCTTGGCCTTGCCGGCCTGCACGTCGGCCACGGTCGCGATGGTGGTCAGAGCCATGTCTCCTCCTCCTGTGTATGGATGGTCGCCGCGTTACCGTGGTGCCGGAAGGATGAGCGCACGGTCGTCGGCTGTGAACATCGCAGCATAGCAGGGCCAAGCGAGTCGGGTCAATTGAAGCTCCCTGCAGCAAGCGACAGGGAATGCGGTGTGTGCATTGCGGAGCAATCTTCGAAGTGCAAGGAAGAAAAAGAACACGATTTCCATTCGCTCGCTTACCCCGTAGCGAGCTTCGGGGAATGCGGGTGGTGCATCGCGAAGCAATACGCTCGCTATGCACTTTCCGCGAGATCGGACGTGTCGCGGTGGCGGAGGCCAGAGTGGTGTGGTACGATGGCCGCGATGGCGAGCATTCAGATTTACACGACCGACTATTGCTACTACTGCCGCGTCGCGAAGTCCTTGTTGGATGAAGAGGGCATTCCGTACGAGGAGATCAACATCTCCAGGACCCCTGAGATGCGCGACGTCTTGGTCGAGAAAACCGGGGAGTGGACCGTGCCGCAGATTTTCGTGGACGGCCAGTACATCGGCCAGGACGACGAACTGCGCGAATGGATCAAATCCGGTCGCCTGAAGTAGGGCTGCGCTCGTCTGTGACCCCCTCCGTCCCGACCACGCCTCCGATCGAGATCGAGACGGCGCCGCAACCCACGGCGAGTGTGATCTGTCTGCACGGGCTGGGCGCCGACGGCCATGACTTCGTCCCAATCGTCCCCGAGCTGCGTCTTCCCTCCGATCTCGCGGTTCGTTTTGTCTTTCCCCACGCGCCGCATCGCCCCGTGACGATCAATCGGGGCTACGTGATGCGGGCGTGGTACGACATCGCCGAGACGACGTTCGGTCGGCGAGAAGACGAGGCTGGCATCAGGGAGTCGGAACAGACGATTCGGGGGTTGATCCAGCGCGAGAGCGAACGCGGAATTGCTTCCGAGCGCATCGTGCTGGCCGGCTTTTCCCAGGGTGGCGCGATCGTCCTCCACACCGGCCTCCGGCTGCCGCAGCGGCTGGCCGGCATCCTGGCGCTGTCCACGTACCTTCCTCTTGCCGACACGCTCAAGACCGAAGCCCACCCCGCCAACGCCGATGTTCCGATCTTCATGGCGCACGGGACCGACGATCCGATTATTCCAGTCTCGCTGGGGCAGCAGTCAGCCGATCTCCTCACACGTTGCGGCGCGAACCTCGAGTGGCGGACCTACGAGATGGAGCATGCGGTGTGCCTCGACGAGCTCCGCGACATCACCGCCTGGCTGATGCGCACGCTGCGATAGTCCGCTCTTCCCCGGGTACGGTCATGGAAAGGGACGGCGCGTCGTCACCGGGTATGCGCCTCGGCGGCTACTGCAGGTCGAGGTAGTCTTGTGGCCGTGGCGGGAGCGTCAGGTTCATATTGGCCAGGGAGCCGTTCGGCGGCAGATTCGTCGGTACCGGGGTCGCAGTGTTGAAGGCATCCACGCGCATCAGTACGGCCTCCGTAAGATTTGTTCTCACGAGCGCAATCGATCCCCCGGAGTTGAGCGCCACGCCTTCGAGATTGGTCACGGCCGAGCCGTTTGCGGGCAACACTACGCTGAGAGGGGCTTGCGCGAGAGCGAGATCCGCGTCGCGAACCTGGAAGACGTGGTCCAGCGCGGCTGGGCACGTTTGCTGATCGGAAGGCTTCACGACTCCGACGATGGCCGTGACGCCTTCTGCCGAGAGATCCACGTCGACGGTGGCCGGTGGACACGCGGTCGGGGACTGGGCTAGGGCGTTGGAGTCGTTGTGAAGGACGGGCGTCGTCTTGAAACCCGTAACCCGCAGGATTCCCGCGTTCCACTGGTTTTGATCGGGATCGAACACGATTCGGCCGGCGATCAGCGTGCTCCCATCCGCGCTCAGGGCAAGGTCCGTGAAGCGGTCGGGAGGAGTCGTTGAGGACGTCAGAGCCGTAACCTCCGCGTAGGTGGGAGAGCTTAACACGTTGTCGATTCGATAGATCTTCACGGGTGAAGAGAACAACGAGCACTCATCAAGGGCGCCGGTGATCACGGCCGCGGTATTGCCGTCCGCGCTCAGGGCGACCTCGTGAACGCACTCCGGACGCGGCGGATTGCCAGGAACGAGGGGCAGCGGCATGAGGGTCTGTGACGGCGCTTGGGAGTTAAAGTTGGTGACGCGGACCAGTGTCGGTGCGGTTGGCATTGCTTGCCCTCCGGCGATGAGGGCAACTGAACCGTCTTGCGAAATCGCGATGTCCTGCCCGAGCAGGCCAGCAAACGGTTGGTCCATCGCTGGGTTCGGCGTATTAAAACGCCTGAATCGTTCGCTGGTCATCCCACTGAGTTGCGAGCCATCGACCTCGGCCGCTGTCGTTCCGTTTGCGGAAATGGCCACGCCTAGGCTTCCACCAAAATCGGTGCACGTCCCAGGAATGGTGGGGGTGCAGGCCGGCGGAATATCCAAGACCTCGGTGGTCTTGTTCGCGTCGGCGTGGAGGACGAATTGGTCGAGGTTTCCGTTGCTGTTCTCGCCACCCACGCCGAGGACACGATCAAAGAGAGTGATCAATGCCGGGTTGCTCTGCTGCCCGTTGACCGTGACGACGACGTCATAAAGAGTTCCGGCGTTGGAAACCAGTAGTCCAGCGGGGATCAGCGCGACGATCTCCCTGTCGCTCCATCGTTGAACGGTGGTTGCCGGGACGGTTCCCACCGTGACGACACTTGTGCCCTGCGTGTTGCCAAAGCCGCTCCCCTTGATCTTGAACGTGTCACCGATTACACCGAACGCGAGGCTGAGACCGTTCGGGTCGATGACCGGTGGCAACGGAGTAAAAGTCGCCGTCACGGTTTCGTCGTGTCCGACAAGATTGATGACGCAGTTACCGGTTCCTGTACACGCGCCGGACCAGCCGGTAAACGTGGACGCGGTATCGGGCGTGGCGCTGAGCGTGACGCTGGAGCCGGCATCGAACGAGGCCGAGCAGGTCGCGCCACAGGCGATCCCCGGCGGCGCCGACGAGACGGTGCCGCCGCCGGTCCCGGCTTTGGTAACGGTGAGGGCGTGTTGAATGCGGGTGAACGTGGCGGTCACAGCCTGGGCGGCCGTCATCGAGACGGTACAGGTCCCAGTGCCCGTGCAGCCGGCGCCGGCCCAGCCGGCAAACGTGGACGTGGCATCGGGCGCGGCGATGAGCGTGACGCTAGAGCCGGCATCGAACGAGGCCGAGCAGACCGCGCCACAATCGATCCCTCCCGGCACGGACGAGACAGTGCCGCCCCCGGTCCCGGTTTTGGTGACGGTAAGGGCGTATTGAATGCGAGTGAACGTGGCGGTCACGGTCTGGGCGGCCGTCATCGAGACGGTACAGGTCCCGGTGGCCGTGCAGCCGGCACCGGACCAACCGGCAAACGTGGAGGTGGCATCGGGCGTGGCGGTGAGCGTGACGCTGGACGCGGCATCGAAGGACGCTGAGCAGGTCGCGCCACAGGCGATCCCCGGCGGCGCCGACGAGACGGCCCCGCCGCCGGTCCCGGCTTTGGTGACGGTGAGAGCGTATTGAATACGGGTGAACGTGGCGGTCACGGCCTTGGCGGCCGTCATGGTGACGGTACAGGTCGTGGCCGTGGAGAACGTACACCCCGTCCAGCTACCAAACGTGGACGTGGCATCGGGGGCGGCGGTGAGCGTGACGCTGGAGCCGGCATCGAAGGACGCTGAGCAGGTCGCGCCACAATCGATCCCTCCCGGGACGGAGGAGACGGTCCCGCCGCCGGTCCCTGTTTTGGTGACGCCGAGGGTATATTCAATGCGGGTGAACGTGGCGGTTACGGCCTGGGCGGCCGTCATCAAGACGGTACAGGTCCCGGTGCCCGTGCAGCCGGCGCCGGCCCAGCCGGCAAACGTGGATGTGGCATCGGGCGCGGCGGTGAGCGTCACGCTGGACGCGGCATCGAACACCGCCGAGCAGGTCGCGCCACAGGCGATCCCCGGCGGCGCGGACGAGACGGCCCCGCCCCCGGTTCCGGTTTTGGTGACGGTGAGGGCGTATTGAATGCGCGTGAACGTGGCAGTCACGGTTTTCGCGGCGTCGATCGTGACCGTACAGGTCCCGGAGCCCGTGCAGCCGGCGCCGGACCAGCCGGCAAACGTAGACGTGGCATCGGGGGCGGCGGTGAGCGTGACGCTGGTGCCAGCATCGAACAACGCGGCACACGTCCCGCCACAGGTGATAGTCCCGAACGTCGAGGAGACGGTCCCGCCGCCGGTCCCGCTCTTCGTGACGGTGAGGGTGTACTGAATGCGGGTGAACGTGGCGGTCACGGCCT
>JACXTT010000239.1_pt1 | contig 90275 bp, 79 predicted proteins | sample 9270951 | NCBI WGS metagenome assembly JACXTT01 (sample SAMN15532306, study PRJNA645909) | rock metagenome | isolation source: weathered quartz diorite | place: Puerto Rico | collected 2017-06-21 | reverse complement strand
CGCAGGCGGGTCACGAGCGCGCTGGCGCCGAAGCGGTACAACACCACGGCGGCCGCGCCCAGTTGCTCGCGCAAGGCGGCGATCGGAGTCAGCGACGCTTCGTTCAGTTCGGCCAGGTCGATCAACAGCACTTCGGGCGCACTGGCCAGCACCCGCGACAGATCGTCGAGGCCGGCGCAAGCGGCGACGATGTCGAGAGCGAACAGCTCGCGGCCGCCGGCGGCCAGGCGGCGCACCAGGGCGTCACCGATCAGGGCGACCCGCACCGGGCTTGGCGGGCTGGTTGGACTGAATCCGGCAGTGGCCGGCAACAGGGCGCGCAGCTGTTCATCGGACAGTTTCGCCAGAGTGCCGACGCCATGACCCTGGTCGACCAGCTGCTTGATCAGGGCCAGTCTGCGCACCTGGCGCTCGGAATACAGGCGCTGGCCGCGCGCCGAACGGGCCGTGTCGGAAATGCCGTAGCGGCGCTCCCACACCCGCAAGGTCTCGACCGGCAAGCCGGCCAGGCGGGCGGCGGTGCCGCTGCGGTAATCGCCGCTTGCCGGATGGTCCGCCGCTTCGGCGGTCGCCGCATCAATAAAGGGCTGCTTGGGAGTCATGATGAACCGCTGGTGTGATCGATTCACGATTATATCGCGGCACACCGGGCCAATCCGGCGTCAGGAGCCACCGCGGGGCCGCCGACAGCGGGTCAATGTGAAACGATGAACCGCTCGCGGGCTGTCTAAACGTCGCATCGACAGGCAATTGTGACCGGCACAACACATTGTTAACAATATGTACGTTCAGCAAGGTTGCCGAAAGAATTGCCATGTTACCATTAAACAATACACAACACGCGCGACCGCAATCCTTGCATCGGCGGTAACAGTGTGCCTCCTCCAGGGAGAGCGCGCGGCGCGTGATTCAATTCGACGGAAGATACATGAAAACAGTGGGATCGCGCCTGATGCGCCGCTACATGGCGGCCGTTCACTGGTTTATTCCGGCCCGGCTGCAGCACACGCCGGCGCTGCTCAGCCGTGCGCAGAACATCATCAACGCGGTGGTGATGGCGGCGCTGGCCGGACCGTTTTTCGCCGGCGTCTATTACTACCTCGACTATCCGGCCGGCGCGCAGATGATTCTTCTGGCCTGCCTGCCGATGCTGTCGGCGCCCTTCGTGATGCGCTGGAGCGGCAGCATGCGCGCCGCCTGCGAAGTGTTCGTCAGTGCCTGCTTTTTCATTTTCACCTGGCTGTCCGTGCACATGGGCGGCGTCACCTCTCCCACCGCCGCTTGGATGATCGTGCCGCCGGTGGTGGCCATGCTGATCGGCGGCATGCGCAGTTCCGTGTTCTGGACCAGCGCCAGCTGCCTGACCCTGTCCGCCTTATTCGCCCTGCCACTGCTGGGCGTACCGCTGCCGCGCCACCAGGTGCCCGATTTGCAGGCCCTGCACTTCCTCTCGTCCGTCGGCCTGATCGTACTGGTGGTGACCTTTGTCCTGCTGTTCGAAATGACCCGCACCCAGGGATTCATCAAACTGGAACGGGCGCTCAATTTTATCAACGAGCTGGCCATCCGCGACGAGCTGACCGGGGTGCACAACCGCCGCCATCTGCTTTCTCTGATCGAGGTGGAACGCTCGCGCAGCGCGCGCGTGTCGCGGCCGTTTTGCCTGTGCCTGCTGGACATCGACTTTTTCAAGCGCATCAACGACACCTACGGCCACTCGGCGGGAGACTGCGTGCTGCGCGCTTTTGCCGGCGCCGTCGAGGAGCAGATCCGCGACAGCGACTGTTTCGGCCGCTACGGCGGCGAAGAGTTCCTGCTGATGCTGCCGGAGACCACCATCGACGCCGCCGCTGTCCTCGTCGAACGCATCCGCGCCGCCATCGAGGCGCTGCGCTTCGCCGACATCGACAAGGCGCTGACCATGACGGTGTCGCTCGGCGTCGCCGAATTCCGTCCCGGCGAGACCATCGCCCAGAGCATCGCCCGCGCCGACGAGGCGCTGTACCTGGCCAAGGCGAGGGGACGCAACCGGGTGGTGTTCCATGGCCAGGCCGATCTCTCGTCCCAACAGCCGGACGTGCGCCATCCGCCATCGAGCCTGGCGGGCGTGCGCCATTTGTTCGACACCGCCACGCCGCAGCGCGATCAGTTGACGGGGCTGCCGAACCGCCCTGCCCTCCGAGAAAGACTGGCGCAGGCGGTGACCGGGGTGCCTGAAGCAGGCCGCGGCGGCGCCCTGATGCTGCTGAACGTGAACAAATTCCGTGAAGTCAATGAGGCGCTCGGCTTCGAGGCCGGCGACGCCGTGCTGGTGCAGATCGCCCACCGCGTGCGCGCCTGCCTGCACGACGTCGACGCCATCGTGCGCTGGGGTGGCGATGAACTGGCGGTGGTGCTGGAAAATCTCGCGCACGAGACGGACGCTTTACTGGTCGGCGAAAAAATCCTGGCGCAGTTCGGCATGCCGCTGCTGCTCGCGGGCCGCGAATATTTCGTCAGCCTGTCGATCGGGATCGCGGCGTTCGGCGCGGCGGGCGCCGGCGCGGAATCCGGCGCAAACGATATCGACATCCTGATCCAGCGCGCCGACAGCGCCATGAAAACCGCCAAGACCTGGGGCGAAAACAAGCTGCAGCTGTATCCGAGCGAAGTGGTGATGCCGACCAGCGAGCGCTTCGCCCTGAAAAACCATCTGCGATCGGCTCTGCAAAACGGCGAGCTGTTCGTCGAATACCAGCCGCAGATCGACCTCGCCACACAGACCATGATCGGCGTGGAAGCGCTGGTGCGCTGGAAGCATCCGCTGCTGGGCCGCATCGAGCCGTCGCGCTTCATCTCGCTGGCCGAAGAGACCGGCCTGATCGTGCCGATCGGCGAATGGGTGATGCGCACGGCCTGCCTGCAAAACCGCCAATGGGCCGACGCCGGGCTGCCGAAACTGACGATGGCGGTGAACGTGTCGGCGCGCCAGCTGCGCCATCCGCAACTGGTCGAGCGCATCCTGCACATCATCGCCGACACCGGCATCGACGCCGGCTGCCTCGACCTGGAAATCACCGAAGGCATCCTGATCGACGATTTCGCGGCCTTGCAGCCGGGCCTGGCCATGCTGCGCCAGGCCGGCGTGAAAATCTCCATCGACGACTTCGGCACCGGCTACTCGAGCCTGGGCTACCTGGCCGAGCTGCCGGCCGACATCCTCAAAATGGACCGCTCCTTCGTCACCCGCCTGGGCTTTCCCCAGGGTGGCGATGCGGCCGGACGCGACCGCTCCTACGCGCTGGCACGCGCCATCGTGCAGATGGCCCACGGCCTCAATCTCAAGGTGGTGGCGGAGGCGGTGGAGACGGCGGAACAGTGCGCCGACCTGCTGGCGATGGACTGCGACGCCGCCCAGGGCTATCTGTTCGACCGCCCGCTGCATCCGGAACAGGTGGCGGAGCTGCTGCACAAGCAAGCCGCTGCGCACAGTCCAATGCCGGCGCTGCAGGTGGCCTGAGCCTGGCTACAGATCGATCATCGTCTCGAAGCCGCCGTAAATCATGCGCTTGCCATCGAAGGGCATGGCGTCCGCTTTCATGACCTCGGCCAGGCGCGGATCTTTCATCACCCTGTCGTTGATACTGTCGCGCTCTTCGCGCGAGTTATATTCGATCCACGAAAACACCACCACCTCGTCTTCCTCGAGCTTGACGCTTTGCGGGAAGGAGGTCCACTGGCCCGTTTTCACATCGTCGGCGACGCATTCGCGAAAATGCAGGGCGCCGTGTTCGCGCCATACGGCGCCGCACTTGCGCGACATTTCGCGGTAGGCATCGAGTTTGGCACGGGGCACCGGCACGACGAAACCATCGACGTAAGACATGGAAATCTCCTGATCTGAAAGTGGGTGAAAGCTCAGATTAACAGGCGTGATAAAAAACACAAGCGGACGCTGCGAGCAGTGTGGATGGCGTGTAATGCGCGCTGTTCGTATTCCCCTTGAGATTTTGTGGCTTTGGTTGCATCATGCCTTTCGGCATCTTGCCTAACAAAACCGGGGAAACCACATGAAATCCATTCTGATCGCGAGTATCGCCTTGTCCTTGTCGGCCGCTACGTTCGGCGTTTCCGCTGCGCCCGCCGAACCGGCGGCCAAGACCGCGCAACAAAGCAAGATGACCACCTGCAACGCCGACGCCGCCGGCAAAAAAGGCGACGAGCGCAAGGCCTTCATGAAAACCTGCCTGTCGGCCAAGCCGGCGGCCCCTGTCTCGGTGGAAAAGCCGATGACGGCGCAGCAGGAGAAAATGAAGACCTGTAACGCCGACGCCAGCGGCAAAAAAGGCGATGACCGCAAGGCCTTCATGAAATCCTGCCTGAGCGACAAACCGATGGCGGCAGCGCCCATGACGCAGCAGGACAAAATGAAAGCCTGCAACACCGACGCCACCGGCAAGAAAGGCGACGAGCGCAAAGCCTTCATGAAGACTTGCCTGAGCGCGAAATAATTACTTGCTGGCGGCCGGCAGCTTGATCGCCTGCGCCGCCAGCGTGCCCAATTCGCCGTACAGCGCCAGGATGTTCGACTTGTCATCCGGATAGACCCGGTTCGACAGGAAAATATAAAAGCTGCGGGACGCGGGATCGATCCACAAGAAGCAGCCCGTGTAACCCGTATGGCCGTAGCTGCCGACCGGGAACAGCGCCCCGCGCGGGCGCGCGAAGGGCGAGTCGATGTCCATGCCGATGGCCCGCAAGGTCAGACCGGGCGGCGACTGAACCGTACTCAACAGGCGCACGCTCTCTGCCGACAACACGCGAATGCCATCCAGTTCTCCGTTACCGAGCAACATGCGGGCGTAGCGGGCGACATCGGCCGCCGTGGAAAACAGCCCGGCCGAGCCGGCCACGCCGCCCATGCGGCGCGCGGTGGGATCGTGCACCACGCCTTGCAAAATCTCTCCGTGTTTTAAATCGGGATGCAGCGCCTTGTCGGCGGGTAGCGGGGGGGAAACGTGGGTCGGCGCGATGGCCGCGGCGTCGTGACGGGTCAAAGGCAGGAAGCCCGTGTGATCCATATGAAGGGGCGCGAAAATGTGGCTGGCAGCGAATTTGTCGAGCGGCATACCGGCCACCTTTTCCACCACGATGCCCAACAAAATGTAATTGATGTCGGAGTAACGGAAGGCCGTACCAGGCGCGTCGGTGACATCCTTGCCGCAAGCCAGTGCCAGCGCGGCGGCCTGGCCCTCCCAGGCGGGGCGCGCCGGCAAGCCGGCCGGAAAGCCGGAGCTGTGGGTGAGCAAATGGCGCAGGGTCATGTTGTCGCGCCCGCGGCCGCCGCATTCGGGCAGGTAACGAGCTACCGGCGCTTCCAGATCGAGCTTGCCCGCTTCCACCAGCAGCAGTACCGAGGGCGCCGTCGCCAGCACCTTGGTCAGCGATGCCACGTCAAATAGCGTGGTTGCCGTCACCGCCGCGGCGCCCGCCTCGAAATCGAGCGCGCCATAGTTGCGCTCGAAGATGGCGCCGTTTTGTTCCAGGTGAAATTGCGCGCCCGGCATGGCATGCCGCGCAACGACGGCGCCCAGCGTGCTGTCGATGGCACGCAGCGCGGTCGCATCGAACGGTGCGGCAGGTGGCTGGGGCGTGGCACAAGCGCCGGCGAGAACCGAAGCAGCCGTCATCATTAAAACACGCCGCTGAAGCGAAGACAGGGAAACATACATATGGTCATGGTCGAGAGCGAATCGATATTCGGTCGCCTACTGTAGCAGAGCCGGGCCGCCGAAGTTGAAGGCGAAACGCGTGATGATTCATTGCAACACGATCAAGCCCTGTGTTAAATTTCTCGCAGCCGCTTCTTCGCCTCCTTCCTAACGCCTTGTAAACACAGATGAAATCAGCCCTGATCCTTGCCGCCTGCCTTGCCCTGTCCGCCTGCGCCACCACCCAGCCGCCCTTGACTGCTCGCACGGAAGCATCCGGCGCCGAGCGGCCGGCCGAACAGCTGGCGGTGGTGTTCGAGCACGCCGACCTGGCCCTGCGCATCGAGCCGAAAAGCAAGACCATCCGCGGCGATGCCACCCTGACATTCCTGGCGACCTCCGCCCTGACCCGCGTGATGCTCGATCTCGACAACCAGTTGCCGATCGACGCCATCGCCATCGACGGCCACAACTTGCCGGCCAGCGCATGGAGCAATCCGGACGGCCGCCTGGCAATCAGCTTGCCGCGCCCCGTGGCGGCGGGCGAGAAAATCAAGGTGCGTGTGCAGTACCACGGCGCGCCGCACGTGGCGAAAAAGGCGCCGTGGGATGGCGGTTTTGTGTGGTCGACCACGCCCGACGGCCAGCCCTGGGTGGCCAGCGCCGTGCAGGGCGAGGGCTGCGACTTGTTCTGGCCATGCATCGACCACCCGCAAGGCAAACCCTTATCGGTCGACCAGCACATCAGCGTGCCCTCGCCGCTGGTGGCCGCCGGCGCCGGCATCGCCATGGGCAAGGATGAAAAGGACGGCTGGACCACCTGGCACTGGCGCGCCAAGAACCCCAGCACCTACGGCATCTCGATCAACGTCGGTCCCTATAAATTGCTGTCGGAAGACTATAAAAGCCGCTACGGCAACACCATTCCCCTGCGCTTCTGGTACTTGCCGACCAGCGAAGCCAAGGCCAAGGAATTGCTGAAGGAGTTCTCGCTGGTTCTCGATTTCTTCGAGTCGACCATCGGGCCTTATCCGTTTGCCGATGAAAAAATGGGCGTGGTCGAAACGCCGCACAAGGGCATGGAGCACCAGACCATCAATGCCTACGGCAACGAATACGCGAAGACCATGTACGGCTACGACGATTTATTACAACACGAATTCGCCCACGAATATTTCGGCAACCAGGTGACCAATGCCAACTGGGACGATATGTGGATTCACGAAGGCCTGGGCAGCTACATGCAGCCCCTGTACATGCAATACCTGCGGGGCGACCAGGAATATTATTCGGCCCTGATGCGCATGCGCTCGACCATTTCCAACAAGGCGGCCATCGTTTCCGGCACGCCGCGCACGGAAGAAGACGTCTACGACCAGAAACGCGGCGGCCCCGGCCAGGACATCTATGTCAAGGGCGCGCTGGTGATGCACACCCTGCGCAACCTGGTCGGCGACAAGGCCTTCTTTAAAACCGTGCGCGAAGAAGTGTATGGCACCGACAACCCTCTGCCCGGCAAGATGACACCGCGCTACGGCTCGACCACCGAGTTCATCAAGCTGGCCAACGCCGCCAGCGGCCAGGATCTGAAGTGGTTTTTCGACGTGTATATGTACCAGAAAGATTTGCCGGACCTGGTCGTCACACCGGTCGGCAACACTTTGACCTTGCGCTGGAAGACGGAGAAAAACACGCCCTTCCCGATGCCGGTCGAGGTGCGCGTCGGCGACAAGATCGAAACGCTGGCAATGAAAGACGGCAGCGGCAGCATCAGCGTGCCGGCCGGCACCACGTACACCATCGACCCGCATTCGAAAGTACTGCGCCGCCTCGAGCATATCGAGGCCTATCACCAATACCAGGAAGCGGAGAAGGCGAAGAAAAAGAAGGCGGGCTGATCTGATCCCATCTGCCCCCCAGGTCGGAAACGACGCGATGTGACCTGGGGCCGGCAGCATATGCCGGCCCTTACTATTTGGCGCGGCGTTTCTTTCCCATTTATCCCCGCACCGCAGCCTCGATCTTGGCAATATCGATCTTGCGCATCTGCATCATCGCCTCGAAGGCCCGCTTGGCGACCGCCTGATCCGGATTGCTGACCGCATCGGTGAGCACACGCGGCGAAATTTGCCACGACAGTCCCCACTTGTCCTTGCACCAGCCGCAAGCGCTCTCCTGGCCGCCGTTGTCGACGATGGCATTCCACAGGCGGTCGGTTTCTTCCTGGTCGTCGGTGGCGACCTGGAAGGAAAACGCTTCGGAATGGGTGAACGCCGGGCCGCCGTTCAGGCCCAGGCAGGGAATGCCCATTACCGTGAACTGTACCGTCAGCACATCGTCCTTTTTGCCGGACGGGAAATCGGCCGGGGCGCGGTGGACGGCGCCGACTGCGCTGTCCGGAAAGGTTTTGGCATAAAACTGCGCGGCTTCGAGGGCGGTGCCGTTGTACCACAGGCAGATCGTGTTTTTGCTGACCATATTGTTGTCTCCGTTGGATTGATAGGATGCGGGCGAATCTAATCGGGGATTTGCGGCTCGACCAGCTTGGCCAGCTGCATCAGGGACTCCTGCCATCCGAGGTAGCACATTTCCACCGGAATGGCGTCCGGCACGCCCGCTTGCTCGATGCTGATGTCGGTGCCGCAGGACACCTGTTTCAAGGTGACCGTGGTCAGCATCTCTCCGGGCAGGCTGGCATCGTCGAAGCTGTCCGTGTACTGGATGATTTTGCCCGGTTCCAGCTGGCGGTATACGCCGCCGAAGGATTGCTTGTGGCCGGTCGAGAAATTGGTGAACGCCATTCGATGGACGCCGCCCACCTTGGCGTCGAGCTGGTCTACCGTGCAGATAAAACCGTACGGCGGCAGCCAGCGCGCAATGGCGCCGGCATCGAGGAAAGCTTGGTAGACGCGCTCGGGCGGCGCGCGCAGCACGCGGTGCAGGCGTACGGTATTCGTTGCCATACGGTTTTCCTTTCAGTGGAAAAAACTTACTGCATGGAGTGCAGGCCGATCATATTGCCCTCGGTGTCATAGACCAGGGCAATGTGGCCGTATGGTCCGATGGAAAATTTATCCTTCTCCACCTTGCCGCCGGCAGCAACCGCCTTGCCCACCTCCACCGCGCAATCTTCGCACTTGAAATACACCAGCACGCTGTTGGCGCCGGATTGAAAACCGGGCATGCGCACCAGGGCGCCCGCGGCGCCGGCGGCCTCGGATTCCATCGGGAACACCCACATTTCGGGCTCGGGGTTGTCGAGTTTGGAAAGCGGCATGCCGAATACCGCCTCGTAGAACGCCTTGGCGCGCTCCATGTCCTGCACATAAATTTCGAACCAGCCTACGGGATTGTTGTCCATGACGACCCTTTCGATTTCGTTGATGAAAGCGATGCTGTTCAATATGCTGCCACGTAAAAGCGGTCGACACAACAGTGGCGACGATTGAATTCTGGCAAGCAGATGGTGGCGCACGTATCCTGATTCGACACGGCCCACGCGCGGCGGTTCCGGGAATTTATCGCCAATTCTAGGCGCCGTGATGCAGATCGAAAGGTGTACGATGTTGCGATGAAACCAGCCGCATCGCACCAGCAGAAATACCCGGACACGCCGGATGGCAGGTATTTTGTCGTGGCCGGTCGTCTCTGGCGTACCAGCAATCCCGCCTTGCCCGAAGACCAGCGGCAGGCGCTGGTCGATCAGTTGATGGCGGCGCGCCGCCAGGTCGGCAGCGCGAAAAAAAACGGCGACCGGGACGCCGAACGCAGCGCCCGCGCCGCCGTCAATGCGGCCAAGCGGGGACTGGGTGAACGGGGCCCGGTCTGGTGGACCGACGGCGCGCCGGATTTGAATCGGAGAATGGTGGCCAATACACCGTATGCCCAGTGGTACGAAAACTTGCAGGGGCAAGCCTTGCTTTAAAAAAATTGGCGTCGATTTCAGATTGGCGCAGCCAGTATCGGTTGCCAATTTTTAAACCAGTCGGTGGTTTGCGGTTCCCAAGGAAACACCCCGGACGTGTTCGGATAAACGATCTGCCAGGCCCGAAAGCCGTTGCCCTTGTACAGCCACAGGGCCCAGCCCATATAGGCCTTGTAGCGGCTGGGCGACATCTCGCCGATGTAACATTTGAAGCCGCCGCCGAGCAGGCCTTCGACGTAGGCGCCCGGCACGATGCGTGCGCCAGTCTTCATCTGCGCGTAGCACTCATTGATGGCGTACTGCGCGACCTCCGGCTTCAGGCCGATGACGATCAGTTCAGGCAAGCCCAAAGATTTTTCGATACCGATCGAGTACGAAAACGGCGGCAGATCGCCATCGGCGCCGACGTTCAGGATATGCAATCCATGCAAGTCGATATCGGCCAGCGCCCTGGCGTCGGCCTCGGCCGAATTGCAGGGATGGCTCTGCTCCGCTTCATCGTCGTCGTCCTCCTCCAGAGGATTTTCCCAGCGCTCCCACGGCTCGCCGACGGCGTCGCGCGCTGCGCTCCAGCCCAGGGGCAAATCGGCCACTTCCGCCAGCGAGGCGTCCTGCTCGAACACACAGCCAAGACACCGCAGTACGCACTCGCCGGGAAATTCCGTGGTGTCATCGAGCATTTGCCAGTCGCCGTCATGGTCGTGCGACACGTGCAAGACCGGATAACCCGCTCGCGCCACTTTAGCCGTGCAGAAGGTGACGGTGGTGACCCCGCAATCAAAAGGCCAGGCTGGAAAATCGTGCGTATGGTTCGACATGGGTGATTGTTTCTAAGGTCGCCGGCAAAGGTCAAGCTGACACCCGGCACTACCTTAGCTTAACCCATGCCATGCACCTGCGCCGTAATCTCATACGACCTCAACCTCGCCTGGTGATCGAAAATCTGCGAGGTGATCATCAGCTCATCGGCGCCGGTGCGGGCGATAAACGCGTCCAGGGAACGCTTGACGATGGCGGGCGAACCGATTGCGGAGCAGGACAGTACCGACTCGAGCATGGCCAAGGCTTCACCCGGCAGACTTTCCAGGTAGCCAGCCTGCGGCGGCTGCAGCTTGCCCGGGCGTCCCGTGCGCAGATTCACGAACGCTTTTTGCATCGAGGTCGCCAGCAAATGGGCTTGCTCGTCGCTGTCGGCGGCGAACACGTTGAAACCGAGCATGACGTGCGGCTTGTCGAGCTGGGCCGACGGCTTGAAGGTCGACCGGTAGATTTCCACCGCCTGCATCATTTGCTGCGGTGCAAAGTGCGAGGCGAAGGCGTAAGGCAGGCCCAGGTGCGCGGCCAGCTGGGCGCCGAAGGTGCTCGATCCCAGGATCCACAGCGGTACTTTGAGGCCCGTACCGGGCACCGCGCGAACGCGCTGCTTCGGCTCTTCCGACAAATAATCCTGCAACTCGACCACGTCTTGCGGAAACTCGTCGGCGTCGGCCGACAGATTGCGGCGCAATGCCCTTGCCGTCAGCTGGTCGGAGCCGGGCGCGCGGCCCAGTCCCAGGTCGATGCGGCCCGGATACAGGGATGCGAGGGTGCCGAACTGTTCAGCAATCACCAGCGGAGAATGGTTCGGCAGCATGATGCCGCCCGCGCCCACGCGGATGCGGCTGGTGCCGCCGGCCACGTGGCCGATCATGACGGCGGTGGCGGCGCTGGCGATGCCGGGCATGCCGTGGTGTTCGGCCAGCCAGAAGCGCTGAAAATTCAGGCGTTCGGCGTGCTGCGCCAGACTCAGGCTGTTTTTGATGGCCTGGGCGGCGTCGCTGCCTTCGGAGATGGGTGCAAGATCGAGCACTGACAAGGGAATCATTGGAGCTCACAGTGTGAAATAAGGTCAACCATTCTATGCCCGCTGCAGGATTCGCGTCGTCCGCCGCCCCGTTTCCAACCCTACAAATAAAGTGGTTTTACGTGTAGAAACAAGCAAGAAGCCGACAGTTTGCACTCGTGCAACTTCTGCAGTGGAGCGGTAATGCCGGTATACTTGCTGTTTGGTGACACCGATGAGGAGCTGATAGATGACCCACCGTCGTGATTTTCTCAAGCGTTCCGCCGCATTCGCTTCCGTCCTCAGCGTACCGGTTCTAGGCCGCGCTGCCGCCATCTCCCCCGCCGCGGCCACTGCCGCCATGCGCGACCGCACCCTGCGCATGTACAACACCCACACGGGCGAATCGGTCAATGCGACTTATTGGTCGGAAGGCCGCTTCGTGCCCGACGCCATGAACGACATCAACAAGCTGCTGCGCGACCACCGCAACAACAAGGTTGCACAGATGGATCCCAAACTGTTGTTGCTGCTCGACCAGGTCAGCACCCAGGTCAAACCGGGCAGCGTGGTGCACATCATTTCCGGCTACCGTTCGCCGGAAACCAACCAGATGCTGGCCGACACCACCAACGGCGTCGCCAAGCACAGCATGCACCTGGAAGGCCGCGCCATCGACGTGCGCATGCCGGGTTCCTCGCTGAATGACCTGCGCAAGGCCGGCCTGGCCGCGGCCGGCGGCGGGGTCGGATATTACCCCGACTCGCAGTTCGTCCACCTCGACACGGGCCGTTTGCGCCACTGGTAAAGCAGCGCTGCGGTTCAGTGGTGCGTCGGTCCGGCAGCGATCGGCGTACCATGCAGCGATGTCAAAACGATCTTATTTATTGATTGCTCTCCTCGCGGCAGCCAGCGCCGGCGCCCAGACGACGTCGCCACCACCACCGCCCCCGCCGGTCAGCGGCCCGGTCCAGAGCGTCACCGTGTCCACCACCCGCGATCCCGTCGACAAATCCTACCGCCGCATGATCAAGGGCATGGACCGCTTCGAACGCGAGCATGCGCTGGCGCCCCAGGCGACCCTGCGCTTTCGCCTGCTGCCGAGATTGCCGAACGCGAAGATGACGGGCATCACCCTGCGCATCGCCGGCGACAGCATCACGGTGCCGGTGCCGGTGGCCGAAGACAATAGTTTTGTGTTGCCGCGCAACGCCAAGGCACTCAGCGAGGACGCCGCCGTGCTGGCCAACCGCAAGACCAATACTATGACCTGGCGCGTCTCCGTGCACACGCCCGGCTTGCCGGACAACGTGCGCCGGCTGGGAGATCTGCGCCTCGAGTGCAAGGTCGGCATGGATGCGGGCCTGATTTCGAATAGCGCGCCCATCTTTGGATGGCTGTCCAACATGCTCACCGACACCGATAAAGTCTGCTCCGATCCTCAAGGAAATTACCTGTTCTTCGCCGAGCGGCCGATTTACGGCGTGACCTTGAAATACGGCGAGCGCAGCGTCGCACTACCCTTCAAATTGCTGTACGCGTCCGGCGATCAGACCAGCGAAACACTGCCCTACTGCGATTGCCAGGTCTTGCTCGACCACAGCTACTATGCCCCCATCTGGGACCGCAACTGGCCGGACGACACCCTGGTCGAGTTCGATTTTATCGATGGAGCGACGCCATGAACGGCCACGTCTGCGGCTTCCGCGCAACAGTGATGGCGGCCATATTTGTCCTGGCCGGTTGCGCCACCACCGCCCCGGCGCCACCGGGCACGGTTCTCGCCGACGCCAACGTCGCGCAGGTGCAGCCAGGCCTTACCAGCAAAGCGGAACTGCTCGCCAAACTCGGTCCCACCACCTCGATCCGCTTTGAAAACGGCGTCGAAGTGTGGCGTTATCTGTTGCCGGCCTCATCGGGCAGCGCGGGCGCACCGGCGGCCTACGGCGAATATGTCGTCGTGCTCGATGCGCGCGGCATCGTCGCCAAAACCCGCAGCTCGCCTGTTGTCTATCTGATTCCGGGGCAAAAATAAAGTGCGCACCGTATGCAAACACGCTGCGCCTTGATCTAAACTAGCTTCGCAAATAAATACAGCGCTGTCATTATTTGTCGCAGCGCTTTAACGGTCTAAATAGTTTCTGTAATTCAGCTCCGTTCAGTTTTTCGCGTATGTCAGCTCACACCGTCCAGTTTTACGAAGACGATACTTACCTGGTCAAGGCCATGGTCGATTACATCGGCCCTGCCCTGGCCAGCGGCGCTACCGCGGTCGCGGTCGCTACCGTCCCTCATTTACACGCCATGGAAGCCGCCCTGTGCCGGCTAGGGCTGCTCGACGAAAGCGCCACCGCCCTGTGCGGCATCTATCGCCCCATCGAGGTCGGGCACATCTTGTCCTTGTTCATGGTCGACGGCCAGCCCGATCCCCAGCGCTTTCAGCGCAGCATGGGCGCCATGCTCGCCGACGCCAGCGCCGCCGCCCAGGGCCGGCTGTTCGTGCTGGGCGAAGGCGGCGCCGTGTTGCGCGCCGAGCGCGTCCATCCCGCCGCCGCCGGCCTGCCGCCCTTGCGCGACCCGGCGGTCTTGCTCGAAGAATTGCTGGAGGCGCAAATGGCCGACACTCCCTTCAATCTGATGTGTATGTATCCGCTGGCCGGCTTTCCGTCCGCCTGCGACCAGGGCGTATTTCACGAAACCTGCGGCTTGCACCATGAGGTGCGGCCAGCCGAAAGCGTCGATCTGCAAGGCGAGCACGACACCTTGCAGCGCACCGTGGCCGGTCTGCAGCAGCAGGCGCACGCGCTGCGCCGCGAAGTGCACGACCGTCGCCTGGTCGAGCAGGCCCTGCTGGAAGTGAATATCGACAAGTTGACGGGACTTGCCAACCGCAATGTATTCCAGGACCGCCTGGAAATCGACATCAAGAAAGCCCTGCGCAGCGGCCTGCCGCTGGCGCTGCTGTTCATCGACCTCGACCACTTCAAGGAAATCAACGACACCCGCGGCCACGATGCCGGCGATCAATTACTAAAAGCGGTGGGCCGGCGCCTGCAAAGCCATGTGCGCGGCAGCGACACGGTGGCGCGGCTGGGCGGCGACGAATTCACGATTACCCTCGCCGAGCTGCACGACCTCGGTTCCGTCACCGACCTGGCGCAAAAACTGTGCGACGACCTGGCCCGCCCCTTCATGGTCGGCGAAGAGATGGCGTACATCTCGGCCAGCATCGGCATCACGATCTTCCCGCGCGATGCCAGCACCGCCGGCGAGCTGCTGCGCAATGCCGACCAGGCCATGTACCGCTCGAAGGAAAGGGGCCGCAACCGCTTTGCGTACTTCAAGAGCAGCATGCAGGACGCCGCGCAGAACCGCATGACCATCAGCAACGAGCTGCGCCGCGCCGTCGACGAGCAACAGCTGGAGGTGTATTACCAGCCCATCGTCAAGCTCGACAACGGCCGCATCTGCAAGGCCGAAGCCCTGCTGCGCTGGATTCATCCGGAGCGCGGCGAGATCAGTCCGCTCGAATTCATTCCCATCGCCGAACACACGGGCCTGATTTCTCCCATCGGCAACTGGGTCTACCAGCGGGCGCTGGCGCAAGCGCGCAGCTGGCGCGAGCACGATCCGGAGCTCACCATCAACGTCAACGTTTCTCCTATGCAGTTTTACGATGGCGACGGCGAAAATTGCCGCAGATGGCTGAGCCAGTCGGCCACGGTGCCGGAAATGGGCCTGGAAATCACCGAGGGTTTGTTGCTGGCCTCGGACATCGATGTGCTAAAACAATTGCTGGCGTTCCAGCAGGCCGGTATCGCCATCTCTCTCGACGATTTCGGCACCGGCTATTCCTCGCTCTCCTACCTGCGCCGCTTCGCCCTGGATTTCCTCAAAATCGACAAATCCTTCGTCTACAACCTCGAATTCGACGCCGCCAACGTCGCCCTGTGCGAGGCCATCATCGTCATGGCCCACAAGCTGGGCCTGCGGGTGGTGGCGGAAGGGGTGGAAACCCCGCAGCAGGCGGAACTGCTGAAACAGGCGGGCTGCGATTTTGCCCAGGGCTTCCTGTTCGGTCACGCCATGCCGGCGCCGGAGTTCGAGTCCATGCTGGTGGCGTAAAATAGCGCGCATGGCCAGACTCCACCTCGACTTCCCCGAAGACCAGTTTTATTATTCCACCCCGCTGACGGTGCGGGTGACCGACATCAACGGCGCCAATCACCTGGGCAACGACTCGATGATCTCGATGATCTCGGAAGCGCGCGCCCGCTTTCTGTTCGAGTTCGGCGTGCCCGAAACCGAGCGCGACGGCACCGGCATCATCGTCACCGACCTCGCCACCACCTACCGCGCCGAAGCGCACGCGCGCGACCAGCTGCTGTTCGAGGTCGGCGTGATGGATTTTAATAAGTACGGCGGCGACATCACGTTCAGAATCACCCGCCCGAAAGACAAGGCCCTGATCGCCATGGCCAAGTCCGGCTTCGTGTTCTACAACTACAAGGCAAGCCAGGTCGTGGCGATGTCAGACGATTTCCGCTCGAAATTTTCGCGGGTGAACTGGCTCGACTAATTTTTTAAAAAAACCTGGAACTTTTGCTGGCGTGAATGGGAATACCATCAAAGACCACGCCAATGAAACCTTCCAACGACACCGCCGCCACCACAGATACAGACCTGCTGCGCCAGATGCAGGCAGGCACGGTGGCCGCCTTCGACACGCTGTACCGCCGCCACCAGGGGCCGCTGTTCCGCTTCTGCCTGCTGCGCAGCGGTTCCACCGGCACCGCCGCCGACGTGGTGCAGGAAGTGTTCATCGGCCTGCTGACGGGAAAATTTACCTTCGATCCCCTGCGCGGCAGCTTGCCGAATTTTCTGTTCGGTGTCGGCCGCAACCTTGTCATGAAGCAGGATCGGCCAGCAAGCGCGGCTGACGAGGACGATCTGGAAGAAGTCTGCGAAGCGCCCACCCCGCTGGCCCGCCTGCTGATCAATGAGCAGGCCGAACAGGTGCGCCGCGCCCTGGCGACCCTGCCGCCCCATTACCGCGACGTGCTGATCCTGTACGAATTGCACGAGCGCAGCTACCTCGACATTGCCGCCATTTGCCAGCTCGACATCGGCACCGTGCGTTCGCGCCTGTCGCGCGGGCGTGCCCAGCTGGCGCGGCGCCTGGCCGCCTGGCGTGAACCGCTGACCGCGGCCTGAACGGAGAATCACCATGCATTCCAGCACATCCGAAGCACTGTTGCCGCCCCTGCGCGATCCCCTGTTCGATGCCATGCGCGAAGAACTGGCCGGCCACGACACCCCGCCCGGCGTCCGTAAAGAATTGTTGGCCGCCTTCGCCAGCCACCATGCCGAGCAGAAAGCCGCCCGCCACTGGTGGCGCCGCCTGGGCGCCTCCGGCTGGGGCCTGCTCGGCTGCGGCGCCGGCGGCATCGCTGCACTGGGCTTGATGTTGATGGTGATGGTGTCGGGCCGCGCCCCGCTGCACGACAGCGCTCCGCTGCTGGTCAGTGCGGACGACAACGGCGCCTTCATCGCCCTCGATACGCTCGACCGCATCGAACAGGACCCGGCGCCGCGGGTGCTGGCAACCACGGTGCCACGCTCGTCCTTCGCGGCGCTGGGGGTGGCGGTCAGCCCGGAAAACGCCGGCGACATGGTCAAGGCCGAGATGCTGGTCGGCAGCGACGGCAGTCCGCTGGCCCTGCGGCTGGCTTCCCAATAATCTTATTTTTATTACCCCCAACACGAGGATTCCATGAAACCCAACGCCATACTGCTGTCCGCCCTCGGCTGCCTGTTCGTCGCCATTCCTGCCCTGGCCGAAGAGGCCGACCAGACCCCGCCGGCGGGCGTCACCGTCCACGAAAGCCGCCAGATCATCGACATCCGCACTGGCGGCCCCGGCGCGCTAGCCGGCGCCGGCCTGCGCATGAACGGCAAAACGGTCAAAAACCTGCCCTACAGCGCCGAGGTGATCAACGAGCGCCAGCACAACCTGGCCGACGGCAACCAGATCGTCAACAAGAACAGCTCCGTGACCTACCGCGACAGCGCCGGCCGCACCCGCCAGGAAGTGCGCGACGACAAGTTACAGATTCGCATCGTCACCATTCACGACCCGGTGGCGGGCGCCACGTTCCTGCTCAATCCAAAGACGAAAATCGCCAACAAGATCGCCCCGCCGCCGCACCTGGGCGCCGCTGCCGGCGAAGCGGCCCGTGCCCGCATCGAGCAATTGCGCAAGGAAGGCAAGCTGCCGGAAATGCGCAAGGAAATCATCGTCCGCCGCGGGGAGGGCGACGACGACCATCCACGCGCCGCCATGGAAGGACGCCCTTTCCCGCCGATGGATGGCGGGCCAATGGGCATGCGCGGCGGCAATCCGCGTGAGTTGATGATGGGACCGCTGGGCGGCGCATTTACCGACATCAAGTGGGCGGCCAAGGCCAGCAGCCGCGATCTGGGCATCAAGGAGATAGACGGCGTGCGCGCCGAGGGCAAGCTGCGCAGCTACGAAATTCCCGCCGGCGAGATGGGCAACCGCAACGCCATCGTCGTCAGCGACGAGACCTGGTTCTCGCCGGAATTGCAAATCACCGTGTTGAGCAAGCACAGCGACCCGCGCTCGGGCGACAGCGTCTACCGCATCGCCTCGCTCAAGCGCGAAGAGCCGGCCGCCAGCCTGTTCGCCGTGCCGGCCGACTACACCGTCAAGGATGTCATGGCGAATGTGCGCACGATGATCGAGAAGAAAGCGGAGCCGGCACCGCGCTGATTTCTACCGCTTGAGCGATCGCATCAAAAAAGGGACGCCGCGGCGTCCCTTTTTTACATCATGCGATTTGTAAGCCAGGCTTACAAATCACCCTTTGCGCCTGGCGCCGAATTTCGTTTCGAACCAGTCGTCGATCATGCGCTTTTCATAGCGCAAAGTGTCGCCGTCGCTGTAGCGGTTGATATGGTCGAGATAGGCCATGTCGCTGAGTTGTTCTTCGCCCGACGAGATCACCTGGCCGTTGGCGCTCAAGGTGTATCTGAGCTTCATGTGCGGCCAGTCGGCGCCGCCGCGCAGCACGCGCAGATCCTGGTTACCGCGGAAGTTCGGCAGGATCCGGCCGGCCATGTCGAGGTCGGTCACCTCGACTTGCAGATCCTGGCCCGGCGGCAGGGATTTTTCCAGCTTGACGAAGTGCTCGCCGAGCTCCTTGAGCACCTGGGCGCGGTCGATCGGCGAGAATGGCAGATCGCGAAAATGTTCCGGCGCGACGAATTTGACCGTCACAGCCGCCGTCGCCGATCCCAGCGACATGAAAGCGGCTGCGCCGACGATGGCCGCAGCGATGAAATTGTGCATGCGTTTCATAGTAGTCCCCTGATAACAATCGGCATTTCCCGAGGTATATGCCAAATATACCTCGATTCGTCACGACACATGTGTCGGCCGTGCTTCGCTTGTGACGAATTGTTAAAGGCAAGGTTAGTCCGCGCACCCATGTTTGCATCGCACTCGGCCATGATAAGGGCAAAGGAGAACTACCGTGCCCGAAGGACCCACGCTCGTCATACTCAAGGAAGAAACCGCCCGCTTCGAGGGCCAGCACATCGTTGCCGCCAGCGGCACGACCACCGGCCTCGATCCGGATGAGTTGGTCGGCCAGCCCATCCTCGCCATCCGCACTTTCGGCAAGCAATTCCTGATTCAAGTGCCGGACCTGGCCTTCCGCATCCATTTCCTGTTGTTCGGCAGCTACCGTATCGACGAGGAAAAGGACCGGCCGCCGCGCCTGGCCTTGTCCATGGAAGACGGCGGCGCCATGAATTTTTATGGCTGCTCGATCAAGACCATAGACGGCGAGCTGGTCGATGCCTACGACTGGCCCGCCGACGTCATGAGCGATGCCTGGAAGCCGGCGCTGGCGCTTAAAAAGTTGCGTGCGAAACCGGACACCCTGGTCTGCGACGCCCTGCTCGATCAGAACGTCTTCGCCGGCGTCGGCAACATCATCAAGAACGAGGTGCTGTTTCGCATCCGCGTGCATCCGGCCTCGACGGTCGGCGGCCTGTCCCCGGCCAAGTTGCGCGAGATGGTGGCGGAAGCGAGAAATTACAGTTTTGATTTCCTCGCGTGGAAGAAAGCTTATGTATTAAAACAGCACTGGCTGGCCCACGCCAAGCGCATCTGCCCTCGCTGCAATATCCCGTTCAGCAAGGCGCATCTCGGCGTGACTCAGCGTCGCGCCTTCTTCTGCGAGCGCTGCCAGATCCGCTATCCGCGCTGAATTCGACAGCTTGTCGAATTTCCATGTTGCATGTATGCCGCCTCATTTAACAGTGTTTATTGTTAATGGGCATTTCTCATACTACAATCGACTGAACGCTGCCTTCAGGCAATAAATCGTCCACGATTCACGTCATGTATCGGAATTGTCCATGTCTTTTTTGTCGTCCGCCACGCCCAAGCTTGCGCCGTGGAAAGTATTGCTGGTTGATGATGAGCCGGACATCCATGATGTTACCAAGCTGACACTCTCGCGCTTCCGCCTCGACGAGCGCGCCCTCACCTTCCTGCACGCCTACAGCGGCGCCGAAGCCAAGGAAATCCTGGCGCGCGAGACCGACATCGCCCTGGTGTTCCTCGACGTGGTGATGGAACGCGAAGACAGCGGCCTGGAAGTGGCGCGGTGGATGCGCAAAGATCTCGATAATCAATTTACCCGCATCGTGCTGCGCACCGGCCAGCCGGGCCAGGCGCCGGAAGAGCGGGTGATCGTCGATTACGACATCAACGATTACAAGGAAAAGACCGAGCTGGACCGCACCAAGCTGTTCACCACCACCTTCGCCGCCCTGCGCGCCTACCGCGACATCATGAAGGTCGAAGAAGCTCGCCGCGCCCAGACCACCTACCGGGAAGGCCTGGAGCGCGTAATCGCGGCCTCCGCCCACATTTTCCAGCAGCGCAATCTGAAGGATTTTGCCAGCGGCTTGCTGCAGCAAGTGGTCGCCCTGTTGCGCCTCGAACAAAGCATGCTGCTGCGCCTGTCCGGCGCCAGTGTCATCACCGGCGAGACGGAATACGAAATCCTGGCGCAGATCGGTGACCTGGGCAGCGACGTCATCTCGCCCGAACTGATCGCCCAACTGGACGACGCCCGCCACAACCGCATCTCTCGCCTGCACGGCAACACCTACGTCGGCTTCTTCCCCAACGCCAGCGGCAAGGCCTCCTTGCTGGTGCTCAAGGGCGTGGAAGAAATTTCGGACATCGATGCCCAGTTGCTGCAGGTATTCTGCTCCGGCGTCGCCATCGCCTTCGACAATATCCTGTTGAACCAGGAGATTACCGATACCCAGGCCGAGCTGATTTTGCGCCTCGGCGATGTGGTCGAATCGCGCTCTCACGAAGCAGGCAACCACGTGCGCCGCATGGCCCAGGTATGCCACTTGCTGGCCCAGGCCTCCGGCTTGCCGGAAGACGAAACGGCCGTGCTGATGCACGCCGCCCCCATGCACGACATCGGCAAGATCGCCACGCCCGATGCCGTGCTGCTCAAGCCCGGCAAGCTCACGCCGGAAGAGTGGGAAATCATGAAGCAGCACCCGACCGTCGGCCTGTCGATCCTGGACGGCTCGACCCGTCCGATCCTGAAAGCGGCCGCCGTGATCGCCCATCAGCATCACGAGAAATACGACGGCAGCGGCTATCCGCAAGGTTTAAGGGGGGAGAATATCCACCGTTACGCGCGGATCGTCGCCGTGGCCGATGTGTTCGATGCGCTGTCGCATAGCCGCTGCTACAAGGATGCGTGGCCGATCGGGCAGGTGACGGAGCATTTGCGGGAGGTGGCGGGACACCATCTGGATCCGCACTACGTCGAGATCTTGATCGCCAATATGGATAAAGCTGTAGAAATCAACAACCGTTGGCCAGATTGAATCACACAAAAGTTCAACCCTACTTTTGTGTGGACTATCTGGAGATTCGAAGGTCAAAACCAGCTTACCAGCGCAAAGCCAGTTTGACAAAAATTACCGGCAGAGCCGGATAATTTTAGAGGCGACGCAACCCCGAGTCTGATCCACCTTCGCCTCGGGGGCACTCATTCAATCGGAGAGCGGCTCCTCAGGCTTCCGCAGCGACTCGCCGTTCCGGCCGCCGGCTGCGCGCAAACCGCAGCGCATATTTCAGTCCTTCCCCAGGCGCACTCTCCACCTTCACGGCCCCGCCCAGCGGCCCGGTCACCAGGTTGAACAAAATATGCGCCCCCAGCCCGCTGCCGCCGCTGCCGCGCCGCGTGGTGAAAAAGGGGTCGAACAGTTTCGATAAGGTCTCGGCATCCATCCCCGCCCCGTCGTCGGCATAACTGAAGACCACCGTCTCCCCGTCGAGTGCTGCGCTGATGACGATGTTGCCGGGCTGTTCGTGTTCGAACCCGTGCACCAGGGAATTGACCACCATATTCGTCAAAATCTGCGACACGGCGCCGGGGAAACTCTCCATGGTGATATCCGGCTCGCACTGCACCGACACTTTGACGGGGCGTCCTTTCAATTTCGGCTGCAGGGACAGCAGCACTTCGTGAATATATTTGTTCAGATTAAAACTGCGCAGATCGTCGGAGGACTGGTCGACCGCCACCTGTTTGAAGCTGCGCACCAGGTTGGCGGCGCGCTGGGTGTTGGTGGTCATGATGCGCAGGGACTGGTCGACGATGTCCAGGAACATCTCCAGGCTTTCCGCCGTCATGGTGTTGGCGGCCAGCTCCTCGCGCGTCAATTTGAGTTCCTGCACCAGGTGGCTGGTGGCGGTGACGCAGATACCCAGCGGGGTGTTGATTTCGTGGGCGACGCCGGCCACCAGGCGGCCGAGCGAAGCCAGCTTTTCCTGGCGTACCAGTTCCGATTGCGCTTCCTGCAAGGCGAGATTGCGTTGTTCCAGCAGCGCGGTGCGCTCGTGCACGGCCTTTTCCAGCCGGTCCATGCTCTGCATGCCTTGCAGCGCATTCGAGACGTGGCCGGCCAGCAAATTGAACAGGCCCTGATCTTCAATGCTGTAGCGGTGCGCGGCCGAGTAACTCTGGATGACGATGGCGCCGATCACCTGGTGCTGGGAATCGAACAGGGGGCAGCCCATCCAGTGCTCGGCGGTGCTGCCCTGTCCCCAGCCGACCCGTTCGGGGTGGGCTGCCAAGTCTTCCTCCGCCGTCATCACCAGCGGACGGCGATTCAGGATCACCCAGGCGGTGGGCGATTCGTCGGGCGAGGCCAGGGTGATGATCTCGTGCGGATCGGGGGCGGCGTCGACCTCGTCGACAAAATAGGCGAAGCGGACGGCGCGCTCGCTCTCCGCATCTTCGCACAAGGCCACATAAAAATTGGCCGCGTACATGATGCGGCCCAGCGAACGGTGGACCGCGCGGATGAATTCGGTAATGTCGCCGCCGGCGGTCGACATCTGCCCCAGTTCGAGCAGCATCGCCTGGACGGTTTCCAGGCGCGCGAGACGGTCTTCCATCGTATTCCTCTGATTAATGCAGTAGAGAAATACTAGCAGTTCCCGTCAGCGCGTGTTGCTGGCAATGAAGAAAAGTGTCGTTTTTTGCGGCAAAGTGTTACACACCGCGGGATGCGGGATAGCCTGCCTCGACCCATTCTGCTGCCTTGGACGGCGACAATTTGTAATCGGGCCGCACCCGCACCTGGGCCAGCCGCTCGCCGGCGATGTCGGTGGCCGAGAGCAGCGCATACGGGTGGTCGTCGTCCGGCACGATATCGAGGGTGATTTTCAATTCCTCGCCGTTGGCAAACAAGATCAGACTCTTGTGCAGCTGGGCATGCAGTTGCTGTTCATGGCGGCGCAGCACTTCCGAGGCGGTTTTGACCAGGGTATTGAATGCCGACATATCGAGCGGCTTGGGATTTTTCTTGTCGCGGCCCATGGTCCAGGGCCCGACCAGGGCCGGTTCCGGTTCGCCATCCTTGATCATGGCGACGGCCCAGCCTTCGTCGTCTTCGTTCTTGATCACTTTGGCGGTCCAGCCCATGCCTTTCCACAATCTCGGCTCCTGCACCAGGGCGTCGTCATCGGCATGTTCTTCCATCGGTTCTTCGATCATTGCGGGGCTGCTTTCATTTTCAAGGCGCGGCCGAATACGCTATCGGCCAAACCTCGATTTTACCCGCTGGGTACGCAACGCGCCGGCTGCGCACGTCTATAAACGTTGACGGGGACCGGGCGGCGGCGCGATCGGCGGCCCGGGCGGCGCGCGCAGGGGATCGATGGCCGGCGCCGGCGTTTGATAGCTGAAGGGATTGATGATAATCGGCGGAATGGCGGGCGGCGCCGAAGGCGGGGTTTTCGGGCCGTTCCAGGTGAAGTCGAAGAGGTCGATATTCACTTCATCGAACGAGATCTGGTCATCGAGCATGGTGCCTCCCTACGTAGAGCAGGCACTAAGTATAGGAAACAGTTCAGCATTTACAAGGAAATAGAACTTGAACACGTGCTTTGTATGGGCCCGTTGTGGCGGGGGCGCCATATACCGACGTTTATCCGCCGATTTCACACTCTGGCCCCGTCAAACCTGCAGTCTGTCGCAATCGGCTGGGCAGGCTGGAGCGAGCGCCTTACAGTTCAATCATACCAACCCGCCACCGAGAGGCACCCCATGAAACGCATCGCTCCCGTCGTCATCCTGTTCCTGTTCGCCATGATTGCCTGGAACGTGTTTTCGCACTCGCACGGCTATAACGTCGATTTCGACGACGGCGACTTCGACGGCCCGCTGGGCGCCGTGCTCGGCCTGGTATTCGCCGGCGGCGGCTTGCTGATCGGCGGCCTGGTCGCCCTGTTCGTCGGCGCCGTCCTGGCAGTGGTGTTCGCCGGCGTCGGCGTGGTGCTGGTGGCGGTGCTGGCCCTGATCGCCCTTATCGTGGCGGCGGCCCTGGTGCCGGTGATGCTGCCAGTGCTGATTCCGCTGGCGATCATCTGGTGGCTGGTGAGCCGCCGCCATAAAGTCAAACCGATCGCGGCCTGATTAGCAGGGGGGCGCCGCCGCATGCGGCGGCGCCCCATAATCTGCTTCACAAGCCTTCAATCAAGCGCATCGCAAACACAATCGGCAGCCCCGACGCAATCACCCTCCGCGCTGCCGCCCCATGGTCGTACACGATCCGGTGGTACACCAACTCCCTGCTCACATCGTCATACATCGCATAACATGCGCTGCAATTGCCATCCCTGGGCTGCCCGACGGAACCGGGAATCACCAGGTGCTGATGCTGCGGTTTGACGATGATCTTGCCGCCGGGCCGCGGCACGTGGCTGCCCATCTTGCCGTCGTCCGCGCGGCGGTACAGGGCCGGGGTGTGAACGTGGCCGCAGAACACCAGCTTGCTGTGGGTGGCGCGAAGGCTGCGTTCGGCGTCTTCCAGGTTGTTGATATATTCCCACTTGATGGGATCGGCGGCGCTGGCGTGAACGAACAGCATGTTGCCGCGCTCCTGGGTCAGGGGCAATTGCGCCAGGAAGTCGGTCTGTTCGCTGCTGAGCTGGCTGCGGGTCCACTCGATCACCTCGCGCGCTTCCGCATGCATTTGCGGGCGCACTGCGCGGGTGGCCGAGTAATCGTGGTTGCCTTGCACGACGATGGCGCCGCGCGCCGCGTGCTGCATCACCGTGTCGACCACCCAGCCCGGATCGGCGCCGTAGCCAACCAGGTCGCCCGTGAAAGCGTACTGATCTGCACCGTTGCGGCCGGCGTGGGCCAGGCACGCTTCGAACGCTTCGCGATTAGCGTGGAGGTCGGTGAGCAGGGCGAGACGCATGGCAAGTCGGTGTGTTGCATGGCGACCAGAGTGCCACGCAGGTGATGCGCGAAGAGCTGCATCTTAACACGCGTACTGACGGCAAAGGACGAAAACCGTTCCCAAAAGCAACAGACTAGCGCTATCTGGCGATTGCTTCCATGCCCCGGGTCTGCATGGCCTTGCGCGCGCTTTCGCCCCGCAGCACGTCCAATAAGGCCTTGGCTGCGACCGCATCGCGCGCGGTGACCGACACGCCGCCGAAATATTCGGTGTAATTCTGCAGTTCGGCCGGAATCGGCCCCACCAGCACGGCGCCCGGCACGGCCAGGATTTCGCTGATCTGGTGCACGCCGAGATCGGCCGCCCCATCGACCACCTTCTGCGCCACCAGGCCGCCCGGCACCAGCACCGCCTTGGCCTTGATCTGCGGCGCGATGCCCATCTTGTCGAACAATTGCGCCAGGTAGACACCGCTGGAACCGCCGGCGGCGGGATCGATGTAGGCGACGGCGCGGGCATCCAGCAGCGTCCGCCGGAAAGCGGCCACGCTGCCGATGTCGGGCAACGCGGCGCCGCGCTTGACGGCGACGCCGATGCCGATGCGGGTGAGCGGCACCGCGCCGTCCGCCTTGCCCGAGGCCACCAGTTGCTCCAGCGCCTGTTTTGGCAGCACCACCAGGTCGAAGGTCTCGCCACCGGCGATGCGGCGCGCCAGGGCGCCGCCGGTGTCATTGTCGATTACCAGGTGATGGCCGCTCTGTTTCTCGAACTCGGGGGCGATCGCCTCCACCACCGGTTTGAAGGCGCCTGCCGTCAGCACCTTGATGTCGGCCGCGAGGGCGTTCAACGATACGATCGACGCCGCCAGGAAGACCAGGGCGCGCATCTCAGCCTGCCTTGCTGGCCACATATTGCGCGTATCCCCGCGCACGCAGCGCGCAAGCCGGGCAAGTGCCGCAGCCATAGCCCCAGTCGTGCAACTCTCCCCGCTCGCCCAGGTAGCAGGTGTGGGTGTGTTCGCGGATCAGGTCGACCAGGGCCATGCCGCCGCTCTGCTCGGCCAGGTCCCAGGTCTGTTTCTTGTCCAGCCACATCAGCGGCGTTTCCAGCTTGCTGCGGGTGGCCATGCCCAGGTTGAGGGCCACTTGCAGGGCTTTCATGGTGTCGTCGCGGCAATCCGGGTAGCCGGAAAAATCCGTTTCGCACATGCCGCCGACCAGCACGTTCAAGCCCCGCCGGTAGGCCAGGGTCGCCGCCACCGTCATGAACAGCAAATTGCGGCCCGGCACGAAGGTGTTCGGCAAGCCATTTTCCTGCATGGCGATTTCCACCTTGCTGGTCAGCGCCGTGTCGGAAATCTGCCCGATGATGGACAGGTCGACCATGTGGTCTTCGCCCAGTCGGGTATCCCACGCACCATTGAGCGCGCGCACGCCGGCAAGCAGGGCCGGGCGTACCGTCAATTCGATGGCATGGCGCTGGCCGTAATCGAAGCCGATGGTCTCGACGCGGCCGTAGCGTTCGAGCGCCCAGGCCAGGCAGGTGGTGGAATCCTGGCCGCCGCTGAACAGGACAAGGGCCGAGTCGGTATGCATCATGAGTGGTGTTTCCTTAAAGCTTAGGCGTTCGCCATCATATTGACGGTTCCGGTAAGATGCCTCAGCATTTTTCCGAATGGAGCAACATGTCTTTTGTACGACCTCGAATTTTGGCACAGATCGGTTTGGCCGTGTGCGCACTGCCCGCCGCTCCCGTGTTTGCCCAGGACACGGTCAGTGCGCCGGCCGTGGTCGACACTCCGCCCTCCCAGCCCCTGACTTATACCGTGCGCATCGACGCTCCCGGCCCGCTGGAAGACCTGTTACAGGATAATCTCGACCTGGTGCGCTGGCGCGGCAACCCGCGGCTGGACCGCGACCAGTTGCAAAGACTCGTCAAGAATACCCCCGACCAGGTACGCACCCTGGTCGCCACCGAAGGATATTATTCGCCCACCGTGACGGCCGGCCTGGACGCCGCCCGCGGCATCCCCGAGGCACGCGTGACCGTCGTTCCCGGCCAGCCGGTACTGGTGGGCGACATCGACCTGGTACTGCAAGGGTTCGAGCCGATCGGCGACAACGCCGTCAAATTCGACGCCGACGCCTTGCGCGCGCGCTGGGCCATGCCGAAGGGCGCGCGTTTTCGCACCGCCGACTGGGAAGGCGCCAAGAGAACATTGCTGCGCCAGGTGATGCAGGTGCGCTATCCGCGCGCCCAGCTGGTCGAATCGCAGGCGGTGGTCGATCCGGATAAATTGCGGGCCGATCTCAAAGTGGTGCTCGACAGCGGTCCCGAGGTCCACCTGGGCGAGTTGCGCATCGAGGGACTGAAACGCTACCCGTCGGTCATCATCACCAACCTCAATCCCATCAAGCCAGGCGAGGACTACAGCGAAGCGACCTTGCAAGCCTTCCAGGCCAAGCTGCAGGACACGGGATATTTCAGTGGCGTCGAAGTATCGGCCGACATGAGCGCCCTGCTCGACGAGAACATCGAAGCGCTGACCGACGATCAGCCGGGGCAGACCGCGCCCGCTGCCCCCCCTGCTCCCAAGCCGCGCGCCGCCAGCCCGGTGACGACGCCGGTGCTGGTGCGGGTGACCGAAAACAAGCAAAAAAACGTCACCGCCGGCCTGGGTCTGTCGACCAACACCGGCAAGCGCGCGCAGCTCGCCTACGACGATCTCGACGTGTTCGGCCTGCGTTTTAAAAGCGCGCTGATTTTCGAGAACCTGAGACAGAGCGCGCGCGGCGATTTTTACTGGCCGACCACGGCCAAGGGCTACAGCGACAGCGTCGGCGCCGGTTTCGAGCGCACCGATTTGCAGGGCGAGCGCACCAGCGTGTCCACCGTCGCCGCCAAGCGCGCCTGGGGCACGCCCTTGCTCGAACACAGCGTCACGCTCGAATACCTGAACGAATTGCGCAACGTCGACGGCCAGCCGACCACCAGCAGCAAGAGCATCCCGCTCACCTACAGCATCACCCGCCGCAAACTCGACAACCTGCTCTCCCCCACCGTCGGCTACGCCTACAACGTGCAGCTGGGCGGCGCCGTGCTGCCGGTGCTGACCGACGAGCGCTTTTTACGGGCCACCGCCCGCATCGTCAACTATCGCCCGGTCGGCTCGTCCGGCACTTTTATTTTGCGCGGCGAAGCCGGTGCGGTCGCCTCGCGCGAGAAAGCCGGCGTGCCGAGCACCTTGCTGTTCCGCGCCGGCGGCGACCAATCCGTGCGCGGCTACGCCTACCAGGAGCTGGGCATCCGCCAAGGCACGGCGATCGTGCCGGGCCGTTACCTGGCCACCGCCAGTGCCGAGTACCAATGGTGGTTCAAGCCCCCCTACGGCGTGGCCTTCTTTTATGACGCCGGCAACGCCGCCGACACCGTGCGCGAGCTGCGTCCCAAATCCGGTTACGGCATCGGCGCCCGCTGGCGCTCGCCCGTCGGTCCGATCAACGTCGATGTCGCCTACGGCCACGCCGTCAAAAAAGTGCGACTGCATTTTTCGCTGGGATTTACCTTCTGATGGCGCTGCGCGAACCTCCTCCTCACCCACCGGCCGGCAAGGCCCTGCCGCCGCCACGTCCACGCCGCTGGCCGCGCCGTCTGGCGATCGCCGCCGCCATCACCGCGGCCTTGCTCGCCGGCGCCTACTGGTACGGCGGGCGCGAATCGACCCTGCAATCGGTCGCTCAACGCATCGCCACTTCGAGCGGCGGCGCCATCGTCCTCACCGGCGTGTCAGGTTCCCTGTACGGCGCCATGCACATCGACCACCTGGTATTCAAAAGCCCGGACCAGCAAATCGATGCCGACAATATCGAGATCGCCTGGTCGCCCTTTCAGTATCTGTCGAAGGGCGTGGCGGTCAACAAGCTGTACATTAAAACCCTGGCCACCCGGGCATTGAAGGAAAGCGAACCGGCCAAGATGCCGCTCTCGCTGGCCGCCCCGTTCAATTTGGCGATCGACGACGCCCGCATCGGCAAGGTGCTGATGCTTCCGCTCGGGCAGACCACCGGCACCGAATTGTCCGACGTGCGCTTCAAGCTCCAGGGCGGCAAACAGTCCTGGACTCTGAAAGACGCCAGCGCCGTCACGGCGGCGGGCCTGGTCAAGGCCGACGGCAGCATCGGCGCCAGCAAACCGTTCAAACTCGATGCCAAGGCCAGTCTGACGCAGCTGAACGTGGCGGCCGGCCAGAGCGCCGCGCATCTCGATGTCAGCGCCACCGGCGACCTGAATGCCACCGAACTGGCCGCCAGCGGCCAGTCCGGCGCGGCGGTCGGCAAAGCTGGATTTTCTCTGTCTCCGTTCGCGCCGATTCCCCTGCGCGCCATGCACATCGAAGGCAGCGACATCGACCCTGGCTTTTTCAATCCGGCCCTGCCGACGGCGAAGCTGGCCGTCAAGATCGATGCCAGCATCGACGGCAAGCGCGCGGTGGCCGGCACGGTGGTGCTCGATAACACGGGTCCCGCGGGCACGCTCGACCAACAGCGTTTGCCGCTGAGGGCCATGCGCGGCGCTTTGTCCGGCAGCCTCGATCAACTCGACATCCGCGACGTGCTGGTCGACTTCGGCGCCGCGGGCAAATTCACGGGATCCGGCGTGGTGGCCCACACCAAGGCAGACAAGGGCCTGGGCACCGCCGAATTCGTGCTGCACACCGACCGCCTCGATTTGAAGGGCATCCACGGCAAGCTGAATTCGACCAAAATCGCCGGCGACATCAAGGTGGCGAATGCGGGCAACACGCAGATGCTGATCGCCACCCTGGCGGACCGCGGACTGAGGCTGGACGCCCGCGCCGCGCTTGAGAACAACGTCATCACCATCGAGCAGGCCAGACTCGTGGCGGGGCGCGGCGTGGTCGAAGTCAAGGGCAGCGCCAGTCTGCTCGACGAACGCAGATTCAAGATCGACGCCAGCGCCAGCCGTTTCGATCCGAGTGCCTTCGGCGCTTACCCTGCCGCCGACCTGAATGCGGACGTGCACGCGGCCGGCCAGTTGAACCCCGCCTGGAGCGTGGCGACCAATTTCACGGTGCGTCCGAGCCGCCTGATGAACCAGCCGCTGTCCGGCAAAGGCAGCCTGGTAGCCGACGCCACCCGCATCGGCAAGATCGATGCGAACCTGGCGCTGGGCCAGAATACCGTCGATCTGAAAGGCGCTTTCGGCGGCGCCGGCGACAAGTTGAACTGGAACGTCGACGGCAAGCAGCTATCGGCCGCCCGCAGCGACCTGTATGGATCGGTCAAGGCCAATGGTGTCGTCACCGGCACCATGACGGAGCCGCGCACCAGCTTTGTGGTCGATGCGAATGGCCTGGGCTGGGTGGCGGCGACCCGCAAGCTGGAAAACGGCAGCCTGCACGCCAGCGGCGAGGCCGCGCTGGCGCCGGCTGTCAAAGGTGCATCGCGCTCCGTCGACATCAAGGCCAGCGGCACCGCCCGCAAATTCAACCCGGCCGCTTTCGGCTCCCCCCTCCCCGGCAGCATCAACGCCGACTTCGCCGTCAACGGCCGCGCCGGTGCAGAATTGCGTGGCGCGCTGGACCTGAAAATCGTCGACTCGACCTTGTCGAATGCGCCCCTGTGGGGCAGCGCCAAAATCAGCGCCGATCCGAAACACGTGGGCAGCGCCGACGTCGACCTGCACCTGGGGCCGAACGTATTGGCCGCCAAGGGCGCATTCGGTGCGCCGGGCGATGTGCTGGACTGGAAGCTGGACGCGGGCGCGCTGGCCGTGCTGGGCCCCGGTTACGGCGGCGCCGTGCGCGGCGCGGGCAGCGTGTCGGGCAGCTTGCAGGCGCCTTCGCTGAAGCTGTCGCTGGCGGGCGAGAATCTGCGCTTGATGGGCAAATACGCCGTCAAGAGCATCAAGGCCACTGCCAGCGTCGGCAGCGGCCAGGGTTCGGCCGACCCTGTGGCGAGCGATATCGAGATCGTCGATTTCGCCAGCGGCGAGACGAAGATCGCCGCCACGCGCCTGCAAACGGGCGGCACCCGCGGCGCCCATACCTTGAATCTGAGTGCGCGTGCCGACAGCTTCGATGCTTCTGTCGCCGTGCACGGCGGCTGGAACAACAACGTCTGGACCGGCGTCATCGACCAGCTGAGCAACAAGGGCCGCTACGCCATGACCCTGGCCGCACCTGCCCCCTTGAAACTGGCGGCGCCTGCGGGCAGCGGCCTCGGAGGCCTGGCCAAGCCTGAGCTGGTGGCGCTGTCGAATGCGACCATCAAACTGCCGCAGGGCAGCGTGACGGTGCAATCGCTGAACAAAAACGGCGGCCGCTGGGCCAGCCGCGGCGCCGCCACCGGCGTACCCTTGAATTACATCGCCCAGTTCTCGCAAGGCATGCGCGACAACGTCGCCGGCGACCTGACCCTGGGCACCGACTGGGCGCTCGATATGCAGGCCCCCGCCGCTGCCGGCGCCGCGCCCGCCATGAGCGGCTCACTGCACGTGTTCCGCGAAAAGGGAGACCTGGTCGCCGGCAGCGAGGTGCCGGTGGTACTGGGCCTGCGCACCCTGGATGCGCGCGCCGACGTCGTCAACAACAGCCTGCGCATGCAGCTCGACATCGACGGCTCGAAAGCAGGCAAGGCGAGAGTGGATGCCACCGCGGGCATGATCAACGGCCGCCTCGGCAACGACAGTCCATTACGTTTGCAAGCGACAGCCGACATGGGTTCGATCGCCTGGATGGCGCCCTTGACGGGCCAGCCGGCGCTGGAACTGGACGGCACCTTGAAGCTGAATTTGACGGGTGCCGGCACGGTGGGCGCGCCCACCCTCAACGGGGCGGTCAGCGGCGACAACCTCGCCGTGCGCTGGGCCGACCAGGGCGTCAAGCTGCGCAACGGCCAGTTGCGCGCGCAGCTGGCCGGCGACCAGCTGGTCCTGCAGCGCCTCAGCTTCGACGGCCAGCAAGGCCGCGCCGTCGCCGATGGCGCCGTGCGCTTCTCGGGCGGCGAAGCGAGCATGAATCTGAAACTGGTGGCCGACAAACTCGAGGTGCTGTCGCGCCCCGACCGCACCGTCGTCATCACCGGCCAAAGCACCCTCTTGCGCGACGCCAAACACTTTACGCTGGACGGCAAATTCAAGGCCGACCGCGCCCTGATCGAACTGGCGCCGCAAGGCCGCCCTACCCTGTCCGACGACATCATCGTCATCGGCCGCGACAAAAAGGGACTGGTCGTCAAGGACGCCGCGCCCTCGATGCCGCTCACCGTCGATATCGAAGCGGACCTGGGCGACTCCTTCCGCCTGCGTGGCATGGGCGCCGACGCCCAGCTGGGCGGCGCGGTGCGCGTGCGCGTGGCCGGCGGCCGCCAGCCGCGCATCAACGGCACCATCCGCGTCATCGAGGGCAAATACGCCGCTTACGGCCAGCAGCTGGCGATCGAACGGGGTGTCATCACGTTCAATGGACCCTACGACAACCCGGGACTGAACATCCTCGCCGTGCGCAAGCGCCCCGAGGGAGAACAGCTCACCGAGACCAACGTCGAAGCTGGCGTGGAAGTACGCGGCAGCGCACTGGCGCCGGCCGCCAAGCTGGTGTCCACCCCGACGGTCCCGGACAGCGAAAAGCTGGCCTGGCTGGTCCTCGGCCACGGCCTGGAAGGCACCTCCGGCAACGAAACCGGCGTGCTGTCGGCCGCCGCCGGCGCCCTGCTGGGCGGTAGCGGCAAGGGCGGCGGTTTTCAGTCGAGACTGGCCAATTCGCTGGGCGTCGACGAGCTGGGCGTGTCGCAGGCAAAAGGGCTGGAAAGCACCGTGGTCACGGTCGGCAAAAAGATCTCGTCGCGCACTTACCTCAGTTTCGAACAGGGCGCATCGACGGCCACCAGCTTGGTGAAACTGCGCTATAAGCTCAACCCGCGCATCTCGCTGCAGCTGCAGGCGGGGACGAATACGGCGTTCGATGTGCTGTATTCCTGGGCGTTCGATTAATCAATGCCGCTTGTAACACCGGGGTCAGGCTCTGCGAGCCTAACCCGAGCTTTTCCGAGCTGCTGCTGCAGACCCACATGCAAAGCGCCTATCTCGTTCTCCCGCCGATACCGCGCCGGCGACACCATCCCCAGCATTCTAAAATGCCGCCTTAAGGACTCCGCCGACCCCAGCCCCGCCAGGTCGGCCACCGCATCGATCGCCATTCCCGGCCGCGTTTCCAGCAGCCGCGCCGCCAGTTCCACCCGCTCGCGCACCAGCCACGCCAGCGGCGTCAACCCCGTTCGTTCCCTGAACTTGCGGTGCAAAGTGCGCGCTCCCATGCCGGACTGCCGCGCCATCCCGGCGATGGTGTGAGCGGCGCGCAGATTCTCACGCACCCAATCCATCAGCCGCGCGATGCGGTTGCCGGCATCGTCCGGCATGGGCCGCGCCACCAGCTGCGCCTGGGCGCCGTCACGCTGGGCGGGAATCACCAGGCGCTGGGCCACCCGGTTGGCGACGTCGAAGCCGAAATCGCTGCGCACCAGGTGCAGCAGCATGTCCAGCCCGGCCGCCGAACCGGCCGAGGTCAGCACCGGGCCGTCCTCGACATACAGGGCGACCGGATCGATGGCGATGCCGGGAAACCGCGCCGCCAATTGATCGAGATAGCGCCAGTGCGTGCTGGCGCGGCGGCCGTCCAGCAGCCCGGCGTGCGCCAGCACGAAGGCGCCGGAACAGATCGAGCAGATGCGGGCGCCGCAAGCGACGGCAGTGCGCAAGGCAGCGAGCAGCGCCGCGGGCGGCGTCTCGTCGATATCGCGCCAGCCCGGCACCACGATGGTGTCGGCGCGTTCGAGCACTTCGAGGCCGTGGTTTGTCTGCAAAGTCACGCCGCCCGCCATCCGTAGCGGACCGGCTTCGATGGCGCACACGGCGTAGTCGTACCAGGCCACGCCAAGTTCGGGACGGTCGAGCGCGAACAATTCGACGGCGCAGCCGAATTCGAAGGTGCACAGGCCGTCGTAGGCGAAGATGGCGACAAGATGGGGCATGGCACGATCTTACCAGTTTCTGTCGGTCCGGCCTCTGCCGCCCCGGCCGCGACCCGCCCATACTGTGCTCTCTACTTCAAGGAGAACACAATGCCTACACTGGTTTCAGCGATACAAGCAGCCCCCTCGGACCAGGCGGCCGCACACTTCGGCGGCGCCTTCGCATTCGAAACCGACTGCTCCGATGTACACGACGCCATCGGTGGCGGCCAGCAGGATTTCGTGCTGCTCGACGTACGCAGCGCGGCCCAGTACGCACGCGGTCACGTGCCGGGCGCGCTCAATCTGCCGCACGGGAAAATCGTCGACGTCAAACTGCGCGAGTATCCGGTCGATACCCTGTTTGTCGTGTACTGCGCAGGTCCGCACTGTAACGGCGCCCATCGCGGCGCCTTGCGGCTAGCGCAGCTCGGACGGCCCGTTAAACTGATGATCGGCGGGATGACGGGATGGGTGGATGAAGGGTTTGCGATAGCCTCAGTGCCGGCCACCGCAAGCCAGGGCGCATAGGAACACTGCCGGCGCGGTCGCATTGCATCGATGTTTGCCCAGCCCACGGCAGGATCGGTCAGCCTGGCCGCCGCAATGATGTTGTCGACCAGTGCGCACCATTAGTCGATGCCGCCGGTCAGCAGCTCAGGAATGGGTCGCGGCTGCGCTAGTCGGTCTTTTTAGTGCAGGACCTGCGGATTCGGATCGGGGACGGGGTCGTCGTTTTGCGGCATGTGCACGGGCGGGTGGTGCGGGTGCGGGTTGTCGAAGGGTTCGGGGGATGGCTGATCGGCCGGGACGGGGTCGGGGGCGCGGTGGAATTGGATCGATGGGGTCATGGTGGGCTCCTGCTGATTAGAGTGTGACCTTATCATGATTGGTTTTTGAGTTGCGTACGGCAGCCTTCAAAGTGAAATGAAGGGTGCGGTTTGCACAAATTGGGACAGGCACCTTCGCGCTTCGCGCTTGCGTTTGCATCTGGCCCCTCGGACCAGATGCTCCCCCTGCTAACCGCGATCAGGGTGCCTCGGCGTTCTTTACGAACCGCTCCAGCCAGTTGTTGGTCTCGTACAGCATATGCATGATCGATTCGCGCGCCCGGTAAGCGTGGCTTTCGTTGGGCAGCATGACCAGCCTGGCGGTGCCGCCCAGGCCCTTGATGGCCTGGAACATGCGCTCGCTCTGGATGGGGAAGGTGCCGGTGTTGTTGTCCTGTTCGCCGTGGATGAGCAGCAGGGCGTCGTGGATCTTGTCGGCGTTATTAAAAGGCGACATCGCCTGGTAGACTGCCGGCGCCTTCCAGAACGGCCGCTCTTCCGACTGGAAACCGAACGGGGTCAGGGTGCGGTTGTAGGCGCCGCTGCGGGCGATGCCGGCTTTGAACAGGCGGGTGTGGGCAAGCAGGTTGGCGGTCATGAAGGCGCCGTAGGAGTGGCCGCCGACGGCGATGCGGTGGCGCTCGGCGACACCGCGGCGGACTACCTCGTCGACCGCCGCTTCGGCGTTGGCGACCAGCTGCGGCAGATACGTGTCGTTCGGTTCGGCGTCGGCCTCGGCGCCAGCGACGATCGGCATCGACGGGTTGTCCAGCACCGCATAGCCCATTGCCAGGAACGCCGCCGGGCCCCAATAGCTGACTGAATTGAAGCGGTATGGCGAGCCGGTGGTCTGGCTGGCGGCGCTGGCGCTTTTGAATTCTTGCGGGTAGGCCCACATCAACAGCGGCAGCGGGCCGTCGCGCCGGGGATCGTATGCGGGCGGCAGCATCAATGTCGCAGTCAGATCGACGCCGTCGGCGCGCTGGTAACGAATCTGCTCCTTCTGGACATCTTTGAGCTGCGGCGTCGGATGGGGGAAATGGGTCAGCGCCGTCAACTGGGCGTCGCCTGCTTGGCTCAGGTCGCGGATAAAATAGTTCGGCCGCTCGGTGGGAGATTCGCGCGTGGTGAGCAGCTTGCTGCCGTCGGCGGACAGCACCGCCGCCGTGTTTTCGAAGTATGGCGGCGCGCTCTGGAACAGGCGTTCCTTGTGCATGGTGTCGAGGCTGAGCCGGTCGATGAAGGGGCGGTCACCTTCGCTGGATGCGCCGGCTCCGTCGAGCAGGATGGTGTCGCCGGGGCCGATCGCCAGGCGCTGCAGGCCGGCGCTGTCTCTCTGGGTGACCGGCTGGCCCGGATCGGCGTAGCGGTCCTCGAAGGAGTAGGCGAACACCTGCTTTGGCGGCATGTCCGGCTTGTTCGGCTGGTCGGGGGCGATGCGCCAAGTGACCAGGGCGCGGGTTTTATACCAGGCTTCGGTGAGCAGGGCGAGGTCGCCGCGGCCCCACTGGATGCCGCTGAACCGGGTGGCCAGGCGCGCCAGCACCGTCGGCGCCGCGTCGAAGGGCGCCGCTTGACAGTAGACGATGTCGCGCACGCCGTCGACGGCATCGGCAGCCGGATCGCCGCCGTCCTGCGCTTCGGCCCACACCAGGGTGGCCGGCGCATCGACCCGCCACGCCACATCGCGCACGCCGGGCGCCACCGCATCGTTCCCCGGCGGCAGACCTTCCTGCACGGGGCGTTCGGCGACCAGGTGGACCGTCATGCCCGTCAGATCGCGCACCTCGATGCGGCGGGCGAAGCTCGACGCCGGCACCAGGTAAGAAAACGGCCGGCGCAAGGCATGCGTCAGGATCAAGCTGCCGTTCGGCGCCAGGCGCGCGGCGATGAACAAGTCGGGCGTGCCGACCGGTCGAATGGCACCGGCCAGGTCGACCAGCGCCAGCTGAATGGTGGCGTAGTGTTCGAACAGCCGTGCGTCCGCCGGATTTTTCAGCAGGTCTGGATAGGTGCGCAACTGGCGCACCGCGCCGGCGGTGCTGTCCTGGGTGTTCGGACCGTCCGGCACCGCACTCAAGGGCGGCGCCTCGCCCCATCCATCCGGTTGCAAGTGCACCAATAAACCTGACGAATCGGGCAGCCACGTAAAACCTGTACCGTTCACGTACTGCATCGGCTGCGCGCACAAGCGGCGCGCGGCGCGGGCGGCGATATCGACCACCCACAGTTCCACGTGGGCGCCGCCGCTCTGCTCTGCCAGGTGAACATGGGTGAAAGCCAGGTGGCGCTGGTCCGGTGCCCACGCCATGTCGGCCAGGCGCAAGGTGGCCGGCAGACCGGCAATCGAAATCTCCGCCTGGCTGCCGATGTCGAGCAGCGACAGGCCAGCACCGAAACCGAAGCGGCTGGGGGAATGGCTGCGCGGGTTGATGCGCAGGCCGGCCAGCTTCAGCTCCGGCTGGGCCACTTCGACAATCGACGGCAGGGCCGGCGTCGGCACCACCGCCAGCAGGTCGCGCCGTGGCGACAGGCTCATGCCGGGCGCCTGCGGGGCATCGACGATCGCTTGCAGGGGTTCGGGCGGCAGCTGGTAGCGGCCGTGGTCGGCAACGGCGGCGGTGATCGACAAGGCGCGCGGTTCGGCGGGTGGGCGTGTGCGCATGGGGGCTTTCGAAGGCGGTGGGTGATAAGCATGGTGCGCATTCGGCAGCGCAATGTCAACCGTGCGGACCGCCGCGGCGCTGGTGCCGGCGCTGAATGCTTCGATTACAATGGCCGCCTGTCCCCGATCGCCACGCCCACCAGGAAAGCCCATGGTCATACCGCAGCCCGTCGTCGCCGCCGTCCTCATCCCCTTCGTGATGTGGCGTGTTTACCAGCGCATCAAGCGCCTGATGGTGCGCCAGCATTCGCAGGCCTGGCGCCACTGGATTGGGGTAGTGATCTTCCCCGTGCTGCTGGCGCTACTGGGCAGCATGGCGCTGGCCCATCCCCTTTCTCTGGCGGGGATGGCGGGCGGGGTCGCCATCGGCGTGGTGCTGGGCGTGATCGGCCTGCGCCGCACCGTGTATGAACGCATCGGCGCCGATTTTTATTACACGCCCAGCGCGCATATCGGCGTGCTGGTGTCGATGCTGTTCATCGGCCGCCTGCTCTACCGCGGCTACGAATTCTATGTGGCCGGCGCCAGCCGTCCCGACGACATGGCCGGCAGCGCTTCGACCATGCTGGTATTCGGCATCCTGGCCGGCTACTACACCTGCTACGCCGCCGGCATCCTGCGCTGGCGCCGCAGCGCAACGCCAAACACCCAAGACGAATGAACATCACCACCCTCACCCTGCTGGTCCTCACCCCTTTCCTGGTCTGGCGCATCTACTCGCGGCTGCGCACCGCCATGGCGCGGCAACGCTCGATCGTCTCGCGCCACTGGACCGGCCTTGGGGTATTCGCCGCCATGATCCTGGTGCCGGCGTCGGAACTGTTGAATCGTTTGCCGATGCTGGGATGGCTGGCGCTGGGCGCCGCCGCGGGCATCGGCTACGGCGTGTGGGCGTTCAAGCACACGCGCCTGGAAGAGACCGAAGAGGGCTATTATTTTACGCCGCCGGCGCGCCTGGGCATCCTCATCGCCATGCTGTTCACGGCGCGGATTTTGTATATCGGCTTCGAGATGTATGCGAACCAGGGGACCAATACGCCGACGCCGCGCTTCACCGACAGCATGCTGACCATGCTGGCGGTGGGGCTGACGGGCGGGTATTTCGGCACCATCAGCGCGGGGCTGGCGGTGTGGCGATACAAGATTCGCCAAGCGATTGGTTAGTATCGGGGACAGGCTCTGCGAGCCTGTCCCCGGCTTTTTGGCTTCGTTTTAGGTCGTAAAGCGGGGGACAGGCCTGCAAGGCCTGTCCCCGGTGAGAACTACGCCGCGACTCTTCTCTGCAGCACAAAAATCGGCTGCGCCCACTGCGTGTCTTTCTTCTTCTTGCTGGTGATGAGCGTCAGCTCCGAAGGATCGTAGACGTCCGTGTTGTGCGTCAGCGGCGTCGTCATCAGGTACTGCGCTTCGGTGTTCTTCAAGAACTCGCCGACCAGCTGGATGTTACGGATGTCCAGGTGGGCGAACGGTTCGTCGATGAACACGAAGCCACCGGAACCGTCTTCCGATTTCAACAAGCCGATCAACAGCACCAGCGACTTCATGACCTGCTGGCCGCCCGAGGCTTCGCCGTCGTTCATGCCGATCTGGTCCTTGCCGTCGAATTTGAAGCGCACGTGCAAGCCTGCCTGCGACAGCTGGACGTCGTCGTTTTCCAGGCGCACCGGGTCGGCGTGGACGTCGATGCCGGCCAGCTCACCCAGCTCCTTGATATTTTTACTATACGTCTTGATGGTGTAGCGCAGCCGGTCCATATAGGCGGCGCGCGCGTTCGCCGTCGCTTCGATGGCGCGGTTGTTCTGGTAGCGGCGCTCGTCGGTTTCGCTCTGGCGGCCATGCAGCTGGTCGGACAGGCGCTGGTGCTGGTCGATGACGGTGGCGTCCAGCTCCCAGTCCTCGCGCGCGAGGCTGTGCTGCAAGGAGGTGACGCGCAAATCGACCTGGTGGCTGTTCTGGTGTTCCGACACCAGCGCTGCGCGGCGGGCCGGGCGTTTCCAGTTGTGCGGCAAGTGGCGCCAGGCGCGCCGCAAGGCGGCCAGGGCGACGGCGTGCTCGTGGCGCTGCTCGATCTGGCGTTTGAACCCCAGTCGCTGGCCCGCTTCCGCTTCGGCCAGGGCCATGCGGGCGTTTTGCCACGAGGTGTCGGCGCGCGTGCGGGCCACCGTGGCCGCCTTGGTCAAGCCTTGCAGCTCGCCAAGGCGCGAACCCACCGCCAGGCGCTCGGCTTTCAACGGCACGCTGGAAGTTGCGGCCTCGTCGAATTCTTCCTGGCGCGCGGCCAGTTCCTTGGCGGCGTCGACGCCGGCAATCCGGGCCTTTAATAAACCCACTTCGGCGGCCAGCTTGGAGATGGTCAGGGTCAGCGCATCTTCTTCCGCTTCCAGCTTCGGCAAGGCGCGTTGCAAGGCCTCGAGGCGGCCGGTGCGGCCGGCGTCGCCGAAGCGGTAGCGCGAAGCTTCGACGAACAGCGAGCGTCCGCCGCGCCGTTCGCGGTGATAGGCGTCCGGGGTGATCCATTCTTCGTTGCCGGATTTGAAGCCGGCATCGACCGATTCGACCCGCTCGATGCGTTGCAGCTGGTCGATCAGCCAGGATGGCGTGGCGGCGGAAAAACGCACCACCGACAGCAGGCTGTCGTCCTTTTTGACAGGCGCGGTAACGCAGTCCGGCACAATAAAATGGCGATAGCGTTCGCGCTCGGCCAGCCGATACGCGGCCGGCGCATCCTTGGCCTTCTCGAGCAGCACGACGGATGCATAACCGCCCAGCACACCTTCGACGGCGCCCTGCCATTTCGGGTCGGTCACTTCGACGATATCGGACAGCATGGCGTGGCCGATGCCGGCCTCGCGCAAGGCGCGGCGCATGGCGCGCACAGGTTCCGGCTCGGGCATGGCGCTCTTGCCCTGCAAGGCGGAGATGGTGGCCTGGTCGGCGGCGATTCGGGTGGCGATCGCGAGCCTCGCCTGCTTCTGGCGCGACAATTCCGCATCCTGCTTGGCCAGCAGCGCGGACACTTCGGCGATGTCGGCGCCCGACTCCGCCGACAATTTGACCAGGCGTTCCTTTTGCTCGAGGAGGCTGTCCAGCGGTTTGAGCTTGCCGTTGATTTGCGCGAGTCGGCTGCCGAGCGCTGTCGCTTCGCGCTCGAGCAAGGTCTCCTGTTCCTGGGCGTCGCTGTGGTGCCTGGCCTGGTTGGCGACCGCGTTGCGCTTGTCGGTCAGCTGCGAATCGGCCACCGCCATCGGCCGGCGGGCATCGCGCAGCTGCCGGCTGACGGCGCCGGCCTTTTCGCGCGCCTCGTGGTATTCGAGGCTGGGCAGCACTTCCTCCAGCAGGTTGCGCCGCTCTTTATGCAGATCTTCCCACTGGTGGTAATTGGCCACGCGCAGGCGCAAGCCTTCCAGGTTGGTGCGCGAGGCTTCCAACTCGGTCTCGAACCGTTTCAGTTCCGTCTCGGTGTCCTTCTGGTGGCGCTTGGCTTCGTCGTAGGCGTCCAGCACCTCCTTGTCGCCGAACACCTGGAACACCAGGTCGAGCAATTGACGGGGCGCGTACTCGCACAACTTGTCCGTCTCGCCCTGCTCGAGCGCCAGCACCTTGGCCATGGCGGGAGAAAGGCCCGCGTTGGCCAGGCGCTTGCGATAATTTTCGACGCCCAGCCAGTCGGTGGCTTCCGTCACCTCTTCGATCTGGATATTCCCGGGGCGCATAAGGTACTGGCGCTTCCAGTCGCCGCCGTTTTTCTGGATCTGGCAAAACAGCGTCACTTCGTCGTCGCTGAAAAAGCCCGAACTTCTGAAAGGACGGTTCGACAGCTGGCGGCCGACCGTCTTGTTGTCGACCACGGCGCGGATCCACGCCGTCTGCTGGCCCGAGTGCCGCGCATAGTGTTTATAGGTGCGGCCCATCGAACAATCGAGGCCGAACAGGGTGCGCAAGGCATCGAGCAAGGTAGTCTTGCCGGAGCCGTTCTGGCCGGCGATGGTGATGATCTTGGCGTCGAGCGGGATGTTCTTGATGCGCTGCCAGTAGTCCCAGTGGACCAGCTCGAGGGATTTGATGTGGAACATGGGGTCTCTCAGAGTGCGGTGGGTTCGCTGTCGTCGTCGACGGGCGCGGGGGCTTCGGGTTCGGCGTCGATGTCGACGGCCAGTTCATCGATCGGGTCGACCACCTCGTCCTCCACCGGCGGCAGCGGCTTTTTCGGCACCGCCACGGTGATCGGCGAGCGTTTGAATACATCGGCCAGGGCGCCGTTGATGATGCGCTCCTTCAAAACGTCGGTGTCCATCATCAGGTCCAGCAGCGGCCCTTCGACGATCAAGTCGCCGCGGCGTTCGATGAAACCGAGTTTGGACAGCGTCCCCAGGTTCATGTCCATCCGGGTCTTCTTACCGAGCTTCTCGCCGAAATCGGCCAAGAGGGCCGTGTAGGAGATGCCGATCGAGGTGTCTTCGGCGCGCGGCATCGGACGGTCTTTTTCGAAGAAATCGGTCTGGTCGTCGTCGGCGTTCTGGTGGGTCTCCTGGCGCTCGCGCTTGGGCAGGATGATCTGCGCCCACAGCACCACCAGTAGGGCCACGCCGTCGCGGGTCAAGCCAAAATTATTGTTTTGCCAGATGTCCTTCGCGCCGAAAATCTTCGGTTCGACGGCGCGGTGCAGGGCCAGGGTCACGTGATCGGCATAGACGTTGTCGAGCAGCTTCAAACCCGATTCCAGCAGGCGCTTGTCCACTTCGACGCGGAACTGTTCATCGGACAGCACGCGCTTGACCATCTTGTCGTCGCGGCGCAGGGTCTGGTGCGTGAGCAGGCGCGCGATCAGGATTTGGGAATCGTCATTCATCGGCCGGGCCGCTTTCTAAATCTAAAGACAGGGTGGCAAGCGAGATGGCGGCGACGTGCGGATCGTCGAGCGCCACCATGGCGTCTTGCGGAGAAAACTGGATCGGCAGGCGTGCCAGCTGGGCGGTGGCGCCTTGCAGGCTGGCCTCGGCGGCGTCGCCCAGCAACGGCAGCAGCGAAGCGCGGTAGGAGGCAATCGCAAAGGTGGCCGGCAGCAGCGAGTCTTCCACCTGCACGGCGCGCGGTCCCGCATCCGAAAAGCTGGGGAAGTTACCGAGATTGGCAAAATCGGACAATCGCGCCAGCCAGTCTTCCAGTTCGACCTGGATGGCCGGGCCGTCGTTGATGGTCAAAGGCGCGTCCTGGCCGGTGGGCAGGCCGCCCGGGCCGACCGCGGCGGCGCGCTCGGTCAGCAGCTCGGTCTCGGCGACGTCGATCATTTCGGCCGGCGTGGCGAACAGCGGCACCACCGGGCGGTCGATGGCGCCGACGGCCAGGCTCGACAAATCCTCGTGCGCCAGCAGCCAGCGCTTGACGTCGGTGGTCGAGAGGCCGGACTGGCCCAGGTGGACCCGCTGGCGCTCGATCTGGTTCAACGCCCGCGAGAACATGCCCTGCATATTGAGCAGCGCGCTCTGAGCCCGGCCGATGGCCTGGGCCGCCTTGTGGGTGGCGGCGTCGGCGCGTTCGTCGGCCAGGATGGCGCGCAGGATCACCGAGCCCTTCTCCACCCAGTCGCAGGCGGTATGCCATTTCGATTGCGAGGTGCGCAGGCGGAATTCGGAACCGGAGGCGATGGCGTCGCGGAATTCCTCGGTCAGATCGACCAGGCGGCCCAATAAATGGCGCAGCTGGTCGACGGTGACGCCGCCGACCGCCTGGGCGCCGGCCACCTGCGACAAGATAAATCCCATGTCGGCTTCGTCGTCCGCTTCTCCGGTCGACAGCAGGCCGTCTAGCGCGGCCAGCACGTTGCGGGCCAGCGGCGTGACGCGGTAGACGGCGCCGGGCGCGTCCCAGGCCAGCAGGCCGTGAGTACGCAGGCGGGTCAGCACGGTTTCCAGGCTTTCCGGCAGCAGGTAGGCCAGCTTGGTGTTGATGTCGGCGCGGGTGAAGGCGGACACCGAGCTGTCGGCGGCCAGTTCGCGCAGCACCAGCAGGCGGATCATGACGGCGTCGCCACCGCCGTGAAACAGGGCGGTGAAGGCGGCCAGGGTCGGCTGCGCGCGCTTTAAATGGAAGACCTGCTCGATTTCGTCGGCGGAAACATCCGCGTGGAAATGCGATTGCAGGCTGTCGGCATCGTCTGGCTGCTGCTGAGAAATATCGGCGGTGGAGGCGCTTGCCGTGGTGTCGGTCATCGTGGTTTTGGCTTCAAACTGTTCCCCCAGGCCGGAAGGCGGCGGGGGGCGTCAGTATATCAGCTAGCGATGAGGCGGCAAAAGCGGGAATATTTATGCACGATCGCGCATAATTTTACTTTCTGGTCACATTCTGCAAGGTCTGATCGACGAACTCGTCGTCGTTGTCCGTGAATTTCAAACGCACCGGGTACCACTCCTTCGAAGGCGCCAGCCAGATGTCCAGGGTTTGCTCTTTGGAATCAGGCGGCGGCAGGCGAATCAGGTGGACGGCGTCGACCGCGCCGATGCCGGTCTGCACGGTTTCCGGCTTGATGACGCGGAAGGTCCAGACGTCGGCATCGCGGCGGCCGGCCACGAAAAACGTCCATTCCGAGCCGGCCACGAATTTATCCGGCGCCGCCCGCGCCACCCCGGCCAGCTGAAACAGCACGCTGCTGCGGTCCTGCTCGCCGCCCTTGATGGGATAGGTGACTTCGCTTTCCGTAAAGCTGATGAGCTTTTTGCTGCGGTCGAAGGTGGTGGTCCAGGGATCGTGGCGCACCCGCTTTTCGCTGAATTTGACGGGCGCAAGGCCGAAGGCATCGACGTTGCCCTCGCTGCGGTTATCGATCAGGCTGCCGAACAGGGCGGCCTTGGTGTCCGAGTGAAAACTGTATTTGCCGCCACCGACTCGCCAGTTGACAGTGGCGTCGCCGCCGATACTGAAACCTTTTTGGCGTGCCTTGATGGTGTAGTTCAGGTCGGCCGAGGGCGGCAGGTCGACCGTGCGCTTGACCGGGTCGGCGGCGTGGACGGCGGGGGCGTTCAGGCCCAGGCAGCACGTGAAGGCCAGCATCGCCAATTTGTTCCGGGTGAAGCCTTGCATAATCAATCCTTGTGAGTCAGCCGGCATCCGCCCGGCCGATGTTCTTGACGGTTTGGGTCGTCATGGCCCCGCTTGCTTCAATATTGTTGATCCGCACCGGCACCCAGCCCAGCGACGGCGCCAGCCACACATCCAGGCGCGAGCCGTAAGCGCCTGCCCGCGGCGGCCTGGACAAATGCCAGGTGGCCAGCCGGCCGATCGGCGTGTCGATCTCTTCCTGCCCCACCAGCATGAATCGAAACACGCTGGCGTCCTTGTCCTCGCCCACCAGCATATCGATATTGCCTTTCAACTGAGCGCTGTCGGCGCGGGCGATGGCCGCCAGTTGCAGTGGCACGGTGGCCTTGTCCTGGGTGCCGGGCACGATGGCGTAGGTGGCGGGCGAGGCCGAAAAAGTGATCTTGCTGTCGGCGCCGAACTCGGTTGCCGTCGCCGCCCTGCCCCGTCGCTTTTCCGTCATGGTGCGCGGCGCGAAACCGGCGGCGTCGATCTGGCCGGCGCTTTCCAGCACCACCAGGTTGACCCGCGTCACCAGCACGCGGATGCCCGCTTCCAGCTTCATCTTGTACTGGCCATTGTCGAGGCGCCAGTTCATGGCCGCCTCGCCATGCCACAAGGTGCCGTCGGCATCCTTGCGGGCAACGTCGAGCAGGATGCGGCTCGAGGGCGGCACGTCGGTGCGGTAAGCGCGGCCGACCAGTACCTCGGGGCCGGCGGGCGGCGGCGCTTCCGGCGGCGGCGTCACCGCTACGTGTACCGATTCTACGTCAGCGAGCTTGATGGCGGCGCCAGCATCGGCCGGCAAGGCGGCCAGCTGCGGCTCGGCCAATTCGGGAGCGGCGCTGATCACTGGCGCCGGCGGCAATTTCACCACCGTCGGCACGGCTTTCAGGCGCGGCTTCGGCGGCGGCAGCGGCTGTTGCACCGGAGCCGGCGGGGGCGGCGGTGTCGCGATCAGGCGCGCCTCCATCACCGGCGGCGGCTGCACCACGCCGCCTCCGCCGGCGCCCAGGGTCGGCGCGATCACAGACAAGCCGAGCACGTGCAGACCGACAATGAGCAGAGCCAGCGCAATCGTGCGGCGATGTCCAGCGCGGAGGATGCGGTTTGTCATGGATCAAGTGTAGCGCGAATGGCTTACAGCGCGCTGAAGCTGTAAAGACTGGCAGCCCGGCTTTGCCGTTTGTATAACAAGCTTTGACTGGCTGTTTTTATCTGCTACGCTAAGTCCTCATACTATGGAGGCCTTCATGTCGACTACCCCGTTTCCCAACATGCCCGGCGCCGGCGCCATGAACGATTCCCTCGATTTCGTCAAAAACTTGTGGGGAAGCATGGGAGTGCCCGGCATGTCGATGCCCAGCCTGGCGGCGCCCGCCATGTCGGTCGAAGATCTCGACAAGAAAATTGCCGATCTCAAGGCCGTCGAAGCCTGGCTGAATGTCAACGGCGCCATGTTGCGCGCCACCATACAGGGGCTGGAAGTGCAGCGCGGCACCCTGGCCACCCTGAAAACCATGGGCGCCTCGTTTGCGGACGCCATGAAATCGATGACGCCCGATGCAGCCAAGCCGGCTCCGGGCGCCACGGCGGCGCCGGCGATGCCCGATCCGGCCATCTGGTGGAATATGCTGCAAGACCAGTTCAAACAGGCGGTGGCCAATGCGGTGCCGCCCGGGCCGTTCGGCACGCCGGCGCCCGAGGCGAGCAAGCCGGCCAGTCCGCAGAACGGCGCCGACCAAGCGGCCCCGCCACGCAGCGCGCGCAAACCGGCAAAAAGTTGACGTCAATCGATTACCAGCGGATTGCCGGCGGCGCCGGCAATGTTTTATGCCAGCTTCAAAATGCGAATCGAATCGATCGAGCCGTCTTCCAGGCGCTTGACGGTGGCGATATTGATCAAACCTTCGTCGGCCAGCTGCTTGGCTTGCTCGTGGGCGACCTGAAAACTTTCGATCGTATCGCCCTTGGCGGCAACCGGACGAATCCAGGCAGTGCTGCCAACCTTCATTTTTTCGTAAACTTCGTGTGCGATGTCGCGCATGCGTATGCCTTTCCTGGACAAAACGGGCCAAGTTTCTCCCGCGGGGTGAGCAGTTTAGCACTCGTCATGACAGTGGTGGGGCCGGCAAGCGCAAACGAAGCGCGCAATGTCGCTGGACACGGCCTCAGGAAGGCGCTTCCTCGCTCACCGGCACCAGCCTGGCGAGCTGCTCCATCAGCTGGGCGAAGCGCTGCTGGCCGGGCTGGATGCGGTCGATGTGCAACAGCACTTCGGCGGTCTCGGCGCTGAGCACGGGGTCGTAGCCCGATTGTTGCATATGCGACAACTGGATCTGCGCCGCATTGAACAGGATCCGCATATTGTTCGGCAACTTCTGGCGCGCATGGCGCATCCAGGCCAGCGCTTCCTGCAATTTGCCGCTCCGCCACAGCAGCACGCCCTGGTTCATCAGGTCCGTCGCCTCTTTCTTGGAGGCGCGGATGAACGCCATGCCCTCCTCGCCCATCCTCGCCTTGTCGAAAATGCGCTGCACTTCGTCGAGCAGCACGGCGTTGTCGTGGTTGTTCCTGGCCACGTAGCACAGTAATTCCACCGGCGCATCCTTGACGCCGACCGCCAGCAGCAGGGTCGCCATGTCCAGGCACACCGCCACTTCGGGCCGCGCCGGATCGCTATCGAGCAGCACTTCCAGCTCGTCGCCGGCTTTTCGCGCGCGCCGAAAATCGCCGCTCTCGTGGTACACCAGGCCTTCGGTGATCTTGGCGCGCAGGGCGATCAGCTCGTCGCCGGCGAACTCTTTGAGCACCGCCTGCAGCATGGCCAGCGCTTCCTTGACATCGTTCTTCTGACCGCACACCCGCGCCAGGCCCAGGTAGGCGTCGGCGCTTTTCATGACCGAATATTCGCCGATGGCGATGCACTTTCTGAACGCCTTTTCGGCCATGGCGAGATTGCCCAGCTTGAGGCAGACCTGGCCCAGGCTGCGCTGGCGCAGCACCGAATTGGGCGACAGCTTGGCGGCCCGTTCGAGCACATTGCAGGCGTCGTCTAGCTGGCCCATGAACTGGTGGGCGGCGGCCAGCTGGTCGTAGGCATCGATAAAGTAGCGGTTTTCGGCGATCACGCCCTGGAAAATCTGTCGCGCCTGTTCGTACTCGCCGTTTGCCATGCGGATCTTCGCCAGGCCGGAGCGCGCCCACTGGTACTCGCGCTCTTCCACCACCTTTTCGTAAGCGATCCTCGCCTTGTCCGGCTCACCGCTCTTGATCATCAGCTGCGCCTTCATGCGCAGCAGTTCGATCTGGTGCACCTTGTCGATGTCGATCTGGGCGTCGCACAAAGCGGCAGCCCTTAAATAATCCTTTTCGGCGTAGGCCAGGTCGATCATCCGGAACACCTGCTTCTTGTGCCACACCCGGTTCAGGCGCGTCAGCAGCACGCCCTCGGTGATCGGTTTGATGAGGTAGGCGTCGGGCTGGTGTTCGGCGGCGCCGATCACCGATTCCACGCTCTTTTCGGCCGATACCATCAGCCACACGCTGCTGGGCAGCAGCAGATTTTTGACGCGCGCCTCTTCCAGCACCTGCTGGCCGTTTTTCCCCTCTCCCAGGTTGTAGTCGCACAGAACCACGTCGTAGCGGATGCGAGCCAGCAGGCCCATCGCCTCGCCGCCGCTGGATGCCTGGTCGATATTCTTGGCGCCGAGGTTGCGCAGGCTCTCGCGCAGCAGCTGGCGGATGCCGATGAAATCGTCGACCACCAGGTAATTCTTGGACGCCCAGTCGACATCGGCAAGGGTGGCGGTGACCGCTGGCGGCGGAGGCGCCGCATTGATGGCGGGCGTGCTCATGGCAGGGTCAATACAAAACAGCCGCCGCCTAATGCTCCGCCGTTTTCCAGCCGCACCGTGCCGCTTCTCTGGCGGTGCTTGTGCATCTGCGCGACCTTGCTGGAAAAGTACAGGCCCAGACCGGTGCTGTTGGTCCTGAAATTGATGCCGCCCACAGGGCTCAGTGCGGCGTCCAGCATCGCTTGCGGATAGCCGGCGCCGTTGTCTTCCACCCGCAGTTCGAGCTGGCCGTCGACCAGGCCGATGGCCAGGCGTATGCGGTCGCGCGTGTAGTTGACGGCGTTGTTGATGGCGTGACCGAGCACGCCGATGATGAGATCTTCGTCGAAGTGCCAGATCAGCCCGGGATCGAAGTCGGTATCGAGCGTGATGGCGCGCGAGGCGAGCAGCACGCGCGCGCCCGACACCACCTGCTCGGCCAGGTGGCCGATGGCGAGCGGCTGCAGATCGAAAGGATAGGCGCCGTGGCCCACCTGCTTGTACAGCGCCAGCAGGTGCATCAGGTTGTCGTTCAGGCGGCGGGTCTGGTACAGCATGTGCGCCAGTTGCGCGGTATCGGTGGCGTGCGCGGGCGCGCCGTCCTTGTCGAGCAGCTTTTCCAGGGTGCCGGACAGGACGCCCAGCGAATTTTTCATGTCGTGGGCGGTGGACGCCAAAAACAGGGACAGCTCGCCGGCGCCGGCATCGGCGGGGAAATCGTCGGTCATCATGGGTACTCCTGGGGGCGCCTGCCCAATAAAGTTGCAGGCAAATATTGCCGTACGTCAATTATACGCCTGCCGGCGGGCGCACCCTTCGATTAGCGCAGACCCGGCGCTTTGCCGCGGCGGGCGCGCAACAGGAAGCGGCCCGGATCGAGCGCCGCGGCCAGTTCCGCCTCGAGCGGCAGCGGCTCGTGTTCGAGTTCGGCGGCCAGCATCTCGGCCGCCAGCGGCGCCCAGGTCAGGCCGCGCGAGGCGTAGCCCAGCAAAGCATACACCCCGGGCTGGCGGGGCAGATCGCGCAGGCGCTCGGCGCCCAGCTGAAAGGCCGGCTCGGGCACGGCTCCCACCATCGGCAAGCGGTCCGGAGAGACTGCCCGAAAACCGACCCGCCCGGCCAGGGGTGCGTCCAATGCCAGCGCGTCGTCGGCCAGCATCGACCGCATGTTATTCAAATTCTGGTCCTGGCTGGACTGGCGCAGGGCGGGGTCGAGGTCGTCGTCATAAGTGGCGCCAGCGCTGGCGATGCCATTCGCCGCCGGCGTCAGGTAGGCTTCGCGACACAGGACGTAGCCCAGATCGGGCGCCACGCCTGCGGCCAGGTGGGTGACTTGTCCGCGCACCCGGTCCAGCGGCAAATCCGCCGTCTGGGCGATGGTGGCGCCACCGCTGGCGATGATGACGGTGGGGGCGCTGGCAATGCTTCGATTGTGGGCGCTGACGGCGGTCCAGCCATCCGCCGTTATCTGCAGGCGGACATCGCCGACGCCAAAGTGGCTGGTCAATTTATCCCCGCAAGCGGCCAGCATGGCGGCCACCGCGCTGGCGGGGCGGATCCAGCCGCCTTGCGGGAACAGCCAGGCGCCGTGCGGGGCGACCGCGCCGAAGCGGTCGACGGCTGGCGCGGCATCGAACCAGGCGGCGTAATCGGCCGGCAGCTTATGGGCTTGCGCGATGGCGCGTTGCAGATCGGCGTGCGACTCGTCGCGCGCAGCCAGCAGCACGCCGCAATTGTCTCCCTCGATGGCGCCGTTTTCGCCGACGCCGCCAAGCCGCCGCCAGTAGGCGCGCGCATACAGAAAAGCCGCGCGTGACAGCCGCGAGGCGCGGTTGTCGTCTTTCGACAGCAGGGGCATGCTGATGCCGGCCAGGTTGCCCGACGCTTCCATCGCCGCCGCCGGCCGTCGCTCGACCAGGTTCACTTGCCAGCCACGCGCGCACAGCCTCTCGCAGATCGCCGCACCGGCCAGGCCGGCGCCGATGACGATGGCGCTGCGCTGCGGCGCCGGCGGCGCGGGGGCGATGGGTTTGCGGGTGGCGAAGCGGAAGATGTCTCCATCCTCGATCCAGCCGGTGGCGGCCAGGGCTTGCCGTGTCTGCGCACCGATGCCGGGCGCATGCAGGACGGCGTCGCGTGCCAGCAGGCGGGCCAGCGCGCGCGGGAAGCTGGCTTCGTCGATGTCGCCATCGATGCAGACGGCGTCGATGCGCGCCTGCAGTCGAGACAGCGCGGCGTCGAGGGGGGCGTGCAGCAGATCGAGCGTGATGGCGTCACTGGCCTGCGGGATGCGCTCGAAACCGGGCAAGCCGCCAGGCGCGCTGACGATGATGTGCAGGCGTTTTGGGCGGTGTGGATCGGCGCGCCAAGCGGCGACCCAGCGGTCGACGTCAAGCTGGCTGAAGCACGTGGCGAACACCACGTAGCGTTCGCGCCCGGCCCAGTGCGCCCGCAAGTCCATCATCCGGCGCGTTTAAAACAATTCAGATCGTGGTCGTCGACCATGCCGATGCCTTGCATGTAAGCGTAGATGATGGTCGAACCGACGAATTTGAAGCCGCGCTTGGCCAGGTCTTTCGAGATGCGGTCGGACAATTCCGTCTTGGCCGGCCGCGCGCCGCTGGGCCAGTGGTTGACGATGGGGGCGTGGTCTACGAAGCCCCACAAATACGCATCCAGTGTCAATCCTTCTTCGCGCAGGCGCAGATACGCCTGCGCATTGGCGATGGCCGCCGCCACTTTCAATTTATTGCGCACGATGCCGGCATTGGCCAGCAGCTCGGCCACCTTGTCCGGGCCGTAGGCAGCGATGGTGGCCGGGTCCCAGTCGTCGAACGCGGCGCGGTAGCTATCGCGCTTGTTCAGGATGGTTTCCCAGGACAGGCCCGCTTGCGCGCCTTCCAGGTTGAGCATCTCGAACAGCGTGTTCTCGTCGTGACATGGCACGCCCCACTCGTGGTCGTGGTAGGCGAGGTATTTGGGGTTGGCCATATTGGCCCAGGAGCAGCGGGTGAGGGTTCGGGTCATCGCAGAAGTATAAATCACGATGCTGCTATTATTTGTGAATGTACTCACCCTCCCACTTCGCCGAATCCCGCCCCGAGGCGCTGCAAGCGCTGATCGAAGCCCACCCGCTGGGCACCGTGATCACGCAAACGGAAAACGGCCTGAACGCCGACCACATCCCCTTCGAATTCGCGGCGCCGACCGGTGACGCCCCGTTCGGCATCCTGCGCGCCCACGTGGCCCGCGCCAACCCGCTGTGGAAGCTGGACGGCATCGACACCATGGTCGTGTTCCAGGGCCCGCACGGTTACATCTCCCCTTCCCTGTACGAAGAAAAACCGAAAACCGGCAAGGTGGTGCCGACCTGGAACTACACGGTAGTGCATGGCCATGGCGTGCTGCGCGCGGTCGACGATCCGCTGTGGTTGCTCGCCCTGCTGGAGCGCCTGACCGCGCGTCACGAGGGACAGCGCGATCATCCTTGGGCGGTGGCCGACGCGCCGGCAAGCTACATCGAGACGCTGCGCAAGGCCATCGTCGGCATCGAGATCGTGCTGACGCGCCTGGACGGCAAGTGGAAGCTGAGCCAGAACCGGCCTGCTTCAGATCAGTTGGCGGTGGCGGCGGATGTGCCGGCGCTGGCGCCGTGGATGCCGCCCCTTTAAACGGGGCCCTGCCGCCACTGGGCCGAAACCAGATCGGCATCGGTTTCTTCGCGCGGCGCAGGCGCCGCCGCCATGCTCGACACCAGCAGCACTTCACCGGCCGCCAGCGCGCCTTCCAGGTCGTTCATCAAATGCGCAAACAAGCCTTCGTGGCGGGTGGCCGGCGTGGCGTACAAGGCAGCCCAGGCGTTGCGGCCGCCATTCTTCGCCAGGTACAGGGCCTGGTCGGCCAGTTCGACCACCTCGGACCAGGACAACAGTCTCGGGTTCATCGGCAAAAACGGAAAACAGGCAAAGCCGATCGAACAGGTTTTGCGTATGCGCTCGCCGTCCGGCAGCACGAACTCCCGTTCGGACACCGCCAGGCGAATCCGTTCGGCCACCACCCGCGCCTCGTCGCGGCGGGTAGCGCGCGCCAGCACCAGAAACTCCTCGCCACCCCAGCGCACCAGGTAGTCGGATTCGCGGAACACTTCGCGCAGTCTCTCCTGCATCTGCACCAGCACGGCGTCGCCGGCGGCGTGGCCGTGGCGGTCGTTGACGTCCTTGAAATGGTCGAGGTCGACCATGAAGAACACCAGGTCGCGGCCTTCCTCGGCATCTCTGGCGGCGCCGCCGGCCACCCGCCCCGGATCGTCGTAACTGCGTAGAGAAAGGCGGACATCGGTGTCGACATGCTGTAAAAAGAAGCGGCGATTGCGCAAGCCGGTCAGCTGGTCGGTCAAGCTGACTTCTTCCAGCGCCTGATAGGCCTTTTCCAATTCCAGGTTTTTATCCAGCAGCTCGGCCTGGGTCGCCGCCACCTGGCGGTAGGCGCTGGCGTTGTCGAGGGCAATGGCACCGTAGGCGCACAGGGTGCGGAAGATCAGCCGTTCACGCTCGCCGTAAGCGTGCGCGCGCAAGGACTGCACCGTCATCGCGCCCAGCACCCTTTCTCCCACCTGCAGGGGCGCGAACAGCACACTGCGGGTCGGCACGGTGCCGGGGATCAGCGCCGGCATTTCGCTGTCGGCGCCATCGTCCTCGGTGTCGATGCTGATTTCCCGGCGCTCGCGCACGCAGCGCGCCGACACCGCGTTCGGATCGGACAGCGCGAAGCAGGTCGCCGGCAGCGCCTGCCCGGATTCGACGCCGAACGCGCAACGCAAGGCGGTGCCGTCGGCGTCGATCAGGAAAATCGAAAAATGGGTGGCGTCGAGCAGGCCGTGCACGTGGCGGTCGAGCGCGCGGAAGACGGCGTCGGCATCGAGGTGGGTGGTGATCTCCTGGCCGATGGCGGACAAGTGTTCGAGGGTGGCGCTGATCTGCTGCTGCACCTCGGCCCGGCGCGCTTCGGCGGCGGCCAGCTGGCGGTGGTGAGCGCCCTCCGTCTGCGCCTGCTCGGTCTGGAACTGCACCTGCATGGCGATGGCGCGGTTGGTGGCTTCCTGGCTGTGGATTTTTTCACGGGCGGCCACCGATTCCAGCGCCACTTCGTAGGCGCGGGCGTAATTTCCCACCTTTGCGTATTCGCGCGCCAGGGCATCGAGGGTGGCGCCGGGCACGATATAACCGTCAATGGTGGCGGCCAGCGACTGCGCCTGCAGCAGGTAGTGCAAGGCCGGCGTCGCCGCCTGCATGGGGCTCGGCGCCGGCAGGCGATGGCGCGTGTGGATATCGGCCAGCACTTTCAAGGCGGCGATCTCGCCGGAGGTTTCGCCGTGTTCGCGCGCCAGTTTTAAAGCCGCATCGGCGCGCGCCAGCGCCTCGGGCGCCCGCTCCAGGTGCGACAGCGCGTGCGCCTGGCCGCGCAGCGCGCCGCTTTCGAAGTCGGCCTGGCCCAGCGCCGCGCCGCGCAGTTCGAGGCGCTCGAAGTTGGCCAGCGCGCCGGCATAATCGGCGCCGTCCAGGTCGACGTCGCCCAGGTATTCGAGGGCGACGGCGTAGGCGCGCGAGTCGGCCAGCGGCGCCATGGTGGCCAGCGCTTCGACCAGCAGTTCGCGCGCGGCGTCGCGCTGGCCCAGCTGGCGCAGGGTTTCGGCGGTCTGCATCAGGCCCAGGCCGATACTGAAAGGCCAGCCGGTCGGGCGCGCCATGTCCAGGCCGCGCTGCATCCATTCGAGAGCGGCGTGGTGGGCGTTCAGACTGGTGAACGTATTGCCGATGTTGGTGGCGAGGTTGACGGCGCGGCGCACCTGGCCGGTGACGATGGCAATGTCGAAGGCGGAAATCATCAGGCCGATGGCGCGGCCGAAATCGCTGGCCTGGAAGGCGGTGGTGCCGGCCAGGTCGTCCATCCAGCCCCGTGCCGCAAGATGCAGGCCGGCGGCGTCGCGCGCAAAGCGGCCGTCCCAGCGCGCTTCCGCTTCGTGCAGGTCGCGGAACACGTCGGACAGGGCGGCGGCGGCATCGGCCACATCGCGCCGCAGCGGATCGCCCGCGCTTCGAGCGGCCGTGGCGGCAGCGGCGAAATGGCCGTCGCTGGCGCCGCTGTCGCCGCGGTCGACGTTGATCCAGGCCAGCAGCCAGTGGCAGTCGGCGCTGCAGGTAGCGGCATCGATGCTGTCGGCCTCCAGCTCCCCGCCGCAATGATCGAGCGCTTCGCCGGCCAGCTTTTGCGCCGCGTCCAGCTGGCCGAACAGCCAGCGGCTTTCCGCTTCCACCAGCATGCAGCGCGCCCGCGCCCCGTGGCGGCGCACTGCCGGCAGGGTGCCGATCAGCTCCGACGCTTCTTGCGCCAGCGCCAGCGCGCGCGCCGGATCGCGCTGGCGCAAATGCCAGTTCAGTTGCAGCAGCAGGTCGAGACGGACGTCGTCCGGCTGCTGGCGCGCCAACAGGGCGTTCCAGCGCAGCACTTCATCGTCCAGTACGAACATCTCGATCAAGCCATTCCCCCTGCCGCCACGCGGCACGCCGCAGAATCCCATTATTTCACAGTTTACTGCCGCCTTATTGAAAATATTGGCATTCTCACAATGAAGATCGCGGTGGCGATATACTGCGCAACACAGGCGGCAGCGGCGCCGCCGTGGCAATTACGCAAAGGGAGAGCGGCATGTTGGGTTACACGGAAATGGGCAGCGGCCAGCAGGCGGTGATCGTGCTCAACGACTGGTTGGGCGACACCGGCAGCTGGGACGGCGCCAAGCCCTATCTGAATCTGGCGCGGCGCCGCTGGATTTTCGCCGACCTGCGCGGCTACGGGGCTTCACGCGCGCTGTCCGGGGAATATACGGCCGAGGAAGCGGCGGCCGATGTCGAGGAACTTGCTGCGCACCTGGGGCTGACGCAGTGCGCCATCGTCGGCCACTCGATGAGCAGCCTGGTGGTGCTGGCCCTGCTCGCGCGCGCTCGACTGGGAATCGAGCGTGCCGTGCTGCTGACACCACCGCCGCCGAATGGCATGCAATTGCCCGAACCCGTGCAGGCTTTCTTGCGTGGCATGGCCGAGGGCGACGACAGCCTGCGCGCCGCCGCCTTTGCCGGGCCGCTGGGCGAGCGGCTGTCGGCCGACTGGGCGACATTCAAAATCGAGCGCTGGCGGGAAAGTGCCGACAGCGCCGCAGTCAGCGCCTACGTCGCCATGTTCGCCGGCGCCTTCACGCCGCCGCAACGGATCGACGTGCCGCTGCTGCTGGTGGCCGGCGAATGCGACGCCGAACCGATGCGCAGCGCGCCGCTGCGAGCCGCGTATGGCGCGCTGTGTTCCGATCTTCGAGTGGAAGCGCTGGCGCAGTGCGGCCACTATCCGATGCAAGAGATGCCGGTGCTGTTGACGACGCTCGTGCAGCGCTTTTTGGATAAGGCCTATTAGATCCTGCGCACCGACTCGCGCACCACCAGCGATAAGGGCGGCACATCGACCTCGAACGGTTCGTGGGCGATCATTTTGAGAATGCCCTGGCCCAGGCAGCGGCCCACTTCGAACAGGGGCTGGCGTACCGTGGTGAGGGGCGGCGTGGTGGAGGTGGAGCTGTGCAGGTCGTCGAAGCCGATGATGGAAATGTCGTCGGGCACGCGGATATTGCGGCGGTACAGGCCCAGGCGGGCGCCGTAAGCGGATAAATCGTTGGCGGCGAAGATGGCCGTAAAACGCTGGCCCGATTCGAGCAGCTGGTCGATGGCCTGCAAGCCGCCCGACTCGTGGAAGTCGCCGGCCACGACCAGTTGCGGCTCCAGCTTGATCTTGTGGCGTTTGAGCGTGTCCTTGTAGCCGGCCAGGCGGGCGCGCGCATCGTCGTGGTCCGCCGGGCCGGCGATGAAGGCGATGTGGCGGTGGCCCTGCAGCAGCAGGTAGTCGACCGCCTCGCAAGCGGCCTTGTAATGGTCCTGGCAAAAGCCGAAGGCGCGCGGCGAATCGAGGCTGCGGCCGAAGGCCATGATCGGCACGCGGCGCGAGAAATCGACGATCTGCGCGTCCGTCAGGCGACCGGTGAGGATCACCAGGCCGTCCACCCGGCGCGCAATCAGCAGCTCGATGCGCTCGGCCTCTTCGTCGGCATGCCAGTGGCCGGAGACGATCAGCGGCGCATATCCCGTGTTCTTGAGGGCGTCCTCGATGCCCGACATGGCGTCCGTGAAATAGCCGCTGACCAGCGACTGGGTCAGCACGCCGATGGTGCGCGAACTGCCCGTTTTCAGATTTTGCGCCAGCACGTTGGGCTTGAAGTTGAGCCGCTCGATGACGTCCTCGATGGCCTTTCTCTTGTCTTCCGAGACTTTGGCTGTGCCGTTGAGGAAGCGCGATACGGTGGCGGCCGACACCCCCGCTTCGCGGGCGACCATGTGCACGGTGGGGGGAAGAGAAGAATCGGCTGCTGTTTTCATTGCGTCGGAGGGGAATCAAGGCTGGGATCACTATAGCATGCAATCGATTTCTGAAAACCGCTTTGTCAAGACATGGCACACCCCCGACAGCAGCGACTTTGACGAAGCGCTGCGGCGACGCGCATCGCTGGTGCGGGATGGCCGCGCGGCGCTGTAAATCCCAGACGCGTTTCCCGTAAACGCCGCAGCGACGGGCGCGACGGCAAATTGCCTGTGCCCGCGGCGCGATTTTATTTTCACCACAGCTGCGAATTTTGTTTGACTTCGGCGGCATTCAAAAATATTATGAAATCGATTTCACGAAAACTGAAATCGGTTTCATTCGGCAGCGGCCACAGACGCCGCACCGATTGCAGCCCTGATCGGTTCAAACAATAATTGGAGACAGAATGAAACCTACCGCCCCGGGCGCCCGTGCGCCCTCGCTGTTCCGCCGCTCTACGCGTCTGACCCGTTCCACGCATCTGACCCCGATCGCCCTGGCCGTGCTGGCCCTGGCGTCCAGTATCGGCACGCATGCGCAAACCACATCGTCCAATCCCCCGGCCCCCGTGGCCTCCGACGCGCCGATGGCCGAAGTCTTCGTCACCGCCACCAAGCGCTCGACTTCGCTGCAGCGCACCCCGGTCGCCGTCACCGCGCTGAATGCCGCCGCGCTCGACGACGCCCACGTGCAAACCATCCAGGACGTCGTCAACCTGGTGCCGGGCTTTCAAGCCACCGGCCAGGGCGACCACGGCGTCATTACCATGACCTTGCGGGGCGTCGGCAACGACAGCGCCAAGACCGAATATGCCGATCCGGAAGTGGCGACCTTCATCGACGGCGTGTATTCTCCCCGTCCGGAAGGCGCCAGCGCGCTGTTGTTCGACCTCGACTCGATCGAAGTGCTGCGTGGGCCGCAAGGCACCCTGTGGGGGCGCAACTCCTCGGTCGGCGCGGTCAACATGCAAACGGCGAAACCGGTGATCGGTTCCACCTCGGCCAGCGTCGAAGCGGGCATCGGCAACTACAACCGGCTGGGCGCACGGGGCGCCGTCAACGTGCCGCTCGGCGACACGGCTGCCATGCGCATCGCCTTCGTGCACGAGCAGCATGACGGCTACGTCGATTATCAAACCCTGCCGATCCCGTCGCAGGCCAGCCAGCGCGCCGCCTTCATTGCCGGCGGCGGCAATCCAGCGGCTTTCCAGCCGATCAATCCGAACCTGTTCGTCACCAGCGGCCCGAAATACAGCGCCCAGGATCAGAGCGCGCTGCGCTTGTCTCTGCTGTGGAAACCGGTGCCGGCAATGACCTGGAACATCGCCTACGAAAAATTCGCCGACCGCGGCACGCCGTCGATGAATTTGCTGCAAACGCCGCGCGCCGGCACCGATTTCTGGTCGACCCTGTCCGACACCGCGCCCAGCCTGAAACGAGATACCAACTCGGTGCGCAGCCGCATCGACTACGCCATTTCACCGGACCTCAGCCTCGCTTACATCGCTGGCTGGTCGCGCTTCTCCGGCAGCTCGACCTTCGACCAGGACGGCGGCACCATGGTGCCCACCAGCTTTGCCACCGGCGCCACCTACCAGGCCAACAACACGGTGTCGTCCAACTACACCAACTACAGCCACGAAGTGGAACTGCAGTCGGTCGGCAAGAAGGACGTCGACTGGCTGGTGGGCCTGTACTACGCCAACGAGAAAAACGACATCCGCTTCGACATCCCGGTCTTCAACGGCACCCAGCAAGGCACCGTGGTCTGGCAGGGCTCCTTCATCCAGCCGAAGGAAACCGTGGACTCAAGCGCCGCCTTCGGCCAGGCCACCTGGAACGTCAGCGACAGTTTCCACCTGACCGGCGGCGCGCGCTACACCTCGGACAAGCGCACCAACGTGGGCGGCAACGGCTATACCTGGAATTACGACGCCACCGTGCCGCAGGTGCCGGTCAGCCCGTCGATCGATCCGACCAAACCCGGCCAGGGCTACAACCCCGGGGTGCCGTCCAACGACGGCGTCTTCAAGGGCCACAAGGCAACCTATCTCGCGCGTGCATCGTACGACCTCGATCGCCAGAACATGGTGTATGCCAGCATCTCGACGGGCTACAAGTCGGGCGGCCTGCAGGACGGCGGCCGCCCCTACGGCGCCGAAACACTGACCAACTATGAAATCGGTTCCAAGCACGCTTTCATGAACGGCGCCGTCAAGTGGAACAACGCCCTGTACTACGAAAAATTCAAGGATTTTCAATTCAGCGCGCCAGTCACCAACCCGGACGGCTCGCACACCCTGGTGACCAACAACGCCGAAGGGGCCGACATCTACGGTTTTGAATCGGAACTGGCGGCCAAACTGAGTGCCGACGACAAGGTGCAGCTGACTTTCGCCTGGACCCACGCCAAGCTCGGTCACCTGATCGGCGGCAGCAACGATTATTCTCTGCCGAAGTGCGACATCCCCGGCATCGGCACCTGTCTGGACGTCTCCGGCAACCGCATGCCGCATGCGCCCAACGTCTCGCTGCAGTTCCAGTACCAGCACGTGTTTCATTTGGCGGACGGCGCCAGCCTGACGCCGCGCCTGTCGACCCACTACGAAACGGCCAGCTGGCTGTCGGTGTTCAACCTCGGTGAAGGCGACCGCCAGAAGGCCTACACCCGCAGCGATATCGGCCTGCGCTACGCCAAGCCCCATTCGTGGTGGGTCGATGCCTTCGTGCGCAACGTCGGCGACAACAAGGTCAAAACCAGCGCCATGAACGGCTTCGGCGCCTGGGTCGCGCAGTACCTGCCGCCACGCACCATCGGCGTCAACACCGGCATCGACTTTTAAATTAAACCGCCGGTGCCGCCGATAACGCAGCGCCGGCTCGAGAACAGCTACTGACTTCATGACCGACCTTCACCAATTTCCGGACGCTTTCACCTGGGGCGTGGCCACCAGCGCCTTTCAAATCGAAGGCGCCGCCAGCGCCGACGGCAAGGGTCCCTCGATCTGGGACACTTTCTGCAAGCAGCCCGGCGCCATCCTCGACGGCAGCAACGGCGACGTCGCCTGCGACCACTACCACCGCTTTGAGGAAGACGTCGAACTGATCGCTTCCATGGGCATCAAGGCTTACCGCTTCTCGATCGCCTGGTCGCGCGTGCAGCCGCTCGGCCATGGCGCCTGGAACGAAGCGGGTTTCAGTTTTTACGACCGCCTTTTGAAAGCGCTGGAAGCGCGCGGCATCGAGGCGCATGTCACCCTGTACCACTGGGATCTGCCGCAAGGGCTGCAGGACCTGGGCGGCTGGCTGGATCGCGTCATCCCGACGCACTTCGCGGCGTATGCGCTCGAAGTGGCGCGCCGTTTCGGCAACCGCGTCGCCACCATCGCCACCCACAACGAGCCGTGGTGCACCGCCAACCTCGGTTACGGCAATGCCCAGTTCGCGCCCGGCGTGGCCGACGCCAGGGCCGCCATCCAGGTCTCGCACCACCTGCTGCTGTCGCACGGCCTGGCGATGACGGCGATGCGCAAGCTGGATATCTCGGCGCGGCTGGGCATCGTGTTGAACCAATGGACCGCCGATCCCGCCACCGATTCGGAAGCCGACAAGGCGTTGGCAAAACTGGAATATGCCCGCTCCGTGCAGTGGTTCATGGACCCGATTTTCAAGGGACGTTACCCGGCGCTGGCCTTGGCCGCACACGGCGAGAATGCGCCCCATATCGAGGATGGCGATCTGACGGCGATTCACCAGCCGATCGACTTCCTCGGCGTGAATTATTATTTCAGGGCCTGGTGCAGCGCTGAGACCCCGCCGCGGCCGGCGCCAGCGCTGCTGGGCCATACCGACATGGGCTGGGAGATCTACCCGCAGGGTTTGACGGAGCTGCTGGTGAAACTCGATACCGAATACTGCCTGCCGCCGGTCTACATCACGGAGAACGGCATGGCCAGCGCCGACCAGGTGCAGCACGGCGAAGTGGACGACTGCGCGCGCATCGAATTTGTCGCCACCCACCTGGCCGCGCTGATGTCGGCGATGGACCAGGGCGTCGACGTGGCCGGCTATTTTCTGTGGAGCTTGTTGGATAACTTCGAGTGGAACTCGGGTTACGCCAAACGCTTCGGCATCGTCCACGTCGATTACGCCACCCAACGACGCACGCCGAAATCGAGCGCCCGCTGGTACCGCGATTTCGTCGCACGCCAGCAAGTGGCGCTGGCCTGAATCAAGGCAGGCCGGGAGACCGCATGAACAGCGCATACCAGGACGGCCCCCGCCTGTTGGCCGACATCGGCGAACACCACGCCCGCTTCGCACTGGAGACGGCGCCGGGCAAGGTCAGGGATGCGGCGACCCTGCCATGCGCGCACTACCGGCGCTTCGAGGATGCCGTGGTCGATTACTTGGCAAGCGTGCATTGTGGTCACCTGCATAGTCAGCGCGGCCAGGTGCGTCATGCCGTCGTCGCCATCGCCGACAGCAGCGGGCACCGCTGGCCCCTTTCCATCGCCAGTGCCCGCGCCGAACTGGGCCTCGATACCCTGCTCGTCGTCAGCGACAGCGCTGCCAAGGAAGGACCGCGCCTGGCCAACGGCTTTACCTGGCTGCTATCCTCTCCCCTGCCCGCCCTGAGCGGCGCCGCCGCCATGCTGACGTCCGCGCTGGCCCGTTCCACCGCTCCCTTAGCCGATGATGTCCACCATGCTCACTAAAATCCGATCCCCGCTGCTGTGGGTCCCCAGCGGCTACTTCACCATGGCGCTCGGCTACGTCATGCTCACCAGCGTGACCGCCATCATGTTCAAGAATCTGGGCATGGACAACGGCCGCGCCGCCCAGTATTCCAGCATGCTGATCCTGGCCTACACCATCAAGCCCCTGTTTGCGCCCTTCGTCGAGATGTACCGCACCAAGAAATTTTTCGTGCTGTGCGCGCAACTGCTGATCGGCCTCGGTTTCGCCGGCGTGGCGATCGCCATGGCGCTGCCCGACTACATGGCCGTGCTGATGCCCCTGTTCTGGCTGATGTCCTTCATCGGCGCCACCCAGGACATCGCCAGCGACGGGGTGTACGTCACTTCGCTCGACCAGAGAACGCAGTCGCTGTATTGCGGCATCCAGAGCCTGTCGTGGAATATCGGCCCCATCGTCGCCTCGGGCGGCCTGGTCTACCTGAGCGGCTACCTTCACGTGCACGTGTTTCACCACGATGCCGGCGTGTTCGGGCCCGACTGGATCGACGCCTGGCGAATCGTGTTCGCCATCGTCGCCGTGCTGACCGTGATCATGGCGGCCTGGCATGCCAGGGTAATGCCGGACGGCGCCCGCGCAGCCAGCACGCCGTCGAACGTGGCCGATGCCGGCCGCATCTTGCGCGATTCGTTTATCACGTTTTTCCAGAAGCGCGACGTGTGGCGCATGATCGCTTTCGCCTTCCTGTTCCGCCTCAGCATCGGCTTCCTGGAAAAGATCGGCCCCTTCTTCATGGTCGACAGCGCGAGTCAAGGCGGCCTCGGCCTGTCGAACGAAATGCTGGGGCTGATTTACGGCACCTATGGCCTGGTCGCGGTGCTGGTCGGTTCCCTGCTGGGCGGCATGTTCGTCGCCAGGCGGGGCTTGCAGCCGACCTTGTTCATCCTCTGCTGCGCGGTGAACATTCCGAACGTCACCTTCCTGATCATGAGCATCTGGCAGCCGAGCAACCTGGCGCTGATCGGCCTCGGTGTCGTCGTCGAAAAATTCTTTTTTGGTTTTGGTTCGGTCGGCTTCATGATTTATTTGATGCAGCAACTGGCGCCGGGAAAATACATGACCACCCACTATGCGTTCGGGACCGGGCTGATGGGGCTGTGCGGCATGGTGACCGGCGTCATCAGCGGCCACCTCGAACAGCGGCTGGGTTACGTCGGCTATTTCGTGTTCGTGATGGCGGCCACCATCCCTTCTTTCCTGGCTTGCTGGTTTGCCCCGTTCAACCACCTGGAAGACACGGCAACATCGCTTGAGAAGCTAGCGGATATCAAAACGGCAAATTAAAAATCCCTTGCAAACCATCGTAAACAAGTTAAGATATATCTCAGTTCGATATATCTTAAGGAGATTAACATGGTTCCCCCCTTCCATCACCACCATCACCACCACGGTTTTCACAGTCCCCATCCGCACCACGGCCCCCATCACGGCCATGGCCGTGGGCCGGGCCACGGACCCGGCCCCGGCCGTGGTCCCAAGATGTTCGACGCCGGCGCCATGCGCTTCGTCGTCTTGCACCTGATCGCCGAAAAGCCCCGCCACGGCTACGAGCTGATCAAGGAAATCGAAGCCCTGGCCGGTGGCGGCTACGCGCCCAGCCCGGGCGCCATCTACCCGCTGCTGGCCATGCTGCTCGACCTGGGCCACATCGAAAGCTCGCCCGACGGCAACAAGAAGCTGCACGCCATCACCGACGAGGGCCGCGCCTTTCTTGAGGAAAACCGCCAGCTGGTCGACGCCGTGCTGGCGCGACTGAATAATCCGGGCGAAGGCCGCGACGATGTGCGCGCCATGATGCATGCCTTAAAACACGTGGTGATCGAGAACTACCGGGCCGGCCCCGAGGATGCCGAGCGCCGCGCGCAAATCAAGGAAATCTTGCAGCGCGCCACCGACGACATCGCCAAGCTGGCGGCCTGATGCCGACCGTGCTCAGCCCGCGCCGCGAGCGCATACTGCTGTGGCTGCTCGCGTTCACGCAGTTCACCGTCATCATGGATTTCATGGTGATGATGCCGCTTTCGCCGCAGCTGATGCGGGCCTTCGGGGTGGGCCCGTCCGCCATCTCGGGGGCGGTGTCGGCCTACGCCTGGTGCGCCGGGCTGTCCGGCCTGCTGGCGGCCACTTACATCGACCGCTTCAGCCGCAAAAAGCTGATGTTGACCATGTTTTGCCTGTTCACCCTGTCCAACCTGGGCTGCGCGCTGGCGCCGACTTTTCACGCGCTGGTCATCGCGCGCGCCTTTGCCGGCTTGACGGGCGGGGTGCTGTCGTCGATCACCATGGCGATCATCGCCGACGTGATTCCCGCCGCGCGCCGCGGCGCCGCCACCGGGATCGTCATGACCTCGTTCGGCATGGCGGCGGTGGCCGGCGTGCCGGCCGGCGTCATGCTGGGCGCCCACTACAACTGGGCGGCGCCGTTCTTTTTGCTGGTGCTGATGTCGGTGCTGATCTGGTGCGCGGCGTTTTTCATCCTGCCGGCGCTCGACGCGCACCTGGCCAACGGTGTGCGCAAGCTGCGCGATATCGTGCCGGATTTGCTGGGCTTGTTTAAAATCCGGCGCCAGCGCGATGCCTTTCTGCTTTCCGGCATCAACATGCTGGGATCGATGATGGTGATCCCGTTTATCGCACCCACCCTTGTGGGCAATCTCGGCGTGCAGCCGGTCGACATGACCTGGGTGTATCTGTGCGGCGGGGCGGCCGCGCTGGCCAGTTCGCGCTGGCTGGGCCGCATGGCCGACCGCATCGGCGCCCTGAACATGTTCCGTATCGCCATACTGTGGTCGATCGTGCCGGCACTGTTGCTGACCCACCTGGTGCCCTTGCCGATGGTCTTGATCGTCGCCACTTTCGTGCTGTTCATGACATCGATGTCGGCCCGTAATATTCCCATGCAAGCCATGTTGACGACCATCCCCGCGCCTTCGCAACGTGGGGCGTTTCTCAGCGTGAACTCGGCGATTCAGCAGTTGGGGACGGGTCTGGGCGCCTGGATCGGCGGGCAATTTTTGACCACCGACAGTGCCGGCCATATCGCCCACTACGGCGTGAATGGCTGGATCACGGCGGCAATCGCGCTGTTTGCTTCATTCTGGGTGCTACGGTTGCGGGCGGTGCCGGTCGCGGCATCCGCAGCGCCGGTTTGACGCGGCACCGACCGTTGCCTTCTCAGGCGGCCTTGCCGCCCGGCTGAGGAAGCAGCACGGCGCTGGAAATGACTTCAAACAAATGATCGAAGCGGCCAACCAGCGACGGCTGGTCGCCGATCCACGCCAGTGCGCCGACCAGCGCGAACAGGTCGGCGCCGTCCATGTCGCGGCGCGCCAGGCCCGCCTCCTGCGCGCGCGCCAGCAACTGTGCGCCGGCCGCTTTCATCGTCACGCATGAACCGTGCAGGGCCGAATCGGGCGCCTCGATGGCGGCCATCATGGTCGAGGTAATACCGCTCAGCTTGTGCGCCAGCACCACCATTTCACGGAACCAGGTGACCAGCGCAGCGTCCGCCGGCAGCGCATCCAGGGTGCCCGCCTTGGCCGTCATTGCATCGAAGCTCTCGCGCAGCAGCGCTTCCAGTAAGGCTTCGCGGGTGGGAAAGTGGCGGTACAAGGTACCCAAGCCCACCTCGGCCCGGCGGGCGATGTCGCGCAACGACGCGTCGGCGCCCTGCTCGCTGACCACCTGTCTCGCCACATTGAGCAACTGCTCGTAATTTTTTCTGGCATCCGCCCGCATTTGACATCCTCCTGACAATCGGAGCAGTGCTCCGTATATTTGAGAATATTCGGAGCGCCGCTCCGTTCATGATACCCGATTCCGGGAGGAGGAGAAAGCATCCATGAACAGCAAGCAAACGATCGCGCACGGCACGGCGGCATGGTTCGAGATGGCGGGGCGAGCGATGTGCGACGCGGCCGCACAGGCCGGCTTGTCCGGGAACACCGATGTCAGCCTGGTCGAGCACTACAGCGATGGCGTCGACCTCGGAGAAGGCCGGGTCCAGGGCCTGCGCTTCGACATCATCAAAGGCAAGCCCAGCTTCCGGGTCGGCGTCCACCCTGGCGAAACCGCCGACATCATGGTCGAAGTCAGCACCGCGGCATCCTGCGCCCTCAACAGCCTGTACAGCGGCGACCCGGCCTATCCAGCCGCCCTCGCCCGTTTTCAGGCGGCCGGCGCGTTGCGGGTCGGCGGCGAGATGGCGCGCCTCGGCCCCTGGTTTGCCGCCGTTCACGACGTCATCGTCGCCCACACGGCAGCGCCCGCTGGTCACTTTTCACTGTCACACAAGGGAGATATGCAATGAATCACACTATTCTGAAAGCAGCTGCGGCGAGCGCGCTGGCGGCCCTGTCCTTCGTTGCCGGCAACGCCACTGCGGCGCCCCCGGCCATCAAGCTGTACACCCTCGATTGCGGCCTGACCGAATTCAAGGATGCCGACGTATTTTCCGACACCGGCGAGTATGAACACTTGCCGCTGGCCCTGCCCACGCCTTGCTACCTGATCCAGCATGGCACGCAATGGCTGCTGTGGGACACGGGCCTGTCCGACAAGATCGCCGCCGCCCCGAACGGCGCCGTGGAGAAATTCGGCGGGCGCTTTTCCGTCAAGCGCACCCTGGCGGCGCAACTGACGCAGCTGGGCTTGAAGCCGGACGATATCCACTTCGTCGGCATCTCGCACCTGCACTTCGACCACAGCGGCAATCTCGGCCTGTTTCCGAAATCGACCTTTCTGTTGGCCGCATCCGAACTGGCGGCAGCGCGCGGAAAACCGACGCCCTTCGGTGTCGACGTGGCCCTGATCGCCCCTTTGGCCAAGGCGAAAATCGACGCGCTTCAGGATGACCACGACGTCTTCGGCGACGGCAGCGTCACCATTTTAAAGACGCCCGGACACACCCAGGGCCACCGTTCGCTGCTGGTCAAACTACCCGCAAGCGGCCCCTTGCTGATCACGGGCGACCTGTACCACACGCGCCAGAATTTCGAAAAGGGTTTGGTGCCACGCATCAATGACCGCGCCAACACCCTTGCTTCGATGGACAGGTTCATGCGCATCAAAGCCAATACCAGGGCAAGAGTGATCATCCAGCACGCGCCGGAAGATTTCAAGGCGATGCCGGTCTTCCCGCAATATCTGGAGTAATCACTCCTCGTGGAATTCGTCTGCCGTGACGAACAGTTCCCAGCAGGCGATGAACAGGGCTGCCACCACCGGGCCGATCACAAAGCCCGTGAGACCGAACAAGGCCATGCCGCCCACGGTCGAGAGCAGCACCACGTAATCGGGCATCTTGGTGTCCTTGCCGACCAGTAGCGGGCGCAGCAGGTTGTCGACCAGGCCGATCACGACGACGCCGAACACGGTCAGCGCCACGCCCTGCCAGATGGCACCCGTCGCCAGGAAGTACACGGCGACGGGCGCCCACACGATGGCCGCGCCGATGGCCGGCAGCAAGCTGAGGAAAGCCATCAAGGTGCCCCACAGCACCGCACCCTGCACGCCGAGAAACCAGAACGCCAGTCCGCCCAGCGCGCCTTGGGCGATCGCCACCAGCACATTGCCCTTGACGGTGGCGCGGATGACGGTCGTAAAATTGGCGAACAGGCGCTGTTTATATTTGCGGCTGAGCGGCACGGCCGTCTTGATGCGGCCGGCCAGCGAGTGGCCGTCGCGCACCAGGAAAAACAGCAAATACAGCATGATGAACATGCTGACCAAAAAGTCGAAGGTGTAGCTGCCGACATTGATGGCCTGCTTGGCCACCACCTGGCTCAATTGCGAGGCGCCATCGGTGATCTTCTGCTCGATGGTAGCCAGCGAGGTCAGGTCGAAGCGTTCGAGCAGGCCGACCGCCCACTGCGGCAGCGCCGTCATGATCTTCTTGAAAAACATCCCCATGCTGAGCTCGCCTGATTTCACCATGCCGACCACCCCCGCCGCCTGGTCGACAAGGGAAATGGCCACCAGGGTCAGCGGCAGAATCACGATGACGATGATCAGAAACAGAGTGATCAGGGACGACAGGTTCGGCTTTTGCCCGGTCTTTCTGAGCAGCCAGCGGTACACGGGCGCGAACAGGATGGCCAGCACGACGCCCCAGAACACGGCGCCGGCATACGGCGCCAAGACCCAGAAGAAGCCGATGGTGACGAGCACCAGCAATGCCAAAAACGTTTTTTGCTGCAGAGAGTACTGTTGCATGGAGGGAGGATCGGAGTGGACGTTGTCCAATCATAAACGATCGCAGGCGTGCATCTTCACACGTATGTACACGTTTGATGAGGCGCTTTCATCGTTAGGTGTGGGTGTAGCCTCGCAGAATTAATTTGCCGGAGTGCCGCGTCCGCTTCGGACATTTCGGATAGGCGCATTGATGCGAACTCACCAATCTTCGATATCGCACTCATGACGCATGGACTTGCGTCTATTAAAGTGACGCAACTTTCAGGACCGGATAGCGGATTCAGCATTGCGGAGCGGGAAACTGAATCCTGAAGGAAAATCCACAGCTAACGATGAAAGCGCCTTAATGGCCAGTCATCAGCCGGTAGCCCACCGCCGTCTCCGTCAAGAAAAACTTCGGCCGCGCCGGATCGTCTTCCAGCTTGTGGCGCAGGTGCCCCATGTAGATGCGCAAATAATGGCTGTCGTCGGCGTGCGACGGTCCCCACACGCCCAGGAGCAGCTGGCGGTTGATCACCACCCGCCCGGCGTTGGCGACCAATACCGACAAGAGCTTGAATTCGATCGGCGTCAGGCGCACCTGCTTGTCTCCCTTGCTGACCAGGCGATTGCGCACGTCGACGGCAACATCGCCGAAACGCACCACGCCATCACCATCCGCTTCAGGATTGCGCTGCCGGCGCAAGGTGGCGCGCACCCGCGCCAGTAGCTCGTCGACGCCGAACGGTTTCGTCAGATAGTCGTCGGCGCCGGCGTCGAGCGCGCGCACTTTATCGGCTTCGCCGGTGCGGGCCGACAACACGATCACCGGCACCGTCGACCAGCTGCGCAATTCGGTGATAAATGCGACGCCGTCGCCGTCGGGCAGTCCCAGATCGAGCACGATCAGTTCCGGCTTGCGGGTGCCGGCCTCGATCAGGCCGCGCCGCATGGTGTCGGCTTCGAACACCAGCCAGCCCGCTTCTTCCAGCGAGGCGCGCACGAAGCGGCGGATTTGCGGTTCATCTTCGACCAGCAGGGCGGTGGCTTGCATCGTTCAGTTTTCCGTTTCAGTCATTGCTTCCAGCGGCGGCGGCGCCGGCGGCTGGCCCAGCGGCAGCCAGATGGTGAACTGGGCGCCGCCCATGTCGGATCTCCCCGCTTCGATGGTGCCGCCGTGCGCTTCGACGATGGCGCGGCAGATCGCCAGCCCCAGGCCGACACCCGGCTTGGCCGACTCGCGTTCGCCGCGTGCGAACTTGTCGAAAATGGCTTCTTCCCGTCCCGCCGGGATGCCGGGGCCGTCGTCCGCCACCGTCAGGCGCAGCAAAGCGCCATGCACCTTGGCCGCCACTTCGATGCGCGATCCCGCTGGGGTGTATTTTGCCGCGTTCTCCAGCAGATTGCACAATACCCGTTCCAGCAAAACGGCGTCGAAGCGCAGCAGCCGCAGGGCCGGCGGAATCGCGGTGGCAAGCAGGTGCCCGGCCAGCACCGGCGCGCAGATGTCCAGCGCGGTACCGACGACTTCCTCGATGGCTTGCCACTGCAGATCGAGTTTGACTTGTCCGCTCTGGATGCGCGCCATGTCCAGCAGATTGGCCACCAGCGCCGTCATGCGCAGCGATTCGGCGTGCAGGATCGCCGCCGTGTCGTGCTGCGCGGCGCTCAGAGCAGGCCGCGCACGCAACAGCGACTCGGACAGCCCGACCAGCAAGGTCAAAGGCGTGCGCAGATCGTGCGATAGCGCCGCCAGCAGGGAGTTGCGCAAGCGCTCCGACTCCATGTTGATCAGGGCCTGCTGCGCCACCTCGATGTAGTGCACCCGTTCCAGGGCGATGGCGGCCAGTGCGGCAAAGGTGTCGAGCTGCTGGCGCTGTTCGGGGATCAGGAGCCAGCGCCGCTCCCGCGGCGCGATCGCCAGCACGCCGCGGCAGCGCATCGGCGCCATCATCGGCAAATAAAAGCAGGCGCTGGCCGGCAAGGTGTCGGTGCCCATGCCGGCCGCCTCGCCGTGCTCGAAAGCCCACTGGGCGACACCGAGGTCTGGCGCGATACCCGCCTGTGCCGGCGGTGCCTGCAGGCGGCCTTCCGCATCCGGCAGCAGCAAGGTGGTCTCGCTTTTAAAACTGCGGCCGACGACTTCCCGGGTGGTATCGAACACCTGCTCCACCTGCAAGGCGCCGGAGAGTTCACGGGCGAATTCGTACAGCGACCTTGCCCGCCGTTCGCGCTGTGCCGCCACGCGGGCCTGGAAACGCAGGCCCGCGGTCAGCTGGCCCGTGATCAGGCCGACGGTCAGCATGACGGCGAAGGTGATCAGGTATTGCAGGTCGGCGACGGCGAACGTAAACCGCGGCGCCACATAAAAATAATCGAAGCAGCCCACGCTGACGCAGGTGGCCAGCACCGACGGCCCGCGCCCCAGTTTGAAGGCGACCAGCAGCACCACCAGCAGGAACAGCATGGCGATGTTGGCCAGATCGAGAAAGCCAAGCAAGGGAGAAAATAACAAGGCTGCGCCGATGCTGGCGGCGGCAGCGATGGCGTAGCCTTTGAAGTTCACCTCGCGCGCGGCCGTGCTGGCGGGCGACGGACGTGCTTCGTGGTTCGCGCTGCCGATTTCAAGGACGTCGATGTCGGGCGCCTTGTCGGCGATGCGGCGGATATGCGGCCGGCGCCACGGCAAGTGGGTACGCGCACGCGCCATGACGATCTTCGACAGATTGTGCTCGCGCGCATAGCCGACGATGGCGCCGGCAATGTCGGCGCCGGCCAGGATGTCGGTGGCCGCGCCCAGCTTTTCTGCCAGGCGCAGGTTCACCAGGATCTGCTCGCGCCGATGTGCAGGGAGCCGCTGCAAGGCCGGCGTTTCGACATACACGGCACGCCAGTCCACACCCAGCTGGCCGGCCAGGCGCGCTGCGCTGCGCACCACCTGCTCGCCGCCTGGCCCCTGGCCGATGCAGGCCAGCAGCGCGCCGCCCGTCTTCCACACGTTGTCGATCGACTGTTCCACCCGCCAGGCACGCACGTCGTCCTCGATGCGGTCGGCGGTGCGGCGCAGGGCCAGCTCGCGCAGGGCGATCAGATTCCCCTTGCGGAAAAAATGTCGGGAAGCCCGCTCGGCTTGCGGCCCCTGATACACCTTGCCCTCTTTCAAACGCGCCAACAGGGCGTCGGCGGGAATATCGACCAGCACCACCTCGTCCGCCTCATCGAACACGGAGTCCGGCAAGGTCTCGGCCACGCGCACGCCGGTGATACCGCCCACCACGTCGTTGAGGCTTTCCAGGTGCTGGACGTTGACGGTGGTGTAGACGTCGATACCGGCCGCCAGCAGTTCCTCGACATCCTGCCAGCGCTTGGGATGGCGCGAGCCGGGCGCGTTGGTGTGGGCCAGTTCGTCGACCAGGATCAGATTCGGCCGGGCCGCCAGTGCGCCGTCGAGATCGAATTCATCGATTGCCTTGCCGCGATAGTTCACCACGCGGGACGGCAGCACCGTCAAGCCTTGCAGCAGGGCCGCCGTCTCGGCGCGGCCGTGGGTTTCCAGCACACCCACCAGCACGTCCCCGCCATGCACGCTGCGCGCCGCCGCCAGCATGGCGTAGGTCTTACCGACGCCGGCCGAAGCGCCGAAATAGATGCGCAGCTTGCCGCGAGTCGCGGCGCGGTCCTGCGACTGCACCCGCGCCAGCAGGGCGTCGGGATCGGGGCGGGTCGCATCGCTTGGAAACATAAGTCAGGGCTTATCAGTGGGCGCGTCGAGCGCAAGGTTCAATTGAAGCACATTCACCCGCGCTTCGCCGAACAGGCCAAGCCAGCGGGGAATCGTGTGCGCCTGCACCAGCTGATCGACAGCCGCCGGGGACAGCTTGCGGGCTGCCGCCACCCGGTTCGCCTGGTAGCGCGCCGCCGCCACGCTGATGTCGGGATCGAGGCCGCTGGCAGAGGCGGTGACCAGGTCGACCGGCACCGGAGACTGGCTGGATGGATCGAGCGCACGCAGCGCCTCCACGCGGCCCTTGACGGCGTCGAGCAGGGCCGGATTGGTGGGTCCCAGGTTGGAGCCGGAGCTGCCGGCGCCATTGTTCGGCATCGGTCCGGTGGCCGATGGCCGGCTCCAGAAGTAGCGGGGAGACGTGAACGCCTGGCCGATCAGGCGCGAACCGACCACGGCGCCGTCGCGCACGATCAGGCTGCCGGATGCCTGATCGTTGAAGGCGAGCTTGCCGATGCCGGTGACGGCCAGCGGATACAGCACGCCGACCAACAGGGTGAGTAACGCGAACAGAACGATTGCGGGACGCAGGGTGTTCTTCATGGTAAAACCTCGCTTAAAAAATGTGGAGCGCGCCCAGCGCCAGGTCGATCAGCTTGATGCCGGCAAACGGCAGCAGCACGCCGCCGGCACCATAGATCAGCATGTTCCGGCGCAGCAGGGCGGCGGCGCCGATGGCGCGGTATTTGACCCCCTTTAAAGCCAGCGGGATCAGGGCGATGATGATGAGGGCATTGAAAATCACCGCCGACATGATGGCCGAGTTCGGGCTGGTCAGATGCATGACGTCGAGGGCTTTCAATTGCGGGTAGGTGGCGACGAAGGCCGCCGGGATGATCGCGAAGTATTTGGCGATGTCGTTGGCGATCGAGAAGGTGGTCAGCGAGCCGCGCGTCATCAGCATCTGCTTGCCGATTTCGACGATCTCCAGCAGCTTGGTCGGGTTCGAATCCAGGTCGACCATATTGCCGGCCTCCTTGGCCGCCTGGGTTCCCGAGTTCATCGCAACGGCGACATCGGCCTGGGCCAGCGCGGGGGCGTCGTTGGTGCCGTCGCCCGTCATCGCCACCAGGCGCCCTGCCGTTTGATAGCTGCGTATGAGTTTCAGCTTGTCTTCCGGGGTCGCCTCGGCCAGAAAATCGTCGACGCCCGCTTCGGCGGCGATCGCCGCCGCCGTCAAGCGGTTGTCGCCGGTGATCATCACCGTCTTGATGCCCATGCGGCGCAATTCGGCGAAGCGTTCCTTGATGCCGCCCTTGACGATATCCTTCAGTTCGACCACGCCGGCGACATGGGCACCGTCGGCCACCACCAGCGGCGTGCTGCCGCGGCGCGAAATGTCGTCGACGGTCTTGGCCAGAGCGGCCGGCCATTGCTGGCCAAGCGCCTCGACGTGCTGACGCACCGAATCCGCCGCGCCTTTTCTGACCTTGCGTTCGCCGATGTCGACGCCGCTCATGCGGGTGTTGGCCGAGAAGGGAATGAAGACCGCGTGCAGGGCCGCCATGTCGCGTTCGCGCACATTGAATTTTTGCTTGGCGAGGATGACGATGGAGCGCCCTTCCGGCGTTTCGTCGGCCAGCGACGCCAGTTGGGCGATGTCGGCCAACTGCTGTTCCGTCACGCCGGGCGCGGGAAAGAAGGCCGATGCCTGGCGGTTGCCGAGGGTGATGGTGCCGGTTTTATCGAGCAGCAGCACGTCGACGTCGCCCGCCGCTTCGACGGCGCGCCCGGAAGTGGCGATCACATTGGCGCCCATCATGCGGCTCATGCCCGCCACGCCGATGGACGACAACAAGGCGCCGATGGTAGTGGGAATCAGGCAGACCAGCAGCGCGATCAGCACCGTCAGACTGACGGGCGAGCCGGCACCGGCAGCCGCCACGCTGAATAATGAAAATGGCAGCAAGGTGGCGGTGACGACCAGGAACACGATGGTCAGCGCCACCAGCAGGATGGTCAACGCCACTTCGTTCGGCGTTTTCTGACGCTTGGCGCCTTCGACCATCGAGATCATGCGGTCCAAAAAAGTCTCGCCGGGGTTGACCGAGACCCTTACGACCAGCCAGTCGGACAGCACGCGGGTACCGCCCGTGACGGCCGAGAAATCGCCGCCGGACTCGCGGATTACGGGCGCCGATTCTCCCGTGATGGCGCTCTCGTCGACGGACGCGAGACCATCGATCACTTCGCCGTCGATGGGGATGACATCGCCCGCTTCCACCAGGATGGTGTGGCCCTTGCGCAGGTCTCCGCCGGGCACCGGCAGCCAGGTGGTGCCGTGCCTGGGCGTGGCCAGTTTCTTCGCCATCACCGCCTGCTTGAGACCGCGCAGCGAGGCCGCCTGCGCCTTGCTGCGGCCCTCGGCCAGCGCTTCGGCGAAATTGGCGAACAAGACGGTGAACCACAGCCAGATGGCGATGGCGAGGACAAAACCGTTATCGGGCTGTCCCCAGGATTGCACGAACATCAGGGACGTCAAAATGCTGCCGGCGTAGACGACGAACATCACCGGGCTGCGCGCCTGGGTGCGCGGATCGAGCTTGATGAAGGCGTCGGCGATGGCGGGCCACAGCAGGCTGGCGTCGAACAGGGTGAGTTTCGCTCTGGGCGCGGCCGCTTGTGGCAGCGCGATTTCTTGTGACATGGTGGACTCCGTTTATTTGACGAGCTGCATGAGCTGCAGATGTTCGACGACCGGTCCCAGCGCCAGCGCCGGCACGTAATTGAGCACGCCGACCAGCAGCACCACGGCGATCAGCAAGCCGACGAAGATCGGACCGTGGGTCGGCAAGGTGCCGGCGTTCGCCTGCAAGCGCGGCTTGGCCGCCAGCGAACCGGCGATCGCCAGGATGGGCACGATCATGGCGAAGCGGCCGAACCACATGGCGATACCGAGCATGCCGTTATAGAAAGGCGTGTTGGCGGACAGGCCGGCGAAGGCGCTGCCGTTGTTGTTGGCGGCCGAACTGAAGGCGTACAGGATTTCCGTGAACCCGTGGGCGCCGGGATTGGCGATGCCGGCCTTGCCGGCGTCGAGCATGACGGCCAGCGCGGTCCCGCCCAGCACCAGTACGGGCGTGATCAGGATGGCGATGGAAGTCATCTTCATCTCGTAGGACTGGATCTTCTTGCCGAGGTATTCCGGCGTGCGGCCTATCATCAGGCCGGCGATGAACACCGCCATGATGGCGAATACCAGCATGCCGTACAGGCCCGAGCCGACGCCGCCGAACACCACCTCTCCCAGCTGGATCAAGAGCAGGGGCAGCATGCCGCCCAGGGGCGTAAAGGAATCGTGCATGGTGTTGACGGCGCCGCAGGAAGCGGCGGTGGTCACCGCGGCAAACAGGCTGGAAGCGGCGATGCCGAAGCGGGTCTCTTTTCCCTCCATATTGCCGCCGACCTGATCGACGCCGAGCGCGGCGAACTGCGGGTGAGCGCTCTGCTCCGCGCCCATCACGGCGACCGCGCAAACGATAAAAATCAGGCTCATGGCGGCCAGCACGGCGTAACCCTGGCGCACGTCTCCCACCATCCGGCCGAAGGCGAAACACAGGCCGGCCGGGATCAGGAAGATCGCCAGCATCTGCATGAAATTCGACAGCGGGGTGGGATTTTCAAAGGGGTGCGCGGAGTTGGCGTTGAAGAAGCCGCCGCCATTGGTGCCGATCATTTTGATGGCTTCCTGCGAGGCGACCGGTCCCATGGCGATGGTCTGGGTGGCCGCCGTCAGCGTTTCCATTACGGGCGCGCCTTTCGCATCCTTGAGCGCTTGGCCGTCTGCGCCTGGCTTGGGCGCGCTGTAGGTGACGGGGTCGATCAATTTGACGTCCTGGTAGCTGCTGAAATTTTGCACCACGCCCTGCCCCATCAACAGCGCGGAAAACACCAGGGACAAGGGCAGCAGCACATATAAGGTCGAGCGGGTCAGGTCGACCCAGAAGTTACCGATCGACTGCACCGATTTGCCTTTGAAGCCGCGCATCAGGGCGAAAGCGACGGCGATCCCGGTGGCGGCCGAGAAGAAGTTCTGGCCCGTCAGCGCCACCATCTGGCTGAAATAACTCATGGTCTGTTCGCCGCTGTAGCCCTGCCAGTTGGTATTGCTGACGAAGCTGACGGCGGTGTTGAATGCCGAATCGGCGCTCACGTTCGGCAGGGACTGAGGATTCAGGGGCAGCCAGGCCTGCACGCGCTGCACGCCGTAGACGAACAGGGCGCCGACAACATTAAACGCCAGCAGCGCGCAGGCATAGGCTTTCCAGCCCATGGCGCGCTGGGCGTCGACGCCGGCGGCCCGATAGATCAGCTTTTCGATTTTGGCCAAAGCGCCAAGACCAGGCAGCCGGTCGCCATCGCCGACCTTGGCCAGCACGATGCCCAGGGGGTACGCCAGCGCCAGCAGGGCGACCAGGAAGGCGCCCAGCAGCATCATCGATTCGGTGTTCATCACAGCTCCTCCGCGATCAACAGGGCGCGCACCAGGTAGACCAGCAAGCCTGCGCCGGTCAATGCGGCGATGACAAGAATTAAGGCGGCATCCATGATTTATTTGCCTCCCAGCGTGGCGCAGCCGGCCGCGAAGGCCCAGGTCAGGCCGAAAAAGAGCAGCATCGCTCCGATATACAAGGCATCCATTTCATCCTCAGGTTTTGGGGTTTTCACAATGAACAGCGTAGCCGCCACCGTCTAAAAATTTTGTAAAGACTGGCGGCGGCGCTGTAAACGCGACGTAAATTAGAAAGTGCGGCTGAGGGTCAACTGCAGCGCCGATTTGCCGAGAAATTTGCCGTTGGCGGGCGAGGCGTAGGCCTGCTTGTCCGCGTTGGTACCGATGGCGGCGAGCGCGCCGCTGATAAAACCGAAGTCGCGGGTGACGCCGATCTTCCAGTCGCTATAACTGGCGGCGCCGTTGTGCGCCACGCGCTGGTGGCCCAGGTGCAAATTGAGAGTCAGGCCTTTGACCAGTTCCGGATTGGCCGACAGATCCAGATAGCCGCTGCCCTTGCTGTCGTCGAAGCCGAACAGATTGCTCAGCGACTGCGAGTATTTAATGGAACCGACACCGTACGAGAGCTGGCCGTAGACTTCCAGCGTATTGGCATTGGCCAGCGCCAGGCCATTGGACGGATACACGTAGCCGAGTACCCCGGCGTCGTAGTCGACCGTGTCGGTCAGCTTGCCGCGCTTGCCCCCGTACAGATCGAGTTCGACATCGCCACCGCCGCCCGCATCGCGGGTCCATTTGATGGTCGAGGCCCAGGCACCGGCATACCAGCCGCCGTTATTGTCGACGGCGTCGATGCCGCCTTGCACGGCCGGTTGCAAGCGGGTCTGCGAGATGCCGCGGTAGCGGTAGTCGCTGACGACAGCAGCGTTGTAGCTCAGCGCAACGGGCGTGCTGTCTTCGGCCTGCGCCGCAGTGTGGACGATGGCGCTCAATGCCAGCGCGGCGAGTAGGGTGTGTTTCATGAAGTGCTTCCTTGATCGGTGAACGCCATGCGGCGGCCGACGCCGCCGTGGTTGGTGGCGTCGCAATGCATTGATAACTGGGATGTCAGGGCGGCAGATGGGGCCGCGGTGATGACGGCTTGAAGCTTAAGGGCAAGCGCGTAAAAATTTTATACAGAGCGGCGCCGGCGGCGTAAGCGCGCCGTAAAAATCGGCGATTCAATCGGCGCGGTCCCACGGCGCCGTGCCGCCGAATTGCGCCGCCAGAAAATCGATCATCACCCGCACCTTGGCGCTCAGGTGGCGGCGGCTGGGATACACCGCCAGCACATCGATATCGGGCAAGCTGAAACCGGGCAGCAGCGGCACCAGGCGGCCTGCGCGCAGGTCTTCGCCGATCAGGAAGGTCGGCTGCCAGATGATGCCGGCGCCGGCCAGCGCGGCGGCGCGCGCCGTATCACCGTTATTCGCATGCAGGCTGCAGTTGACGGTGACGGGGTGCGGGCGGCCGGCGGCGTCGCTGAAGCGCCATTCGTCGGCGCTGGCCGAGTAACTGTAGCCGATGCAGTTGTGCTGTTTCAGATCCTCTGGTGTTGACGGCGTGCCGTGCAAGGCCAGGTAGGCCGGCGCAGCGCAGCAGATGTTGTGCGAAGTCGCCAGCTTTCTCGCCGCATGGGCGCTCGATCCCGCCTTCGAAATGCGGATCGCCATGTCGTAGCCCTCTTCGACGATATCGACCACGCGGTCGATCAGAGATATCTGCAGTTCGATTTCCGGATACAGGGCCATGAACTTCGGCCACAGGGGCGCCAGGCGCAGCACGCCGAAGGTCAAGGGCGCGTTGATGCGCAACAGCCCCTTGGCGCGCACGCCGGCCGAGGAGGCGATCGCCTCGATTTCGGCCATGTCCTCGACGATTACCTTGGCCCGCTCGAACAAACCCTGGCCGCTCTCCGTCAGCGACATCTTGCGGGAACTGCGGTTGAGCAGCCGCGTACTCAAATGCGCCTCCAGGTCCGCGATGATGCGGGTGACGTTGGCGGGCGAGGTGTCGAGCGCATCGGCCGCTTTCGCGAAACCGTTTTTTTGCACCACCTCGACGAACACTTCCAGAGCTTTCAGGCGATCCATGGCGACCTGGTTTAATTCAGAAAACCTGAATATATCATCTCGATCCAGGCCTTTGATCAATAAAAGCCGCAGGGCTAAAGTGACCTCACTGCAGCACATTTCAAGTTCACTTCAACCACATCAAAGGACATCATCATGAAACGCTACGACAACAAAACCGTTCTGGTCACCGGCGGCAACAGCGGCATTGGCCTGGCCACCGCGCAGCAATTTGCCCGCGAAGGCGCCCGCGTCATCATCACCGGCCGCGACCAGGCGACCCTGGACAGCGCCAAGGAACTGATCGGCGGCCAAACCCTCGCCCTGCGCAGCGACCAGGGCAGCATCGCCGACGGCGAGGCCCTGGCTGCCACCCTGGCCGGCAAAGGTTTGACCCTCGATGCGATTTTCATCAACGCCGGCGTGGCGAAATTCGCGCCGTTCGCCGACATCACGGAAGCCACCTGGGACGCCACCTTCGACGCCAACATCAAGGGCCCCTACTTCCTGATCCAGGCGCTGGCTCCCCTGCTCGAGCGCGGCGCCGCCATCGTGCTGAACGGCTCGATCAACGCCCGCATCGGCATGCCGGCCTCGTCGGTCTACGCCGCCAGCAAGGCTGCCCTCATTTCTTTGGCCAAAACCCTGTCGGCCGAATTGCTGCCGCAGGGCGTGCGCGTCAACGTCGTCAGCCCCGGTCCCGTGACCACCCCGCTGTACGGCCGTCTCGGCATGCAAGCGGAGCAACTGGGTGAAATGGCGGCATCCATCCAGGCGCAGATTCCCCTGCAGCGCTTCGGTACCTCGGACGAAGTGGCCGGCGCCGTGCTGTACCTGGCATCGCCCGAGGCGGCATTCATTGTCGGCACGGAGTTGATTGTCGATGGCGGGATGAGCCAGTTGTAAAAGTTGCGCCCCGCCATACACGGGGCGCTTTTCTGGATTTGTGCAGGCAACTCTCGCGCGAGTCCTTGCAGCAATCTGTTGCCGTGGAATCTATTCACGAATCTATTCATTTTTCGCCCTACATAACGCCCGTTCACCTATGAGAGCGGGCGATTTTTTTCTATTCATGCCAGCGCTCGAAGTCCAGGCTCATTGGTCTTGACAAGCGCCTTGACTGTCAAGACAGCGGTCGCGCGCGCTGCCCGCCTGCCGCCGGATTTCGTAGTCAGCCAAGCAATGGTGTCGCCGCCATGTTGCGCGGCACACATGTTTCTCACTGCCTGTGATATCGTCCTTATGGTTGCCCGAAAATAAACACAAAACATCAACAAATGCTGCACCTCGGAGAATCTGCATGATCGTAGGCATCGACCTCGGTACCACCAACAGCCTGATCGCCGTTTGGGAAAACGGCGCGGCGCGCCTGATCCCCAACAGCGTGGGCGAGTTTCTGACCCCCTCCTGCATCAGTCTCGACAAGGACGGCACCGTGCTGGTGGGCCGCGCCGCGCGCGACCGCTTGCAAACCCATCCCGAATTGAGCGCCTCGGTGTTCAAGCGCTTCATGGGGAGCGACAAGCTGATCCGCCTTGGCACACGCGATTTTCGACCCGAGGAATTGTCGGCGCTGATCTTGCGCTCACTGAAAGAAGACGCCGAAGCGGCGCTGGGGCAGCCGGTAACGGAGGCGATCATCACCGTCCCGGCATATTTCTCCGATGCCCAGCGAAAGGCGACCCGGGTGGCCGGGCAATTGGCCGGTTTGAAGGTCGACCGCCTGCTCAACGAGCCGACGGCGGCGGCGCTGGCCTACGGCATCCATTTGCGCGGCAGCGAGACCAAATTCCTGGTGTTCGACCTGGGCGGCGGCACCTTCGACGTCTCCGTGCTGGATTTGTTCGAAGGCGTCATGGAAGTGCGCGCTTCGGCCGGCGACAACTTTCTGGGCGGCGAAGATTTCGTCAGCCTGCTGGTCGATCAGTTTTTCATCCATGCGAAACTGCCGTCGCGTTTGAAAAAAGATGCACAGTTCATGCAGCGCCTGAACGCCCAGGTCGAAGGCGCCAAACGGGCGCTGAGTGAAACGGCCTCGGTGACGATCAAGGCCAGCGCGGACGGCGAGGATTACAGCATGGTGCTCGACGAGCCGGGCCTGGAACGCATCTGCGCGCCCCTGCTGGCGCGCCTGCGCGATCCGGTCGAACGGGCCATGCGCGACGCCAGCCTGTCGGCGACGGATCTGGACAATATCGTGCTGGCCGGCGGCGCCACCCGCATGCCGGTGGTACGGCGCATGGTGGCGCGCATGTTCGGCCGCTTCCCCGCCACCGACATCAATCCCGACGAGGTGGTGGCATTGGGCGCGGCGGTGCAGGCGGGCCTCAAAATGAAGGACAAGGCCCTCGACGAAGTGGTGATGACGGACGTCGCGCCCTATTCGCTCGGCATCGACACCGCCCGCCAGCTCGATGAAAAGCGCTTTTCGTACGGTCACTTCGATCCCATCATCGAACGCAATTCGATCGTCCCGGTCAGCCGCGTGAAGACTTACTATCCGGTCCGGGACCACCAGGGCGTGATCGAGATCCATGTGTTTCAGGGCGAGGCGCGCATGGCCAAGGACAATATCCTGCTCGGCAAACTGAGCGTGCCGGTGGAGCGCGCACCGATGCACGATTGCGGCGTCGACGTGCGCTTTACGTACGACGTCAACGGCTTGCTGCAAGTCGAGGCGACCATCCTGAAAACCGGAGCAAGGCACGCCCTGCTCATCACCGGCAATCCCGGCATGCTCAGCGACGCCGAAATCGCCGAGCGCTTCGAAGCGTTGATAGAATTGAAAATCCACCCGCGCGACAAGATGGAAAACCGCACCCTGATGGCGCGCGCCGAGCGGCTGTATCAACAACTGCGCGGCCACCTGCGCGAGGGCCTGGGCGACCATATTCTGCGTTTCGAGACGGTGCTGAACAGCCAGGAGCCGCGTCGCATCGCCCTGGAGGCGCGCGCCTTCGAAGCCATGCTCGACGAGTACGACAGCGAGAAATTCATCAACCCGCCCGAACCACTCAACTGAAAGGCGCCGCATGCACGCCACCGCCTTTCTGCACCGGCTGGGATTGGACCAGGCCGCCGACGAACGCGCCGTCAAGCGCGCGTATGCCCGTGAACTCAAGCAGATCGACCAGGAGCAGGATGCCGCCGGTTTCCAGGTGCTGCGCCATGCTTACGAGACCGCGCTGGAATGGGTCAGACACAAGCCGGCGGGCGGTCACGCCAGCGCGCCGCTCAGCTTCGCGCCGCCGGCGACCGCGCCGGTGCCGGTGGTGGTGGTGCCGCGCATCGTCCCGGAACTACAGATCCGACAGCGCGCCGCGCCCTCGTCGGCCGCGCCGGCGCGCGACGCCGACACCGGCGACAGCCCGGTTCAACTGGCGCAGGCCGTGTTCGACGATTTTCACGCCGCCTGCGCCGAGCTGGTCGCCAAGGGACAAGCGGGCGATGGCCTGGCGTGGCGAAACCAATTGCAGGCAAGTCTGGACGATGACCGCCTGCTCAACATCGCCGCCCGCGCCCATTTCGAGTTCTACGTCGGACGCCTTCTCGCCAACGGCTGGCAGAGTGGCCACGAAAGCCTGTTTCCGGCCGCACGCCGGGTGTTTGGCTGGGAGAAGGACCGCCGCCGCCTTGACGAGTTCGGCCAATTGGGCGCCTGGCTGAACCAGGCGATCGACGAGTACGGGGTGTTCGAGCAGCAGGACGGCGCCGACAGCGCCGCCCAGGCCGACGCCATCCTGCGCGTGCGCGAAGCGGCCGAACCGGACACGCGCGAACTGGTCCTGCACGCGCCCCATCTGCGCAACATGGCCGAGCGCTTTCCCGCATGGACCGCCATTATCGCCAGCACCGAACGCATCGGCGATTGGCTCGCACGCGAAGAGGCGCTGCCCAAATGGCGCCGCCGCAAGGCAAAAACCGCTCCGGTCCCGAGCGGCAGCAGCTCCGATTTCAACTGGTGGGGCGTAATCTGGTTCATGATCATGATGGTCTCGATGCTGTCGCGCTGCGGCTCGCACTCCAGCGCGCCGCCAGCGTCCACCTTCAATCCACCCCGCCTCGAGCAGACGGCCGAGCAAAAGGCGGCCGAAGAGGCCTACCAGCGCGCCGCCGGCGCCCTTTACATGGAGCCCGGCACCCGCAAGCTGGAGGGCTCGCCGTACGCGCCCGGCCCGGCCGCGCTGCCGCCGCCGCCCGACCGCGCGTATAACGACGCGGTGGTCAACACCATCGCCAAGCGGGTCAAGTACAACTGGTCAGCAGTGCCCCAGGGCGTCTACACGACTGCTTTCGATGTCGAACTCGATGGGGAAGGCAAAATCGTCAGCGTGGAGAAGAAGACCGCCACCGGCTTGCCAGGGCTGGATGAAAAATTCGAGAAATCGATTCGCGCGGCGGCACCGTTCGGCGCCAAAATGCGGCGCCGATTCAGGATGACTTACGAATGGACGAAGGGACCGAAGGTCAAGGCCGCCGTTTGGCCGCAAAGGCCGGAAATGCCGGCGCCACGCGCAAGCGCCGCGGCAGCGCCCAAGGACGAGACGGCGCCACCGGAGGATAAGGAGCCGGCGCCCTAGTCGCCGGTACGCGCCTGCTTTACGCGAACTTGGAAAAATCCGGCTTGCGCTTTTCAAAAAACGCCGTGAACGCTTCCTTCGCTTCCGGCGCCTGCAGCATGGCGGAAAACAGGTCGATTTCGGCGGCGATGGCTGCCTCGATCTGATCCTGTTTCGGCTTTTTCATCAGGCTCTTGGTGGCGCGGATCGACGCGGCGGGCAAGGCGACCAGTTTCGCGGCTTGGCGCATGGCGAAGGGCTGCAGCTCGTCGAGCGGCAGCACCTTGGAGAGCATGCCCATCTCGAAAGCTTCCTGCGCGCTGAAGGCTTCACCGAGCAGCAGCTTTTCGGCGGCGCGCGGGTAGCCGGCGACGGCGGGGAACAGCACGCTCGATGCAAACTCCGGGCACAGGCCCAGCTGCACGAACGGCATGCTGAACTTGGCGTTGTCGGCGGCGTAGACCATATCGCAGTGCATCAGCATGGTGGTGCCGATGCCGATGGCGGCGCCGGAAATGGCGGCGATGACGGGCTTGCTGGAACCGGACAAAGCGCGCATGAACTGGTAAACGGGGCGCGAGGCGTCCGGCTTGCCGCCGGCCGGGGCGTTTTTGAGAAAATCTTCGAGGTCGTTACCGGCCGTGAAAATCTCCGGTTTGCCGAGGAAGACGATGGCGCGCACGGCACTGTCCGATTCGGCGTCGACCAGGGCGTCGGCCATGGTCTGGTACATGGCGCCGGTGATGGCGTTCTTGCGTTCGGGGCGGTTGAAGGCGATGGTGAGAATGCCGTCGGCTTTGCTGGTGAGGATGTCCATGGGTGCCTTTGCGGTCTGCTGGGGAAAAGCTGGGGACAGGCCTGCAAGGCCAGTCCCCGGCGCCGTTTTGCTGCGGCTAGACGCGTTCGAAAATGCCGGCGGCGCCCATGCCGGTGCCGACGCACATCGTCACCATGCCGTATTTCAGATTGTTGCGGCGCAGGGCGTGGACCACGGTGGCGGCGCGGATGGCGCCGGTGGCGCCCAGCGGGTGGCCGAGAGCGATCGCGCCGCCCATCGGGTTGACCTTGGCCGGATCGAGGTTCAGGTCGCCCATCACGGCCAGTGCCTGCGCGGCAAAGGCTTCGTTCAGCTCGATCCAGTCAAGCTGGTCCTGGGTGATGCCGGCAGCGGCGCAGGCGGCAGGGATGGCGAACTTCGGACCGATGCCCATGATCTCCGGCGGCACGCCCTTGACGGCGAAGGACGAAAACTTGGCCAGCGGCGTCAGGTTGTGCTCGCGCAGGATTTTTTCGGAGACCAGGATCAGGGCGCCGGCGCCGTCGGACATTTGCGAGCTGTTGGCGGCGGTGACCGAGCCCTTGGCGGCGAACACCGGTTTCAGTTTGCCCAGCGATTCGATGGTCGAATCGGCGCGCGCGCCTTCGTCGGTGTCGACCGTGCGGGTCTTGATGTCGACCTGGCCGGTGGCCAGGTTCGGCGTGCGGGTGATGATTTCGACCGGCGTCGTCTCATCTTTGAAGTAACCGGCCTGCTGGGCGGCGATCGCGCGGCGGTGCGACTCCACGGAGAAGGCGTCCTGCGCTTCGCGCGAGATCTTCCACTGGGTGGCGACCTTTTCGGCCGTCAGACCCATGCCGTAAGCCATGCCGACATTCTCGTCGGTGAACATATTCATGTTCATCGATGGGTGATGGCCCATCATCGGCACCATCGACATCGATTCGACGCCGCCGGCGATCATGACATCGGCTTCGCCGACGCGGATGCGGTCGGCGGCCATGGCGATGGCGGTGATGCCCGAAGCGCAGTAACGGTTGACGGTGACGCCGCCCACTGTTTTCGGCAGGCCGGCCAGCAGCACCGACATGCGGGCGATATTAAAACCCTGCTCGGCTTCCGGGAAGGAGCAGCCGATGATGGCGTCGGTGATCAGCGCAGGATCGAGGCCGGGGGCCTGGGCCATCGCGCTTTGCAGCACGCGCACCAGCAGGTCGTCCGGGCGGGTGGTCTTGAACATGCCGCGCGGCGCCTTGCCGATCGGGGTGCGGGTGGCGGCGACGATGTAAGCGTCTTGAAGTTGTTTGCTCATTTTATATTCTCTCGTTCGATCAGTTGCGCACTGGTTTACCGGTCTGCATCATGCCCATGATCCGTTCCTGCGATTTGGGGTTGTTGAGCAGTTCGAGGAATGCCTTGCACTCCATGTCCAGCAGCCACTGCTCGCTGACCACGCTGCCCTGGTCGACGTCGCCGCCGGTGACGATGGTCGCGATCATCTCGCCCAGTTTGAAATCGTGGGCCGAAATGAAGCCGCCGTCGCGCATGTTGACCAGCTGGGCCTTGATGGTGGCCAGGCCGTAACGGCCGGTGACGGTGATCGGCTTTTGCAGCGGTGGGCGGTAGCCGGCGTCGAACATGGCGCGCGCTTCCACTTTGGCCACGTGCAGCAGTTCGTAGGCGTTGAAGACGATGACGTCGTCTTCTTTCAGGTAACCCATGGCTTTCGCTTCCAGCGCCGACTTCGACACATTGGCCATGGCCGCATTGGTGAAGCCGGTTTTCAGGAAGTGCAGGATATCGCTGCCCTTGGCTTCATTGGCCGCGCGCGCTGCCGCTTCCTTCAAGCCGCCGCCGGCCGGGATCAGGCCGACGCCCACTTCCACCAGGCCGATATACGATTCGATCGAGGCGACGCGCCTGGAGGCGTGCAGCGCCATTTCGCAGCCGCCGCCCAGTGCCAGGCCGGCCACCGCCGCCACCACTGGAACGTTCGAATACTTCATCGCCATGAAGGCGTTTTGCAGACCCTTGATGCCCGGCTCCATGGCCTTGGCGCCGCCCTGCATGAACAGGGGCAAAGCGGACTGCAGATCGGCGCCGGCGGAGAAGGCGCCGCCTTCGGCCGCATCGGTATTCCAGATCACCAGGCCCTTGAAGTTTTTCGCTGCTTCTTCCTGCGCCATCTTCAAGCCGTTGATGACGCCTTCGCCGATGACGTGCATCTTGGTTTTCAGGGAGATGACCAGGACTTCGTCTTCCATGTGCCAGATGCGGACCGACTCGTCTTCGAAGAAGGTGACGCCGGCGGTCTTGCCGTCGATGGCGCCCGTACCGAGCACCGGTGCGCGGAAAGCCTGGCGATCGTACACGGCCAGCTCCGAACGTGGCACGAAAGCGTTCTTCGACACCGAGTAGGAACCTTCAGGCGTGTGCACGCCGCCCTTTTCGGCGACGATGCCGCTGGTGACCCATTCAGGCAAAGGCGTGTTGGTCAGGGCTTTGCCTTCGGCGATGTCCTGGTTGATCCATTCGGCGATCTGCGTCCAGCCGGCTGCTTGCCAGGTTTCGAAAGGGCCGACGTTCCAGCCAAAACCCCAGCGCATGGCGAAATCGATGTCGCGGGCATTGTCGGCGATCGACGCGGCGTGCACGGCGATGTAGTGGAAGGCGTCGCGGAAGATCGCCCACAGGAACTGCGCCTGTGGATTGGTCGACTCGCGCAGGGCCTTGAATTTCTTGACCGGGTCCTTTTCTTTGAGGATGCGGCCGACGATGTCGGCAGCCTTGCCGCCGCCGGCAACGTAGCTGCCGGTGGCAAAATCAAGGCGCTGGATCTCCTTGCCGACCTTTTTGTAGAAGCCCGCACCGGCCTTCTGGCCCAGCGCGCCGCCGGCGACCAGCTTGGCCAGCACGTCCGGGGTCTTGTAGATGGCGAAGAAGGGATCGTCCTGCAGGTTGTCCTGCATGGTCTTGATCACATGGCCCATGGTGTCCAGGCCCACCACGTCCGCCGTGCGGAAGGTGCCCGACTTGGCGCGACCCAGCTTGGCGCCGGTCAAATCGTCAACCACATCCACCGACAGGCCGAATTTTTCGGCTTCGTGGATGGTGGCCAGCATGCCGAAGATGCCGACGCGGTTGGCGATGAAGTTCGGCGTGTCCTTGGCACGCACGACGCCTTTGCCCAGGGTGGTGGTCAAAAAGCCTTCCAGCTGATCGACGATGGCAGGTGACGTCGACACGGTCGGGATGATTTCGACCAGGTGCATGTAGCGCGGCGGATTGAAGAAGTGCACGCCGCAGAAGCGCGCTTTCAGGGCTTCATCGAAACCTTCGGCCAGCGCGGTGATCGACAGGCCCGAGGTGTTCGAGGCGAAAATGGCGTTCGGCGCGATGTGCGGCGCGACCTTGGCGTACAGGTCGTGTTTCCAGTCCATGCGCTCTGCGATGGCTTCGATGATCAGATCGCAGCCGGCCAGCAATTCCAGGTTGTCTTCGTAGTTGGCGACCTGGATCAGCGATGCGTCATCCTTGTTACCGAGCGGCGCAGGCGACAGCTTTTTCAGGTTTTCGATGGCGCGCAAAACGATGCCGTTCTTCGGACCTTCCTTTGCAGGGAGATCAAACAATACAACAGGGACTTTGGCATTGATGCAGTGCGCGGCGATCTGCGCGCCCATCACACCGGCGCCGAGGACGGCGACTTTTTTGACGATGAAGTTGCTCATGTATGTCTCTCTCTAATGATTAGAACAGGTCGGCGTCCAGCGCCAGCAGGTTGGCGGCGCCCGAACGGGCCTGGCGAATCAGCATGGCCGTCTCTGGATACAGGCGGGCAAAGTAGAAGCGCGCCGTGGCCAGCTTGGCCTTGTAAAAGGTGTCGCCCGAGTCTTCCTTGGCCAGGGCGATCTTCGCCATCTGGGCAAAGAAGTAGCTGTAGACCATGTGGCCGACCACGCGCAGATATGGCACGCAAGCAGCGCCCACTTCGTCCGGATTCTGGAACGCCTTCATGCCGATTTCCATGGTCAGCTTGGTGACCTTGTCGCCCAGGTCGCCCAGCGGGGTGATGAACTCCGACATGGCTTCGTCGGTGCCGTTCTCTTCGACGAAGGCCTTGATCTTCTCGCCGAATTTACGCAGCTTGGCGCCGTTGTCCATCAGGATTTTGCGGCCCAGCAGATCCAGCGACTGGATGGTGTTGGTGCCTTCGTAGATCATGTTGATGCGAGCGTCGCGCACGTACTGCTCCATGCCCCACTCGCTGATGTAGCCGTGGCCGCCGTACACCTGCATGGCTTCCGAGGTGGCGATCCAGCCGTTGTCGGTGATGAATGCCTTGATGATGGGGGTGAGCAGCGCGACTTCGTCGGCGGCTTCCTTGCGCACGTCTTCGTCCGGGTGGTGCAGTTCGCGGTCGATCTGCAGCGCGACATACGACGAGAACGCACGGGCGCCTTCGGCATACGCTTTTGCAGTCAACAACATCCTGCGCACATCCGGGTGCACGATGATCGGATCGGCCGGCTTGTCCGGTGCCTTCGGGCCGGACAGGCTGCGCATCTGGATGCGGTCCTTGGCGTAGACCAGGGCGTTTTGGTACGCGACTTCGGTCAGGCCCAGCGACTGCATGCCGACGCCCAGGCGGGCGGCGTTCATGAAGACGAACATGGCGTTCAGGCCCTTGTTCGGCTCGCCGATGATCCAGCCCTTGGCCGAATCGAGGTTCATCTGGCAGGTCGAATTACCGTGGATGCCCATCTTTTCTTCGATGGCGCCGCAAGCGATCGGATTGCGCGCGCCGACGCTGCCGTCTTCGTTCGGCAGGAATTTAGGGACGACGAACAGGGAAATACCCTTGGAACCCTCCGGTGCGCCAGGCACGCGGGCCAGCACCAGGTGGATGATGTTCTCGGACATATCGTGTTCGCCAGCCGAGATGAAAATCTTCGAGCCGGTGATCAGCCACGAGCCGTCGTCCTGCGGCAGCGCTTTCGAGCGCAGCATGCCGAGGTCGGTGCCGCAATGGGCTTCGGTCAGGCACATGGTGCCGGTCCAGGCGCCGGAAACCAGCTTCGGCAGGTACAGCTTTTTTTGTTCGTCCGTGCCGTGCTCTTTCAGGCACTCGTAGGCGCCGTGCGACAAGCCAGGGTACATGCTCCAGGCCTGGTTGGAGGAGTTGAGCATCTCGTAGAACGAGTTGTTCAGCACCACCGGCAAGCCCTGGCCGCCGTATTCCGGATCGCATGCAAGCGCGGCCCAGCCGCCGTCGACATATTGTTTATACGCTTCTTTAAAACCCTTCGGCGTGGTGACCGACTTGGTGGCCGCGTCGTAGTGGCAGCCTTCGCGGTCGCCCGAGTGATTCAGGGGGAACAGCACTTCCTGGGTGAACTTGGCGCCCTCTTCCAGCACCTGGTTGATGATGTCGGTGTCGACATCTTCAAACTTGGGGATGGCCTTGAGTTCCTCGGTGACGTTGAACATTTCGTGCAACAAGAACTGCATGTCCCTGAGTGGCGCGACGTATTGACCCATGGTGTTTCTCCTGAAGAGGTGGAATATGACGAATGACGAGATTGAAAATTCGGTGCTGCGGTGTTGATGCTGCCCTGCTGTCAGCCGGCTTGCTGCGGCGCGTCGGCATTGCGGTAGTTCTCGATGAGACGTTCGAATCCGGCGCGGCAGCGTTCCACGCTGCCGGGCATGCGCAGGAAGCGCGCATCATGGTGCAAGGCCAGAATCAGGCCGTACATTTCGTAGACCAGCTGGCCGGCGTCGGTGTCGGCCTTCAAATCGCCGATGGCGATCGACTGCTCGGCGCAACGCAGCAAGGCGCCCTGCCAGGCGCGCACCATGGCGACCAGCTCCTCGCGGATCGGGCCCTGGCGGTCGTCGTACTCGACGGCGCCGCTGATGTAGATGCAGCCCGAGGCGATTTCGACGCTGACGCGCTTGACCCAGCGCGCGAACATCGAGCGCAAACGGGCCAGGCCGCGCGGCTCCTGCACGCTGGGGAAGAACACTTCCTGCTCGAAGCGGGCGTGGTACAGTTTCAACACTTCGATCTGCAGATCTTCACGCGAGCCGAAGTGGGCGAACACGCCCGACTTGCTCATGTTCATCTTGTCCGCGAGCAGGCCGATGGTCAGACCTTCGAGCCCGTCCCGGCTGGCGAGATCGAGCGCCACATCGAGGATGGCAGCCCGGGTCAACTCGCCCTTGCGCATGAATTTGACTGAAGTGTTGATAAGATACCTACGAAGGTTAAAAAAGCACGCGTTGTAATAAATCCGAACGCTCGTACTATTATCCAGTCAGGGGTAAATGTCAAACGGGAACTTAGAAGGGCGATTCTATTCGGGGACAGGCCCTGAGGGCCTTATATCTTGAATTCCATGTAAATTATCTCTGCAGGCATGCCAGTCCGATTAGCCTGGGGGAGAAAATCCCGAGGGACAGCTTTTGACGGCATGCCTGATTCTTAGTAACCCGAAC